>Ga0308009_10000260_pt1 | contig 42931 bp, 39 predicted proteins | sample Neamet127_FD_203134 | JGI IMG/M metagenome (GOLD analysis project Ga0308009, IMG submission 203134) | Marine microbial communities from water near the shore, Antarctic Ocean - #127 | ecosystem: Environmental > Aquatic > Marine > Unclassified | place: Southern Ocean | collected 2014-07-24 | reverse complement strand
ATGACTGATGCGTTGGAAGTCCCTCTCGCATTCTTATTCAATCTGGCGAACTGGATTTACTATATTGAGTTTTTTGAGGTTTTTGATGAGCGCTGGTCGGGTTTGATTACAAAAAAAGTGGGTGGTTCGCACCTATGGCTTTTCGGATTATCGCACCGTATTGAATATTTATGCGAAGGAATGTCGCAGATTTGTCAGGTCGAAGGTCTTTGGGTCAACCGGATTGGAAAAATAGGCGCTCAGTCTAGGTCAATGCAATGTGTGGAGGTAATGGTGTGAGTGGCTTGGATGGATCGGAACGCTTGGTCGCGCAAAACCTCTCTAGTCTCGCATTGGTACAGCTTGAGAAGGCTATTATGGAAGGTGAAATTAGTCCTGGAGAGCGGCTGAGCGAAAGTGGGCTGGCGCGTCGGTTTGGTATATCACGTGGCCCGTTGCGAGAAGCGATTGGACAGTTGGAGGGCCGTAAATTGGTCACACGTGTGTCCAATCAAGGCGCAAGAGTAGTATCGCTGTCAAATGAGGATTTACTAGACCTTTTGCAGGTTCGTGAGGGCCTTGAGGGAATGGCGTGTAGTCTTGCTAGCCAAAACATGACCGAAGCTGATCTGACGCGTCTCGAAGATATGCTAGCATTACATGGAAAGACGGATGCCATGCAAACTGGCCGTGGTTATTTTCAGGAGTCGGGCGATGGGGATTTCCATCAAGTTATTCTTGAAGCCTGTGGTAATGCGAGGCTGATTGGTATTTTGAGTAATGAACTATATTCGCTACTGCGTCTCTATCGGCATCGCCTGTCTATGCGCCCCGGCCGTCCGGCTGAAGCCCTAGAAGAACATAAACATATAGTTGCAGCATTGCGCATACGCGACCCTGACGCCGCTGATACCGCTATGCGGGCTCATTTGCGGTCTAGCCGCTCTGCGGTTGAGGCCTGGATGGCAGCTGAGGAACAAAGTTCATGATAGACAACTTATCGAAACGACGAAAAGCATTTCGAGCTCGCATGGATTTGTGCGATGCCATGATCCTTCCGGGAGCAGGCAATGCACTAACTGCGCGTATAATTGAGGAACAGGGTTTCGGTGCGATTTATGTAACTGGGGCGGGTATTGCAAATACCTATCTTGGTGCACCAGATATTGGGCTAGTAACGCTGACTGAGCTTGTAGGAACAGTATCTGCAATTTCTGAGATTAGCGACCTGCCGTTGGTAGTTGATATCGATACTGGGTTTGGAAATTCGATCAATACGCAACGGACTGTTCGCATGGTTGAACGCGCAGGTGCTGCGGCAATGCAGATTGAAGATCAGGTATTTCCGAAGAAATGCGGGCACTTTGCAGGCAAAAGTGTGATACCGCTTGAGGAGGCCGTTTCCAAAATCAAAGCGGCCCTTGATGCACGCGAAAATGCCAACACGTTGATTATTGCGCGTACTGATGCCCGCGCTATTCACGGGTTAGAGGCGGCACTTGACCGTGCTGAGGCTTTCATTGAAGCAGGTGCTGATATGACATTTGTAGAGGCTCCTATCTCCTATGACGAAATGCAGATAATTACCAAGCGCCTCAGCGTCCCACAAGTTGCCAATATGGTGGTGGGTGGACAGACTCCTTTGACCTCGCAGGCTGATCTGGCCCGTCTTGGTTTCTCGATGGTTCTTTATGCCAATACCCCGTTGCAAGCTGCTATGCGTGCGATGAGTGATGTACTTGGCGTCCTGAAGGCTAAGGGCGACGTGAGTAGTGTGATCGATAAATTGGCTGACTTCAAAGAACGCCAGCACCTTGTGGGCAAAGACAGCTATGACGCATTGGAAGCACGTTACAAAATCGACTAAACTAGTACAGCGCCAAGTGCCATGGCAACGGCCGCTTGGGTTGGATCTACTACAGGACGTTGCATTATGGACTCCAGACGTGAGCGGTGGGCTGAAAGCCCTGCGCAGCCCAAAACAATTACATCCGCATGGTCGTGCTGAACTAAGGTATGTGAGATCTCCTCTAGCCGATCAAATGTGCCTGTACCAGACGCGGTTTGTGCTACAGAGATGTTAAGTGACCGTTCGGCTACCATACGGTCAAGTACGCCCATGCGACGCAAATATTTGCGGTGACGCAGGATTGAGCCTTCAGATATGGCCACTACTCCGATCCGATCGCCACGCGCCATCGCTGTTAAAAAACCACTTTCCTGCATGCCAAAGACAGGCGTATTGGTTGCCTCGCGCGCGGCATCAATTCCAGGGTCGGAATAGCACGCAATGATGACGGCAGACGCATCAGTGCGGGCGTGAATCAACGCTAGCATTGGTGCCACAGCCGCGTCACTATCAGCCTGACTTTCAATTCCAAAGGGTCCTGCCGACACAGTTAAACATTCGATAGGTGGCAATCCACCCATCCGAAATGGCATCATTGCGGTGTCGAGACCTTCAGTAACAGCTGGATTTGAGTTTGGATTGATGACAAGAATTGGGCCGGTCATGCCAGGTTTACTCCAAAATTCTGATCTGGGTTTAACTCTGGAACGGATTGTCCCGGATGCTCTGTCAAATCAATTGGTGCTCGTTTAATGAACTGGCCTGCACCAGGTTTTGCAATCAGTTTCCCGTTATCGACTATGCGTTGGCCCCGACCTAAAACTGTGACTGGCCAGCCCGTAACTTCGGTTCCTGCAAAGGGATTGTAGTCCATCGCATCGTGCATTTCGCCAGCGATGCGTTTCTCATTAGGATCCCAAATAGCGATATCTGCATCAGCACCAATCGAAAGCGATCCTTTGCGTGGCAACATTCCATAGATCCGTGCTGCATTAGTCGATGAAAGTGCAACAAATTTATTTAGACTGATCCGACCTTTATTCACGCCCTCAGAGAAAAGAAGTGGTAACCGCATTTCAATACCAGGCATGCCATTAGCAATCTGGCGGAAGTCGACATCGTATCCACCGTTAAATTTACCTGTGTCATCATAACGGTAAGGCGCGTGGTCGGAGGAGACCAGTGATAGTGACCCTGCCTGTAAATGTTGCCAGAGTATTTTTTGGGTAGGTGTATCTCGGAGGGGTGGTGAACAAATAAACTTTGCACCTTCCATTCCTGGTTTATCCAATTCGTTCCGGGTCAGAAATAGGTATTGGGGGCAGGTTTCAGCCCAGACCTGTCCACCCTCCAAACGGGCGTTGGCTACTAGCTTGGCTCCGCCTGCGGTTGAGACGTGCACGATAAAAAGGGGTGCTTGTGCTAAACGGGCTAATGAAATAGCTCGATTTATCGCCTCTTCTTCCGCCAGACTTGGGCGCGAAGAGGCATGGTGGCGCGGCGCGACATTGCCACCTTCAACCAACCGGCGACCCATCCAATCCAGCATATCGTGGTTTTCTGCATGTACCATCGTCAATGCGCCGTGGCGCCCTGCGACTGACAGAATGTCAAGAAACTGACCGTCAGAGACCCGCGTTGCGTAGGTCATGAATACCTTGAACGACGTCACGCCCTTGGCAAAAACATCAGGTAATTCTGCCAAAACATCTGGTGTTGGGTCTGTCAAAATTAGGTGATACGACCAATCGAGCACTGATTTTGGTACGGCACGCTCATCATAGGTTTGCATCGTTTGGGCCAAACTTTCTCCTACTTTTTGAGCAGCAAATGGCACGAAACAGGAATTACCACCGAATGCGGCAGATATCGACCCTGTCTCGTAATCGTCGGAGGTCATCACCCCCATGCCGCTTTCCTGTGCTATATGGCAGTGGGCCTCGATCCCACCTGGCATTACGATATGGTTAGTCGCGTCGATCACGTCTTTTGCGTCAGTAATGGCTTCAGAAATCGTTACAATACGCCCATTACGGATACCAATATCAGCATTAAAGGTCTCGGTTGCGGTAGCTAGAGTGCCGCCACGAATTGCCAGATCATGCGCCATAATTCAACCCTCCGTGCCGTCTGGGTATATCACACCAGTCTGGCTTGTAATACGACCATAATGCTTAATTTGGCGGTGACGTTTGAAGTCAAAGATTGTTTTCTTGCCAAACTTAGTTGCGTCCATATCGCAGGAGTGGACTAGTAATTCATCCCCATCAGTAGTGGCTTTTTGGACGATAGTCCCATCTGGGGCAACAATGATACTGCCTGGAAACAGTGGATGGCCGTCCTCATTCCCTGCTTTGGCGACAGCCACGACCCAAGCCGAATTTTGATAGGCGCCAGCCTGGCAGCAAAGGTCAGAATGGAAGACCCGCGTCTCTGGCGTCTCTTCTGGATTTTGCGAATTTGTGGTTGGTGTGTTGTAACCCAGCATGATCAATTCTGCGCCTTGTAGACCCAGTTCGCGGTACGCCTCTGGCCAGCGACGATCATTGCAAATGAGCATACCCATCCAGGCGTCCATATTGCGAAATACTGGAAAGCCTAAATCGCCAGCTTTAAAATAACGCTTTTCTAGATGCTGGAAGGCGCGATCTGGGTCAAACTCAGAATGGCCTGGCAGGTGGACCTTACGATACTTGCCAATTATATTGAGGGCAGGGTCCGTGAGAACTTGGGTGTTGAACCCTTGCCCTTCTGAGGTCTTCTCCGCGTAGCCAAAGGAGATCGCGACCCGGGCTGCACGGGCACGATCGAATAAGGGCTGTGTGGTGGCATTTGGCATGCTGTTTTCAAACCAACTGGCTACTTCGGCGGTGTCTTCCATGTACCAGCGTGGAAAGAAAGTTGTCAGACAAAGTTCTGGAAAAACAACAAGCGTACAGCCGGCAGCTATAGCCTCCTCTAGCAGTGCGATCATGCGAGCCACAACTTCTTCGCGGCTGTCAGCCCGCTGGATTGGGCCCATTTGTGCTGCTCCAATAACTATCTCTCGCATACCTATGTTCCTCTTTGTTTTTTAACGGGGCGCTTGGGCCATTTCGGTGAAAACGTCGTCCAAACTCGTAGCTGAGCTAAGTGCCATTATCTTGTCCCATACGCGGATTGCGGCCTTCTTATGCCACAAACGTGTGGTCAGGGATAAATACTTGTTGCGAACATCTGCTTCTGAGTAAGGGTCAGACCAGTCGCCTCTATTTGTTTCAGTAGCTGCCTCCAACACCTCACCAGATTTCAACGTGACCGTGATTTTGGCTGGCCGTTTGTGTGGCAGGAGCGCAGTCATGGTTAAATCTTCTATGACCTTTACCCGTTGGGCCAAAGCGATGATTTTGGGGTTTACAACATTAGGCATCGTGAAACTGTCTACTCCCGTCGAGCCATTGACCAACGCTGAGGCAACAGCAAATGGAACCGAGAATTTGCCCGCAAGCACGTTCTTGGGTGAGGGGTCGTCCAGCTCAACGGCGAGGGAGTAAGTCTCAACAACTATGCTTTTCACTGTGCTGCCATCAAGCCCTGCCGTACGAGCGCTCAATTGTGCTAAAGCGTCAAGAGCTGCATGATTGTAGCGGCAGCAGGAATGCATTTTAAAATAGTTACGGCTGACTTCCCAGCGATTGCCAAGGCTATCTGAAAAGGCATCGGCATCAAAACTATTAGACACCACATGACCAAATACCTGTGCTACACCGTCATGATCGCCAGTAAAGCCCGCTGCAATCATATCGCCTGCCAGAACTCCCATTTGGCCTGAGACACCTGCGAATACGTTGCGTACTGTACCGCCCTCTAGCATTGTGCGGCGTGAGGTGGACAGGCCAAGGCTGGCTGAAAGGCTGATCGCGTGGCGCATCTGATCAGGTGAAGCTCCTTGAAGTCGCGCTACTGCAGTCGCGGCACAAATTGAGCCCCAGGTGCCATGCGGATGCATGGATGGGCGAAGTCGAGTGCTTATTCCTACGCGGGCACCGACGTCGTATCCAACCGCGATGGCTGCCAATAGGTCTGCACCACTGATCTGTAGTTGTGAAGCTACTCCGAGGGCTGCGGGAACAGTGTGCATGCCGGGATGGCCTTTGCAAAACTGGTTGCCCTCATCCATTTCAAGGGTAGTGCCTGCCGTACCGTTCAATAGGGCCGCGGTACCTGGAGGTCGTTTTTGGGATGTACCAATAACTAATGCTGGGCCATCACCCGCTTGGCGGCTGGCAAGTGCAGCAACATCAGGCTCAGCTGCACCGCCAACAATGGCGCCAATGCAATCGGCTAGGATGAGAGATGTACGCGCACTTACTTCGTGGCAAATGCTTGTTGTAGGTGTCAGCGCGGCGAATTCTGCCACTTGTCCCAGACTGTCCATCTCTTGCCTCTGTGTTGTTTTACTGTTCTCTATCTAACTTAGGCGTGCATTGTGCAAATCTGCAAGCAGATTGGAGATTTTATGAAACGGGTTCTGGTAATAATTCCTTTTCCAATGAGTGAGGAGAGCCGAAATCAACGCCGCGCACAACTGGATGCGGTTCAGCTTGGTCCGGATATCGAATTTGTCTTCGAATCTGTTCGCGCTGCCCCCAAAAACTATGTCAGCGCATCAGATATGGCGTTGGCTGAATTTGGAGCTTTGGAGGCGGGGTTGGAGGCTGAAGCGCGTGGGTTTGATGCGGTGTGTATCGACACGATGTCAGACAGTGGAATGGCTGGTCTCCGCTCTGAGCTGTCGATCCCAGTAATAGGGCCAGGTCGTGCATCAGTACTTATGGCTATGATGCTAGGTCACCGTTTTTCGATTATTGCGATGTGGCCGCACTGGCAGCATCTTTATCGTAAAACTATGATGGAGTTGGGGGTAGAAGATCATTGTGCTTCAGTTCGTTGGATCGATGCTGCCCCAGACAACCAATCTTTGCTCGCTGGTAAAGAGAGTGATGTTTTCCCTGCGCTTGAGGCTATCGCTTGGCGTTGTATTAAAGAAGATGGTGCTGATGTGATCCTGCTCGGTTCGACTACCATGCATGAGGCCCATGCCTACCTTGCAGAGCGTTTGCCAGTACCCGTAGTGAACCCCGGTCCGCTTACCTACAAGCTGGCTGAAACTGTGCTGGGTTTAGGACTTTCCCATAGTCGTGGAGCATATCCTACTACGCTTGCGCCCCGTCGTGATGTGATTCACGCAATGCTAGACGCGGCTGAAAAACACGAGTCCTAAACAATAGTCACTTGCCTAAATGATATAATGTAGTAACATTTAGATTATGCATGTACTTGACTCAAGTTCACCAATGCCACTGTACCAACAGATGGTAGTGCAATTACAAAACCGCATTGCGAGCGGAGAGTTTGCACCAAGCACTTTTATGCCAGGAGAGTTCGATCTATCACGTAGCTATGGTGTTTCACGTATCACTGCGAGACGCGCGCTTGATGAATTGGCTGAGGCGGGCATCGTTAAACGTGAGCGAGGTCGTGGCACAAGTGTTTTGGACCGTGCGGGCTGGACTGTGATGCGGACTTCTATTGACGGCTGGTTGGAAAATATCAGGCTGATGCAAAGTACAACTGATGTAAGATTACTAGAATTTGATTACCTAAGGGCAAGCCCAGAAGTAGCTGAAGCCCTGGAGTTGCCTGAAGATACTGAGGTGCAACGCTCGGTTCGCGTGCGCAGCTTTGAGGGCGCACCGATGTCGTATCTAGTATGTTTTTTGCCTGGCGAAGTTGGTCGTAGTTTTGAGGCAGATGATTTAAATTCAGCAGCACTGATGAAATTGTTGGAGTGCGCGGGCCACCGCGTGGTCTCTGCACGCCAGACTATTTCGGCCGCACTTGCAACGCCGGATACAGCAGATGCGCTTGGCGTCTACGCTGGTGCTCCATTGTTGGAAGTCCGTAGGATTGCACGTTGCAGCGATCAGCGGGTTGTGCAGTATATCCGTGCCCTCTATCGCCCTGAGCTTTATCACATCGAAATGGCTATGACCCGCAAGGTGGGGCCTGATGGCCCGCTATGGTCTGCTCAAGAGGGAATGGACTGATGCAGCAAACTTTAGCGCAAAAAATTATTGCTCGGGCAGCCGGACTTAAATACGTGACCCCAGGTGAAGTTGTGACTGCTAACGTTGATTTGGCGATGATCCACGATTCTGGTGGGCCACGTCGTGTGGCTCCGATTCTTAGAGATCTCGGCGTTGGGCTTTGGAATAAGGACAAGGTTTTTTTAGTTTCAGACCATTTCGTGCCTGGTGATACTGAAGAAACCTCCGCTATCCTTGCTCTCACACGGGACTGGGCCCGAGAGACTGGTGTACGGTTTCTAGATGGGCAGGGTATCTGTCACGTGGTTCTGCCAGAAAGTGGGCAATTACAACCTGGCATGTTTGCGGTGGGTGGCGACAGCCATTCCCCCACCGGTGGCGCCATGGGTGCTTTTATGTTTGGAATTGGAGCAACCGAAATGGCGGGTGTTCTAGCCACTGGCGAGATTTGGGTAAAAGTGCCTGAGACTATTCTGATCGAATGGACGGGGCGCCTTCGTGATGGACTAATGGCCAAGGATATTATGTTGGCACTATGTGGCAAGCTGGGCATGGATGGTGGAAAGTATCAGGCAGTTGAATATACTGGTGACGCGATCAAGTCGCTGTCGATGCAAGAGCGAATGACCTTAGCTAACATGACAGCTGAACTGGGTGGGCAAACTGGTTTGATTGCACCTGATGGTGTCACAACTGATTTTTTGCGTAGCGTTGGAGGCGATACTCCTGACATTAGTGGTTTATATTCTGACACGCAGGCACCGGTGCTCGAGCACTACCTTTTTGATGCAACATCCCTTGCACCACAGGTTGCGGCCCCCCATTCTCCTGCCAATGCGATGCCAGCATCTGAAGCAGAAAATACATCAATAGATGTGGCCTATATTGGTGCATGTACTGGGGCTAAATATGAAGATTTAAAAGCTGCGGCCCGTATTTTAAAGGGACGAAGAGTGTCTGATGGTATCGAACTTCTTGTAGCGCCATCGTCCAAGCGTGATCAGGATCGTGCGGCCAAAGACGGTATTATGGCTATTTTTGAGGCAGCAGGTGCCAAGGTCTTGCCTAATGCTTGTGGTATTTGTGCAGGCTATGGCACGCAGCGTTTGGCTGCGGATGTGACCTGTATTTCCTCGACGGCGCGCAACTTTAAGGGCCGTATGGGTGATGCTACATCACAGGTCTGGCTTGGGTCACCTCTGACAGTGGCTGCAGCAGCAGTAGCTGGCCATATTATCGACCCACGGGAGATGCTGCTATGAGTGGACGTATCTTTCTGTTTGGTGATGACATTGACACTGATCAACTTGCGCCTGGCCAATACATGCGTGGTGGTATTGAAGCGCTGGCTGCTCATTGCCTTGAGGCCACCCGGCCTGCTTTTTCTGTAGACGTGCAGCCTGGCGATATCATAGTGGCAGGCCGTAACTTCGGCACGGGCTCATCGCGAGAACAGGCTGTTGAAGCTTTGCTGTATTTGCAGGTGGCGGGTGTTGTCGCGTTGTCTTTTGCAGGAATATTTTATCGAAATGCGGTTAATTTGGGGCTCCCTGTCCTAATAGCCCCATCAATTGATGGGGCTAAAGATGGTGATAAGGCATCACTTCAACTATCGGGTAGTGTGCTTAATCTGAGTGATAAAAATACTGATATCGCATTGGAGCCAATGCCGAAAAACCTTCAAGAGATCATAGAAAGTGGTGGTTTGGTGCAGTATTTGAAAAAGCGCTTAGCATCGAAATGCAAGGGACAATGAAATGATATTGAAAGCTCTCCTTAATGGACCAGATACAATACTTGCGCCAGGTGTCTGTGATGCGTTGACTGCATTGATTGCAGAACAATCGGGAGCAGAAATGGTTTACCTATCTGGAGCAGGCCTCGCTTACACGCGTTTTGGTAGTCCTGATATTGGACTGGTTTCTATGTCTGAAGTTGCTGACACGATTGCACTGATCCGCGATAGGGTATCGATTCCTATCATCGTTGATGCTGACAACGGTTTTGGTAATGCGTTGAATGTTCAGCGCACAATGCGGGTATTCGAACGCAATGGTGCCAACGCGTTGCAATTGGAAGATCAGACGATGCCCAAACGCTGTGGGCACCTTGATGGTAAGGCGCTCATTAGTGCCTCTGAGATGGCTGGAAAACTTCATGCTGCTGCCGATGCGCGTGCTAGCGATACCACGCTAATAATTGCACGCACTGATGCAATTGCTGTGGAGGGGTTTGAGGCTGCATGTGATCGGGCTGAACTTTATATAGAGGCAGGTGCGGACGTTTTATTTATAGAAGCCCCGCAGAACCGAACACAGCTTAAGGAAATTTCTAATCGTTTTGGTGGACGAATTCCCCTGATGGCAAACATGGTTGAAGGCGGTAAAACCCCGATCCATGGCATAGCGGATTTGCAAACCTTGGGCTATTCACTTGTTATATTTCCTGGTGGCGTGGTTCGAGCATTGGCGAAAACGGCAAGTGATTATTACAGCGCTTTGATTTTGAACGGTTCAAATGAGAGTTTCCGTGACCGAATGTACGATTTTGATGGATTGAATGATGTCATCAAAACACACAGCATACTAAGTCAGGGGAAAAAATATGGAAATTGATCCAGTCACACTTGCGATCCTCAAGGGGCGCTTTGAGCAGATTGCAGATGAGATGGATGCAACGCTTTTTCGTTCAGCCTTCAACCCGATTATTGCAGAGGCGCATGATGCGAGTCATGGCCTTTATGATGCTGAAAACGGAGACACTCTGGTACAGGGAAAGTCAGGGTTGCCAATCTTCGTTGGGGTAATGGCCTTTGCTGTGAAGGCGGTTATACGCAAGGCCACAGCACAGGGTGGCGTGAACGAAGGTGACATGTGGATTTTCAATGATCCTTATGATGGAGGCACGCATCTATCGGATTTCCGACTGGTGAAACCTGTTTTTCGTGATGGAAAAGTATTTTGTTATCTTGCCTCTGTTGGTCACTGGCATGATGTTGGTGGTAATGTGCCCGGCAACTACAATCCTGCTGCAACCGAGTGTTTTCAGGAAGGGATGCTTATCCCGCCTGTTAAACTTTATGACCGTGGTGAGTTCCGGCAAGATGTCGTAGATATTCTTTCGGCAAACTCACGCCAGCCCTTGTCACTTTATGGTGATCTGAACGGTCAAATTAATGCGATGGATCTCGGTGAGAAGCGCCTTAATGCACTCTTGGACGAATACGGGGTGCCCACGGCCCGTGGCGCCCTGATAGCACTCAAGGACAGAGCAGCCACAATGATGCGGTCGCAAATCTCAAACCTACCATCAGGCACAATCTCAGCTGAAGACTGGTTAGACAATGACGGTATCGATGACGTGCCGCTAAAGGTTGCACTTGATTTGACAATTGATGGGGACAAGATGATCCTCGACTTCACGCGCTCTTCGCCTGCGTGCCGTGGCCCAGTAAATATTTCTCGCTCGACAACAATTGCGGCCTGCTATGTGGCTCTTAAACATGTCTTTGGTGAAGTTCCTGCAAATGCAGGTGTGTTGGAACCAGTTGAGTTTCGCATAGACGAAGATTCGCTTCTATCAGTCAAAGCACCAAAGCCTGTGGGTGGCTATACTGAGACAATCCTGCGCCTAATTGATGTTGTTTTTCAGGCGATCGCACAAGTGGCTCCAAAATCTGCGATGGCTTGTGCTTATGGTACGATCAATGCTTTGTCGTTGGCGGGCCATCGGCCCAATGGTGCGCGCTGGGTAATGTTCTCGTTCTTTGGAGGTGGGCACGGTGCACATGGGACAGGTGATGGCTTGAACCATGGCAATGCCCCGATTTCTACAGCAACAATTCCACCATTGGAAATTCTCGAAGCTGCTTATCCTATAAGGTTTACTAAATGGGCACTACGGCCTGACTCTGGTGGTATTGGGCATTACCGTGGCGGACTTGGTGCGATTTATGAGATTTCACTTCTGGACAATGAGGCGGATGTTTTCCTGTTTGGTGAACGTGGAAAAGTTCCACCGCGTGGTATAGTTGGCGGTGGAGATGCAGCCACAAACCGTTTTTATTACGAGCAATCGGATGGTGAACACACGCCACCGATGGTTTCTAAGATGGTAGGCATTCATTTAGAGCGAGGTCAGCATGTGCGTCTAGAAACCCCTGGCGGCGGCGGATACGGCGACGCGCTAACGCGTTCCCCGGAGACGGTGCTGTCAGACGTTGAACAAGGTTATGTCAGTGCAGAGGCAGCACGCAGTGATTTTGGCGTGGTCTTTACAGATGCAGGCATAGTGGAACACGCGGCAACGATTGCCCTTAGAAAAGAGCGCACAGTATGAGTGGTAGAATTGTTATTGGCGTCGATGTGGGTGGTACTTTTACAGATGTCTTCGTTTATAATGAAGACACAGGGCAGGTTGAAACGACCAAGGTGCCTTCTACCCGTGGTGATCAGTCGAAAGGGTTTATCGAAGGCATTATGCGCAAAGTCGTCAATTTTGGAGACATCCGTACTGTGGTGCATGGTACTACTGTTGGCACCAACGCATTGCTGGAACGCAAAGGGGGGCGTACCGGTATTATTACCACAGAAGGGTTCCGTGATGTGCTGGAAATGCGGCGTCGTGACCGGCCAGAGACATGGGGTTTGCGTGGAGAATTTAAGCCTGTTGTATCACGTCCTGACCGAGTCGAAGTAGCAGAACGAGTGCTGGCTGATGGTACAGTTTTGCAGGTGGTTGACGCTAAAGAGGTAAAAGCTCAGGCACGCAAATTGGCTGAGGCTGGATGTGAAGCGGTTTGTGTCTTTTTTATCAACGCCTATGCAAATTCAGAAAACGAACGCATTGCTGTTGAGGCGGTACGCAGCGTATGGCCAACTTCTTATGTCACAGCAGCTACTGAGATTTTGCCTGAAATTCGTGAATTTGAGCGCCTGTCTACCGCAACCCTTAACGCTTATTTGCAGCCTGTAGTATCATCTTACCTCGATCGATTGGAGCAAGGTCTGGATGAAAAAGGGTTCGTAGGAGAATTGCTGATCGTGCAGTCTAATGGCGGGGTCATGGGCGTGGATACGGCTAAGGATTTTCCGGTACGTACGGCTCTTTCGGGACCTGCGGCTGGCGTTATTGCAGGACAAGCCATTGCCGCTGCAGCCGGTTTTGACAATATTGTAACATGTGACATGGGTGGAACCTCATTTGATGTATCGCTGGTGGCCGATGGTGCGGCCGCACTCGCGCCTCAAACAGCAATTGATTTTGGCATGGTTGTGCGCACGCCGATGATTGAAATTACCACTATTGGTGCGGGCGGTGGTTCTATTGCCAGCGTCGATGCAAGTGGCCTGCTTACTGTTGGTCCCGAGTCTGCTGGCTCTGATCCAGGACCAGTTTGTTACGGTTTGGGCAACACTCGTCCAACCGTGACAGATGCAAATCTAATCTTGGGGCGCATCAATCCTGACCGTCCAATTGGTGGTAAACTTGACCGGCTGGATGTCGATGCTGCGCGCGCTGCTATCAGATCTAATGTCTCGGATCTTTTGGACCTGAGTGAAGAGGAAGCTGCTGAGGCTATTCTGCGTATCGCAAATGCAAAGATGGCAGGTGCAATCCGGCTTGTGTCGATTGAAAAGGGATATGACCCCTCAAAATTTGCCGCGATGCCCTTTGGCGGTGGCGGTGCTTTGCATACAGGTGCTTTAATCAAAGATGTTGGTCTAGGTTCAGCCCTTGTGCCACGCTTTCCTGGTGTGACGTCTGCCTTGGGCTGTGTGGTCGCTGATACGCGCCACGATCGAGTGCAGACTGTGAATAGACTGTTGTCGGATATTGATGCGGCTGTGCTGAGCGATAATCTTCAAGTGGTAGCAAATGCGACACAGCAGGTGGTCACATCTTCCGGAACCACATTTGAACGTATTGATCGGCTATTCGAATTTGATATGCTTTATTTAGGCCAAACCCACACCGTTGCCGTTGCCGTTGATCCTAGCAAAGGCCTGACCATTAATTCAATCCAAGCGGCCTTTGACAGCGCCTATAAAGCTACCTACGGGCGCCTTTTGGATAGTATACCGGTTCGGGTGATGAACTACCGTGTTACGGTCATCGGCCGTCGCCCCGTTTTTGATATGAGTGTGTTTGCACCGGTGCAGGGAAAACCTTCAAAGGAGTGTCGTACGGGCACCCGTACAGTTTGGGCGGATGGAGCGTTCCACGAGGCTACACTTTACGATCGGCTCAGTCTTGCAGTTGGCGAACACATAGCAGGGCCAGCGATCCTTGAGCAGCCAGATACAACTATCTTTGTTGACCCAGGCCTTGCTGCTACTGTTGACGCATTCGGAAATCTTGTTATCCGCTTGGAGGGACGATCATGAATATGGACGTAAACCTAATACCGGCTCGTACTGGTCTTTTGATAGTTGATTTGCAAAATGACTTTCTACATCCAAAAGGGGCTTATGCGCGTGGTGGTCAGACCTCAGACGCAATTGCAGCACTTCCGGCCAAGGTACTCACTGTGGCCAATGCTTTGCGCAAAAAAGGTGGGTGGATTATTTCTACCCAGTTCACGTTGGTACCCGGCAAAGCAGGTGAACCGTTCATTGCGCCACACCTGAAATCAATCCGTCCATTTTTAGGAAAAGGTGATTTCCAACCAGGCTCTTGGGGGCATTCTTTGGTTGATCAACTGCAGCCTGCTGATCTAACTATCGAAAAGATAGCATACTCTGCCTTCTACCAAACTCGGATGGAATTTAGCCTGCGTAAAGCGGGTATAGACACACTCTTAGTATGTGGAATTGTTACCAATGGTGGTGTTGCCTCAACTGTGCGAAGCGCACATGTACGTGATTTCAATACGACTGTTTTGTCTGATGGTTGTGCTGCTTTTTCAGAAACAACCCACAACAGCGCGATTGCTGATCTGTCAACCGTTGGAAAAGTAATGACCTGTGCGCAGGCACGAGCTATGATTGAGGCCACCTGATGCCAGAAGTTAGTCTAGCCACTCCAACGCCAGATTTCACCGCAGATGTGGTAATCATTGGGGCAGGTGCCTCTGGCCTAACTGCAGCGCTGGCGGCCGCTGAAAATGGTTCAGAAGTTGTCGTGCTAGAACGAGATGCATCGCCGTCTGGTTCAACCTCTATGTCGTCTGGCTTCGTACCCGCACCGGGCACGCGTTTTCAGCATGCAATAGGTGTTACTGACGATACTGCAGAACTTTTTTTTAGTGATTTAAAGGCTAAAACTTATGGGCAACTGGACGAACGATTGGCCCGACTGGCAGCAGAAAATATTGCACCAGCAATGGAATGGCTGGCCGATAGATGTGGAGTAGAGTGGCACGTACTTGATGATTTCCTATACCCTGGCCATGCGCGTCATCGAATGCATGCAGTGCCTGAAAAAACAGGAGCAGCTTTGGAGGCACGGCTTTTGGCTGCTGCTGCTGAAGCGGGTATCACCATCGTTACAGAGGCGCTCGCTGAAACGCTTTTCTTTGATGAGGCAGGCAAAGCCGTGGCCGTTGGGCTTAAACGACCAGGTAATACAACGGAGGTAATCGGATGCGGAAACCTTATCCTTGCTTGTAACGGTTATGGGGGTAACCAGCAGTTGGTGGCAGAACATATTCCGCAGATAGCAGGGGGGCAATACTACGGGCATGCAGGTAATACTGGTCATGCTTTAACGTGGGGAGAAGCACTTGGTGCAGAAATAAAACATCTCTCTGGTTATCAGGGGCACGGATCGCTGGCACATCCCCATGGTATCCTGATTTCATGGGCACTGATGATGCAAGGTGCCGTTCAATTGAACAACGAAGGCCGCCGGTTTTCTAATGAGATGGGGGGCTATTCTGAACAGGCGGTCAAAGTTCTAAACCAACCAGATGGTATTGCTTGGAATATCTATGATGCACAACGACACAATTTTTTGGTTAATGGTTTTCCTGATTACTGTGAGGCTGTCGGTGCTGGCGCGATCCATTGTGGTGCAGATGCCGCAGAATTGGCGAAGGTGACGTGCCTGCCAGAATTGATTTTAGCAAGCACGCTGGCTGAGGTGCAGGCACTGGCTAGTGGCGTAGGTTCAGATGCGTTGGGTCGAGATTTTACGGGGGTCACACCACTGAAAGCACCGTATTATGCCGTGAAAGTTACGGGCGCGTTGTTTCATACGCAAGGCGGCCTTGTGATCGACAATACTGCTCGCGTCCATCGTGCTGATGGGGGTACATTTATGAACCTCTATGCTTCTGGCGGTGCGGCCTGCGGAGTGTCGGGTCCAGCAGTCGAAGGATATCTTTCTGGTAATGGTTTATTGACGGCCATTGCCTTTGGTTACCTTGCGGGCCGCAACGCTTGTGTGGTCTGAACTCAACTGTTGTAGGGTGCAGAGCTGATTAACGGGTAGATTAATTACTACGATAATTTGTTAAATTGCTTCAATCCTTAGACATGCCCATTATGTGCAATGCTATTTAAATAAAGTGAATTGGATTGCTCGTGAGCACAAGCTCCACGGCGACCGGCCGGATACCAGCTATAGCTGAGCACTTTCGTTTAAGGTTGTTTGGCGTGCAAAGTATTAAGTTGGGCCATTTTGATTCATATTACCATAACTGGCCATGACTGCTTTGTAGTTTAGCCAGATAATTAGATTTTATCTGAAACTGAATAAAGTTTAGTTTTCTCTCTCGAATTTTTATAATTATTAGATATAATAAACATTATCCATATGAACTAAGTAAGGGAACCCATGGATTCTGTGAAACCTCTGCCGACCTATTTGGTGCAACGCTACCATGGTTGGAAAGCTACCACGTTTGAGGACAATCATGCATGGTACCGTCGGTTAGCTAGCGAAGGCCAAAGGCCGCGGGCTATGGTTATTTCGTGCTGTGACAGCCGGGTTCATGTGACTGCCATTTTTGGAGCTGAGCAGGGTGAATTTTTTATTCACCGGAATATTGCAAATTTGGTACCTGCCTACCAGCCTGATGGAGAGGCGCATGGGACCTCTGCGGCCGTAGAATATGCAGTCACTGCACTTAATGTTTCACATATTATTGTTCTTGGTCATTCTAGTTGTGGTGGAGTGAAGGGCTGCCATGATATGTGTACTGGCCTTGCGCCAGAGTTGGAAAAAAGTAGTAGCTTTGTGGGCCGTTGGATGGATATTTTGCGTCCTGGGTTTGAGCGTGTCAAACATATGCCTGATGAAGTGGAACGTGTGGCGCGGCTAGAGCGGGAGGCAGTTATGGTTTCAATTGAAAACCTGATGACATTCCCTTTTGTCAATAGTGCCGTCGATAAGAACGAGCTAACCCTCCATGGGCTTTGGACCGATATTGCTGAAGGCACTTTAGAGCAATTCGACGTGGCCACACAGGACTTTGTCCGCATTTAGCCTCCGCAACAAAAAAAAGGCTTCGCATGATAGCGAAGCCTTAGATGAATTAGGTGTGTTCGTTAGCCTTTTTTCAGGACTTTATTACCTAAAACTTCGGCAATTTGGACTGCATTCAAAGCGGCGCCTTTACGCAGGTTGTCAGAAACGCACCATAGGTTGATACCATTTTCCACAGTGACGTCCTGCCGAATTCGGCTGATGAAGGTGGCGTAATCACCTACGCATTCAACGGGACTGACATAACCGCCATCTTCGCGCTTATCAATAACCATAAGGCCGGGAGATTCCCGCAGTATTGAACGAGCTTCATCTTCGTCTAGGAAATCTTCAAATTCGATATTAATAGCCTCAGAATGACCCACAAAAACAGGAACCCGCACGCAGGTTGCTGTAACTTTGATTGCAGGGTCCAGGATTTTCTTTGTCTCCGCCACCATTTTCCACTCTTCTTTTGTATCGCCACTATCGAGGAATACGTCGATATGGGGAATGACATTGAATGCAATTTGCTTGGTAAACTTGCGTGGTGGCTTATTGTCTACTGGGTTGTAGATGGATTTAGTTTGGTCCCAAAGCTCATCAATACCCTCTTTGCCGGCACCAGATACAGATTGATAGGTGCTGACCACAACACGCTTGATTTTGGCGCGGTCATGCAAGGGCTTCAAGGCTACAACCATTTGCGCAGTCGAGCAGTTTGGATTGGCAATAATATTTTTCTTACTATAACCATGGATCGCATCGGCATTCACCTCTGGCACAATTAGCGGTACATCCGGGTCGTAACGATACAGGCTGGAATTATCGATCACCACACAGCCTGCAGCAGCAGACTTTGGTGCATATTCTTTGGTGGCGTCTGAGCCTACTGCAAAAAGTGCCATGTCCCAACCAGTGAAATCAAAGGTGGCCAAGTCGGTCGTCTTCAAAGTCCTATCGCCAAAACTTACTTCGGTACCAATAGATTTCCGGCTAGCAAGAACGGCAATTTCAGAAATTGGAAATTCACGTTCATCCAAAATATTCAGCATTTCGCGGCCCACATTCCCTGTGGCTCCTACGATGACAACTTTATAAGACATACTTTCTTCCTTGTTTCGATCACGGGCCCGTTTAGCGCGGTGTTTGATCAATGGGAAGGGGGGGGGCTAGTCAGTTCGGTCCTGTGAGCATAGATAAATTGCTAAACCCAACAACATTGTCACACAAAACAGCAGAATTACGGCATTATACGAGAGAATTGGTGACGTAGTCTCTGTTATCTTAGTATTATAGATACGTCCTGACAGATTTTGCATTACGCCTACACCACCGATACAAAAGAGGTTGATCAATGTAACCCCTCTACCTACCAAATGTTCGGGGAAAAAGCTGCGGCCATGGGCTACCAAAATTGGGTACGACGCACCAAAGAAACCGATGCCAGCCATGATGCCAGCCGCAGTCCAAAAGCTGTTGCCACCGAAAAAGTAGAGTGAAATACAAAGTGTTGCACCACTTAAATTACCAAAGAAAATCACCCATTTCCGTGTTCCAAATAGCCGATCAAGTGGTCCGTAAAAAAAGTTCCCAGCAATCATAGCCAGTGCCATTACGCTAGTTACGGTTCCAATTTGCGCAATGTTGGAGCCAAATACGTCTGTGAAGTAGGGTCCAATCCATAGGCCGCGCAGACCTGCGGCAGGCGCGTAATTGACTAGCACCATAGGTAAGATAAACCACATTGCTCGTATCCGAAGCAAATCCAAAATGCTGCCTTTTTGCGTGGTGACTACCTTGGGTGGATCCTTGACTATCAGATAGCACAAACCTGCTATTACCAAGGTTATCATGGCGATCATCATAATTGAAAAACGCCAACCAAACAGCTCCACCAAGAGGGTCAAAGGAAAGGCCGCACCGATATTTCCGAGTGATCCAATACCCAGAATAGATGCTGCCATTGTTGCAAAAGCTGCTCCTGAAAAACTTCGCGCCACCACGTAATAAGAGGCCATGAGCACTGGCGAACAGCCAATTCCTATCAATGTCATCGCAAGTGAGATATGCCACGGTACAGTTGCTAAGGCAAAAACTATGGCGCCACCACCGGCCCCGAGAGCCAATAAAATAGCATTAGTACGTTTTGGCCCTAAGGTATCTAGAGCCCAGCCGACAGGGATTTGCATCAGTGCAAAGGCTAAGAACCAGTAGCCTGACGCTTCAGACAGCTGCGCCGCGGTAGTACCAATTTCTGCCTGCAACGGAGCGGCAAATACTGCTAAAAACGCCCTATAAAACTGGGACAGCATGTAGGCCATAGTTAGGATCACTAAAGTTGCGCGCAAAGGTGTCTCCGTTCTGAATTTGTGGTGTCATGGACCGGCTGTGCGGTAAAGTCAGAAGTGCTAACTTGTGTCTCGATCAACGTCGCGTTAGCCTGATTGAGACCAGATTAAAAGGCAGTGGTTATATGACATTCTCAGGAAAAACAGTTTTGATTACTGGTGCAAGTCGGGGTATTGGAGCAGCCACTGCCCAACATTTGGCCTCCCTTGGGGCGAATGTTGTCTTGACTGCCCGCAGCGCTGATGCTTTGGAGCAGATTGCCGCTCAGATTGGGTCACAGGCTAAAGCCATTTCTTGCGATGTATCAGACTACGATCAAGTGAAATCGGTAGTTGATTTAACACTCGCACATTTTGGCAGCATAGATATTTTGGTAAATAATGCGGGACTGCTGGCCCCTGTGCACCGTTTGGCAGAGTTCACACCAAAAGATTGGGACCAAATTATTGATGTTAATGTGAAGGGTGTTTTTTACATGATGCATGCCGCTCTACCGATTATGATTGAGCAGGGGGGGGGGACTATTATTAATATTTCTTCTGGAGCGGCCTATGGTGTGCTCGAGGGCTGGAGCCATTATTGCGCTTCCAAAGCCGCCGTATTACAGTTAACCCGATCGGGCCACGAAGAATATGGTGCCCAAGGAATTACTTGCCTAGGTCTTAGTCCTGGTACAGTTGCAACTGAGATGCAGGTTTTAATTAAAGCTTCAGGAGTGAACCCTGTAAGCCAACTTGAAGTTGCAGATCACATCCCGGCCACAGATGTGGCTCAGGCGGTAGCTTATCTCTGTGGCCCGGCTGGTACAAAATACTTGGGTGAAGATTTTCACCTCAAATCACCAGAATCGCGGGCTGCCATCGGCTTACCCAAGCGGTAACTATTTTTGCGATGCTGCTGATAACTACTCAGCTGTTTTCAATTGAACCCATTTTATTGTGGCGTTGAGCCCAAGCTATGTAACAGCATTGAGCGTGTAGCTATATTTCAATAGATCATCTGGTACTTTAGCGCGATGGTATGGGGTTGCTCTTACCATGAAACCCCAAATGTTACTTCGGTGGAGGACTTGCGACCTGAAGTATACAAATAAGTTAAAACTGCTTTTATCCGTTGGGCATCACCCCCAAGTGGGGTTGCCCGATGTACCGTATTTACGCCATTAAATACATTCAGAGTATCCGCTTTTTGTAGGTAGATCGTTGGCTTTGATGGTTTGTCAAAATCGCTGCAATCCCATCATAATTTGGATCATCCTCTGTGCCCAGATCGTTTAGATACTCAAACTCATCGCTGCTGCAAGGTACCTGTAAGAGCAAAGTTGTGGTAAGTTCTACCGGGTCAAAATGCCAGTTTAAGGCGTCACCTTCATAATAGGTCATGACACTCGCGCCCGCGATGTGGTCATTCACTCAGTATAACGCTTACTTTTGGATAACATCAGCCAAAAAGTTGGTAAAGGTGGGCCAACCCTGTAATCATGTAATAATGCTGCCTTTGATTTAATCAGCACAAATGGTGTGATTAGCAGTTCAGCGCAGTTGTAAGGCTGTGTGGTTTGGCGCAAGGCCTGGCACGGGCTTATACCAGTTAGGTTTTTGGATACTGTCTAAAAGAAAAAAGCCGGGCAAGCCCGGCATTTACTGTGTTTGCGCGAGGCGGACTTAGAGACTGGCAGTAAGCGCCCCAACGATTGCATCACCCATTTGTGATGTTGTCACAGCGGTGTCACCTTCAGCTTGCAAAAGATCTGCAGTACGAATTCCATCAGCAAGCACTTTCTCAACTGCTGTTTCGATCCGCGTTGCTTCTTCACCAAGATCAAAAGAATAGCGTAAAGCCATTGCAAAAGACAAAACACAGGCCGAGGGGTTAGCTTTGCCCTGGCCGGAAATGTCTGGGGCGGAGCCATGAACTGGTTCATAGAGCGCTTTTGGGCGGCCATTCTCCATTGGAGAACCAAGGCTAGCTGACGGAAGCATGCCAAGCGAACCAGTCAACATAGCTGCACAATCAGATAGGATGTCGCCAAACAGGTTGTCAGTAAGAATCACGTCAAATTGCTTGGGCGCGCGTACTAGCTGCATCGCACCATTATCTGCATACATATGCGTTAATTCTACATCAGCATAATCAGCCTGATGAACCTCAGTGACCACATCACGCCACAAAACACCAGCTTCCATCACATTGGCTTTTTCCATTGAGCATACGCGGTTACTCCGGCGGCGTGCTAATTCAAGCGCAGCACGTGCAGCACGCTCAATTTCAGACTCAGTATATCGGTGGGTATTAATGCCCACGCGTTCATTTCCTTCTTTGAAAATGCCGCGAGGTTCTCCAAAATAGCTTCCTGAAGTTAATTCACGTACGATCATAATATCTAAGCCGGCAACAATATCCCGCTTTAGGGAGGAAAAATCTGCTAAAGCATCAAAACATTGCGCTGGGCGCAGATTAGCAAACAAATCCATTTCTTTACGTAGGCGCAGCAATCCCCGCTCTGGTTTTACGCTGAAATCCAGATTATCGTATTTTGGACCCCCAACTGCACCTAGCAAAACCGCATCCACGGACTGTGCTTTTGCCATTGTGTCGTCATGCAGTGGAACGCCGTGTACATCATAGGCGGCACCACCGACCAGATCTTCAGACACGTTAAAGGCCATATCGCGGTGGGTGCCAAGCCAGTCAATGACTTTGCGTACTTCGGTCATGACTTCTGGACCAATGCCGTCGCCGGGGAGAATAAGGAGGGATGGGGTGCTCATAAAAAGCCCTTTCAATTATCTCATATTTTTTGACTATTTAACTTACAAAGTTTGTCTAGCCAAACATGTCTGTAGTTAAGCCAAGGCTTATACCCAGGGGGTGCTTTGTGCCATTTGAGTTTCAAAAGCATCAATTGAGGTTACTTTTTCTAATGTGAGACCAATGTCATCAAGGCCATTGATTAAGCAATGCTTTCTATGCTGGTCTACATCAAAATTTATTACCTCACCGTCTGATGTTTGGATATGTTGCTTTTCGAGATCGATAACCATGCGTGCATTGCTGCCTTTTTCAGCATCTTTCATCAACAGCAAGAGCTCGTCTTCAGTCACGATCACAGGCAGAATGCCATTTTTAAAGCAGTTATTGTAGAAGATGTCGGCAAAACTTGTAGAAATCACACAACGTATACCAAAATCCAGCAAGGCCCAAGGCGCATGCTCGCGCGATGATCCACAGCCAAAGTTATCACCAGCCACTAAGATGTTGACGCCTTGATAAGCTTCTTTGTTGAGTATAAAATCTGGATTGTCAGATCCGTCCAAATGGTAGCGCATTTCGTGAAAGGCACTAACACCTAATCCGGAGCGTTTGATGGTTTTCAAAAACTGCTTTGGAATGATCATATCGGTGTCGATATTGATTAAAGGCATCGGTGCAGCGATTGCTGTGAGTTTTTCGAATTTTTCCATTATGTAATTTCCCGCACGTCAGTGAGTCTTCCGGTGAGAGCTGCTGCAGCGGCCATGGCTGGGCTCATCAAGTGAGTGCGTGATTCGCGTCCTTGTCTGCCTTCAAAATTGCGGTTGCTGGTCGAGGCACATCGGACCTGTGGTCCAAGCTGATCAGGGTTCATGCCCAAACACATAGAGCATCCAGCTAAACGCCATTCAAACCCGGCATTTTTGAAAATATCTGCAAGTCCCTCTTGTTCGGCTTGCAAACGCACAAGGCCTGAACCGGGAACAACCATGGCGATCAAGCCATCTTGAATTTTTTTGCCTTCAACCACTTTTGCCGCAGCGCGTAGATCTTCGATCCGCCCGTTGGTGCAAGAACCGATGAACACGGCATCGATGGTGACATCTTGCAAACGTGTGCCAGGTGTTAGGCCCATATACTCCAAACTGCGTTGGGCTGCAGCTACTTTGCCACCATTGAAGTCACTGGCAGCAGGCACGCTTGCGGTGATGGGTAACACATCCTCAGGGCTGGTGCCCCAAGTAACTACGGGGGCTATGTCTTCGCCTTTCATGGTGATGATCTTGTCGAAATGGGCTGTATCATCGGAAAAAAGAGTTTTCCAATAGGCCACAGCGGCGTCCCACGTTTCCCCAGTGGGAGCGTTGGGGCGGCCATGACAATACTCAAATGTAGTTTCATCAGGTGCGATCATGCCGGCCCGTGCGCCACCTTCAATTGCCATGTTGCAGACCGTCATTCGCCCCTCCATCGACAGGTTGCGGATGGCTTCGCCACAATATTCGATAACATAGCCGGTACCGCCAGCGGTGCCTGTCTCGCCGATCACCGCCAGGGTAATGTCTTTGGCCGTAACACATGGGCTCAACTGTCCAGTGATTTCAACTTTCATATTTTTGGATTTTTTCTGGATCAACGTCTGGGTGGCCAAAACATGCTCAACCTCAGATGTGCCTATCCCATGGGCCAAAGAGCCAAAGGCACCGTGCGTGGCGGTGTGACTATCGCCACAAACAATGGTCATGCCCGGTAATGTCCAACCCTGCTCAGGGCCAATGATATGCACGATGCCTTGGCGCACGTCATCCACAGGATAATAAACTACTCCGAATTCGCGCGCATTGGTGTCGAGCGCATCAATCTGGATACGGCTCTCTTCATTATCGATGCCTTTTAAGCGGTCCAATGTAGTGGGTACATTGTGATCGGGCACTGCAATTGTTTTTTCTGGAGCGCGGACTTTGCGTCCTGTCATCCTTAAACCCTCAAAGGCTTGAGGGCTGGTAACCTCATGGACCAAATGCCGGTCAATATATAGAAGACATGTGCCGTCAGCGGTTTCATGGGCCACATGGGCGTCCCAGATTTTATCATAAAGTGTTTTAGGGACCATATCCGGCATTCCTTATATCTATTTTGAATATGTATAATCTATTTTGAAATGTTATCACAGGCGGGCTTAGCTGTAGAGCCACCGCCAGAGACTTGATTTTTCTACGCGAAAAAACCGCCAAGGTAGGCGAGTGTGATCCGCAATATTAAAGACTATTTCCATTCTTCTGAATAACTCGCCCGCATGCCCGACACAAGCCTTGAGATGATCTCATGTTATACGTAATTCTAGTGGGTTCAGCTTGGCGATTTGCGATGACCTTAGAGTGAACGTCAACAGACTTTTTCGTGGCACTTTAGCGCTTGGCTGAACCAGCATGACCAATGCCATACGTGTTTACAACGACCGCAATATAGCTATTAATTAAGTAGGAAAGTGCGAATATTTGCCAGCTACACGGTTCGATCCTGCGAAATAGAATTATTTTGAAAATAAAGTTTACTAGGAACTCTAGTCAAAATAAATATAAGTTTTTGATATAATTAGAATAAATATTATTATTCATATAACGTTAGCTAAAGAAATTTGGTACAGATTGTTACTGTGGTCCTCGATGAACACAGTTTGTGAAGTAATCCACGCAAGCGATTGAGGAATCTAAATTTCAATGCTAAAGACCTCAAACCCGGCGCCGGGATGTTGCGGCGTATTGTTTGGAGGACATAGTCCTGTCTTTGACGTCTGACGCGGAAGGATCCGCGCGCAAATTGGCTAAAGGCCAATCGAGTGCTACGAGCGATGCAATATTAGCTGCCGTTTTAAAATCCCTAGATGATGATAAAGCTGAAGATGTTGTGCAAATTGATTTGCGCGGCATTTCGGAGATTGGCGATCACATGGTAATCTGTTCTGGTCGATCAACCCGCCAAGTTGCAGCGATCTCTGAAAAGCTGAAAATTCGCTTAAAGGACGACTTGGGGATTTTTTCCAAGCTAGAAGGCAAAGGCACCGGTGATTGGGTGCTTGTTGATACAGGTGATGTCATTGTCCATGTGTTTCGTCCAGAGGTGCGTGAGTTCTATCAGCTTGACCAAATGTGGTTGGAGCCTGGAGCACCAGCCCCCTCTGAGGTTTAATGCGTCTGCGCATTATTGCCATTGGACGTCTGCGCAACGGCCCAGAAAAAGACCTTATTGAAGATTACATCGCCCGGTTCAACCGGACTGGGCGCCAGCTTGGCTTGGGCCCAGTTGAATTTACAGAGCTGGAAGATAAAAAAGGTGGTGGCAAGACAGCTGAAGGCGCGCTTTTGAGTAAGGCCATACCAACTAGTGCGGCGGTGATTGCTCTGGATGAGCATGGCACATTACAAGACTCCCCTGACTTTGCCCAGTCCCTGGTACGCATTCGCGACCAAGCGCCCAGTGAGTTGATATTTGTTATCGGTGGTGCGGATGGTTTGGCTCCTGGGGTTTTGGCGCGTGCGGATGCAAAGCTGAGCTTTGGCAGAATGGTTTGGCCGCATATGCTAGTCCGGGTGATGCTCGCTGAACAGTTGTACCGCGCTGCATCCATCCTTGCCGGTGGTCCGTATCACCGAGTTTAGATTAACCCAATTCGATAACTTTCTTTGAAAAAGGGTTGTAAAGGTTCCTTAGCGTGACCTAGGGTTTAAGAAATATTTAGGGAGTTTTATGATGCGAACACGCGCGGCCGTTGCTATGGAAGCTGGCAAACCACTTGAAGTTATGGAAGTGGATCTCGAAGGCCCGAAGGCTGGTGAAGTTTTGGTCGAAATTAAGGCAACGGGGATTTGTCACACTGATGAATTCACTCGATCTGGTGCCGACCCTGAAGGTATTTTCCCTGCTATTTTGGGCCATGAGGGTGCGGGTATTGTATTGGAATGTGGCTCTGGTGTTGTGGGTTTAAAGCCGGGTGATCATGTAATTCCACTATATACTCCCGAATGTCGCGAGTGTGACTATTGCTTAAACCCAAAAACCAATCTTTGCCAAGCGATCCGTAGTACACAAGGTAGGGGATTGATGCCTGATGGTACCAGTCGGTTCTCGATGCTCAATGGCACGCCTATTCTTCATTATATGGGCTGCTCGACCTTTGCTAATCATACAGTTTTACCAGAGATAGCATTGGCCAAAGTGCGCTCTGATGCGCCTTTTGATAAAATTTGCTATATTGGTTGTGGTGTCACGACAGGTATTGGTGCTGTAATCAATACTGCCAAAGTTGAGATTGGCAGTACTGCAATTGTGTTCGGTTTGGGTGGTATCGGTCTCAATGTGATCCAAGGTCTGCGACTTGCTGGGGCAGATCAAATTGTTGGGGTTGATCTAAACCCTGGAAAGATTGAGATGGCCACGCGCTTCGGCATGACTGATTTCGTAAACCCTAAAGATGTTAGTGGGGATTTGGTGGCGTATTTGGTGGCGCTGACTGGAGGCGGCGCAGACTATACATTTGACGCCACGGGCAATGTCGATGTGATGCGTACCGCACTGGAGTCGGCCCATAAGGGTTGGGGCGAAAGCGTGATTATTGGTGTGGCTCCGGCTGGTGCGGAAATCAGCACACGTCCGTTTCAATTAGTGACAGGTCGTGTCTGGCGTGGCACGGCCTTTGGTGGTGCACGCGGTCGTACGGATGTGCCAAAGATCGTTGATTGGTACATGGATGGGAAAATTGAAATTGATCCAATGATCACTCACACTATGGCCTTAGAAGATATCAACATGGGCTTTGATCTAATGCATGCAGGCAAATCTATTCGCGCTGTGGTTGAATTTTAATTTCAGGGCTTTTACCCAGAGATTTTAGAACTACAATGACCTCGCGCATCGTGCGCCCTTTCCAGTAAGAAGTTTACCTTTCTATGATCGAAGTTCTTCTCAAGACATTGCCTTTTTTTGCAATCGTGGGGCTGGGCTATGGCGCTGCTCGCACTCATTTCTTTACTGAGGTCGCTACTTTATATCTGACAAAGTTTGTCTTTTACTTTGCTTTGCCGGCTATGATCATCCGATTTTCGGCCAATTTGTCATTCTCTGAATTGGTCAATCTCCCCTTCATTGCGGCCTATCTTTCGGCTTCTTTTGTGATTTATCTTCTGGCAACGTGCGTAGCAGTTTTACGGCGGCGCAATGTGGCGGAGGCTGCGGTTGAAGCGCAATGTGCCACGATTGGTAATGTGGGTTTTCTTGGTATTCCGATGTTGGCGATGCTGATGGGGCCGGAAGCGGTGCTTTGGGTGATGCTTGTGTTGGCGATAGATCAGCTGGTGTTTGGCAGTTTAATTGTAATTTTGATTGTGGGTTCGCGCGACGGGCGCATGAGCTTTGGGATGCTAAAAACTGTTGGTATTGGCTTGATTAAAAATCCTATGATTATGGCGATGGGTGCGGGCTTGCTGTGTTCTAGTTCAAGTTGGGATCTGCCCGTTCCTGCGACAGAGTTTTTTGATATTTTGGGTGCAGCGGCTACGCCGGGAGCATTATTTGCCATTGGTGCATCTTTGGCTAGCAAATCGGCTGAGCGGATCACTGTGGCGGGATGGCTCGCTTTTTGTAAGTTGGTGCTTCACCCTGGTGCTGTGGCGATTGCTGCCTTGCTAATTTTTCCCGTAGCGCCCTATCCCGCTGCAGTGTTAATTGCCGCGACTGCTTTGCCTGTAGCTGGTAATATCTTTATTTTAGCTACGCATTATAACGTGGCCCCAACTAGGGTCTCTGCCTCGATTTTAGTATCAACTGTAGCCTCTGTGGTCACAGTATCTTTGGTGATTGCTTGGGTGAGCAGGCTTTACAGCTAAGCGATAAATTGCAGGTCACATTCCATAGCCTTCATCCTTGCATAACTGAGCAATTTCAGCTTTGCACATGGCAACACGAAAGAAAGGGTTTATCATGGAAATTAAATCAGAAGTTGCATGTTTTGGCGGTACACAGGGGATCTATTCCCATACATCTAAAATTTGTGATGGAGAAATGACCTTTGGGATTTTCATACCGGAAGAAGCAAAGCTGGGCTCGGTCCCAGTACTTTGGTATTTGTCTGGGCTAACTTGCACCCATGAGAATGCTATGACAAAGGCCGGTGCGCAGGCTTGGGCAGCGGAGGAGGGGATTGCATTAGTATTTCCTGATACGTCTCCACGTGGTTCTGATGTGGCAGATGATGAGGCATATGATCTTGGCCAAGGGGCTAGTTTTTATGTAAATGCTACTCAAAATCCATGGGCGCCGCATTTTCGGATGTGGGACTATGTGGCTGATGAACTTCCAGCACTGTTGGGTCGTGAGTTTGCGATTGACTTGGAAAGACAATCGATCACCGGCCATTCGATGGGCGGGCACGGGGCGTTGACACTAGCGATGGCGCGTCCGGAGCAATACCGCAGTGTGTCAGCATTCTCCCCTATTTGTAATCCAATGGCGTCTGACTGGGGCCAAAAGCAATTTACTGCGTATTTAGGATCAAAAAGTAGTGCATGGGAAACCCATGACGCCAGTCATCAAATGCTGCAAAAAGGCTTTGATGGCCCAGTTTTGGTGGATACAGGCACTAAAGATCCATTTTTGGAGCTGCTAATGCCGGAAACATTAGCCTTTTCAATGGGAAAACGCCGCCAACCGGGCCATTTTCGTCTACAGCAGGGATATGATCATTCCTACTTCTTTGTGTCGACCTTCATGGAAGATCACATTAACTTTCACGCGGAATCATTGCACGCGGAGTAACCCATGCCACATTATGACTTAATTATCATTGGATCTGGCCCTGCAGGTAGGTCTGCAGCAATGCAAGCAGGAAAATTAAAACGACAAGTTTTAGTAATAGATTCTAGAGTGCGCTTGGGTGGAGTTTCTGTGCATACTGGGACTATTCCATCTAAAACCTTGCGTGAGACAGTCTTGAATTTATCGGGGTGGCGTGAGCGCAGTTTTTATGGCCGCTCTTATAGGGTAAAAAATGAAATAGGTGCGGATGATTTAAAAGCCCGTTTACACAAAACCCTCGATTACGAAGTAGATGTACTGGAGCATCAATTTAATCGTAATCACGTGGATGTGTTGCATGGCATGGCGCGGTTTTTAAGCCTAACCCAAGTTGAAGTGGTGACTGACTCCGGTGAGATTACACTGGTAACTGGCGATAAGTTTTTGATTGCAACAGGTACACGCACACATAGGCCTGATAATGTTCCATTTAATGGATCAAATATATTAGATAGTGATGAATTTCTAGAAATGTCGCAAATTCCGAGGTCTTTGATTGTTATTGGAGCAGGTGTGATAGGCGTTGAATATGCTACAATGTTTGCGGCTTTGGATATACGCGTTACGTTAATAGAACCTCGTGAAACCTTTTTAGATTTTATTGATAGTACCCTTATTCAAGAGTTTACCCATGAAATTCGTGAAAATGGAGTTGATTTGCGGCTAGGATCTCCCGTGTCCAATATTGAGGACGGTGGTGACTATGTTGAAGTATCATTGGAGAACGGCCGTCACGTTCGTGCTGAAATGCTTTTGTTTGCCGCGGGTCGAATGGGTGCCACCGAGAAGTTAGGATTGGGTGCTACAGGATTGATCACTGATCATCGCGGAAGAATAGATGTTGACCGCAAGACCTATCAAACTTTAGTGAAACATATTTATGCAGCTGGAGATGTCATTGGCCATCCATCACTTGCTTCCACTAGCCTGCAACAAGGGCGGGTGGCGTCCTGCCATGCTTTGGATACCCCTAGTTTACTTGAGAGCCCTTGGTTTCCTTATGGTATTTATTCAGTGCCTGAAATCTCAACTTGCGGAATGAGTGAGGAAGACACCAAGAAACGTGGAATTCCTTATGAAGTGGGTGTTGCTCGCTTCAGGGAGACTTCTAGGGGCAATATTATGGGGTTAGAGCATGGTATGTTGAAAATGCTATTCTCATTGAAAACCCGCCGTGTTCTTGGAGTGCAGATTGTTGGAGAAGGTGCAACTGAACTAATCCACATAGCACAGGCTGTGCTCAACCTCAAAGGGACAGTGGATTATTTTGTACAAAATACCTTCAACTATCCAACTCTTGCTGAAGCTTACAAAATAGCCGGGCTAGATGCGTTCAACCGAATGCCAATCCCAGAAGAACTGAAAACTGTGAAACACGACGCACTATGATCTATGTCGATGCAGATGCCTGCCCAGTGAAAGCCGAGGTGGAACAGGTTGCGACGCGCCATAAGGTACTGGTAAAACTCGTCTGTAATGGTGGTATCCGTCCTTCTGCCAATTCATTGGTGGAGCTGGTAGTTGTTGAAGCTGGGCCCGATATTGCAGATATGTGGATTGCGGATCGTGCTGGACCCGGCGATGTGGTGATAACTACAGATATCCCGTTGGCAGCGAAGGCTGTTGAGGCTGGAGCCATGGTCCTCAAGCCTAACGGTGAGCCTCTTACACAAGTAAATATAGGCAATGCTTTGGCTACTCGTGACCTGATGTATGACTTGCGAGCTGCCGATCCCTTTCGTCAAGGCGGTGGCAAAGGGTTTTCTAAAGTGGACCGGTCCCGCTTTCTGAATGCTTTAGATCAGGCTCTTCGTCGCTGAGCCATTGTAATTATAAGGTTATCTAGTTCAATTGCGCCATGTGTTGGGTCGTAATTAAACCAGATTCCAAACTGTGACAGGCATAGTAAAAAAGTATGGATAAAGCAAAAACTCCAACCGGCACGCTTTGGGCTCTGCTCGCTGCGCTTATTTTTTCTATCAACGATATGCTAGTCAAATTTTTGTCTGATGGTTATGCGCTACATCAGATAGTTTTTACACGGTCGCTTATTAGTGTTTTGTTATTATTAATAGTTGTGATCCCTTTGGTTGGTGGGTACGGATTGCTTCGTACTAAGCGTCTAAAATTACACATGGTGCGTGCCTTTTTTGTAGTAGGGGCCAATTTATTCTTTTTTACAGCTTTGGCAGACTTGCCGCTAGCTACTGTTGTGTCCATCTTTTTTATCGCGCCTTTTTTAATTACAATTTTCTCAGTCATCTTTCTTGGTGAAATCGTTGGTGTGTGGCGTTGGTTTGCCGTTGTTGTTGGACTAATCGGGGTGATGTTGGTAGTACGGCCCGGTACAGAATCCTTTACCTTTACTACTATTTTGCCGGTTTTAGCTGCAATATGTTACGCTTCTTTTCATGTGTTGACGCGAAAGCTGGGATCAGATGAAAATCTCCTCACGCTTACCTTCTACGTACCAGTTGTCTTTTTAATTGTTGCTGCTGTAATCGGCTTGGCTGTGGGGCATGGTAATTTCTCTGGTGGTGGGCATCCGTCGCTTGAATTTTTAGTCCGTTCGTGGCGTTGGCCTACTTGGCCAGATTTTGGCATAATGGTCTTTATTGGTGTTGGGGTAACCGCTGGGGGTGCTGCGATCAGCCAAGCCTATCGAGTTGCCGAAGCGGCATTGGTAGCCCCATTTGAATATACAGCCCTGATTTATGCTACATTATTTGGCTATTTAATATTTTCTGAATGGCCTGATTCTTTTGGGTGGACTGGCATGAGCCTTGTGCTCGCATCTGGTTTGGTCATGGTGTGGCGAGAATCTGTTAATGCTCGGCCAAGGGTTGCACCACTCAATTCTCCACGCTAGCAACTGTGTAACGAAAGGCCATAATATGAGCGTACATGCTGTTGTTTTTGATATTGGAAATGTGCTGCTTGAGTGGCACCCAGAGCGATACTTTGATCGTACAATTGGCCCCGAGCGACGTCGCGCCATGTTCGCTGCAGTCGATTTACACGCGATGAATGATAGGATTGATCTTGGTGAAGGCTTTCGGGATGTGATCTATGCGGAAGCTGAGGCTAATCCTGAATGGCGGGCTGAAATTTGTGATTGGTATGATAACTGGATCGAGCTGGCTGGCCCACCTATCGATCATTCGGTGCGGCTTTTGCGTGCGCTTAAAACCGTGGGTGTTCCAGTGTTTTCGTTGACCAACTTCGGTGTTGAAAGCTATGCCTATGCTCAAAGCCATTATGATTTTCTCTGTGAATTTGATCGTAACTATGTGTCTGGTCAAATGCAGGTCATTAAGCCAAACCCTAAGATTTATGAGATGCTGGAGCAAGATTGTGGTGTGGCACCAGAGCGTTTACTTTTCGCTGATGACCGCGCTGACAATGTTGCGATGGCGGCAAGCCGCGGCTGGCAAACCTATCTCTTTGAAACGCCGCAGGGCTGGGCTGACCTACTCGTTAATGTGGGGCTTTTAACGCGGGAGCAGGCCCAATGACCCCAACTATTGTCCCCTTTGCTGAAGGTCAGAAACGGTTAGATTGGCTTACTTTAGTTGCAGCGTTGGAACTTGGACACCAAGGCCCGAAGGCTGAGATTAATGATCTATTTTTATACCGTGGAACTGATACTTTGCTCAGTCGCTCTGCATGGATAGATGGTATGGGGCTGCTAACCAAAACTGCTACCATATTTCCAGGAAACTCTAGATCTGGTCAGCCGATAGTTGGTGGTGGTGTGATGCTGTTTGATGATCAAGATGGCCAGCTGTCTGCAATGATTGACTTTCACCTGATCACTAAGTGGAAAACTGCGGGCGACAGCCTCATGGCAGCCTTGGCATTGGCTCCGGTAGGTGTACGAAAAATTTTGATTGTTGGAGCAGGTACTGTGGGCAAGTCACTGCTAGAGGCTTTTAGTGTGGGTTTTCCTGATGCGAATTTTACCATCTGGAACCGGAGCCACGCGGGCGCACAGGCCTTTGCGAAGGCAACGGGTGCTGTTGTGGCGGTTGATTTGGAGACTGCGGTGCGCACGGCGGATATAATACTGACCTGCACCATGACCACTGAGCCGATCATCAAGGGCGCCTGGCTGCGTCCGGGGCAGCATATCAATATGATAGGTTCTTATCGGCCCGATATGCGTGAAGCTGATGATGAGGCCCTACAAAAATCACGTCTTTTTGTGGATAGTTTTGACACCACTCTCAGCCATATCGGTGAGCTAAAAATCCCACTGGAGACCGGTGCAATTTCTCGTGATCATGTGTTGGCGGATTACTATAACTTGGCAGCCTTTCAGGCGGGTCCAGACGATATTACCGTTTTCAAAAACGGTGGTGGTGCGCATTTGGATCTGATGACTGCGCGGTATGTGTTGGACCGTTGGCATAGCTGAGGCTCAGTCTAGATCAAGGCGGCGATCCTTGCGCGAGCTGAATTAGAGCGTGGTTGCCAGAGGCCCCGGTCAATGGCCTCTTGCAGACGCTCGGAAATTTCACGCAGCGCGGGGGCATTGGCATTTGAAATGAAGTCTCGGGTGTTATCGTCTTCTAAAAATGCCGCCTCTATTGCATCAAAGTGATGGGATTTCACCGAGCCTGTCGTAGCGGCAAAGGCAAACATGTAATCTACCGTAGCGGCAATCTCAAAGGCGCCCTTATAGCCGTGGCGCTTCACTCCATCGATCCATTTTGGATTTAAAACCCTAGAATGGATTACCCGAGCCATCTCGTCATCGAGTGTCCGGATGACCGGGCGCTCAGGCCGGGAGTGATCGTTGTGATAGATTGGGCGTGAGTGGCCTTGCAAGCTAGCCACTGCCGCGGCGGCACCGCCTTCAAATTGGTAATAGTCATCGCTATCGAGTAGGTCATGCTCGCGGTTGTCTTGGTTTTGTACAATAGCCTCCACCTGAGTGAGGCGGGCCTCAAACCCCTCGCGGTCTTTATGGCCCGCCCGGCCTTCGCCGTAGGCGTAGCTGCCCCATTCCAAATAGGCTGCGCCAAAATCTGCCTGAGTGTTCCAGATGCGTTCATCGATCAAGGTTTGCAAACCAGCCCCATAGGCTCCAGGCTTTGAGCCGTACACCCTTGCACCAGCGCCATTCGCTTTGGCTGGGTTGATGTCATGGGCTTCATCTAGGGCTAAAACTGCCCGAGCGGCGCTGTCAACCAGATCAATTAGTCCAGGAAAGGCATCACGAAAAAAACCAGATATGCGAAGAGTGACATCTACCCGTGGGCGCCCTAATGCGCTGGCAGGGATTACTTCAAAGCCGGTGACCCTTCGGTTTGCACTGTCCCACTTTGGCTTCACGCCCATCAAGGCCAAACACTGAGCGATATCATCGCCGCCAGTGCGCATATTGGCAGTGCCCCATGCAGTAAGCAACAGCGCGCGTGGCCAATCTCCATGGTCTTGTAAGTGCTTATCGATCAGCATATTGGCGGATTTCCAGCCCAAGGCCCAGGCCGTTGGCGTGGGTACAGCACGGCTATCGACTGAATAAAAATTGCGCCCTGTTGGTAATACATCCAACCGTCCACGGGTGGGCGCACCGGAGGGCGCTGGGCTTACAAATTGTCCTGAAAGTGCCTTCAAAAGCCCTGCTAATTCTGAAGGTCCACAATTGGCCAGTTTTGGGGAGATGTCATTGTGAATATGCGCCATCACTTCACTGGATTTTTTGCCTGGAGTTTGTGCTGTGCTATCCATCAAGTGTTGGGCTAAAAGCTCCAACCTCTCTACCGTATCGCCATTGCTGCGCCAGATATCGTCACTGAGATGAACCAAGCTGTTGGGTTTTGGTCCTTGCCATAGGCCCGCAAGATCACAATCGAGTGGATCAAACTGCAAATCTAAATCATCAGCCATAGACCGCAACAATGAGGCGTCGCGGCCCTTGCCACTGCCGCGTGGGATACGCGCAAGTGCAATGGTGAGGTCCCGTAATTGCCTGCCTTCTGGAGTTTGCCCGAAGATGTGCAATCCGTCGCGGATTTGTGCTTCTTTGAGATCGCAGAGATAGGCGTCTAGCTTCGCCAAATCCCCGGTTTCTTCGCCTTTAAATCCAATATCTTTATCCAACCCACTTGTGGCCGTTAGCGTCAGAATTTCGCGCCTCAGATAATCAAGTCGCCGCGGGTCAATACCGGCTGCTTCATAATACTCATCAACCAAAGCCTCTAGGTCACGTAGGGGGCCATAGGTCTCTGCTCGGGTGAGAGGTGGGGTAAGATGATCAATGATTACGGCCTGAGTGCGCCGCTTTGCTTGCGTCCCTTCGCCTGGATCATTGACTATAAATGGATAGATATGCGGCATTGGCCCTAAAATAGCTTCGGGCAGACATTCTTCACTCAGCGCCAAAGCTTTGCCGGGAAGCCATTCCAAGTTACCATGTTTACCTAAATGCACAATTGCATGCGCGCCTTGGCTGTGGCGCAGCCAGAAATAGAAGGCTAAATAGTTGTGCGGTGGTACAAGGTCTGGAGAATGATAGGTTTCAGTGGGATCAATGTTATAGCCACGTGCCGGTTGCAGGCCTATGGTAACATTCCCGAACCGCAGGATAGAAAGTTTGAACCCGCCCTCTGCTATTGTGGTATCGGGTTCAAAAAACGGATCTGCTCTAGGTTCCCCCCAGCGCTCCTCTATACGTGTGCGCAAAGCGTATGGTAGGGATTGATATTGTTCCAAATAATGAGCCAGTGATAAGGTTTCACCGCCGCTGCGGTCCGCACGTTCCGTAAGCCAATTGGTAGGTCCAGCCATAACTTGTGCCATTAGATCTGCGCTGTCCACGGGGAGATCCTGGACATCATAACCTGCCTGTTGCAGGTGCCTAAGCACATAGATCGCTGACGTTGGGGTATCCAGTCCAACCCCATTGGCCAGTCGCCCATCCTTATTGGGGTAATTAGCCACCACTAGTGCTACTTGTCGTTCAGCGGCGGCTGTGCGGCGCAGATTGGTCCAATTGGAAGCAAGATTGGCCACAAACGAGATGCGATCGCCGCGGGCTTTATATGTAGCAATGGGACATTCAGTGGCCTCATCAAAAAATGCTTCTCCTTTGAAGCTGACAGCGCGGGACAAAATTCGGCCATCCACCTCGGGCAATGCCACATTCATCGCGATATCGCGCGCAGAAAGACCGCTAAGGCCTTCCTCCCAACTTTGCTCTGTACTGGCAGAAAGCACGACTTGAAAGATTGGAGCCTTTAAGGCTGAGGGCAGGGTCAGTGGATTGTCTGGGCTTCCGTCGCCATGTGGATTGCCTACGGCAAAGGATGTACAATTGAGAATTACGTCGGGTGCTGCGGATTGAAAAAGTTGGTCCAGCGTAGCTACAGAGATTGGATCTTTGAGTGAAGCCACAAACACTGGGAGAGGATTGAGGCCCACGCGGAGCAAGGCCTTTACCATTCGGTTAATCGGATTAAGCCCAGCTCCTTGCACTAAAGCGCGGTAGAAAATTACTGGTACAACTGCGGCGCCCTCGATCCATTCTGCCTGTACGTCTGTGATGTTTGAAATGCCGGCTCCCGGCCAGTAGATGCCGGCACGCAACAGGGGCTGGGCGGCCTGTGGAGCTTCACGCGTGGAGATCATGGCGGTGCAATAATGCAGGAAGTTTACCGAATTTTTTGGCCCTCCTTCGACCAGATAAGCCCAAAGGGCATCGTAATCTGCATCTGATACGGTTGAAAACATACGTAATTCTGGATCTGGCTTGTCGTCGCCCGGTAGGGCTACAAAGGCTACGCCCGCATCGGCTAAACGGGCGGCATATTGTTCAAAGCCGTATTTCCAATAGCCCGTACCGCCCAATACACGTGCCACAACCAGTTTGGCTTTGGATGCACAGGCATCAATATGCAGATCCACCGACATGGGATGTTGCAGATGCATCATACTGGCCAAACGTAGACCAGGTGGATCTGACATCTCGGAACGTGCGGTTGAAAGCGCCGCAAGTTCGGTATCAGCGGCTGAGATAAAGATCACGTCAGCGGGGGTTTGCCCCAGATCAACTGGCTCTTTTCCGTCATCTACAGATCCAGGTGTGGCGGCGAGTAGGTGCATCAGGCGGTTCCGTCTTGCTCAATTGAATGTAATAGGGCATCAGCGTCCGCTAAGCGATTAGACGCTGCAAAGGATAAATTATGGACTACAAAGACGCAGGCCACATTAAACAGCGTGCCAATACTCCACGCCACAGCGAGCATAACGCCAAAGGCAGTAGCAAAAACCCTTTTGGAAAAGGTGGCGCTAAGGCAGACCTCTTGGCCCGAATGAAGGCTGCCGCTGAAGCACGCAAAGTTGTCAAATAGACTCATAGCTGCTTCTTCATGAAGATACTGCTAGTGTTGGCAGTGTAATATCCAAATGGTCCACCGACCAAAAAACCATGCCGCTCATAAAACCTAAGAGCAGCATGCAATATGTTTCCAGTTTCTAATTTCATTTCAGTAAGGCCCATTTCACGGGCTATATCCTCAAGGCTCCTTAGGATAGCATCAGCCACCCCTTGGCCGCGGGCTGTGGGATCTACGAACATAGATTTTATTTCCCCATAGCCATCCTTAACTGACAGCGCTCCGGTGCCAAGGACAACGCTGCCACGGCGGGCAGCAAAAAAATGTACATGCTTGGCGCAAAGCTGATCAATCGACAGATAGGCATTGTCCTCTGGTGGAAACAAAGATTGCATTAACGCGTGGCTCGCCTGCAATAAAGCTGTGGCTTGCGGATCATGGGGATCAGTGCGTTCAACTGTAATCATTGTATAATCTAGCTGGAATGCACGCACGGAGTGCCGCCTCAATAGCCACCTGGTCCAGCCCTGCTTGCCCAATCACAACCAGCCGTGTCACTCGAGGGGCTGCACCGAAAGGTTGGTCGAAATATGTATCGATTCTTGGCCCCACGGCCTGGAGCGTGAGGCGCATGGGCTTTCCTGCCACGGCAGCAAAGCCTTTAAGGCGTAAAATGTCGTGAGCACGGATGATATTGGAGGCTTGAACTACAAACTGTTTTGCGTCGGGAATCTCGCCAAGGTTCACCACAAAGCTTTCAAATGCGTCATGATCGTGGTCGTCATGGTCATGGTCATGGTCATGGTCATGGTCATGGTCATGATGGTGAAGTTCATGGCGGGACGCCAAATCAGCTTCCGCACCAATGCCTTGGCCGAGCAATATATCTACTGGCAGTTTGCCCATCGACGTTTTTATAACTTGTACACCGTCGCGCGCTGAGCGGTGGAGGCTAGCAACCAAAACATTGGCTTGTGCCGCATCCAACAAATCTGTTTTATTGACTATAATCATATCCGCACAGGCCACTTGATCCTCAAACAGCTCTGATAATGGGGTTTCATGGTCGAGGTTTTCATCTAATTTGCGCTGTTCATCTACCGCCTCCACAGAATGGGCAAAACGTCCCTCGGTAACGGCCTTGCCATCCACCACGGTGACCACGCCGTCCACAGTCACCTGCGTTGAAATCCCAGGCCAATTAAATGCACGCACCAAAGGTTGTGGTAGAGCTAAACCGCTGGTTTCGATTACGATATGGTCAGGTTTGTCTTTCCGAGCGAGAAGTTTTTCCATGGTAGGAATGAAATCATCGGCCACGGTACAGCAGATGCAGCCATTGGATAGTTCCACCACATCCTCTTCGCGGCAGGTTTCATCGCCACAGCCCTTGAGAATATCGCCGTCAACGCCCAAATCTCCAAATTCATTGATGATCAGAGCAATCCGGCGGCCCTGAGTATTTTGCAGCATGTGTCGGATCAGTGTGGTTTTACCCGCGCCAAGAAAGCCGGTAATAATTGTGGCAGGAATTTTCGTTACCATGTCAGTGTTCCTTGTGATCGGGCTGGGAGTGTTTTAGGGCGAATGCTAGGCAGACAAAAGGGGCCTTTGTGAAAGATCGTGTGGTCATATGTGATACCTGTACTGCGAAAGGTGCTGCACCTGGTGGGACGGCTTGGGCTGACCATCTGTCTATCGCAGTCGTGGGTAGTGGTTTGGATGTTGATGTCACTACAACTTCTTGTTTAAACATGTGCGATTCTCCAGTTTCATTCGCGCTCCAAGGACCTGGCAAGGCAACCTATCTTTTTACGGGTGCAGATCCTGAGACTGATACCCAAGATATGCTGGAATTGCTGAAACTCTATCTCGATGCTCCCGATGGGTGGATAAGTGAGGCCCAAACTGCTGGGCGTTTGCGCCTTTGTCTGCGGGGCAGGGTCCCAAAACTTTAACTGTCTTTTAACTGTCTTAAGATTTGGGCAACCACATAACCTAACACAGCCCAACCCGCTGCAGCGGTACCCAAACTTAATGTTGCAAACTCAGCTGCAAGTTCTGGTGGCGCCACTCCAAAAAATGTGTCTAGATGCGGTGCACCAACCAAATGAGGTACGAGCATGATTGCAATGCCACCTATGGGAAGGTAGCTGCGGCCAAAGGCAATAACCCCAATCCCGGCCGCTGTAGCCATAACTGTACCTAGCCACCACATTTGCCGTGGCCCTACCTCTGCAGCAATGGTGCCGGGTAGCTCTGGAGGAAGGCCAATCGCTGGCGCCAATTGTACGGCAATGAAACCACAAAGCCCCCAGATCACTCCCTGGCGTGAAGTGGTTATGCAGCCCTTCAATGCGGCGTAGCTTATCATTGCCGCAAGAAGTAACCCATATCCGGTATACGTGATGATGTTGAAGGCCACAGTCATCGAATGACGACCCCAATCGCTGCCTAACCCGGGTGATCCACTGTCACTTTGGGGCGAGCCATTGCTGCCAAAGTGAAGCCGTGCACCTGATTCAAATAGCTCTCCTTCCAGTAATACTGGAATAACGAATATGAATTGCAACAGGGCTGCTGTCAGCCCGGCTACAATGCCCGCACAAATCGCGCTGACAAATAAATTTTTAACCATGATTTAGTGGCAGGGGAAAGCCATAGCGTGGCGCTGGTCGTGGGCTGCGTCATGAAAGGCTGTCGCCTGAGCTAACCCAGATGCAAACAACAATGCTAAGCCTGTGATGAAGGCAAACGCAATGCCAGCGGTTGCCGGCGTTGCAACTGTAATTACTTTTGTTTCAGTCGTCATAATCGTATCTCCTAAACCTGTCACACCCGACAGGGGGTTGTTACATTTTGTAGGCCGGTCTCCTGGCTGGCGGCGTGATGGTCTGTAACCTTCCCGGTTTCCCAGTGGTATATGACAGACCCAAACCACTTACAGTCGCGGGGGCGGCTTTGGTTTTGGATCCCTAAATGGGTCACCCGCACCAAATTCCCGTTTCAGTTCTGAATGCTTTGCATTCAACGAACACCTTACGAAACTATGTTTGTCCTGCTTGGGCTTAATCGTCAAGAACGTTTGCGACACCCAATTGCCGTGTATCGGCATTTGAAGGCAAGGTACTCTATTTTTTAAGTGGCTTGAGGATAAAGTAAAAAGAAGAAATATTTACTTCGTAAAATTGAGTATCATGACAAAACCCCGGATCATAACCAAAAACCGCAACATATTGTGGATAAATCGAATTTTAACACAGGATACAGGTCCCCAACATTGACTCAACCCCCTGTGCTTCTGCAAGATTGTCCGAATAGAATCACAAAGGTGGAAGCGGTGCGGTTTTCTAAATTACGATTGAATGGTTTCAAAAGTTTTGTGGACCCTACGGATCTAATTATTGCGGATGGGTTGACTGGTGTCGTTGGGCCAAACGGCTGTGGCAAGTCGAATCTGCTTGAGGCGTTGCGTTGGGTTATGGGCGAAAACCGGCCCACTGCGATGCGTGGTGGTGGGATGGAGGACGTAATATTTGCGGGCACTGCGACCCGACCAGCCCGTAATTTTGCTGAAGTTAGCCTACAAATTGACAATACTAAGCGACTTGCGCCTACGACCTTTAATGAAGGTGATTTTCTTGACGTGGTGCGCAGAATCACTCGTGATATTGGCTCTGCTTACAAGGCAAACACCAAAGACGTGCGGGCCCGTGACGTTCAGATGCTGTTTGCAGATGCCAGTACCGGCGCCCACTCCCCTGCTCTGGTGCGGCAGGGGCAGATCAGTGAATTGATAAATGCCAAACCTAAGGCCCGACGCCGAGTTTTGGAAGAGGCTGCCGGAATCTCGGGACTGTATGCCCGGCGGCACGAAGCGGAGTTGAAGCTGCGAGGTGCTGAAACCAACCTATTACGAGTAGATGATGTGATAGAGCAATTGGGAAATCAACTTTCACAACTGGCCCGTCAAGCTAAACAGGCGGCGCGTTATAAGGAATTGGGTTCTAGCCTACGTTTGGCGGAAGGGCTGCTGCTTTATCGCCGTTGGAAAGAAGCTGATGAGGCTCGTGCCACTGCTGAGGAGGCTGTTAGGGCAGGCACGATTTCTGCAGCTCAGGCTGAAAAAACTGTTCAAAAATCTGTGAAGGCCCGCGAAGCCTGCGAAGCAGCGCTACCGCCTCTGCGTGAAGAAGAAGCTATTACTAATGCAGTTTTACAACGATTAAACGTACAAAAAGATACTCTAGGCGATCAAGAGAAACGCGCTGAAGAAACTATCCGTACGCTGCAACAGCGCATCTCGCAGTTGTCTGCAGATATGGAGCGTGAAGAAAACTTAAATAAAGATGCTGGCGAGACGATTGCCAGGTTACGGGCCGAGGCTACTGGGCTTGGCACTGCTGGGGAAGGTCACGTTCAAAAGGTGCAAAAAGCAGGTGGAGAGGCCTCGGAATCTGCGGCGGTGCTGCACAACCGAGAATCCCAGTTATCTGAGATCACTGAAGATGTTGCGCGATTGGCTGCGAGCCATCAATCTGCGGAACGGTTCATCGAAGACGCCAAAACTCGCTTGGCCAAGGCTGAAATGGATGAAGCTAAGGCCAGTTCTGCGGTGACTGAAGCGCAATCACAAGCCGGTAATGCTTCTGCCGCTTTTGAAAAAGCTATTCAAGATGAAGCTAAAGTGGCCAAGGCTGTTGCTGAGGCTGAAATGACATTAGAGCAAGCTGAGGTAGGGCGTGGTGAATGCCAAGCCCGAGAAACCATCGGACGCAGTGTGTGCGCCGAAGCCGATGGGGTCGCAAATGCGTTGCAAGCTGAGGTCTCAGCGCTGACAAAATTAGTTGAGCGTGACCGTGCACAAGGCGATCAAATTTTGGATCTAGTTAATGTGCAATCCGGCTATGAAAAGGCGTTGGGCGCGGCCCTGGCGGATGATCTGAAGGCGCCCGCAGTCAGCGTGGAGGGGCTCTCCGGTTGGGCTGAATTGGTAAGCTATGATCTGCCGCCCGACTTGCCAGAAGGCATTGAAAGTTTCGGGGAATATGTAACTGTTCCTGGCGTATTGAACCGCCGCATTGCTCAAGTGGGCCTTGTGAGTGCCGGTGAAGGGCCACTGCTGCATGCGACACTTTTGCCAGGCCAAAGATTGGTCAGCATTGAAGGTGATTTATGGCGCCGGGATGGGTTTCGTACGCAGGCTAAAGATGCACCATCTGCGGCTGCTTTAGCGCTGGAACAGCGTAACCGTTTGCAGGCTTTGCAATTAGAGTTGACCTCTGCGCAAACCTCTGCAGAGTTGGCCG
>Ga0308009_10000256_pt1 | contig 43334 bp, 36 predicted proteins | sample Neamet127_FD_203134 | JGI IMG/M metagenome (GOLD analysis project Ga0308009, IMG submission 203134) | Marine microbial communities from water near the shore, Antarctic Ocean - #127 | ecosystem: Environmental > Aquatic > Marine > Unclassified | place: Southern Ocean | collected 2014-07-24 | reverse complement strand
TAAACAGGGTCACTGGAGTCGGCGCAATTCAGAGTCGAGCCACCAGCGATCGCAGTGGTACCGGCTGCCGAAGCAGTCTTATCTGCGTTACAAAGGTTGAAAGGATCCTGTGTAGCGTGTGGGCCTGCCGTATAGGAATTTAGCTCCCCTTGCACTACTTCGTAGGACTCGTTCATGTAGCTTGTTCCGAAGGCAAGCAGCAAAGGGCTGGCGAAGTTGGATTCAAACTCGTAGTCGAAATCCGCCTGGAATTGAGTTTCCGAGTTAATTAAATCCCCTGGCTTAAAGGACTTCTGGGAAGCTCGTCCCTGGGAAGGATTAATGGTGTTAGCCAGAGTATATCTGATCTCGCTTTCACCGGTTCGTCCACTGAAGTCGTAGTTGAGACCGTTGTCGAATGAACCTCGAATCCCTCCTAGTAAAGAGAAGTCGGATACCTCACCAAAGAATCTTGGCGTGAAACCACCGGGATATTTCTCTAGCGGGTTGTAGATACCGCCATCTTTTTCTCTTAAGTCCTCTATGGTTCCATTACCAGGGTAGCGATAGAAAAAACCGCCATCGGATTCGCTCTCCGAGATGTTACCAAAGAAATAGGCCTCTGTATCAGCATCAATCTGATAGCCGGCATTAACGAAAAAGCGCTGGGCTTCCATATTCGGTTGACCCCATGGTTGGACCACAGAAGAGTCTTGACCTATATTGGCAGAGGATAAACCTGCCAAGAAGGCGGCATCTCCGCCGTTATCAGCAGAACGAATGTTGTACGGGCTGGAACCGTTCTTATCGGCACAGAACCAGCTTTCACAGTATTGCTCTGACCGAGAAGTAGCATCCGCCTCAGAAATTTCAGCGGATAGATTGATAAATCCACTGTCTCCTAGGGGCAATCCGAGGTTGGCCTGCACAGTAGTCTGGTCACCGTCGCCTTCACTGAATCCACCACTATCGATAGACAGACTAAACCCATCGTCGGCATCTTTCAGAATGAAGTTAATTACACCGGCGATGGCGTCAGAGCCATACTGTGCCGAAGCACCATCTCGCAATACTTCGATGTTCTTCAATGCGATGGATGGAATCGTAGATATATCGGGTCCCTGAGTACCAGAGCCGCCGATGGATACTAGCGCGGAACGGTGGCGGCGCTTGGAGTTAACCAGCACGAGAGTTTTATCTGTGGGCAGGCCGCGAAGTTCGGCGGGCCGGATGAACGAGGATCCGTCAGAGATGGGCTGCCTTCCAAGATTGAAGGACGGCACCAAGGTCTTGAGAATGTCGTTGGTATCAGTATAAGAGACAGCTCTCAGATCTTCTGAGGTAAATACGTCGATAGGTACTGGAGAGTCGGAGACCGATCTGGGTCTACCTCGTGATCCCGTTACGATGACCTCTTCTAGCTGGACATCATCCTGTGCCACTACTGGGGCACTAATGCCACTAGCAGATAAGCACGCAATCGCTAATAAATGCTTAGGATGCTTAAGAAATTTCATATCATTAATCCTCTTCCTTAATTTAATTGTGGCCAGTCAATGATTATTATTATTAGATAACAATGGCCTGTTTTTTTCAGTACATCACATACTACCGAGCAAAATTACCCCCCCCCGCTGCTGGAAGATCCGGAATCTATGACTACTTAACGAAATTCTAGAGTATAAGTAGAGTAAAAGCTACCTAGACAGGGCTTTCTAGACACTAAATAGCATTAAAATGTAAGTCTATGAGAGGCGCTTATGAAAGACATACAATATATAGGGGAATCCAAGAAAGAAATGGTTAGGCAGGCCACTGGATGAGGTTATTCAGTTAGAGATGTAGCTAAGCGACTTGGCGCCACCCCACAGCTTGTATTTATGGTTGGAAATACGCTGAGAACGACCCTCTTCAAGCCGATAAGGCGACTTTGCAGCAGAGATTGCCCGTCTCAAGGCTGACTGGAAACGCGTGACAGAGGAAAGGAACGCGACATTCGCTCCAGCCGGAGTGGGGGCTTTTTGTTTGGGAAATCGCTATTCGAGGAACACGCCATGACTGACGACGCCAGCACAGTAAATCCATTATTCACGGATCCTCTAGTCTATCAATTGCCTTATGCGGGTAATGTGCGAGAGGGCATCAGCTATGCTGGTGATAACAGAGATTTCGACATCTATCTTCCGGAGCAGGTCGAAGGGCCAGCGCCAGTTGTGGTGTTCTTGACGGGTTATCCAGATTTGGGCTTTAAAGAGCAATTAGGCATAAAGCAGATGCAAATTCCGGCCTATAAGGACTGGGCAAAACTGTTGGCAGCTAGCGGCATGGCGGCCGTAATTTACAGCAATGTCGAGCCTGTAGAAGACGCGTTCAAGCTGCTGGAATTCCTGCGCTGCGAGGCGGAGCAGTTGCAGATTGATCCTGAGCGGATCGCTGTTTGGTCTTGCTCTGGTAGCGTGCCGAATGCGATCAATGTCCTTCACAAAGATAGCGCTGTGCGCTGTGCGGCGTTGCTATACGGGTTTATGTTGGACACAGGGGGCTCTTCAGTAGTGCAAGAAACAGGGGACACACTCGGTTTTGCGAACCCCCACGAGGGCATGGAAAACTTTCCTGAGAATACCCCTATCTTAGTTATTGGTGCGGGCAAGGATGAATTTCCTGGTTTGAATGAATCCATCGATAACTTTGAAGCGGAGGCAGTCGCTCGTAATAGCCCGGTGAGTGTTATTCGCTATCCCGAGGGAGTGCATGCCTTCGATATACTCGATGATTCGCAGCGCTCGATCGAGATGATCAAACTCTGTGTCGGTTTTCTAAGGCTGCGACTAAACGTGTATTGATCTGAGCGCTCTCCCTCCAGTCGGGGGTCTAGTCGGCGATCTTTAGCCATGGCTCGCCAGAGTGTGCAGTAAGTGATGTACCTGTTGGCGGATATTTGATTAAATACAGAGCAGTTTTCTGAGGCAGTTGATGATTCCCCGAGGTTCCGGTTTTTAGATGTAGGACTTACTAGATTAGAAGAAGCACTTTATTAGAAGTACTCTAGTTGAAGAACTCAAAATAGGGAAATAATAATAATGCAGTTCTGCCGTACTTTGAGGTTATTACTCGCTACCCTGATTCGCCGATCCACGTTTTTCGCTACTCTCGCGTTACTCCCGGCTATTGGCCTGGCGCAGGCGGGTTTAACCGATGCCGACATTACGCTGCTGAAGAAGGTTATGCCTGACGCGGCTAGTTTTTCCGAGAAGGCGGGTGATCCGCCTGTCTACAGAGCATTTGCTGCAGCCCAGCAGGGCATTGAAGGCGAACTGATCGGTTATCTATTTGAGACGCCAGACTATCCCCCTGAAGAGATTGGCTACAGCGCACCCATAGAAGTCTTGGTTGGAATGGATCTTGAGGGGATGCTGTCGGGAATAGAGGTTCTGTACTATCGAGAATCGTATAAAAGTATACGCGGCGATTTCATCAATTCTGAGCGCTTCCCCAATCAGTTCGAAGGTATGTCCGTATCTGATGGTTTCCGTGTTGGTCGCGACCTCGATGGTGTGTCCCGCGCCACTATAACCAGTTGGGCTACATCGCGCGGCATTCGTAATGCAGCGCGCAGAGTTGCTCGTAACTATTTGACGGACTCCGAATTTGTTGCTAACGCGAACAGTGGTGAAGCAGCGCTGAAAATCTTGCAGGCGCAGTCCTGGGAAGAGATGAAGGAGTCTGGGCTCGTCAAAGAATTTCCAATCCTTCTCGAAGATCTAACAGAGTTAAGCCTTACGCTCGCGTTTATAGGGAACGAAGCGTTAGGTGAGCTAATCGTCGGCCCCGATGACTATTCACGCGCAGAGAGGGAAGCGAGTAACAGAGTGGAAGATGGTAATATGTTACTGGTAGGTATAGATGGTAATGCCTCTACGCCCTTTCGACAGGAACGCCTAGCAATAACGCAGGGCGACGCTGTGTATAACATTGAGCGTCGCCGCTTTGTTTATGTTGGCAGTGCCGATAACGGGAAAATTGCAGGTCAGGTAAGGTTTGCCGGTGCGATTGTCATGTCTAGTGACATTGATCTGAGCCAACCCTTTACTGTTCTGTATGACACCGGTCTTCAGGTTGAGTCCGTTGAGGAGCTCGCGCAGGTCGACTATCAAGTTCCTCCCGTTCCGTTTTCGTTGGCTACAGGAGCTCCCCTGCCGGCAGAGTTTTTGCCTAAGTCTGCGAACCCGTTTCCCCAGTTTGATGATTTCGAAGAAGTAGACGAGGGTGTATTAGCTACCCTCATTAATAGTGCGCCGGTGGCGGAGGTACTTGCTCTGTTGCTTCTGTTCGCGATGGTGATGACGGCATTCTTGCGTAAGAGTTCGATAATTCGTTGGGTAACGCTCGCCTATACTCTGTTCTATCTAGGATTCTATAACGGAACCTTTCTCTCGGTGTCGCATATCACCAATGGATTAAAGCAAGGTCCGTCTTTGTTCTTGAACGACTTACCGCTATTGTTAATCGTCGTCTTTACGATCGTTACCACACTATTCTGGGGTAGAGTGTTTTGTTCGTCGCTATGCCCTTTCGGGGCATTACAGGACTTTATTACTCGTATTATGCCGAAGAAGTGGCAGCTTGAAGTGCCTCAGGTGATTCATGATAAGGCGCTATATATCAAATACGGGATCCTCGCGCTGCTGGTCGTGACATCGATGACATTTAGCGATCTGAGCCTGTTTCAATACTTCGAGCCTTTCGGCACTATCTTCTACTTCAGTCGATCTATGTTGTTATGGACAATACTGGCAGTATTCATAGTGGCCTCGATGTTCGTCAGTCGATTCTATTGCCGCTACGCCTGCCCCCTAGGAGCTGCACTCGGCGTTACTTCCTTTCTTTCGCCATTTCGTATCAAGCGCGTTCAACAGTGCGAGGTGTGCAAGGTCTGTGGAAACAGTTGCCCGACTGGCGCGATTCGCGCTCATAAGGTCGACTTCAAGGAATGCGTGCGTTGTGATATTTGCGAAAGCAAGTTGATAACCAAGGCAGGAGTCTGCAAGCACACGGTTGAAGATGTGATGGCTCGTCACAAGACCTGGACGCCAATCACAGTTACTTAATTCCTTGTAAACAAAACCACAAGCCAAAAAAAAGACCCACTGTTATCCGGCAGGTCTTTTTTTTTGGTCGATCTAAATCTGAATCACGACCTTAACGTCCTATCGGCTAATCGCTGTCTTCGGTCAACCAGTCAAAGTCATCTTGACTCTGGTCTAACAGGTTTGCGCGTTCGCGACGAGTCTGCTCTTCTTTCTGTGCCATCTCGAGAATATCGGCCGGTATATCGTTGCCTACTACGATGCCGCGCTTGGTCGTTGGCGCATAGTAGATGCGCGCGTTTGCCATCTCATCGGTAGTAGCAGGACCGTATTCAACGGCTGCGGTAGAGTCAGGATTCCAGCGATTCTGTGTAGAATTATCGAACCACCAGCTCATATGCATGACCGAGCCGGCCGGCAGGAACTTGGGTTCCTGATATTCGTACAAGAACTGCCAGTTGAAGTCATAGTCGGGAACCCACAGCAGCGTTTCTCTCTCTCCGTCGGGATACTCCACCTCGTAGCGCATTGCCTTGCCGCGGTAGTGCATGTGCGGCCCCATGGATAACAGATATATATCTTCTTCTATCTCATGCGTGTTGGTTACCTCGAAGTTGGGATCACCTGGTGGGATGGTCCAGCCGCTATGAGGTAGTAGATTCGTTTCCACGACGTGATCGATAACGGTGCCATCTTCATAGAAGACGAATCCGGCGCGAGTCATGTCAGTTACCGCCGTGCCTTCGCCCGGATCCTTATGGTAGTGCATGTTCACTGTGATGAATGGATCTTCTGGCATAAGTACGCCCCAGCCTTCGGGATAGGTAAACGGGCCGCGACCGGGAACGCCAACACCCATATGGCTAGATACTATGTGATGGACCCAGGGTCCACCGGGAGCGAGTTCGGCCTTGGAGACCCACTTCGGCTGAGTGTGTGCACCTTCGGGAACAGGCATCTGCACCGTGGGTTGCCAATCGAGCACGTCATCTTTTACATAAACTGGTTTATCGAATTGCACGACTAAATCTGGATCGCCAATCCACCACCCAGACTCGGGTAAGACAGTTCCGCCTGCCTCGGCAATTTGGCCTGATTGGTCGGCAGCATCAGCAGGGCTGCCCTCTACAGCACCGCCATCTACCCATGCTACAAGCGTGGCTAGCTCATTGTCTTCAATATAGCGTTCATCTTTGAACTCGCCGCGATGACGCTCGTGAGCACCCCAAGGCGGCATGTATCCAGTGATGAGCGCGTTCTTGATCATCGGCGCCCAGAGCTTGGCCTGGTCGTAATCGATGAGAGACATCGGTGCGGTTATACCGCCGACCTTGGGGCCATCAGGCTGGTGGCAGGCGACGCAGTTCTTCTGGAACAAAGGAAGCGCATCGGCATAGAACGTGGGAGCTGAATCCTGCGCAGTTACTGCCCCGGACAGCAGTAGAGAGCTGAATCCTGTTAGTAGGGCAGATGTGGGTAGTGCTTTTAGGAATAGGGAGCGAGTTGTGAGTTTCATTACGGGCTCTTCTTAGTAATATGAATCTTAGAGACTAATCGCAAATATCAAAAATGTCTAACAAATATGGGCTTGGGCGCCGCAGTGCATACTGCCATTTACCTCTAAATTGCCTGATTCAGCGCTTTGGCTCAGCTCTTAATCTCGCTATCCGGCGATCTGGAATCTCTCAAAACGGTTGTAGCTGATTTTCAGAACTAGGGTATTCAACATTCGGAAGTCAGTTCCTACGATGTGGACTTGGATGGAGATAGTCATTATTCTAATTAGAATCAAGAATATCGATGGTAAAATCATGGAAGCTTTTACATGAAAATAATCAAATTTGGCGGTCTCGGGCTAGTCGTGTTAATTGTCTTTACCTTGATTTCACTTCGGGTTTTTGGCTTGGAACCGAATGATCAATGGCCAGGGCTATGGTTAAGTGGCGAAGTCAATCAAGAGCCAATTGAGGATTGGTCTTTTACGAATGAGTTTGGTGAAATTTACGTGCAAACCAACACCCGCTATGGAGTTCCCCATTCCATTACGGCCTATTGCACAACCTATGATGGGAGGTTCTATTTGTTCTCCGCATACTATCAAGGCGGAGACTTTCCTGATGATCGAGGTTGGAATCGCAATGTAATGCGGGATAGTCGGGTGCGGCTGAAACTTGGTGATCGTCTTTACGATCAAGAGTTGAGCTATGTGTCAGACATGGTAGTTAAAGAGCCCGTGGTTCAGAGCTTTATTGATAAGTATCCGCAGTGGAATAGCCCTGGAATCGAAAACGTCTACGTCTTTCTGGTGGAAAACCCAGTCTAGAGTCAGATAGTCTTTGCCAATTTTTATTATTGGTGTGCTATCTCCAATCCGCTGCCAACCTCCCCTGCTATTTAACCCTTCTTGCCTAATGCGAAATTTGTGAAAAGGCCTAGTCAAGATCATTTTCTGTGTGGAAGACCCGGCAGTGATTGGGAAAATTCTAAAGCATCTTAAAGTGAAGTCCATATCAAGCAATAGTGCTCGACTACCATCAGGGCGAGCACGACCCCAAATTGGCCTATTTAATTTCAACTAACACCCACTGCGACTTGGTGCCAAGGAAGAGGGCAGGGAAGGTGTCGGGCTGAAATTCAATTCCGCTCAAAAGAGACGATGCTTAGATTCGATGAATCGTTAACATGGTCAGTCTTGGGGAGTTTCTCAGAATTGGCTGAGCTAACGGAGCGATCTTTCATGATGGGAAGGGAGGTGAATTTGATTTGAGATAGTCTTTATTCTACCTATACTCTGCCAGCTGTTGGGCGTTATTCTGAGAACTAAGCTCATGCTCAGATTTTCGTACTCGCTGAGAAAGTGATTGTTATCGGCTACTCGAATCTAAGGGTGCGTAGTGATCTTCAGCTCTAGTTAGTGCAACCATGGGTCGTCCATAGCGGCAAAGAATTCAGCATGACCGGCTATAATGCGTGCGGTGTCTTCTGGGTCTGGAGTCGTAGTCCAATCATTTCGTTTGAACGTGCCTCCCAATAAAATGCCATCTTTGCGCGGGAACATGTACAGACCGTCATTGCCCACTGTCATGTAGTCGATCTCTTCCTGCGGCAATAAGAAACTAAGTTGTCCCTTGATTGGCATGAGTTCATCGTCTGGGAAAATATTGCGCGAGCCTAGCCCCGTGCAATTGATGAGCACTGGCTCCGAAATGCTCAAGGCATCATCTTGTCCCTTAAACTCTCTTATCACTATCTCGCCACCTGCTGCATAGAAGTCTTGCATGATGGCTGGAAGATAGGTCGCCGGCTCGATTAACATCGTGTTGTAGTGGCGCACATAGTCGGCGGGGAAAGGATGCTGACTGGCTGACAAATCCCTAAGTTGTGGATACATATCAGCATAGCGATCGTTGAAGTTGTCTGGACTAGGCGGTCGGCTCTCAATCGAATAGTTGCTGATCCAGCGCACGCCGTATTTGGGGCCGGCAAGGTTTTGAAAATAACGGTAAGCGTGGCGCATAGCCGCTTCGAACTGTGCTTCGAATTGGGGGGTAACTTTGTCATCGTCGTAGACTGAAGTAGGTGACCACTGGCCGCCTGCGATATTGGAAGTGGTGTTGGGTGGCAAATCGCGGGTATAGATAGTTACGTCCCAGCCGCGATCTTGCAATAACCGCGCTGCTGAAAGGCCGACAGCACCGGCACCGAGAACCGCACAGCGGCGGTGCGTGCTCTGTTCGGCCAGTTCCATAGCGAGATAGGATGTTCCTGCTGACAGTGTTATTCCGCCGCCGCCATGACCGTAGTTGTGTATCACAGTCTTGTCGTCGAATGATTCTGCTTCTAGGCGGAAACCAGAAGGGCGAAATGGGCGTGACCCAGCGATGGTTCTAATCACCCTGTCGGGCGCGACGATGACCTTGCGTAGCGGGAGTCCTGAAGGCGTAAAGTTGCGGTCTGAGGCTCTTGGGCCGCTACTGCAAGCTGAGACTAAAGGAGCTAGTGCCATGCCCTGAAGGAGTGTGCGTCTGCTGGTCATATCCTGTCTCGCTTGTTAAGTCGACTGCGCCCGAGCATAGCGCAGCACCGCAGAGAAGTTAAATTTCTCGTTGTTACACTGCGTTTTCAGTATTTGCCCGTGCGATTACCCGCAAAGATATTCGAGTCTAGTCAGAGAAACTATTATAGCTCTTCGGATGAGCTAGCAGCCATTCTACGACTTGCTCAGCGAACGTGTCTGAGAAAGCAGGTACATGTGAGCCATCTGCAATAGTCCATAGCTCGCTAGAACCACCGGCCTTGCAGCCCTGATTGAATACCATCACTGACGATTCGTGTCCTTCTAGGTTTGCCACTAGATCACGCAGTTCGCGTTCGGCTGCTTGAGCTTCACAGCCGTTATATTGGGCCCACTGAGTAACCGTATTTTTGGCGCTTGGGTAGGCGTTGCCGGCAATATCTGCGCCGTCGTACGCGATAGTGCCGTCACTGGTGCCATGAATCTGCAAAATGTGGACTGGGTTTTCCGGAGCGGGACGCATGTCTGCATGGCTAGCGCCGGCAAGACTCGCTATCGCTGCGATAGTTTCGGAGTGATCGTAGGCCGCGCGGTAAGACATGAAGCCGCCGTTTGAATGACCTATCAAATAAACGCGATTTGCGTCTACGTTGAAGTCAGCTTTGACTTTTTTAATGATGCTAAGAATGTAGGCAGAATCATCAACGTCGGATTGAAAAAAGTTGCAGCAGGCAGAGGAAGCATTCCAGAAGCGGTTCTCATCACCTCCTGATTCCTTGTCTCCATCAGGCGAGACCAATAGGAAGCCATAGTTGTCGGCGATTGCGCTGAAGCCCATATAACTGTCCTGGCCTGCACCACTTGAAGTGTAGCCATGCAGTAAAACTATTAGCGGTGCTGGTGTGCCAGCATCATAGTTGGCAGGAACTGTTACGGGCAGTTCGCCGCGGCCTAGATCGATGGATTGTGCGCCCACACTTGCTGAAAATAAAACAAGGATAGTGGCCGTTAGGAGAGCTCGTAATTTTTGCATTGTGGTTACCTTTTGTTTTGAATCTAGTTTTGAAATTTTAAGTCTGAATCACTTGTAATAGGGTTAGGGTGTAAGAATTATCTTGCCGGTAGCCTTGCAATCCTCCAAGGCCTGATGAGCTTCTTGAGCATCGGCTAACAAGAAAAAGTGTTCAAGTCGCAAGCTCAGTTTTCCTTCGTCAATCCATTTAAAGACATCGCCACTACACCATTCAAGACTCACTCGGTCAAAAGTGAACCCTTAGGGCCCAGAGTCGCTGGATTGAATTGGGTTACCGGTCCGCTCGCGTTGCCGTAAAGTACCATGTAGCCAAACCGCTGCAAACACTCGATACTCTTATCGAACGCAGTCTTTCTCACAGAGTCATAGACGACGTTAACCCCGGCACCATTGGTAATGCGCTTCACTTCAGTCTCAAAATTGGCATCGGAGTAGAGAATAACCTCATCTGCACCTGCTGCAAGAGCAAGCTCTGCCTTCTCTTGGGTCGATACCGTGCTTATGACAGTGGCGCCGGCATTCTTCGCCATTTGGGTCAGAATCAGGCCCACCCCGCTTGCGGCGGCATGGATCAGGCAGCTATCACCCTCCTTTAATAGGGTAGGTGGATTGTGACAGTTAATTCGCGTCACAACCCTGCAGCATGGCCGCCGCACCTTCGTTGAATGAAACACCGTCGGGAATGGCGACTACTTTATCTTGATCGACCACTGAGTATTCTGCATAAGCACCGAGTAAGTTAGTGCAGGCGACCCGGTCTCCTATCTTTAAGCGTCTAACATCGTTGCCAATTGTTTGTACAGTGCCGCTGGCTTCGAGTCCTAGTGTTGTAGGTAGTGGCATCTGTTACAGACCAGAGCGTTGATAGGTATCTATATAGTTAATGCCCGCCGCCTCAATCTTGATCAATACTTCGGTGGCAGCTGGTTGTGGCTGGTCTGCGTCATCAAAGCTCATGAATTCTGGGCCACCTTGTTGCTTAATTCTTGCCGCTTTCATGAGTCGACTATCTTGCCCAAAAAGAGTCTTTATCGCAGATATTGCGCGAGCTGACCATTCCTGTGCAATTTTCCTCCAATATTGCCGACTGGACGGGTGCGGGCTGCGGGTTTATTCTGTGGAACACACAGTGCTCGAATACTAATAACAAGCCGGAGTCCTATCATGCTGTTTCCCTCTTGCCGACGCCCGTCGCAAAGCCTCCTCGCTATTGCAGGCATTCTCATCGTTCAATCACTTTCGGCACAGCAAGCCCAAATAGAATTGAGTGAGGCAATAGTGGCTGCAAGTAATCTTTTTGTGAGTGGACTGGACTCGCAGCAGAGAGAAAGGGTGAGCTTCGATTTCAATGATGAGGAACGCTTGAACTGGCATTTTATTCCGCGTGCCCGCGAGGGAGTCACGCTTAAGGAATTGACCCCGGAACAGTTACGAACTGCGCGCGAACTTTTACAAACTCTATTTAGCGCAAAGGGGTTTCAGAAAACTGAAAACGTGCGCGACTTGGAAAACGTGCTCGCCATGTTAGAACCCAATGGGCCCTTCGAGCGTGATCCTGATTTGTACTATCTGACTGTATTCGGTACACCATCTATGATCGATGCTTGGGCGATTCGCTACGAAGGCCACCATCTGGCATTCAACTGGACCTTTGTTCAGGGAGCAGGTATCGCGAGTACGCCGCAATTCTTTGGCAGTAATCCTGCACAAGTTCGAGATGGCGAAAAGCAAGGCGCTCGAGTGTTAGCAACCGAAGAGGATATGGGTAGGCGGTTGCTTAAGTCGCTTAACGAAATGCAGAGGAGCGAGGCTGTTCTTTCCGGTGACGCGCCGAGAGACATTTTTACTGCCGCGCAGAAGCAGGTAACGTCGCTGGAAGATGTTGGTATCAGTTACGGGCAGCTTGATTCACAGCAGCAGGAGATGCTGCTCGCTATTATTTTGGAGGTGGCTTCTGCTCAAACCGAAGTCGTTGCCAGTGAACGCCTTCGGACTATCATGGCTGACGGCATTTATGCTGTTAAGTTTGCCTGGATCGGCGGCTTTGAGCCCGGAGATGCGCATTACTATCGAATTCAAGGTGGAAGTTTTTTGATCGAGTATGATAATACACAGAACGATGCTAATCACGTTCATCTAGTCTGGCGTGATTTCAATGGAGACTTTGGCAGAGATCTAATTCGCTTGCATTACGATGCGGTCGCTGCAGAACATGGCCTAGGACATCAGCACTAGACTAAATACGAAACTTAAAACAACAGGAAAAGTTATGTACAAAACAAAAAGAAATCCGATAACTTTGTTCGCGATTTTTCTTACTTGGAGCGTTTCAGTATTAGCGCAGGATGCATTTGTTGCTCCTCCTTCTATTACTGAGCCTCTCTTGCTGCCAAGCTTTGAGGTGGGGCAAATCAAGGTTGTGCCTATTGCCACCGGTCTTGCTAATCCCTGGGGCATGGCGTTTCGCGATAACGGTGACATTCTAATCACGGAGCGCTACACCGGTAAGCTACGTGTAATTCGTGATGGACAACTACTTCAGCGAGATATCCCTGGCGTGCCTGAAGTCTATTCTGCTGTGTTTCGCGCAGGACTGATGGCAGTCGCTGTGCATCCCGATGACGATCAGATCGTCTATATGACGCATACTAAGGCCATCATGCACGAGGGTGAGCCAAATCAAGCGGTGAGCTTGGTGCGTGGAAGATTGGTCGAGGGCAATTTGGAAAATGTGGAAGAAATTTTTGTCGCTAAGGGAGTCGATAGCGGTATCGCTGCCTCGGCCCTAATATTTGCCCCGGACGGCAAGTTGATGATGACGCTTGGGGGCTCCTACGTGTACATAGGCACGGGCGAATATGCGCAGGACCCAGACGTGCACTACGGCAAGGTGCTGCGCCTCAATGATGATGGAACGGCGCCGGATGACAACCCCTTCGTCGAATCAGGGGAATATCTTCCCGAGGTTTATTCTGTAGGTCATCGAAATCAGTTGGGTATGGCGTTGCATCCGGAAACGGGCCAGCTCTGGGCGAGCGAGAATGGTCCTCAGGGCGGCGATGAGGCGAATATCATTCTGCCTGGAAAGAATTACGGCTGGCCGCTGGCTTCCTATAGCAGAAATTACCGCGGTGATTGGGTGTCGCAGACTCCCTGGCGTGAAGAATTCGAGAGTCCAACGGTTGTGTGGTGGCCCTCCATAGCACCTTCTGCTCTGACGTTTTACACTGGAGAACATTTTCCGAAATGGCAGGGCAATCTTTTTGTTGGCGCCATGATGGAAGGACGCATTCCCGGAACTGGTCATTTGCAGCGGATTGTCTTCAATAGCAGGGGGCAAGAGATCCGTCGCGAGAGTATGCTGACGGAACTTAAGCACCGTGTAAGAGATGTTAGGCAGGGGCCCGATGGCTATCTGTACGTACTCACCGATGAGGAAGACGGTGCCTTGCTTAGATTAGAACCCGCTGACTAGATTCACGGGCGCGGTGTGCGCGCCTTCGGCCCGAGCTGGCTAGGCAATAACTCGTAGGCTAGCTCTGCCCAGTCGCAGAGCAGCGCTCGGGTGTCTCTTGGATCTATAATTTCTTCTATACCGAATGCCTCGGCCGTCCGAAATGGCGAGCGGTATTTCTCTAACATCCCCTCAAGTTCGCGCCGGCGTGCGTCGGGATCATCTGCAGCCTCGATGTCGCGGCGGTAGGCGGCCTGAACACCACCCTCTATAGGTAATGAACCCCAATCGGCCGACGGCCATGCATAGCGCAGGTTAAGTCGATCGGCATTGCCATGGCCAGCACCGGCGACCCCATAGCAGCGCCGAGTAATGACTGATACCCAAGGAACGGAGGCCTGATAACAGGCCATCAGAGCACGACTGCCGATTCGCACAGTGCCTTCTTCTTCAGCCGCCCGGCCAATCAGAAATCCAGGATTGTCGACTAAGTTGAGGATGGGGATATGAAAGGTATCAGCTAGATCGACGAACCTCATCATCTTCTCGGACGCGCTCGCATTTACCGCGCCGCCGTGGTGGTGCGTGTCATTTGCCATGATGCCGATCGAATAGCCATTCAGGCGCGCGAGCCCAACCACAAGTGATTTGCCATAATTGGGGTTTATCTCGAAGAATGATTCAATGTCGACTATGGAGTTAATGATCTCCCTTACTTGGTACATCTGGCGTCTATCTCTAGGGATGACAGAAAGCAGCGATTCGTCTCTGCGCTCGACTGGATCTGTGTTCTCTATTCTAGGTGGAGCATGCCAGACATTCTGTGGCAGGTAGGATAGGAAACGAGAAATTGTCTCAAAAGCCTCTTGCTCCGTTTCCACTTCGTTGTCTACTGCGCCGCTGCCGTTTGCATGGATGTCTGAACCACCCAGCTCGTTCTTCTCTATGGGTTTGCCGAAACCGCGCTCGACTACCGGCGGGCCGGCGACAAATAGCTGGCTAGTGTCTTTAATCATCAGGGAGAAATGAGAGATGGTGGTGCGAACTGCGCCGAGCCCGGCTACCGAGCCCATGCAGGCACAGACGACAGGGACGTGCCCCATTAGCTGCATTGTAGTCTCGAATCCGTGCAGGGCAGGGACGTAGGAATGACCTACCATCTCCAGTGTCTTCACCGAGCCACCGCCACCGCTGCCGTCTATAAGCCTTACCAAGGGCAGGCGCATCTCGAGTGCATAGCGCTCGCCGTAGCCTGATTTGTCGCCAATCTTTGCATCGGCCGCGCCGCCGCGCACAGTGAAGTCATCTCCACCAATAACGACCCGTCTGTTGTTTATTTTTGCTGTACCAAGAACAAAATTTGAAGGAGTGAAATCTTCCAACTGGCCTTCATCGCTGTAAGTTGCCTTTCCCGCTAGCGCTCCGATTTCATGAAAGGAGTTTGTGTCAGCAAGTGCATCGATACGTTCTCTTACGGTGAGTCGTCCATTGTCGTGTTGGCGCTGAATGCGTTCTTCGCCGCCCATGGCAGCCGCCAACTTTTCGCGGCGCCTTAATTCATCTACTTCATCTTGCCAGCTCATGCTCTCTCCTTGTCGCTGCGCTAAGTTAGTTTAATCCAACATTTGGTGCAAGTAGGTATGCCTTAATCTCGGGAATGTGATTTGTGCTGGTGTAAAAAATATTCGATACGAGATCAATGTCTGTCTAGAATAAGCTTTATGTCCAATATATTGGACACAAATTCAGAATTTTTCATGGACATACATCCTTTATTCACTGGGGAAGAGAGCTCTGCACTATGAAAACTATCTTGCTAGGTTTACTTGCGGTTCTTCTTTCATTCGTGGGTTTTCATTTGGGAGCGAATTCGCAGAGTGAGGGCCAGTTTCTTGAGATTCAGAGAATCTCTGATGCCTCTGCTACTGTAAGTATGCTGCGCAGCAAAAAAGTGGTGGATGTGAATAAAGGCTAGAATTCAGCCGAGTAGTTCCGTTAGCCGATATGTGTCACAACTATTTGCGTTACTGCTGGGGAGCATTACAACTAGGGTGCCGTGCAACTAAAGTTGGCGGCATCGTCTGAATCTCCACTGCCGTTGTAGGTCGCCATCTCAGGATGTACACACAGCGGGCGTGTGCGGACTACTTCATCATCGATAATTTTAGAGGCAAGCATAGTCTCTGGCGCAATATCTCTCTCTACCCAATTCTCAAGTGCAGTAAGCGCATCGAATCGGTCCGGTCCCGGGCCGCCCGCACAATGGGCCATGCCGGGCACCATGAAAAGTCGATAGAACTCCTGTGTATCACTGAGGGCGGATTGCGACGCTGACTCCTGGGCAATAACGTCCACGACGCGATCGAAATAGTCGATTGAAGCTAGGGGAGAGATGTCTGGATCGCTCCAGCCATGGTAGACAATAAGCTTGCCGCCATTGTCTCGGAATGGCCGCAGGTCTGGGTTATTCGAGTCAACCGCAGAGCCCACTTTTTCCAACGCATAGTTTAGATCGGAATCGAAATCGAAAGTACGGAAGTCCCAGTCAGGATCGTCGAACACGAACCAGCGGAAGAATCCCTCGCCACCACGCCAGTGCAGCGACTGAAAGGGCTCTGGCCCCGTCACCCAGGTAGACCAGGAGCCACGTGACGCTTCTCCTCCGGGAACTAAGCCCGGGTAGATCAGCTCTCCAGAAGAATCCTCTACACCGGACCAAATTCGCTCTACGGCGGTAACCTGTTTAGGAGTCAGGCAGCTGTCATTGTCCACACCGATTGGGCAGGCCAAGCTAGCGGGTTTAAATTCGCAGGCGAGTGGGTTCTGTAAGATGCCATCGCTGACACCGTCAAGTGCATCGCAGGCTTCGTTCACTGCATTGCCAAGCGCAGGTAGTTTGCTTGGTGGAACATAACTGCCTTCATCTGCGAGCAGCGCTTGTGAATACCACAGATGAGCGCCGGCATAGAATCGCGTCCAATTGTTCGCTGGGTCGCCGGCGATGATGCCATCGAAATCGTTCGGATAACGCTGAGCCTCCATAAGGCCCTGCTGGCCTCCTTTGGAGCAGCCAACATAGTAAGAGTAATCGGGCGGCGCTCGATAGAAAGCTTCGGTAACTTGCTTCGCGTTCACTGTCGTTAGATGCAAGGCTCTATGGCCAAAGTCTTCAATCAGATCCGGTCTGCCCGATGCCCAGGATGCGTCGAAGGAAATCGGTCCTGCTTCATGGCCTGTATCGGTGCTTGCTGTTGCATACCCGCGTCTGAGTGCATTGGCCATCGAGGCATAGCTTATAGTGCCAGCCATGCCGCCATTTCCCACGCTCTGATAGTTGCTGTTCCAACCCGACAGTGGCAGCCAAACTTCGAAATTTACTGCGGGTGTTGTCACGCCGACAAGTCTACAAAATGCAGGCGCCTGCATCACGTTGTCCGTCCCGGGCACTGTGAATGAATCCCGATTGACTATTTCGGTTAGGGTTATGCGAGTGTCTGCAATATTGAGATTGTTAAGCGCGGAGCAGGACTCAGAGGCGTTGAAGTTTATCTGTGTCAGGCTCTGTGCGCTGCTTTGTAGCGATAGGGAAGTGGCGCTGAGGAGGAGTAGGCTGCTTGTCAGAAGCCATGCGGTTCGGGTATTCATGCATTTCTCCCCCAATATTGATCTATTGTATGTTCTTTCTTCCGGAGAATGGCACGAGAGAGGGAGTGCTGGCAACATAGTTTCTGTAGGCTGGGTCTTCGCCCCAACGCTCCATGCCGCTTTTCTCCAGAAGTTTTACACCGCTCACCTTGATCAGTAAGAATGCTACGAAAATTGGAGATATAAGCGTGACGTACTGCCAGCCCACTAAAGCCGGCAGAGCAACTACGGCGATTCCAAGCCAAAGTACGATTTCACCAAAGTAGTTTGGGTGGCGGGAAAGAGACCATAATCCTACTGTTATGAATTTTTCCTTGTTCTGCGCATTTCTACGAAAGTTGGCTTTCTGACGATCGGCGACTATTTCTATGCCGAATCCTAGTACCCACAAAGCAATACCCGCATAGAAGAATCCATCTAAGGCAACTTGATTGGCAGAAGTAATGACGGCGAGGCCGGCGGCCATGGTGATAAACACCCAAGCTCCGCCGAGTGTCCAGGTGAACATATAGCGGAAGAACCTAGTCTTAATTTCATCGAAGCGTCGATCTTTACCATCTCGCTTAACCCGCAGGAATAGAAAACTGCCCAGACGTATCGCCCAGATAGCAACGAGAGCGCAGACAACTAGGCCGCGCGCATCCATATCGGGGTGAAACAAATAGGCCACGATGATCGTAGAGATGTAGGAGATGGATCCGGTAAGATCGAAATAGTGTTCAGTCTGAAGGATGAATGAGGGAACGAAAACAATCCAGTGAAGTATGAACGCCACACTCGCACAGATCAGAAAAAGAGGTAGGCCATTTCCTTCTATGCTGCCTTGGCTGCCTGCTAGAGCAATTCCACAGCTGATAACTAAAACTATCAGTATGCCAACAAGTGGTTTAATCATTGTCGAATTCCCTGTCCGTTTGGCTTTCGCCGGTCTTATTTTTTATTATTTTTTTAGCTAACTATATTATACGCTTAAATTAAGTGATCTGGATCACTGTGGGCAATTATTGAGAGGTCTGGTTTAGAGCAGCCTCATCGGAATTGATTCTGGATTCTTTTCTCGAAAAATGAATTCCTAATCAACTATGCCAGATCCCATCTTTCTTCTCTTCTTGGGAATATCCACAAATTCTGCTGGGCGCTTTTCCGCAGCCGCTGTCATCGCTTCCATGATTTCGGCATTCTGCAGCATGCTGGCGTTCCAGATGCCGATGTAGTCGAGGCTGTCAGCGGTGCTGTGATCCCGCGAGTAGTTGATGATGCGTTTGCTTCCATAGATCGCTAGAGGCGCTTTGCTTGCTATCTGCTGCGCTATCTTCATGACTCCCTCAAGCAGGGACTCTTGGTCTGAAAATATCTCGTTTACGAAACCTAGTGATTTCGCTTCAGGGGCAGACATTCGGCGACCGGTGTAGGCGAGTTCCTTGACCACTCCCTCGGGTAACAGCTTAGTTATGCGGGGGAAGGTGCCGACGTCGGCGGTCATGCCAATATTAATTTCGAATATAGTGAGAAAGCTTTCGGCAGTCATATAACGCATATCGCAGGCGGTGATCAGATCTACGCCGCCACCTATGACGCCGCCCTGAATAGCTACGAGCACCGGCACCCTGCATTCTTCAAGGCAGGTGAAGGTCTGCTGTAAGTAATCGACTGTGTCGTAGAGTTTCGCTCCATGAGTGCGCCTTTGTTTCTCGGCGACTATTGGATCATCACTTTGCGCTGCGTTGTTACTGAACACGGCCGTGTCGATGCCAGCTGTAAAATGTGGGCCGGTAGAAGATATAACAATAACTCGCGCTTCAGCATTCGCATCGAGCTCCTCAACGATCGCGGGTAACTCATCCCAGAATTCAGGAATCATGCTGTTTCTTTTTTCAGGCCGATTTAGAACTATATGGGCGATCTTGTTTTCAACGGAAACTTCAAAACACTTATAACTCACAGCTTAACTCCAATAATATTTTCTAGTTTGTGCGGCAATGGAAATTAATAGTATCAGTGCCAGCGCTAATATTCTGTACTGGAGATCCCCAGGATGTCATTCCGGCATTGGCTAGCCGTCTACGCCTATCATTCATGTAGGCGCGGAATAGGGGTAGGGACTCTTCATCCAGAATAGCTTCGATATCAAACAACACGACTGAATAGTACTTCGCTATGAATGTCTGGGTAAGCTGCTCGCGCGTTTTGTAGGCGGCTATCGCTGCAGCTATTCGTGATTCACCCTGCATAGTCGATTCATCCCATACAGCGCACATCGCACGTACGTTGGCCATCTCGCTGCCGTTGATGAAGCCGCGTGCATTGGAAATGGTGATGAATAATTCCTGCAGCTGACTGTCGTTGATCCCGATGCGGGCTTTGGTGTTCGCAGGCTCAGAATTTATTTCTTGCATCAATCTATTTAGAACGGCCCTGTCGATCTGTTCTGCGGAGAGTGTCTGGGTGAGTACAGTTAGCTCTCTTGGTCTGGAGGTTCGATATTCCTGCTTCGCCCTATTTATACCTAACTCGGATAGTACCGTGTCGGCGACTACTGATTGCGAATCGGACTGAGCGAGGCAGGTTCCAGCCAACAGCAGCGCAGGCAGGGCGGAGAGTCGGGAACAGGAAAATAACTTGCCACTGTATAGCATCAATGTAGAGGCTCTGCGCATGATTCAAGCACTACTACGACGGAATAATCTGCTGTCAATAATGAAAACACGAATAGCCTATTGGTTTCGTTGGATTAAGTTTGGTTCCAATTGCGGATACTCGATGCCCAGCTGATCCAGATAAGTGTCGAATCTGGAAGCATCATAATACAGCTCCTCTAAGCGCGGCTTAAACTGGGCCATGATCTCTGCATTCTTCTCGATGGCTGGGGCATCTTCTGGCCCGATGAAGGGTTCGTACTGCACCTCAGCGGTCTGCACATCATCGAAGTAGGCTTGAGCGTCACGGACTAGGGAGGGATCTTGAATCAGGTCGAGCATAGTAGCTGCTACAACCTTAGCGCCTGCGGTGGCACCCTTGTGAGCAATCGGTGTAGCCATCGCCATAGCGCTCGACCAATGATGCCCCTGCAAGCCGCGCACATTCGATGGGTAGCGTAAGGTGACAGTTGGCACATTCCAGGAGATGTCGCCTATATCATCCGAACCTCCAGACACCGGAGTTTCCTGAGGTTCGGCTATGCCGGAAAGATCTGTGGCCAGGCCCTGCGGATTGTCCGAGCCCATTAGTGTTTGCAGTGCCTTGGCAAAGCGCTGGTCGTCTTCTGACCAAGTAGGCAAACCTACGGTCTTGATATTTTCATCCATGGCAAGTGCTATGGGTCGATTGAAATGCCGCGGCCATGCGGCACCGACTATTTTCCTGCTAACCGTTGTGTCTGTCATCATCGCCGCGCCTTCGGCGACGCGCTGCAGGGTTGCGAAATTCTCCATGATATTTTCTGCGGTGATTTCACGTATGAAGTACCAGACGCTCGCAAAAGAGGGCACTACGTTTGGCTGGTCGCCGCCGTTGCTAATAACATAGTGGGAGCGCTGCAGGGGATGTAGATGTTCGCGGCGGAAGTTCCATCCTACGTTTAGTAGTTCTACCGCATCAAGTGCGCTTCGCCCCTTCCAAGGGTCGCCGGCGCCGTGGGCAGCCACTCCATCGAAGAGATATTCGACTGAAACTAAGCCGGTGCCTCTCGCATCGCCCCAGCTAACATTCATGTTGTTCGATACATGGGTAAAGAGGACGGCATCTACGCCATCGAACAGTCCGTCTCGCGCATACCAGGCCTTGGTAGCCAACAGTTCCTCGGCGATGCCTGGCCATAACACTATGGTGCCCGGTAAATTCTCTCGCTCCATGATTTCTTTTACTGCAAGTGCGGCTACGATGTTAACTGCCTGTCCAGAGTTGTGTCCTTCACCATGACCGGGGGCACCTTCGATCATCGGCTGCCGGTAGGCGACTCCTGGCATCTGTGAAGCGCGTGGAATGCCATCGACATCCGAGCCTAGAGCGATAACCGGTTCTCCACTGCCCCAACTCGCCCACCAGGAAGAGGGAATATTGGAGACTCCGAGTTCGATATCGAAGTCGTTAGCGGCGAGTAATTCGGTGAGATATCGCTGGGTCTCGAATTCCTGAAATCCCAGTTCGGAGAAAGAGAAGAGGGTGTCGATGATTTCCTGCGTCATCTTTGCCTTGGCCTCGATGCTGCTGGCCATCTCGGCTTTCAGGCCGGTGAACGGTGCGCCGGGGGCTGTCTGCGCGAGGCTTGTAGAGGCAAGCAGGGAAAACAGGAACGCGACAAACAGGCGGGATGGGAGCATGGAAGTATCCTTTGGCGATTAGGCTTACGGGTAGGCCGTTAGACTACTTTCTTTTTTACGGACTCGCTAGGCTTGGAATCAGATTCCTCTAGGAAGCTTGTTGACCGGTGCTGTGGATAGCGGGGTGATGAAACTGGATTGTTCAATAGAAGAAATAATCACAAGACGTTGGAGAATAGAGATGGGTGAACTGACAATAGGTCTGAATTGGTTGGCTATTCGCCGCTAGTGCTGAGGAAGACGATTAGCTACTAGCTGACGAGTTTGCCATACAGGTCATACTCGTCGGCGTCATCAACCTTTACCTGAACAAAATCACCCGCCTCGACATCTTGATCCGGCTGAATGAATACATTGCCGTCGATCTCTGGTGCGTCTGCTGCAGATCGCGCGACAATTTGCTCTGAGTTAGCCTCATCCACTAGCACTTCGACTACTTGGCCAATCTTTGCTTGCAGCTTTTTCGTGCTTATCTCTTGCTGGGCTGCCATGAAGCGTTCCCAGCGTTCTTGTTTCAGCTCTTCAGCTACAGGGTTTGCAAGCTCATTGGCCGCGGCGCCATCCACCGCTGAATACTGAAAGCAGCCGACTCGATCCAATTGAGCAACCTCTAGAAATCCTAGGAGCTCTTCGAAGTCGGCATCGGTCTCGCCGGGGAAACCGACAATGAAGGTGCTGCGTAGCGTGATTTCAGGACATTGTTCGCGCCAATTCAGAATCCTGTCGAGTGTCTTTTCTGTTGCGGCGGGGCGTTTCATTGCCTTCAGCACATTCAGGCTTGCGTGCTGAAACGGTATGTCCAGATAGGGCAATATCTTCCCCTCGGCCATCAAGGGAATGATCTTATCCACGTGAGGATAGGGATAAACATAGTGCAGTCGAACCCAGATGCCGAGCTGCGCGAGTGCCTCGCAGAGTCCCTGCATGCTGGCCTTAACTGGCTGACCCTGCCAAAAACCAGTTTGATATTTGGTGTCCACGCCGTAGGCACTAGTATCTTGTGAGATTACCAGCAACTCCCGCACACCTGCATTAGCTAGTCTTTCTGCTTCATCGAGGACGTCTCCAACGGGCCGGCTAACAAGGTCGCCGCGCATCGAGGGAATGATGCAGAAACTGCAACGGTGATTGCAGCCTTCAGATATTTTTAAGTAGGCATAATGCCTCGGAGTTAGTTTTATTCCATGCGCAGGTACTAGATCGATAAAGGGGTCATGAGACGCATTTTGTGGAAGGAAATTGTGAACCTGATTGACGACCTGCTCGTAGGCAGCGGGACCGGTCACGCCTAGTACCTTCGGGTGAGCATTGGTAATGATTTCCTTTTGAGCACCCAGACAACCAGTTACGAGCACCTTGCCATTCTCAGCGATGGCCTCGCCGATCGCGTCTAGAGATTCTTGCTTCGCACTGTCTATAAATCCGCAGGTGTTCACAACGACTAGATCCGCATCGTCGTAGCTGGGCACGATATCGTAGCCATCGGATTTTAACTGCGTGAGTATGCGCTCGGAATCTACTAGGGCTTTCGGGCAGCCGAGAGAGACAAAGCCGACTTTATTGCTTGATGACATGTGGGGCCAGACCTGCGTGAATGCTGAGAGGCCGGATTATAGCCAATTCAGGGGTGAATTGGCATGTGGTAATCCGCTTTAGCTAAATTGGCTAGTTGCTTAGCTTTTCGCCTGCAAGCGCTCTCTTTCCTGTTCTACCAATACACCCCTTAGAATTTTTCCTGACGCCGCCTTGGGAATTACCGAGACGATGTCTAGCAATCGCATCTTCTTATGAGGGGTAACCCGCTGCGCAACCTACTGCATGATTTCTTCCGGGGTGATTGGCGCTTTCAAAACCACGAAGGCTTTCGGGACCTGGCGAGCGTAGGGCTCAATGTTAATGAAGCGCAAGATAGTCAAGAACAGTTGGCTGTATGGCTTGGACAATCTACTCAAGGACGCGCGAATTTAGTAGAAGAATCCCTGACCAATGGCTCACTTAGAACAGGGAGTTGGAAATACATTCCTGCTAGCGAGCAGAAGTACAGATTTGTCGCAGATAATAAATCGATTCAAGGTGGTTACATGAACAAACCACAGCTTTTTGATCTATTAACTGATTCAAGCGAAATTTACAATTTAGCAGAACAACACCCAGATAAAGTGGCGCAAATGGATACCCGGCTGAAGCAAATTATAACTGATGGCTATTAGTAATGGCCTAAGCTTTTCGGCAACGGCTGCAAACTAGTACTTTAACAAACTAGATGTCGATAGGAGTGGCTCACTATAGTTCATAACGCGTTTTCCTTTGGTGAGAAAAATAACGCGCTATAACAGCTGGCCGTCTTTCTCAGAAATTACGTTAATTAGTGAAAATCAAGACTTATTCTTGCCCCCCTTTGTCTGCCGCCTGGGATTTCTTACCGTTTAGCAGTGGCCCGGCGATACAGCGATTCCAGCACTTAGAATTCCAAAAGCCGATGTGTTAACTTACTATTTTATCAGTGTCCCCGTTCGATTGACTAAATGGAAAAAGTAATGAGAAGTACGCTAGTATTTATTGCAATGATCCTGCTCGTAGTCGGATGTAGTCAGGAGCCAGAAAGGGAAGAGGGTTTGGTGTCGGCTTTGAACCCGCGACCAAATATATTATTAATTGTTGCGGACGATTTAGGGTATGGCGATATTGGGTTTAACGGTAGTGAAATAGAAACTCCTAATTTGGATCTTCTCGCAAGGTCAGGATTGCGCTTCGATCAGTTCCATACGCTACCAACCTGTTCGCCAACTCGTTCAATGTTGCTCACTGGAGTAGATAACCATTTGAACGGACTGGGTACAATGAAAGAAGATAAGTTACCTCACCATGAAGGTTTACCCGGGTATCAAGGATATTTGAACGACCACACGGTGACGGTTGCCGAGCTGCTACGTGATGTTGGTTATCAGACATATATGTCTGGGAAATGGCACTTAGGTATGGAAGAAAAACAGAGATTTCCCTCTGCAAAAGGGTTCTCGAATACATTTGCCTTGCTCAATGGAGGGGCAAATCATTTTAATGATTTAGGGACCAACGCCAATGTGCCAAAGGCTAGCTATACTGAAAATGGAATGCCTGTTGAGCGGCCGGAAGGGTACTCTAGCGATCTGTTTACAGATAAATTGCTGGAGATGATAGAGGGGGGCGATAAACAAAGCCCATTCTTTGCCTATCTTTCATTTACGGCGCCGCACTGGCCCGTACAAGCGCCACAAGATGTCATCAGTAAATATGAAGAGGCCTACGCAGGGGGCTGGGATGATGTTCGCAGCAAACGTTTTGAGCGCATGAAGAGTGGCGGTTTAGTGCCGCGGGAATTAGATTTGCCCGCGCGATCAATTGACGTTCCTGCGTGGAATAAACTATCCGAACGCGAACAGAAAAACGAAGCGCGAAAGATGGCAGTTTACGCTGCCATGGTCGACAACCTAGACGCTAATATTGGCCGCGTTATGCAATATCTAGAAAGCCAAGGTGAACTAGAAAATACCGTCATCGTCTTTATGTCTGATAATGGTGCAGACCCTTATGATAGATCGCAGAGAAATGCTTACCAAGAGTATTTTGAAGCCACTGGCGTCAATAACGAGCACGAAAATATGGGGGCCGAAAACTCGTATTTGTTTCAGGGCTTAGGATGGGCACAAGTAAGCTCCGTTCATCTAAAGCACTATAAGTTTATGCTAAGTGAAGGCGGCACACGAGTACCTTTGTTAGTTTACAATAAAGCGCTCGTTAGTGATGAAAACGTGCGAGATCAGTTTGCCTCAGTAGCCGATATTACACCTACCCTATTGGATTTGGCCGGAGCGCAACATCCAGGCACCGAATATCAGGGCAAGCCGGTGTTTCCTATGCGCGGGCGTTCGCTGGTTGATTATATGACTGGCAGATCTGACAGCGCTTACGCTGCGGATGAGGCAGTCGCATTTGAACTGTTCGGCAACGCCAGCATCTACATGGGTGAATGGAAGGGCCTGCGTCTACGAGAGCCTTGGGAGCCTGCCAACTGGAAGCTTTATAACTTAGCTAATGACCCGAGCGAATCGATTGATCTTAGTTTTAGTGAACCAGAAGTATTACAAGTATTGCTCGATAAATATGCAACTTATGAGAATGACAACGGTGTTGTTGACGAGCCAAGTGATGTTACGGCGTATCCGCAGGTTCCAAGGTATCGAAGCCTTAGTAACTAGATTTTGTTTTAATTATGGGCACAGGTAGAGCATGTCAAATACACAACTTTCGAATTCTCCCAAAACTGCGTTTTCAGGAACAGTTATATGTATTGGGTCTGCCATTGGTGCAGGGATATTTTCTTTACCAACGGTTTCCTCGGGGATGTGGCTATATTGGTCAATCGCCTGCTTACTAGTTACAGCGTTTGCAACCTCCAGTGCAGCCTTGATGATTCTGCGTGTAAATCTTAACTTTGAGCCTGGCGATAGCTTCGACACCCTGATTAAAAGCACTCTCGGGAGAGGGTGGAACATATTTAATGGTCTATTGTTTGTCTTTTTACTTTATATTTTGGATTACGCCTATATAAGCGGAGGCGGCTCAATAGTTAGCCAAACTTCAGTTAGTCTTTTTGGTGTGGAGCTTCCGCATGTGGTTGCTAGTTTGGTGTTCGCCATTTCGCTGGCTTTCGTGGTTTGGCTAAGCACCGCTGCTGTTTCTAAAGTTACCGCGGTCTTCTTATTTGGTATGATCGTAAGTTTTATATTGGTGATGTTTGATCTAAGTTTCACCATAAACTGGTCGAGATTTACTGCGGCTAATGCCGTGGAGAATGACACCCCTCGCTTCTATTATGTTTTTGCTGCACTTCCTTTTTATCTAACATCCTTTACCTTTACCAGTGTGGTGCCTAGCTTGGTTGCCTATTACGGGAAGCGATACACAACGATTTCCAGAAGCATTCTCATAGCATCATTAGGCTGCTTGATTATCTATCTCGTGTTTCTGCTAGTGTCATTCGGCAACGTTCCACAAACAGAGTTTCGAGAAGTATCTGCAGCGGGCGGTAACATTGGCGATCTGCTTGAAGTGTTGATGGGCGGCAGTGCCTCTACGCTATTAAGCATATTTGCAAATGCGGCAATTATTTCTTCTTTTCTAGCTGTGAGCCTAGGACTATTTGATTTTATCAAAGACAGATTTGATTTTGATAATTCTAAAACAGGGCGTTTTAAAACGGCTTTGATTTCTTTTATGCCGCCCATAGTCGGAGGGGTCTTTTTCCCGGATGGATTTCTTCATGCGATTGGCTTTGCTGGTTTGGTTTTAGCAATTAACGCTCTGATAATTCCGCCGCTTATGATTAAGAAAAGTAAGCAACAATTTAAAGAGGCTGATCATGGTGGCTTCGTAGGGAGTAATTTTGTTATTCACACAGTCATAGCTCTTGGTGTTTTTTACGCTAGCTGCCACATTTTAGCGATGCTGAATTTGTTGCCGGTATACAAATAGCTCGTCAGCGGCATTGGTAATAAATCAGTAAATAGAAGGTAGATAATATGCGCGCCATTCCCATAGATTCATCGACCCAGATGAAGCATCTGACTGAAGACCCTTACCCTATTTACAAAAGATACCGGGCAGAAAGTCCTGTGGTTCATGTGGCCTCAATAGATCGGACGTTCATCACAAAGTATGAAGATTGTCGGTATGTAAAAAATAATCCTGACATCTTTAGTTCGAAAGACTCAAGTGCCCCGATGGAGCGCGCGTTTCAAGCTCAGACTTTGATGAAAAAAGATGGAGACGAACATCAAAGTGAGCGTAATGCGATGGCAATGGCTTATACCCCCAAAAGTATCGTAGATGTCTGGCAGTCTGTACACGTCGAAATAGCAGAGGAGTTCGTTGATCGTTTGCCACAAAACGAAACTATTGATCTTTTTCCTGTGCTCGCGGGGCCGTATGCAGCTCGCTGTCTGGCAAAATTATTGGGAATTTCAAATGCCTCAGACAACAAAATGGAATATTGGTCACAGACATTAATGGATGGTGCGGGAAACTATGGGCGCTTAGATTCCATTTTCGAGCGTTGCGACATTGCGCACAAGGAAATGAATAGCTGCATAGAAGAAAACACTAAGGAGCTGCTTCGTAATCCCCAGATGAATGCCTTGTCATTAATGGTCAATGCTGAGAATCCAATTCCGAATAGCCAAATCGCGGCCAATATTAAAGTGGCAATTGGTGGAGGTATTAATGAACCGCGGGATGCTTTGCTAATAGTGTTGTATGGGTTGCTGACCAATCCGGAACAATTAGACGCGGCAAAGAATGATAACAGTTACTGGGCTAAGGCGATTGAAGAGGCCGTTCGTTGGGTTGCACCGATACAAGTTAGTCCGCGTATTGCTGCAATTGATACTGAAATACGTGGTTATGAGATAAAAAAGGGAGCTACTATCAATACCATTCAGGCCTCAGCGAATCACGATGAAGATGTATTTGAAGAGGCGGATAAATTTGATATATTTCGTGATAAAAAACCGCATCAAGCTTTTGGCAATGGGCCCCATTTTTGTCAGGGAATGCACGTCGCGCGCACGATGTTGATAACAATCTTACCCATGCTGTTTCAGCGCTTTCCCAATATGCAGCTGACTTCTGAACAAGATGTGCGGTGGTCCGGTTTTGTTTTCCGGGGGCCGTTAAATCTGCCTATTATTTTAAAAAATTAGCAGAACCAAGTGAATTAAAGGCTCAGTGATTCTGGATGAAGATTCAGGTAGCCCTCATTGTAATCGTCAATTAGAAACGTCCGCAGCAAACCTTCATTTTGTCACCCGTCACTGCAGAGCTAAGATCAGAGGCGTAGAACAATGCCGCTTTAGCAACTTCTTCTGGAGCAACCCAGCGCTTAAGAGCTGCTACATCGGTATAGTTTTCTTGTTCGATCTCTTCCACCGCCCGATTCTCAGTTTCAGCGCGGCTTTGTAAAATTTGATCCATGTTGGCACCCGACACAGCGCCAGGCATCAATGCGTTCACCCTGACATTGTGCGGGCCGAGTTCACGCGCCACGGTTTCAGTGACTCCGATTAAAGCGAATTTGGAGGCTACGTAGGCTGATCGCATAGGATAGCCTTGTATGCCCATCAGCGAAGACATATTGATAATAGATCCAGATTGCTGCTTGATCATTACTTTGGCGGCCTCTTGCAAGCAGTACATAGCGCCAATCAGGTTAATGTTCATACATTCAACCCAGGCGTGCATATCTACCTCAGCAACTGGCGCGATGGGTCCAGGGCCGCCGGCGTTGTTGAGCAGTATGTCGACCCTTCCCGTAATTTCGATGACTTTCTGAAACAGATTCTGCACTTGTCCTGGATCGGACACGTCGCAAACAATGGCGTGACCATCTATGTCTGCAGCCACGGTTTCAATTTGTTTTCTTCGACGGCCAGCGACCACCACAATTGCGCCCTCTAGAGCAAATAAACGTGCGGTCGCTTCCCCAATACCGCTGCCACCCCCCGTTACAAGGGCTAACTTGCCATCTAATTGACCTACAGTACTTGGATCGCTCATACCACTACCTCGGGGAAACTTCGCCCAGGATTAAACAAGGGCAGTTCAGTTGTTCGTTCAAGAATGTAGTCCCCCATTAGCTTGCCGATGTACGGCCCAATGGTATAGCCCCCGCGTACGCAACCTAGTACAAACACATCCTCGTAGCCCGGAAGCTTGCCCGCGAGTGGATAAAAATCAGGAACATGCGCTTCAAACCCAGTCCAAGAACGCAATATTCGGGCATTCTCAGCAGCTGGCAGGGCGTGTCTGGCCAACGCTAAATTTGATCGCAACGAATCTGTGTCAACCTGCCCACGCCCTTGCTCTGGCGTGCCACGACCTTGCCAGCCGCCGCCAATCAACAAAGTTCCGTTGGCTTTTTGTTTCATCGTAAGCAGTCCAGTGGCATGACCAATCACGGAACGCGTTAACATCGGTAGTCTTTCAGTGACGGATACCGTATTAACGCGCGCCTGCACAGGAAGCTCAACGCCCATTAGGGCTGTGAGGGATTTTAACCAGGCACCAGCTGAGAACAGCAACTTTCTTGCGCTAACGGTAGTGTTGGCGGAACGAATCACATAGCCATCATTACCGGCCTCAACACCAAGCAACTTGAAACCTTCGCGATATTGCACGCCTTGTTGCTTTAACCTAGCTCGATAAAACTGACCTGTCAGGGACGAATTAGCATAGCCATCTTCAGCACAATAGCTCGCTGCCACAACTTGGTCAGCTAAATTAGGCTCAGCCTCTCTGAGCGCACTGTTCGATACAAATTCGATTGGCGCACCTGCTTCAGCTTTGAGGCTCATTCTCTCGTGCAATAGTTCTGCTTCGTGGTCGGTGAAAGCAAGCGTGTATCCTCCAGTCTTCCTAAAGCCAACAGCATCTCCCATGGATTCCCACTCTTGATGGCCGCGAATCGCATAGGGCATTAGCTTTACCCGCTTGATCTGCAAGCTAAGTGTGCCTGCATTTACACCAGATGCCCCTTGCCCTAAATCTCCTTGATCGAGCACGATGGATTTCATGCCCCCTTCAGCCATTTGCAAAGCAGAGGCGCATCCCATGATGCCGCCTCCAATACAAGCTATGTCGTAGATCTTGTTCACAGTGGTGAGGGCTTCGAAATGGGAAGATCAGAGTAATCGAAATCCCCTGCCAGGGTATTTACAGAGATAGGCCTTAATGGTGGGCGGGCGGTAGGTGGCGCAATCTGGCTCACCGGGCAGCTTTTCGTTTTAGCAATCAAATCTGTTATTGCTGTCTGACAAAACTTTCCTCCACAAGGCCCCATGCCAGCTCGAACCCCAGACTTGACTGAGATCGTGCTCTGCGCGCCAAGATTCATCTCGTCTTCTATTTCCGCACGAGTGATGCCCTCACAGCGACATACCACAGTTTTTGCTGTGGTCAGTTTGGTTAGGCCGGGACGGGGAATACTGAGTTTACTCATTGCTTCACCAAACGAAGCAGCACGGGTGTATTCTCTACGCAGCTTAACTATAGAATGATTAATCTTTGCTCCGAGAAATGCGACAGCAGACAGCCCGGCTAACTTTCCATGAGTTTCCGCCGCCAGCGACCCTCGTATGCCTGCGCCATCACCACAAATAAAACACCCGCCCACATTTGTTCGACCGTCTTGCTCCTGTTTGGGAATCCATCCTCCTAGATCGCTGTTGTGTTCTAGGGAAATGCCGGCAAGTTGAAATGATTCAAAGGCCGAGATTAGTCCACTACCCAGACTTACACAGTCACACTCGATAAACCTGGGTTGGCCTTGCGGTGTCCAGTCTTTACTGATTTTCTTAAACTCTACCCGCGATACACTGGATTCACCTTCTACGCGAGTCACAGTGTGGCCCCAGTAAATTGGTATACGATTGACATACATAGCAGTGATCCACCGCAGACCGCGAAAAAGTAACCCGGGACGCAACAACATGGCCGGCAGGGCTTTTATCCAATCAAGTAAGGTATTCGAAGTTACAATTGCCGCTACTTCTCCTCCAAGGCGCTGCTGTTCGGCGGCCACAAAGAACACTAGCGGGCCAGTGCCGGAAACAACCATTTTCGATCCGATGGGGATAAGGTCTTGTTTGAATATCGACGTTGCACCAGCCATTCCCACCACGCCCGGCAGCGTCCAGCCAGGAATAGGCTGGATAGTTTCGCGCGCGCCGGTCGCAATCACCAAGCAGCGGCAACTAAGAGAAATCGATACGCCCGCGTTCTCATAATGGATAACAAATGCGTCTTCGCTGCGCTCGATGTGCCATACGCGCACACCTCCTAGATGAGTAACATTGCTTTGCGAGATAGCGTTTCGAACCGACTCGCCAGCGACAGATTCCGGTGTTTCTGGCGCGCTCAAGATCGCTGGGCTTTTCGCCCGCCACACTTGACCTCCCGGACTGACTTGCTCGTCTAACATAACCACGCTGAAATCGTACTCAGCAGCGAGCAACGCCGCATTACAACCAGCAGGACCGGCACCAATGACAGCAATATCTGTATCAGTGATCATGTATCTAATTGCCTTCTAAGAGAAGTTACATGCAAATCTGGCGACACCGACAATCGACAGCTTTCGATTGTCTTACCGTCGACCTGAACCACGCACTCCTGACACAATCCCATGCAACAAAATACGCCACGAGGCGATTCATCACCAGGCGCATCCCGTATATGTAACAGCTTAGCTCGCATTAACGCCGCAGCAAGAGTTTCTCCTTCGTGTGCAAGAAAAGATTCTCCATCGAAGGTAAAGCGTATCTTGGCGGTACGAACTATGTCGTCTTGATGATTAGGTGCCAGTTGAAACATTATTTATATCGAATCCCCAATTGGTCAAAAGTCTTTTTAATACGATCAATGTCTTGCTGCGTTGCAGCGAGTACAGGGTCGCGTGGCACTCCGGCTGGCAAGCCTATGAGATTCAGTGAGGCCTTAAACCCAGCGGGCCACGTAGCTGTGCCCATGAGCATTTCATATAGGGAGGTGAGCTGATTATGCGCATGACGATACGCTGGCCCCGGTTCTTTTCTACCAGTGTCTGCTAGGTCACTAGGTAGCATATCGGTAAACTCTGGCCCCGTTGCGATGAAACCCGCCGCACCAAGGGCAAAGTTTGGCAAGATAAAATGACATGGCCCCGTCATCACCGATAGCTTATCTCCCAATCGTGCTAAAAGCTTAGTGTGATGGAAAAAATCTCTTTCACTCTCCTTAATCCCTATTACGTTGTGGTGATTAGTCAGGGATTCGATCTGCTCGATACTCAATGAGAATCCAGCTCGACGTGGTGAGTTGTACAACACCAATGGTAACTTGGTTGCGGCGGAAACCTGATCAAAGCGATGCATGATCTCTCGATCACTCGCCTTCAATACATAGGTTTGGGGCATGCTAAGCAAAACGTCTACACCGCTGTCTTCTGCAGCTTTGATGTAAGCAAGGGATGAGTCGATGGTTGGGGCGGATATCCCCATCATGATCTTGACTCGCCCATCGGCTTTGTCCTTTGCCAGCCTAGCGAGTTGACCTCGTTCACTGGCAGATAACGCCCAGCTCTCACCATTGTCACCTGCAATGCAAATGGTCGTTGCGCCGCGTGCAATCAAAAATTCAAATATTTCTTCAAAAGCATCTAACATGATTTCGCCAGTGCTGCTAAAGGGAGTAACGATTGCTGGCACAAAGCCATGGAGTTCAGATTTATTCACGACTATTTATCCAGTAGTTGAAAGATTGGCGAGAAAAATGGTGCCGGTTTGCGCTTCGGTGATGTAAAGATCTTCTGGGGCATCGCTGTCGAACGCCACCGAGGTAGTCCACAGTCCTTTGGGAAGCCGAACAGTAAAAATCAGATCGCCTCTATCATCAAACACGTAGGCTACGCCCGCCTGTGCTTGTGCTACTGCCAACCAACCTAGTGCATTAGTAGCCAAACCATCGGGACCTAGCCCGCCGGATAGCTGCAGATAGGTACCTACCATTGGGGTGCCGAGGTCTGCATGGGATGCGGCAAAACGCCAGACTTGATTCGCTCGGGTCGCTGCAACATAAATCCATTTCTCGTTATGGGAAAGACAGATTCCGTTTGAGTAGGGAACGCAATCCAAGACTAGCTGCAATTCAGAGTCCGGACGCAGGCAGTACACACGGCCGGCGGGATCACTAAGCGAGGTTCTCCCACTGTCGGTAAACCATAGGGTTCCGTCAGAGGCCACGCACATGTCTGATAAGCCAAGGAAAGGTTGATTCTCTAAACCTTGGCTGATGACACTTATCGATGAGTCTTTTGAGAGCTGCAGCACACCGAGATCATAATCCACGGCGATGTGTGACCCATCCGGCATGATTCTCATGGAGTGAATAGCACTGCCCGTTTCATGAACGACCTGCCAGTCACCATCTTTCGCAATACTCAGCACCCGGCCATTAGCGACATCGGTAACAAACAAACATTTTTCAGTATCATCGTTCGCGTCAGGTTGCGCAGCAAAAAAAGCACCTTCGAGAAACGAATCAATATGCTCGCCCGGCCTTGTCATCTTGGCCCATGCTGAGAGCTCACCCTTATTACGAAACTCATCGGGGAGACTGTAGATCTCAGTTGCTGTTAGTTGAGTTGTCACTGAACCACACCTTTTCTCAAATATTCTTCTATGGTCTGATCTTCGAAACCAAGCTCAGACAAAATGGATACCGTATCTTCACCCAAGCTGGGTGCCGGCGCGCGCAGTTTTGGCCCGCCGGAACTCATTTGGAATGCAGCCGTGGGGAGCATGAGCTCATCTTCTGCTGATCGACTAAAATATTGGCGCTCATCAGCTATGCTCATTCTGACCGAGTCGGCCAATGAAATTACTGGCTCTGCTGGTATTCCAGCTTCATCTAAGACGGTCAGCCACTGTGAGTTTTTCTTGTCCGAAAAAATCTGCTCGAATAAACCCTTAAGTGTTTCCGCACTCTCTTTTACGTCTTCCCAATTGTTAATCGTCTCTAGCAGGGCGATATCGTAACCCTGACCTTTAAGGCATCTTCCTAGTTTTCGATACTGTGATGGTTTGAACGCGCCTAACATAATACGGCCATCTCTCGTGTCATAGGAAAGTATACCTGCTTCTGCGGCTTTTCCCGCTTCGGGGGCGTGTAGTGCCGTTGCCGCTTCTGGTGCCATCATGGTCAGCGCCACCTCAAGCATAGAGGCCGAGATATAACATCCCTTTCCGGTGCGGCCGCGCTGGATAATTGCGGCCAGAATCGCAAAGGCAGCCGAGGAACCTGCAGCATAGTCGACAAAGGAAACGGCCGGTTTTTGACCTCGGCACTGATCAACAATGCCGGAGGTCGCCTGGATGGTGTTGTCATAAGCACCCTTATGGGAGCGTGAACCGGAATCCCCATATCCAGACAGAGAACAGTAAACAAGCCGTGGATTAATCTTATTTAGATCATCAAACCCTAATCCATTGAGCTTCATAAACCCGCTTCTATAGTTCTCCACCAATATATCGCAGTCTGAAATAAGCTGAAGCAGAATCGCTTTGCCCTGACGCGAGCTAACATCCAATGCCAGCGAACGCTTGTTGCCTCCTTGCACCTGGTAAGTCAGCCCTAGTCCTTGGGCGTTAAGTTCGGGGAGTGGCCCACGGCCACGGGAGCAATCGGGACTGTCAGGGAGTTCAACTTTAATGACATCCGCACCTAATAGCGCCAATTGGTAACCACAGTAAGGGCCGGCCAACACTTGAGATAACTCAATGACCTTGAGGCCACTTAGAGCACCTGCTTCGGGTTGCTCAGTTTTTTGATGCGCTCTATTCAAAGTAATTGCTCTTTATTAGTGTGTGGTTCGAAAAAACCAAAAACCTGTTACTTATTCCTGTATCCGACCCAATGACTCTAGAAAGTGATGGGGCCACAACTTTAAGCACTCATTGAGTTTCTCATTGTATATTTAGCACAGTTTGGTTGTGTTTTGGTGTTTGATATATCAAAATGTGTTTATTATATAAAACAAATTGGCAGTGTCAATTATGTCCGCTCTATTTCAGAGAAACCTACATGCCAGCTTACCGAACGTCGTTAAAGGTGAAGGAAATTACCTTATCGATGAGACGGGCAAGAGGTACCTAGACGCTTGTGGCGGTGCTGCTGTCTCATGTCTGGGCCACGACTGCGCCCCTGTAATAGCGGCAATAAAAGAACAGGTCGATAAACTGTGTTTTGCGCATACCGGTTTTTTTTCGAATGAACCGTCTGAGAAACTCGCTTCCTGGTTAGTGGATCATGCACCTCGTGGCACTGGCGCCGGGGGGGTTATGTTCCTGGGCAGTGGCTCTGAGGCGATGGAAGCGGCGCTGAAACTTGTGCGGCAATATCACTTGGAAAATGGTGAACCAGAACGATGCAAAGTTATTGCACGCAAACCTTCCTATCACGGTAATACTCTAGGGGCGCTAGCCACTGGCTATCACGAGACTCGAAGAGCACCTTACGACCCCCTGTTAAGAGAAACACACTATATTGACGTGCCTTATCGATACAGAATGATGCGCGAAGGCGAAACAGAAGCTGAATTTGCAGCTCGCCTCGCCCAGCAGCTGGAAGACAAAATTCTGGAATTGGGCGCTAAAAATGTCATGGCTTTTGTGCTTGAGCCAGTCGTTGGCGCAACTCTGGGGTGCGTTACTTCACCGAAAGCCTACTTCAAAACTATTCGAGAGATTTGCGACAAGCACGGCGTGCTCATGGTTGCTGATGAAGTTATGTGTGGCATGGGTCGAACTGGTACCACCTATGCCTTAGAACAAGAAGACATTGCTGCTGATATAACTACCCTTGCGAAAGGCCTTGGTGCGGGCTATCAACCAATCGCTGCTGTTCTAGCGGCTCAAAAGATCATGTCAGTGATTTCTCAGGGTAGCGGAAAATTATGGAATGGGCATACCTACATGTCCCATGCAGTCGTCGCCGCCGCAGCTCTTGCCGTACAGGAGTACATCAAGAGTGAGAACCTACATGACAATATCCGAGTGCGGGGGCAGCAGTTAGAGAAATGCCTGCACAACGCATTTTCAGAACATCCGCACGTTGGTGATATTCGAGGCAGGGGATTATTTTGGTCTATTGAACTGGTCGAAGATAAAGCCTCTAAAAAACCCTATGCGGCTACTCAAGAAATTGCCATGAAAATCGGTGCCGCTGCATTAGAGATTGGAATGATGTGCTACCCAACTCAGGGTTGCGCAGACGGTATTGACGGAGACCATGTATTACTTGCGCCATCGTACACATCCACCGAAGACGAAATTGCTACGATAGTTGCAGTATTGGAGCGAGCAGTGTCCGCTGTGATAGGGGGCTAAATTAGTGAATAGTCTCTGTGCCAATCACGCGAGGGGAAACGACCTCATGCGCAGCTGCAATAAATACCCTAGGACTCAATAGACTCTAAGACCGAACGATGGCCCAACAGTTAACAATAACCCAGCTCGCGAGATATATTCAGCGCAGCCTTTTGGGTTTCCCGAAGATAGAGTTCTTCAATTCGGGAAAAGTCGAAGCCACTGTCGGGGCCGGAAATATTTACGCAGGCAGCTACTCGACCGTCATTGCGAATGATGGGCACGGCGATACTAGAACCACCGGGTTCACGAACACCTCTGGAGACTACATAGCCTTTTTGTCTAATGTCTTCCACTCTCGCTTGCAGCTGCTTAAAATTAACAGGCGTTTGTTCCGTAATGGGCTTCATGTTCAAGCCCTTACAAAATTTCTTCAACTCAGCATCGCTAAAACTGGAGAGCAGGCACCAACCAATAGCGGATGCATAGGCTTCAACACGGGTTCCAGTAGTCATATTGGAAACAAATCCAGAGCGGGCTTGATGACTATCCAAGTACAGCACAACTTTGTCGTCCAACACACTCAGGTGCGCGCTGATCTCGGTCGCGTCTCTCAACTTGGCGAGGTGTGTTCGGGCCAGTTCGGTGATAGGTTGTTGGTGCAGATAAGCAAACCCAAGATTCAAAACACGAGAACCCAAGGTATAGGTGGATTTTTGATCCGCTTCCTTCAAAAAATCCATTTGACGCAAGGTGTACACTACACGAAAGGCAGACGATCGACTCAATCCCAATTGCTGGGCAATCATACTGAGCGACATAGGTTCATCGGCCGCACCCAGAATTTCCAGCACCTGCAATCCGCGTTGCAAGCCAGTCATAAAATAAGCAGAGTGATTGGGTGATTGAGTCACTGGCTGAGCGTGAGACCATTACAAAATGTTTTATATATAAAACTATACTATAGAGAAGATGACAATGAAACCAAGCACGCAATCTGATTTATTGAAGCCAACCAATGAAGATACCGTTGGTCCTTATTTTCCTATCAACTTCTCAGATCCCCTGCTGGAAGACTTAAGCCGATTCGAAAGTGGCATCACGGCGCAGCCTCAAGGTATACCTATTATTTTGAAAGGACGATTACTTGATCGTTTTGGCGAGTTGGCGAATGGCACCCTGGTTGAATTTTGGCAAGCAAATGCCAAAGGCGTATATCGATCACCCAAGCACGAAGGGGATTCTGACATTGACCCCTGGTTTTGGGGCTACGGCAGACTTCGGGCTGAATCCGGCGAATTTGAATTCAAAACAATCATGCCCGGCCTCTGTGCTGATCGCGCCCCGAATATCACCATCACGCTCTTCTCGGACGGAATCAGTCGAATCGTGACTCAGATTTTCTTTGCCGACCAAGAAAGCAATGCAAGCGACCCTTTATTGCAATCCTTAAGCGGTGAAGATCAAGCAAAGTTAAGCGCACGTCATGAGGGTCAGTCTGATTGCGGGTCAAAAATTTACACTATCGACATCGTTATGGCAGGGGAAAACGAGATTCCCTTTTTCGACGATCTCATAAGAGAAGGAGAATAGAATTATGTCCAACTCAGGCAGACAGTTAGAAATTGGCCCAACGGACAACACCTCAGATCAGAGAACTCCCCGCAACAGACTGAGATTGATTCCTGAAATTGCTCGCGAGAGCTTCGCACCCTACGTACCGCAGCGTGGCCTGTCCCGGCAAAACGAATGGGACATGACTCGCATCGCTGCAGATTTGCCGCGTGCCCAGGGCATAGCAATTGAGGTCAGTGGCAAATTACAAAATGAGCGTGGAACTCCCATAAGCAACGCCATGCTGGAAATTTGGAGCGCCAACCATTTTGGGCGCTATCGCCATATTGAAGATCACTCAAACATACCCCTCGATGAGTACTTCCTCGGTACCGGCCGTGTATTCACTGATAGCGAAGGCAACTATACGTTCTGGACTATCAGTCCGGGTGCCTATCTAGCCAGGCCTGACATCGGTAGATGGCGCCCTAAACACATTCACATTTCTGTTAGTGGCGGCGGCTCTCGCTTGATTACTCAATTGTATTTCCCTGACGAACCAAATAACGCCTCCGACCCTATGGCAATTCTAATGGGAGACGACTTTGAGCGAAACATCGGCAAGCCCTATGAAACACCAAAGATCGACGTAGACAGTGGCCTTAACTTCGACATTGTTGTAGGTGGGCGCAATGCGGTGTATTTCGAGTGACCGAGAATTCAAGCGCAAGCTCTATCGATAAGTTGTCCTATACTGCTAATTAATCTAGTGCCAGCTGGGACAATTTATCGAGTTACTATCGGGGGGAAAAGTTACAATGATAAATGTAATGGATGGATCAACTTGCTCGAAAAGAAATGGTTTGGGTAAGGGTAGCTGAAGTAGTTTTGGCATTAATTCACTATAGACACATAGCTTATGAAACATAGACAAGTCATCACTTCCGTTATTCTAATGCCCTGGCTCTCAATAGTCGCGCCACCGGCTTTCGCACAAACTTCAATCAATACACCCACGATAGATCACTGCCTCGCTGACATCGGCGGCCAGGTGTACGTTGACGCCGCAGAATTTATCATGGGTAACGATGCAACATATCCTGAAGAAGGTCCCGCACATCCGGTCAGTGTTTCAGCCTTCTGGCTGGATTCCCATGAAGTGACAAATGCCCAATTTTCTCAGTTTGTAGTTAAAACTGGCTATGTAACAACCGCCGAGAAACCACCTAACCCAAGTGACTGGCCAGCCGATGTCCCTCCAGAATTTCTAGAGGCCGGCTCTACTCTATTTACACACCTTACCCCTGGAGAACCCGCTGCCAATTGGTGGGCGTGGGTGCCAGGGACCAATTGGCGTCACCCAAATGGACCCGATAGTGATATTGAGGGTAAAGGCAATTACCCCGTGATACATGTCTCTTATGCCGACGCTGAAGCCTATGCCGAATGGGTAGGGCGTTCCTTACCATCGGAGGCTCAATTTGAGCTAGCTGCCCGAAACAAGAGCGATGGTTTATTCGCATGGGAAGGTGATGAATTGGCTCCTCATGGACATCACTACGCGAATACTTGGCAGGGGGAATTTCCTCTAACCAATGATTCGGCAGACATGCACTCAGGGCTAGCTCCCGTAGGCTGCTTTGAGGCGAATGACTATGGAGCGTATGACCTAATCGGTAATGTTTGGGAGTGGACATCGAACTGGTATGCCGAAAATCATCTACCTGACGGCTCAATAAACCCTGAAGGGCCTACATCAGAAAATAGTCATAGCCCTGCGCACGGTGATTTTCCAGTTAAAGTAATAAAGGGAGGCTCATATCTCTGCGCAGAAAATTACTGCCTAAGGTATAGACCTGCAGCACGACAAGCTCAGGATACAGGCATGGGCACGAGCCACATTGGCTTTCGGACAGTTCTCAATATTCAATAGGTTAGTTCTGCTGAATTAGAGCTTGTACATAAGTATGCATTTTATTTATTTGATACAGCAGCTTTAGCGTCCCTAAAAAACGCAATATTGTATTAAATGAGTTTTAGATCAAAAGAAATAGAAAAGCGTTTAGACTGACCTCATTTTTTATTTGATATTTTAAACAAGATAGTTATTTGAATGGAGGGATACTCATTATAACGTACAAGCACATTACGCGAACTTTATTGATAGGGCTGACTGTCATCGGATTTTCTTTTATAACAGTATCATTCGCACAACAAGCTTCGTCGATCATAGTTTACACAGCTGCTGAAATTGTCACATTGGATTCAGATCAACCAATGGTTGAAGCTGTTGCGGTAGCTGGAGATCGTATTGTAGCTACAGGATCACTAGATGAGATAAGGCAAGCTTTTACGGATCAAATTCTAACAGTCGACACTCGATTCAAAGATCAGGTCCTAATTCCTGGATTGATTAACCAACACGAGCATGCCTGGCTTACTACTCTTTTGTTCATTGCCGAGATACTGTCAATCGAAGATTGGGTTTTGCCAGATAAAACGATTGAGCGTTCTACGAATGCTGCGGATTACCGCGAACGTCTTGCCCAAATAGTCGCAGAGCATTCCGATCCATCAGAGGTGTTGTACACCTGGGGATTTCATCAATATTTCCACGGCGAATTAACACGAGCAGATTTAGACGAGATTAGCGACACGATCCCAATCGTAGTGTTGCAGCGATCTATTCACGAACAGATTCACAATTCCCGGGCGCTGGAATATTTTGGTATTGACCAAGCCCTTATAGACCGTGCGCCAGAATCGATACGCGCACAAACTAATCTCGAAGAAGGACACTTCTGGGAGCAAGGACAAGGTTTGATTGTTGGCACTGTCTTTGCGGATCTCTTTCGCTCAGATCGTTATCTACCTGCTCTGCAAGAAGCAGAAAATTATTGGCATGCAGCAGGCAGTACTCTGGTCGCCGAACCAGGAGGAAGTTCGTCGCCGGCACGGTTAGAGATGCAAAATCAGGTGCTCGGTGATGCTCAGACTCCTTTTCGCATGTACTACATTGCAGATGGCAGACCAGCAGTTGCCAATTTTGCTGAAGATCAAGTTATTGCTGAGACCGAAAAACTCTACTCTGCCGCCAAAGGCACTACTGAATACCTCCCTCAACAGGTAAAACTCTTTGCCGATGGCGCAATGTTTAGTCAGTTGATGCAAATGAGTGAAGGATATCTTGATGGTCACCATGGTGAGTGGATGATGGATCCAGAAGTATTCGCAAAAGCTTTTCGCATTTATTGGGATGCTGGTTTCCAGATTCATGTTCATCAGAACGGTGATGCCGGGCTCGATATGGTTCTGGATAATCTTGACGCGAATATGCAGCGCAATTTCCGTGAAGATCATCGTACGGTAATCGTTCATTTCGGTTTTTCTCGCCCAGACCAAGTGGATCGTATGGCAAGGCTAGGCGCGCAAGTGAGTGCAAACCCTTTCTATCCAATAATTCTCGCTGACCAATACAGTAAAGTGGGAATAGGAGCCGAACGTGCGCAGGAAATGGTAAGACTTGGAGATGTGGTACGAGCTGGAGTTCCATTGTCTTTGCATTCCGATACTCCAATGGCTTCTGGCCAACCTTTAAGACTTATGTCAAATGCAGTAAATCGAATTACAGTCGGCGGTAATCTAGCTGGGCCGACGCAGCGCATCAGCGCAGAAGCGGCTCTACGAGCTGTGACATTAGGCGCAGCTCACTCTCTTAGATTGGAAGAGGAAGTAGGTTCCATTACTCCAGGCAAGCTCGCAAACTTCACAGTTCTTGCAGAAAATCCATTGAAGGTTTCACCAGAAACAATTGGAGACATTAAGATATGGGGAACGGTCCATGAGGGAAGAGTTTTTCCACTTCAGTAAAACTAGAAGCAACGCTAAAAGGAATAGGGGATCAGACCACGTTTTATCGGTTTTGTAGTGGCCAATGGGATAAAAGGGGGAAGATTTATTTTCTACTATGCCTAGGAAAATAAATCTGTCCCCATTCTTTTGTTCCGGCAATAAGATTAGACATACAACAATGGTTATCCCAGACAATGCTGTCTGTGTGCAGTTGAGAAGCTCTCGCCGAAATATTCCAGTTTGTCATTATTTAATTCCCTGCAGAAAGATTAGTTAACCTATTCAGGTGCTGTATTTTTTGCCAGAATTTCAGCTAAACCTTTAACCTTGTCGGCTCCTACGGGAACCTGCAATGTGGAACCTTCTAACTTATCACCAATTGGCTCTGCTCTACCACCAAGACAATTAGCAAAGAATTGCTCGGAAATTCCCCAGAGTGATTTTGTATTATGAGGTTTTACGATTCCGTGTCCCTCATCAGGGTATAAAAGATAGGTAACATCAGCGCCAGCGTTTTGCATTTTTTCGACTATTATATCTGACTGAGCCTGGGGAACACGTGCATCTTCAGCGCCCTGAACGACCAGTACTGGAATCTTTGTCTGATGAGCAAAGTTAACAGGTGAGCGTGATGCCAAAAACTTGCGCCCTTCTTCTGTTCGTGGGTCACCACCCAAAGTTATGGACATCAAATCCACATTCCAGTGGGGCATAAATTTTTCCAGGGTTGAAGGGCCAACAATCGAGATAGCACAGGCAAATACATCAGGCGTCATAGTTGCACCGACTAAAGTCGCGTAACCACCATAACTACCGCCTAAAATACCGAAGTGATCTTTATCTGCTATGCCCTTGTTAACTGCCCAATCTACTTGATCCAGTAGATCCTGATGCATTTTTCCTCCCCATTCTCCATTTTGAGCTGACATGAATTTTTTACCAAATCCAGCTGAACCTCTAAAATTGACAAGAAATGTGGCGTAGCCGCGGTTCGATAACCACTGCAATAATCCACCAAAGGCATACTGCGCCCTTTCATCGGATGGACCACCATGAACCAGCATAAGTGATGGCATTGGTTTATCAGGGATACCATCTGAGTCTGAATCACTTCCCACTGGAAGAGTATAATAAGAAATATATTTCAGACCATCGGGGGATACCATTTCATAGGGGTGCATCGGTGCAAGAGCCATTGATTCATAGTGTGGCGCGGCAGCAAAAAGTTTAGTCATCTTCTTTTGTTTGAGATCAAACAAATAATAAGTGGTTGGGTTATTAGGACCCATTAATCGAAGCGTCCAAAGATTATTATCTGCACTTTGACTCTCAACATGTACATCACTGGCCGGGTGATATTGCATCATAAAGTCAAGTTCCGCTTGCAAGGTTTTATCCAGTGCATGCCAAACTGTTCGTTTCCACATACTTGCATAGGCAATGGGTTGATGAGTCTTCTG
>Ga0308009_10000255_pt1 | contig 43377 bp, 29 predicted proteins | sample Neamet127_FD_203134 | JGI IMG/M metagenome (GOLD analysis project Ga0308009, IMG submission 203134) | Marine microbial communities from water near the shore, Antarctic Ocean - #127 | ecosystem: Environmental > Aquatic > Marine > Unclassified | place: Southern Ocean | collected 2014-07-24 | reverse complement strand
ACGCAAGACCTTGGGCTGGAAAAGCCCTGCCGAGGTCTTCTTCAACAACAAGGCCATGGCTGATGCCGGCCTAATTCCGACTGTTGCACTTGGGGTTTGAATCCGCCAAGCAAAGAAAAGGCGACCCTGCTGTCTGCGACCCTCCTTCGCTGACGCTGCGGAGGGAAACCTGCGGTGCTCGGTCCAGCCGGGGCCGGGCTCGAACTCGCTTCGCTCAGACAATCGCCCGTCCTGATCCGTCTGGCCCTGCGCTCCTCGGCGCATACAGAAGGGTGGTGGGGCCGGGAGCGGGACCGGATCCGGGATCGGGCTCCAGCGAGAACGCGCTTTGCGCGTCCTCGCCTCCCCGAATTGGTATTTGCATTCGTTTCCCCCACCCGTCGGGCCGGGCCGAGGAGCGCAGCCGAAAACGGATCAGGGCGAGCGATTCTGAGCGAAGCGAGTCGAGCTCGACCCCGTTTTCGGCGAGCACCGCAGGTTGCCCCGGAGCGCAGCGCAGGGGACCCGGACCATCGGGTCGCCTTTCTTTTGCTTACTTTTCTTTGGCGAGACAAAGAAAAGTGAGTTGCCGCCGGGCAACCCCCGGCCAACAGGCGGTCGAATGCCCCACAACCGGCGGGAAAGCAAAGTGCTAGCCCGCCTCAACACGCTGCCCCGCGACAGCCGCGACACCCTGTTCCTGCTGGTTGTCATCGCCTGGGTGCTGATGCCGCAGGTCCCGCACCTGCCCTGGTGGTGCAGCGGGCTCGCGGCGGGCATGCTGCTGTGGCGCGGCGCGCTGGCCTTCGGCAACCGGCCCTTGCCTGGCAAATGGTGGCTGCTGTTGCTGCTGGCGATTGCAGTCGGGGCGACGCTGCTGACGCACAAGACCCTGCTGGGCCGCGATGCCGGGGTCACGTTGATCGTGATCCTGCTGGCGCTCAAGACCCTGGAACTGCGCGCCCGGCGCGATGCCTTCGTGGTGTTTTTCCTCGGCTTTTTCACCATGCTGACCAACTTCTTCTATTCCCAGTCGCTGCTGACCGCCTTCAGCATGTTGCTGGGGCTGCTGGGCCTGCTGACGGCGCTGGTCAATGCCCACATGCCGGTGGGCAAACCGCCGCTGCTGCAGGCCGCCAGAACCGCCGGCTGGATGGCGCTGCTGGGCGCACCGGTGATGGTGGTGCTGTTCCTGCTGTTTCCGCGGCTGGCGCCGCTGTGGGGCACGCCCTCCGACGCGATGAGCGGGCGCAGCGGCCTGAGCGCCACCATGCAGGTCGGCACCATCGCCAGCCTGGCACTGGACGAAAGCATCGCCATGCGCATCGCTTTCCAGGGCCTGCCGCCGCCCCAGCGCGAGCTGTACTTCCGCGGCCCGGTGCTGTCTGCCTTTGACGGACGGCAATGGCTTCCCTCGTCGGAGTCACGCTTCCCGTCGCGCTACAAGCTGGACGACCAGCTGACGGTCGAAGGCCCTGCCCTGTCCTACCAGGTCACGCTGGAACCCACCAACCGGCCCTGGCTGTTCGTCATGGAAGCCGCCGCCGAAAGCCCCGTGGTTCCCGGCTACCGCACGCGCATGAGCAGCGAGTTGCAGTGGTTCACCGACCGGCCCGTCACCGACCTGCTTCGTTACCAGGTGCAAAGCCATCCGGTGTTCCGGCACGGACCGGCGACGCCCGAAGTCGGCCTGCAGGAGTTCGTCGAGCTCCCGCCGGGCTTCAACCCGCGCACCCTGGCGCTGGCGGCCGAGATCCGGCGTGATCCGCGTTACGCGCAGGCCGACAGCCGCGCGCTGGTGCAGGTCGCCATGGAGCGACTGCGCACCGGCGGTTACCTCTACACGCTGGAGCCGGGCGTGTACGGCGCCAACACCGCCGACGAGTTCTGGTTCGACCGCAAGCAGGGTTTTTGCGAACACATCGCATCAAGCTTTGTGGTGCTGATGCGCGCCCTGGACGTCCCGGCGCGACTCGTCACCGGCTACCAGGGCGGGGAACTGAACGCCGTCGATGGCTTCTGGGTGTTGCGCCAGAGCGATGCCCACGCCTGGGCCGAGGTCTGGCAGGCCGGTGTGGGCTGGGTACGGGTGGACCCGACCTCGGCCGTGGCGCCCGGACGCACCGGTTCATTCCAGCGCCTGGCCGCGCCCCGGGGCATCGTCGGACAGACCCTGGGCAACCTCAACCCCAACCTCTCGGCCCAGTTGCGCGCAGCCTGGGAAGCAGTCAACAACCGCTGGAACCAGTGGGTGCTCAACTACACCCAGGGCAAACAGCTGGACCTGCTCAAGAACATCGGCTTCGAGTCGCCGAGCTGGGAAGACCTCAGTTATGTGCTGATTGCCATCGTGGTGGCAGTGAGCGGCGCCGGTGCCGCCTGGGCCTGGTGGGACCGGACCCAGCACGACCCGTGGTTGCGGCTGCTGGAGCGGGCCCGCAGGCGGCTGGGCCGCGCCGGCCTGGCCAGCCACGCCGCCAGTTCACCGCGCCAGCTGGCGCAGCAGGTGCTGGCGCAGCTGGGCAGCGACGGCCAGGCCATTCACGACTGGCTGATGCAGCTCGAAATCCAGCGTTATGCGGATGCCGCAGGCCCAGGCGCGGGACTGACCCTGGCCCGGCTCAAGAAACAGTACGCCGGGCTGCACTGGCCGGTTTGAGCCCACGTCCCACACGCAAGGACATGCGCCGGACGCCATACTGTGGCCCTGAACTGCCCTTCTTTCCGTATTTTCAGGAACCGCTTTTTCGCATGATCTCTTCCCTGTTCTCCGCACAACCCGGTTTCCGGCACTTCATTGCTCCTTTTTTGATAGCTGCCTGCGCAAGCGGGACGTGGGCTGCAGGCCCAAAAGACGCCAAATCCCGGAAGCCGGCAAACCGCGCGCCCAGCGCGCAGGAACAGGCGCAGCGCTACGCCGACCGCCCGGAAGCCATGGCCTTCGCCGACGACCTGGCCAGCCGGCGTGACCTGGACCCGCAGTGGGTGCGCCAGATGCTGGGCCAGGCCCGTTACCTGCCGAGCGTGGTGCGACTGATGCAGCCGCCAGCCAGAACCTTCGTCAAGAACTGGCGCGTTTACCGCAGCCGCTTCATCGACCCGGTGCGCATCGCCGCCGGCGTGCGTTTCTGGCAGGACAACCAGGACAGCCTGGCGCGCGCCGAAGCGGACTATGGCGTGCCGGCGGAAATCATCGTCGGCATCATCGGGGTGGAGACCATTTACGGTCGTGACACCGGCAAGTTCCGCGTGCTGGACGCGCTGGCCACCCTGGCCTTCGACTTTCCGGCCTCGCACCCGCGCGCGCGCGAGCGCAGCGAGTTTTTCCGGGGCGAGATCGAGCAATTCCTGACCCTGCAAAGCCGGCTGGGCAGCGACCCGTTGGCAGCGCTGGGCAGTTACGCCGGCGCCATGGGCATGCCGCAGTTCATGCCGTCGAGCCGCAACAAATACGCGGTGGACTTCGATGGTGACGGCCGCATCGACCTGTGGAACAGCCCGGCCGACGTGATCGGCTCGGTCGCCAACTACTTCAAGGCCTTCAACTGGCAACCCGGCATGCCTACCCATTACCCGGTCAGTTTCGACAACAGCCGGCTGGACATGAACGCGCTGATGGCGCCCGACATCCTGCCGACCTTCAGCGTCGCGAGTTTCACCGCAAAAGGCGCGCTGCTGGAGGGCCCGGCGCTGCAGCACGGCGGCCCGCTGGCGCTGGTGGAACTGCTCAACGGCGACCCGGCCAACGGTGGCAGCGCGCCGGTGTATGTGGCCGGCACCGAAAACTTTTACGCGATCACGCGCTACAACTGGAGCAGCTACTACGCGATGTCGGTGATCGAGCTCGGGCGGGAAGTGGCGGCCAAAAGAAACAGCGGCAACTGAGGCCGGCACCGGCGCCCAGACCGGCTCACACCGGCTGGATCGTGATGTCCACCGTCATGGTCTCTTCACCGCCACCCTGGCGCACGCCCTTGATCGGCGGGCAGGCGTTGTAATCGGTGCCCATGGCCAGTCGCACATGGCGCTCGTCGATGGGACAGCTGTGCGTCACGTCGATGCTGACCCAGCGCCGCGCGGCCACATCCAGGCAGACATCGACCCAGGCGTGGCTGGCGAGATCCGGCTCATTGGCGGCATAAAAATAACCGCTGACATAACGCGCCGGAATCCCCAGGCTGCGGCAAATGGCCACCATCACATGGGCCTGGTCCTGGCACACGCCGGCACCCGCGTCGAAGGCCTGCAAAGCCGTGGTGGTCACCGTGGTGCTATTTTTTTGATAGCTGACCACGCCCGCCACGCCCTGGCTGAGGGCCAAAAGCATGCCCAGGTCAGTAATCCCCGCGACCGGCGGCGCCACAAAGCCCCGGCCGAACTCCGCCAAACGCTCATGCGGCGTCGCCAGGTGGGTGGCGCGCAGGAAAAACGCCGGGTGCGGCATGGTTGGCGCGTCCTTGAACTCGGCGATGCCGAAGGTCTCAACGTCGCCGGCCGCATTGACCAGGCTCCAGCGCACGTTGTCGACGGCCTGCCCGACGAAGGTGTAAGAGCTGACCTTGTTGCCAAAAGCGTCCGCTTGCTCGAACAATTTTTCGGGCGCGCCCAGGCTCCAGAAGTGCACGGTCTGCGCCGGGCCGGACAGGGGTGTCAGCCACATGGTCTGCAGCGCGTACCGCAAGGGCTCGGTATAGCGGTAGTCGGTGACGTGACGGACGTGAAGTTTCATTAACTGGTGGCCGGCACCAGGAAATCGCGGCTGATGTAGGCGCCGAGTTCGTTGACGCGATCGAGGAACTGGGTCAGGTAGGCGTGCAGGCCAGTGGCCAGGATTTCGTCGATGCGGGCGTACTGCAGGTCGGCCGACAGCTTGCCTGCGCGGCGCACGGTTTCGCAGGTGCTGTCGTCGGTCACCAGCTTGAGGTTGTTCACCACCTCCTGCAGGCTGGCCGCCAGCGAGCGCGGCATGTCGGCGCGCAGGATCAGCAGTTCCGCGACGCGCTCGGGCTTGATCACGTTGCGGTAGACGCGGCGGTAAATCTCGAAGGCGCTGACGCTGCGCAGGATCGCGCTCCAGTGGTAGAAGTCGTACTCCTGGTCCTTCTCGCTGGCGGCGCCGTAGAAATCGCTCTGCACCGCGTGGAATTTCACGTCGACCAGCCGGGCCGTGTTGTCGGCACGTTCAAGAAAGGTGCCCAGGCGCATGAAGTGCAGGGCCTCGTCCTGCAGCATGGTGCCCACGGTGACGCCGCGCGACAGGTGCGAGCGGAACTTGACCCATTCGAAAAACTGGCCGGGGTCACGCTCGAACTCGCCATTGCGCAGCATGCGGAAAATTTCCAGGTAGGTCTGGTTCTGGGTTTCCCAGACCTCGGTGGTCAGCGTGCCGCGCACCGCGCGGGCATTCTCGCGGGCGTTTTTCAGGCAGGAGATGATGCTCGACGAGTTTTTCTCGTCACGCACCATGAAGTCCATCACGTCGCGCGCATTGATGGCGCCGTATTTTCCTTCGTAGGCGGACGACAGTTCGCTGATGCTCAGCAGCCCCTGCCAGCCGACCTGGGCCACCGCGGTCGATTGCGGCAACAGCGAGGTCTGGTAGTTGACGTCCAGCATGCGCGCGGTGTTTTCGGCGCGTTCTGTGTAGCGGGACATCCAGAAAAGGTGATCGGCGGTACGCGACAACATTATTTGGTCCCTCCCTGCGACTGGCTTTGCGACTGGCCGGATTGCGACTGGGTTTGCGACTGGCCGGTGGCGTAGTTGTCGTCTTCCAGCACCCAGGTGTCCTTGGTGCCGCCGCCCTGCGAGGAATTGACCACCAGCGAGCCGTCTTTCAGCGCCACGCGGGTCAGGCCGCCCGGCACCATCTGCACCGTCTTGCCGCTGAGCACAAAGGGCCGCAGATCGATGTGGCGCGGCGCGATGCCGCTGTCCACATAGGTCGGGCAGGTGGACAGGCTCAAGGTCGGCTGGGCGATGTAGCCGGCCGGATTGGCCTGCACCGCTTTGCGGAAATCCTCGATTTCAGCGTTGGTGGATGCCGGGCCCACCAGCATGCCGTAGCCGCCGGCGCCATGCACTTCCTTGACCACCAGGTCCTTCATGTTGGCCAGGGTGTAGGCCAGGTCGTCCGGGTTGCGGCACATATAGGTCGGGACGTTTTTGAGGATGGGCTTTTCGCCGAGGTAGAACTCGATCATCTTGGGCACATAGGGGTAGATCGACTTGTCGTCGGCGACACCGGTGCCTATGGCGTTGCACAGCGCGACATTGCCGCTGCGGTAGACATTGAGCAGGCCGGCGCAGCCGAGCGTCGAGGTCGGGCGGAAGGCCAGCGGGTCCAGGAAGTCGTCGTCGACCCGGCGATAGATCACGTCCACACGTTTCGGGCCGCGCGTGGTGCGCATGTAGACGAAGTTGTCCTTGACGAACAGGTCCTGGCCTTCGACCAGTTCCACGCCCATCTGCTGCGCCAGGAAGGCGTGTTCGAAATAGGCCGAGTTGTACATGCCGGGTGTCAGCACCACCACGGTCGGTTCGGCGCGGTGCGCCGGCGAGTTGTCGCGCAGGGTTTCCAGCAGCAAATCGGGGTAATGCGCGACCGGTGCCACGCGGTTCTGGCTGAACAGGTCGGGAAACAGCCGCATCATCATCTTGCGGTCTTCCAGCATGTAACTCACGCCGCTGGGCACGCGCAGGTTGTCCTCCAGCACGTAATACTCGCCTTCGCCCTGGGCGTTGGGCGCGCGCACGATGTCGATGCCGCTGATGTGCGAGTAGATGTTGCCCGGAACGTCCACGCCCATCATCTCGGGACGGAACTGCGCGTTCTGGAAAATCTGCTCGGCCGGGATCACGCCGGCCTTGATGATTTCCTGGTCGTGGTAGACGTCGTGGATGAAGCGGTTCAGCGCCGTCACGCGCTGGACCAGGCCGCGTTCCATGCTGTCCCACTCGTGGGCGGGAATGATGCGCGGGATCAGGTCAAACGGGATCAGCCTTTCGGTGCCGCCGGTTTCCGAGTTGCCGTCGTCCTTGTCGCCATACACCGCGAAGGTGATGCCGACGCGCCGGAAAATCATCTCTGCTTCTGCGCGCCTGGCCTGCATGACCGCATCCGGCTGCCGTTCCAGCCAGCGCTGGTAGCTCTGGTAATGCGCCCGCACCGACGCATCGCCAGCGTTCATCTCGTCAAACTTCGCTCCGCTCATCAGCTTATCTCCGTCAGGTTCTTTTGCATTTCCTGCGTGTAGCTTAGCAAGTAATGCGCCAATCGCCTGTAGGAAGCCGACTTTTTAATCGCCTGCGCGGTGATGCCAATAACGCAGCCCGGTCTGGCGCTGGCAGCGCACGCTGTCCGGCAGCTCGCTGGACCAGCTGGCTGCGCCGCAGGCCGGCGAGCCCACCACCCGGATGCCGCGTTCGCGGTAGCGCTCCAGCACCGGGAGCGCCGGGTGCCCGAAGCGGTTGCGGTAACCGGCCTGCGCCAGCGCCAGAGTGGGCCGAACGGCGTCGAGAAAAGCCGCACTCGAAGAAGTCTTGCTGCCGTGGTGCGGCACCAGCAGCAGGTCCGCACGCAGGTCCAGGCCGGAAGCCACCAGCCGCTGTTCCTGCGCCAGTTCGATATCACCGGCCAGCAAGGCGGTGGTTTTGCCATTGAAGATGCGCAACACGCAGCTCATGGCATTCGGTTTCAGCGTGGTGGCGTAATCGCCGGCGTAAGGGTGCAGCACTTCAAATTCGACACCGTCCCAGGCCCAGCGCTGGCCGGCCACGCAACGCTGCGAGGGACGCAAGACCTGCAAGGGATGCTTGTCCTCGATGGAGCTGAGCAACACCGCCTGCGGCTGCATGGCCAGCACCGCCGGCGCGCCGCCGATGTGGTCGCTGTCGCGGTGGCTCAGCATCAGCATGTCCACCCGCTCGCCCAAGGCCCGCAGCAGCGGCACCAGCACCCGGTGGCCCGCGTCACTCTCGCGCGAAAAGCGCGGACCGCTGTCGTAGACCAGGGTGTGGCCGGCGGTGCGGACGATCAGTGCATTGCCCTGCCCCACGTCGGCCGCAATCAGCTCGAAAGCCCCGGGCGCCGGCCGCAGCGGCTGCCACAGCAACACCGGCAAAATCAGCGGCACACCCAGCATGCGCCAGTGCCAGGGCAGGCGCATGGCCAGCAGCAGGCCGCCGGCCACCCCGGCCACCGCACACCACAGCGGCGCTGCCGCCACGCTGATGCTGGCCAACGGCCAGCGCGCCAGCCACTGCAGAAACAGCATCAGGCCCGCGACAGCGCCCGCTGCCAGGTCCCACAGCGGCGCCCAGAACGTGCCCAGCATGGTGAGCGGCGTCACCACCAGCGTGACCCAGGGGATCGCCAGGCCGTTGGCCAGCAGCCCCACCAGCGAGACCTGGTTGAACAGCAGCAGTGACAGCGGCGCCAGCGCCAGGGTGACGATCCACTGTTCCCGCGCGGCGCGAAACACGGCGCCCGCCGCCAGCCGCAGGCCGTCCGGCAAGCAGCGGCGCGCTGCCGACAATAGATGCCTGATTTGACCTCCAGACCTTGCGGGGCTTGCGTGGGCAGCTCCTGATTCGATAGCAGTCCTGGCGCTTGCTGCAGCCTCCCCGCCGGCGGCGAACAACACACCGACAGCCACAAACGACAGCCAGAAGCCAGCCTGCAACAGGGCCCAGGGATCGAGTGCCACCACCACCGCCATGGCCAGCAGCCAGACCTGCGGCCAGGGCCAGCGTTTGCCGCTCTGGCGCAGCAACACCACGGTCGCCAGCATCCACACCGTGCGCTGCGCCGGCACACCCCAGCCCGACAGCAGGGCATAGCCGGCCGCGAGCAGCAGGCCGCCCCAGGCACCGGCGCGCCCGGCCGGCAGCGCCAGGCAAAGGGCAGGCGTCCAGCGCGCGGAACGGCGCCAGAACCAGCCGACACCCTGGGCCGCCAGCCAGGCGAACATGGTGATGTGTAATCCTGAAATCGACATCAAATGCGCCACCCCAGTGGCGCGGAACACATCCCAGTCGGCGCGTTCGATGGCGTTCTGGTCACCCACCAGCAGGGCCGCCACCACGCCGGCAAGCTGGGGGTCGCTGACCCGCGCATACACCGCATCGCGCAGCGCCTGGCGCGCGCGCTCGACCGGATGGCGCCAGCTGTCGGCCAGCAGCCGGGGGACCGGATCGCGCGGTCCGGCACGTACATTTTCGGCCCCCACGCTTGCCGCTTCGCGTGCTGCGCTGCCCCCCGAGGGGGCCATGCGCGCTTGGGGCGGCCCGGCGCGCACATACCCAGTGGCCTGCAGGCCCTGCTCCCAGAGCCAGAGCTCGTAGTCGAAACCATGCGGGTTGCTGTTGCCGTGCGGTGCCTTCAGGCGCACCGTCATCTGCCAGCGTTCACCGGCGCGCAGGGCCGGCGGCTGGCGCTGCAGCGCCAGGGTGGCGGCAGGGCTGGCGCCGGCCTCCGGGTTGTCAGGGCCGCCCGCGCCTGCCACCGGGTCCCGGAAGCCAAAACCGGCGTACCAGCCGAGGTACACCCGTGGCGGCAGACTCACCGGCACACCGTCCAGGCGGGACGATTCGACGGCAAAACGAAATCGCAGGCCGTCGTCGTTGCGTTGCGGCATGGCCAGCACCCGGCCGGTGATCTCGATATCACGTCCTTCCAGTGCCGGTGACAGCGCGCTGGCCTGAAACATGACCGCTCGCAGCCCGGTCAGGCCAAAGCCGGACACCAGCGCCAGCAACAAGGCAGCGGCAGCCTTGGTCGCCCCCGACGGGAGCAGCCGAAAACACAGCCCCGCGGCAAGTGCGGAAGCAAGAGACAAGGCATACAGCCAGCCGGACAACAAGCCAGGCTGCTGCAACTGCAGGGCCGCGCCCGCGGCAAACCCGCAAAAAACCAGGCCCGACACCCGACCCGGGGATGTGGCTGATGGCTCGGCTCGCACAGACCTCCCTGTCGATTTTTTATGTGTGCTGCGACTAAACCCTTCAACGGCCGGTCCCGTGCATCCGCTGACAGGCCTTTGGCGCAGCTCTTGCTTGTATTGGCGGTATTAAAAGCCTTGAATACGGCCCGGGATGCGGCCACCGCGCCGTTTCTGCGGCATAGTTGCCACAACGCCCCGATATTTCTGAAAAGCGAGACCGACTTGTCCATCCACGTTGCCCTGAGCCACATCACCCACTACAAATACGACCGGCTGGTGCGCCTCGGCCCCCAGGTCGTGCGCCTGCGCCCCGCCCCGCACAGCCGCACCAAGGTCCTGTCCTATTCACTGAAGGTCGAGCCCACCGGCCATTTCATCAACTGGCAGCAGGACCCGTTTGCCAACTACCAGGCCCGGCTGGTGTTTCCCGAGCCGACGCGCGAGTTCAAGGTCACGGTGGACCTGGTCGTCGAAATGGCGGTGTTCAACCCCTTCGACTTTTTCCTCGAGCCGGAAGCCGAGGAATTCCCCTTCAAGTACAGCAAGGAGCAGGCGCATGAACTCGCGCCCTATCTGGCGACCGAACCCGCCACGCCGCTGCTCAAGACTTATCTGGCTGCCATCGACCGCACGCCCAAACGCACCATCGACTTCCTGGTCGGGCTGAACCAGAAGCTGCAGGGCGACATCAAGTACGCGATCCGCATGGAGCCAGGCGTGCAGACGCCTGAGGAAACCCTGAAACTGGCCGTCGGCTCCTGCCGCGACACCGGCTGGCTGATGGTCCAGCTGTTCCGCCACATGGGCCTGGCTGCGCGTTTTGTTTCGGGCTACCTGATCCAGCTCAAGGCCGACGTCAAGTCGCTCGATGGCCCCAGCGGCGCTGAAAGCGATTTCACCGACCTGCACGCGTGGTGCGAGGTCTTCCTGCCCGGCGCCGGCTGGGTCGGCCTGGACCCGACCTCGGGCCTGATGGCCGGCGAAGGCCACATTCCGCTGGCCTGCACGCCGGAGCCCTCGAGCGCCGCGCCTATCGAAGGGGGTGTCGATAAAAGCGAAGTGGAATTCGCCCACCACATGGGGGTGCAGCGCATTTACGAATCGCCGCGCGTGACCCAGCCCTACACCGACGCCTTGTGGGCCGACGTTCTCAAGCTCGGCCACCAGGTTGACCAGGACCTGGCCGCCGGCGACGTGCGCCTGACCATGGGTGGCGAGCCAACCTTTGTCGCCACCCAGGACAGGGACGCGGCCGAGTGGAACATCGACGCGCTGGGCCCGACCAAACGCGGCTATGCCACCGAGCTGGTGCAGAAGCTGCGCGCCGAATACGGCGAAGGCGGCTTCCTGCATTTCGGCCAGGGCAAGTGGTACCCGGGCGAGCAGTTGCCGCGCTGGGCGCTGAGCATTTTCTGGCGCAAGGACGGCCAGCCGGTCTGGAAAAACCCGGCACTGTTCACCGACGAACGCCAGCCCTGCAACTACACCAGTGCCGATGCCAAACGGTTTGCCGACATGCTGGCCGGCAAGCTGGGCCTGTCCAACCAGCACATCACGCCGGGCTACGAAGACACCTGGTACTACCTGTGGCGCGAACGCCGCCTGCCGGTCAATGTCGACCCCTTCGACACCAAGCTCGACGACGCCATGGAACGCGCCCGCCTGCGCCGCGTGTTTTCACAGGGACTGGATGCGGTGGTGGGCTACGTGCTGCCGCTCAAGGTCAGAGAAGAAAAAGCACAAGGCCAGGGCCCGCAATGGTCCACCGGTCCCTGGTTCTTCCGCGACGAACGCATGTATTTGATGCCGGGCGACTCACCCATGGGTTACCGCCTGCCGCTGGACTCGGTGCCCTGGGTGTCCAAGACCGACTACCCCTACATGACCGAGGCCGACCCGTTTGCGCCGCGCGAGGAATTGCCGCCGGCCGATGTGTTTGCCGAACGTTACAACGCTGCACGCACACAGCCCGTTCCTGCAGCGCCTGCGCCGACCGCGCCGGCCGGCACCCGGCACAACAGCGCCAGCATGCTGGCCCAGTACATGGCGCGCTACATGACGGGCAATGGCTCGCGCAACGAAGCGAATCGCCTGATGCAGTTCCGGACCACCACCTCCAGTGTGGACCTGCGTTTCGACCAGGGCGCCAAAGCCGGCGCCATGCCCACCGCCCCCGCAACACCCGCAGCAGCCCCGGCCGACCCCTCGGCGCGTATGCCCAAACCCGGCGAGTCCGCCGCCTGGCTGACCCGCACGGCGCTGTGTGTCGAGGTGCGCGACCCGAACCGCGCCAACGGACCCCAGGACAAGCCCAAGGCCGCGCCGAAAGAAAAAGGCGCCAAAGCCGAGACCGGCGCGCTCTACATCTTCATGCCGCCGCTGGAGCGCCTGGAAGACTACCTGGACCTGCTGGCCGCGGTCGAGGCCAGTGCGCAGGCCCTGGATCTGCAGATCGTGCTCGAGGGTTACCCGCCGCCGCGCGATCCGCGCCTGAAGATGCTGCAGGTCACGCCCGATCCGGGCGTCATCGAGGTCAACATCCACCCGGCCTACAACTGGAACGAACTGGTCGAACACACCGAGTTCCTCTACAAGATTGCGCACGAGACGCGCCTGTCGGCCGAGAAGTTCATGACCGACGGCCGGCACACCGGCACCGGCGGCGGCAACCACTTCGTGCTCGGCGGCGCCACGCCGCCGGACAGCCCCTTCCTGCGCAAGCCCGAAATGCTGGGCAGCCTGATCGCCTACTGGCACAACCACCCCTCGCTGAGCTATTTGTTCTCGGGCATGTTCATCGGCCCGACCAGCCAGGCGCCACGTGTGGACGAGGCGCGCAACGACCAGTTGTACGAGCTCGAAATCGCGCTGCGCGAAATCGCCGCCAACCGCGAGAAATACGGCCAGGACATGCCGCCGTGGATTGTCGACCGCACGCTGCGCAACATCCTGGTCGACGTGACCGGCAACACGCATCGCAGCGAGTTCTGCATCGACAAGATGTACTCGCCCGACTCCGCCACCGGCCGGCTCGGCCTGCTGGAACTGCGCGCCTTTGAAATGCCGCCGCATGCGCGCATGAGCATCGTGCAGCAGCTGCTGCTGCGGGCGCTGGTGGCGCGCTTCTGGAACAAGCCCTACCACGGCCGCATGACACGCTGGGGCACCGAGCTGCACGACCGTTTCCTGCTGCCGGGTTTTGTGCGCATGGATTTTGCCGACGTGCTGACCGAACTGAACGAAGCCGGTTACCCCTTCGAGATGGCCTGGTTCGAGCCGCATTTCGAGTTCCGCTTCCCGATGATCGGCCAGGTCAAGGCCAACAGCATCGAGCTGACCCTGCGCAGCGCGCTGGAGCCCTGGCATGTGATGGGCGAGGAAGGCTCGTCCGGCGGCACCGTGCGTTATGTGGACTCCTCGCTGGAACGTGTCGAAGTGCATGTGACCGGCCTCAACGACAACCGTTATGTGATCACAGCCAACGGCCGCGCGCTGCCGTTGCAAAGCACCGGCACCGTCGGTGAATACGTGGCCGGTGTGCGTTACAAGGCCTGGAACCCGCCTTCGGCCCTGCACCCGTCGATCGGCGTGCATGCGCCGCTGACCTTCGACATCGTCGACACCTGGATGGAACGTTCGCTGGGCGGTTGCCAGTACCACGTCACGCATCCGGGCGGCCTGAGTTACGACAGCCTGCCGGTCAACTCCTATGAGGCCGAAAGCCGGCGCCTGAACCGCTTCTTCCAGATGGGCCACACACCCGGCAGGATGAAGGTCCAGCCGGCGCAACCCAGCCGCGAGTTCCCATTCACGCTGGATCTGCGTTGACACCTCTTGCCTGATCGAACAGGTCTCCAGGAAGGCTGACCCCGGACACCGGGTCAGCCTTTTGTCTTATAGCCGCAACACCCACGGCCTGGTGCCGTGTTTGATTGCCAGAACAGGCAGCCATCAGCGTCCGCGCGGCTTGAGGCCGCAGGCATGAAGGCATACTTGGACCAGCGTGGAAAACAACCCCTCTCTTTTTGCAGCCGCGGCGCTCGAGTCACCTGTCGACCTGGCCGCAGCCCTGGCGCTGCCAGCCACGTCCGGCCACTTTGACGAGTTGCATGGCCGCACCCTGGACAAGCCCGCCCCCGCCGCGCCGCAGAGCCAGCAGCAAAGCCAGTCTTCCCTGCATCTGGCAGGCACCGCCACGGCGGTTGCGCCCGACACCACGGCCGTCCCGGCCTCGGCCGGCAGGCTGGCGCCTGACTGGCACCGTTTTTTCAACTTCCTGGGTGGCGAGGGCTTTGAAGACCTGAACCACCGCGCCGCCAACCTGCGCCGGCAGATCCGCGACAACGGCGTCACTTACAACGTGTATGCCGACGCCGACGGGCCGCAACGCCCCTGGTCGCTGGACCTGTTTCCGCTGGTGCTGTCGGCCAGTGACTGGTCGCACATCGCCACCGGCATCAGCCAGCGCGCGCGCCTGCTGGACCGCATCATGGCCGACGTTTACGGGCCGCAGCAGCTGCTGTCGCTGGGCCTGCTGCCGGCGGCGCTGGTGCAGGGCCACCCCGGCTATTTGCGCCCCATGCACGGTGTCCAACCGGCCGGCGGCACCTTTTTGCACATCGCCGCCTTCGACCTGGCGCGCGGCCCCGACGGGCGCTGGTGGGTGGTCTCGCAGCGCACGCAAGCGCCGTCCGGCCTGGGTTACCTGCTGGAAAACCGGCTGGCGATTTCGCGCCTGTTTCCGCAGGCTTTCCGCGAGATGAAGGTGCAGGGCCTGGCGGCCTCCTACAAGGCGCTGATCGACGGCATGAAGGCGCACAGCCCGGCCGGCGCGGGCGCCACCGACAAACGCATCGTGCTGCTGACCCCGGGCCCGTACAACGAAACCTATTTCGAACACGCCTACCTGGCGCGTTACCTCGGCCTGACCCTGGTCGAAGGCAGCGACCTGCTGGTGCGCGACAACCGGCTTTACCTCAAGACCCTGCAGGGCCTGGAGCCGGTGCACGGCCTGCTGAAACGCCTGGACGACGAGTTCCTCGATCCGCTGGAGCTGCGCTCGGACTCCACGCTGGGCGTGCCCGGCCTGCTGCAGGCGATTCGCGCCGGCAACGTGCTGGTGGCCAACGCGCCGGGCTCGGCCTTTCTTGAATCGAGCGCGCTGCTCGGTTTCTTGCCGGCGCTGTCGCGGCATTTGCTGGAAGAGCCGCTGGCCCTGCCCTCGCTGGCCACCTGGTGGTGCGGCGAGCAGGCGGCGCTGCAGGAAGTGCTGCCCTTGCTGAAAGACTGTGTCATCAAGGGCACCTACCCCGGCTCCGGCATTGATTCGGTGATTGCGCAGACCCTGTCGCGCCGCCAGCTCGACGAATGGGCAGGACGGCTGCTGCGCCGCAGCGACGACTACACGGTCCAGGCTTATCTGCCGCTGTCACAGACGCCGACCTGGCACGGCAACCGGCTGGCACCACGCTCGGCCATGCTGCGCGTTTTCGCGGTGGCCGACGGCAACGGGTCCTGGCAGGTGCTGCCCGGCGGGCTGGCGCGGCTGGCCGGCCCCAACGACAAGATTGCCTCCATGCAGCAAGGCGGCAGCAGCGCCGACGTCTGGGCCCTGGGCGCGCCCGATGCCGGCCATGCGCCGCATCCGGCAGAGAGCTCGGGCAAGCGCGGGGCCCCGCACGAGCCCGCCGCCGAGCCCGGCGCGCCGGCCCGCCACGCCAGCCTCAGCCGCCACAAGCCGCCGGTGACCAGCCGCGCCGCCGAAAACCTGTTCTGGCTGGGCCGTTACACCGAACGCACCGAAAACGCGATCCGTCTCGCGCAGCTCACCCTGCAGTCGCTGAGCGGCGAAGACCAGTCCTCGCAGCCGCTGCTGGCCTGGCTGTCCGAAATGACCGTCAAGAATGGTCTGGTGCTGGACTCCGTTCCCCCGGCCACCCAGGCGCGGCGGGTGTTTGAACGCTCATTGATTGCCAGCCTGGCCGACACCGACCAGGCCGCCAGCGTGGGCTACAACCTGCGCGCGCTCAAGGGCGCGGCCTCGGCGGTGCGCGAGCGGCTGTCGCAGGAGCAGTGGCATGTGATCGTGCGCGCCGAGGAAGATTTTTTCCGCCGCTGCGAAGCTTTCGGCGGTCCTGAGCACCCCGCGGCGGCGCTGGAATATTCATCGGTCGAGGCGCTGCATGCGCTCGAATCAGCCAGCAGCTTTCTGGCCGCCATGACCGGCGCGCAAACCGACCGCATGACGCGCGACGACGGCTGGCGCCTGCTCAGCACCGGCCGCCACATCGAGCGCCTGAACACTTTGGCCGCCGCACTGGTGCTGGGTTTTGAAACCGGCGCGGTGCACGACGAAGCCGGTTTCGGCGCCATCGTCGCGCTGTTCGACAGCACCATCACCTTCCACGCCCAGTACCAGCAGCAGCGCGACGTGCCGGCCCTGCTGGACCTGCTGGTGTTCGACCGCGACAATCCGCGCTCGCTCGGCTGGGTGGTGCAGACGCTGCGCGGCCGGCTGGCGCGTCTCGCCGAAAACACGGTGGGCGCGCCGCAACCGGTGCCCGACCTGACGCCCGGCCTGCCCGACCCCGGCACCTGGCTGATGGACGAGTTGTACACGGCCGACCCGCGCCTGCCGGAAGACCAGCGTTACGAAGGCCTGCTGACACGTCTGGCGCAGTGCTGCAGCGCCGCCTTCGACCTGTCGGACACGCTGAGCCGCCGTTACTTCAGCCATGTGTCGGCCGACGAACACAGCCTGGGCGCCTGAACCCGCGCCCTCCCCGCTTTTGCCCGTTTTTGTCCCGACCCACCATGCTGCTTCACCTGGTTCACGAAACCCGTTACGCCTACAGCCCGACGGTGGAAAGCGCCCACCATGTGCTGCACCTGCGGCCGGCCAGCCATGCCGGCCAGGAGTTGCTGAGCCACTCGCTGACCATCAGCCCGCAGCCGGCGCAGATCCACGACCTGCCTGACGTTTACGGCAACACCCGGACCTTTTTTTCGCTGCACACGCCGCACGACCAGCTGACGGTGACCGCCGAAAGCATGATCTCGACGCTGGTCAATCCCGAGATGGCACATCTGGGCCCCGGCCTGCCCTGGGAGCAGGTGCGCGAGCAGTTCCGCTACCAGGCCGGCGGCGCCTACGACAGCGCCTGTGAATTCGTTTTCGCCTCGCCCTATGTGCCACGCGACGAAGCCTTTGCCGAATTTGCCCGCCCCAGTTTCACGCCGGGCCGTCCGCTGCCCGAGGCGGCGGAACACCTGATGCAGCGCATCCATACCGGGATGACCTACGACAGCGACAGCACCGAGGTCGGCACGCCGGCGCTCGAAGCACTGCAGCTGCGCAAGGGCGTGTGCCAGGACTTTGCCCACATCATGGTCGCCTGCTGCCGCTCCATGGGCGTGCCGGCGCGTTATGTCAGCGGCTACCTGCTGACCAACCCGCCGCCCGGCCAGCCGCGCCTGATCGGCAGCGACGCCTCGCACGCCTGGGCCTCGGTTTACTGCCCCATGGCCAGTCATGCCGGCGGCATGCGGCTGGCCGACGGCCAAAACCCCGGCGTCTGGCTGGACTTCGACCCGACCAACAACCGGGCGCCCGGCGAAGACTATGTGACGCTGGCCACCGGCCGCGACTTCCTCGACGTCTCGCCGATGCGCGGCGTGATCCGCGGCGGCGCCCGCCACGTGCTCGATGTGGCGGTCACGGTCACGCCGGTCGACGCCGAGCCGCCGCTTTAGAATCTTCTGCAGAAGGCCTTTCAAACGCTATTGTTTTGATAGCTGCCTGCCCTTTCCGGACATGGGCTGGAGGCCTTTTTTATCATCAACCGGCACGGAAACGCCGCTTCAGGAGAACACCATGAGCACCCCTGCGATTTACGACAAACTCAAGTCCCTGGGCATCACGCTGCCGCCGGTCGCCGTGCCGGCCGCGGCCTATGTGCCTTTTGTGCAGACCGGCCAGCTGGTGTTCCTGAGCGGGCACATCGCGAAGAAGGACGGCAAACCCTGGGTCGGCCAGCTCGGCAAGACCATGACGACGGAAGAAGGCAAGGCGGCGGCGCGCGCGATTGCGATCGACCTGATGGGCACCTTGCATGCGGCGGTCGGCGACCTCGGCAAGGTCAAACGCATCGTCAAGCTGATGAGCCTGGTCAATTCGACCGGCGACTTCACCGAGCAGCACCTGGTCACCAACGGCGCCAGCGAACTGTTCGGCGAGGTGTTCGGTGCGGCCGGCGCCCATGCCCGCAGTGCGTTCGGTGTGGCGCAAATCCCCATGGGTGCCTGCGTCGAGATTGAGCTGATCGCCGAACTGGCCTGAGGCTTCCCCAGACAAAAAAAGGACGGCCATGCCGTCCTTTTTTTGTGGGGCGCTACGCCGCGTCAGGCGCGTTCGCTGACCCAGCCCTGCACCGATTTCAGCGCGTCACCAAGTTTGGACGCATCGGTGCCGCCGGCCATGGCCATGTCGGCCTTGCCGCCGCCCTTGCCGCCCACCTGCTGGGCCACAAAGTTGACGAGTTCGCCGGCCTTCACCTTGCCGACACTGTCGGCCGTCACGCCGGCCGCGATCTGCACCTTGTCGCCGTCCGTCGCGGCCAGCACAATGACCGCAGTCTTGAGCTTGTCCTTGAGCTTGTCCATGGTGTCGCGCAGGGTCTTGGCGTCCGCGCCTTCGAGCTTCGCGGCCAGCACTTTGAGGCCCTTGATGTCCACGGCCTGGCCCAGCAGTTCATCGCCCTGGGACGAAGCCAGCTTGCCCTTGAGCGCGGCAATTTCCTTTTCCAGCGAACGGACCTGGTCCAGCACCTGGCCGATCCGGTTCTGCAACTCGGTCGGGCTGGCTTTGAGCGAAGCGGCTGCCGCCTGCATGCCGGCTTCCAGCGACTGCAAATAGGCCAGCGCATTGGCGCCGGTCACCGCCTCGATGCGGCGCACGCCGGAGGCCACGCCGGCCTCGGCCACGATCTTGAACAGGCCGATGTCGCCGGTGCGGCCGACGTGGGTGCCGCCGCACAATTCCTTGCTCGAGCCTATGCTGAGCACGCGCACCTCGTCGCCGTATTTCTCGCCGAACAGCATCATGGCCCCGGTTTTCTGCGCGGCCTCCATGTCCATCACGCTCGCGTCGGTCGGCTCGTTGGCCAGGATCTCGGTGTTGACACGTGCCTCGATCTCGCGGATCTGCTCGTCGGTGACCGGCGCGTTGTGGGCAAAGTCGAAACGCGTGCGTTCGGCGTTGACCAGGCTGCCTTTTTGCTGCACATGATCACCGAGCACCTCGCGCAAGGCCTTGTGCATCAGGTGGGTGGCGCTGTGGTTGCGCACGGTGGCGGCGCGGCGCGCCGTGTCCACACGCGCCAGCACCGCGTCACCGACCTTGAGCGTGCCTTCGCTGAGCAGGCCGTGATGGCCGAACACGCCGGCCTTGATCTTCTGCGTGTCCTCGACGCCGAACAACACACCTTCGGCTGTGAGCGTGCCCTGGTCACCGACCTGGCCGCCGCTCTCGGCGTAAAACGGCGTGCTGTTCAGCACCACCACACCGGCCTGCCCGGCCTTGAGCGCCTGTACGGCCACGCCGTCGGCATACAGCGCCACCACCCTGGCGGGCTCTTCGAGGATCTCGTAGCCGGTGAAGCCGTTGATCTCGCCGCTGTAGTCCAGCGCACGGTCCATCTTGAATTTGCCGGCGGCACGCGCCTGGTTTTTCTGCCGGTCCATGGCGGCGTTAAAGCCGGCCTCGTCGACCTCGACACCACGCTCGCGGCACACGTCGGCCGACAGGTCCAGCGGAAAGCCGTAGGTGTCGTGCAGCTTGAAGGCGACATCGCCGGGCAGCACTTTCGCGCCACCAGCCAACGCGGTGTCAAGAATCGTCATGCCGATTTCAAGGGTTTCGAAGAAACGTTCTTCCTCAGCCTTGAGCACCGCCGTGATGCGCGCTTCGTCGGTCTTGAGCTTGGGATAGGCGTCGCCCATCTGCTGCGCCAGGTCGGCCACCAGCTTGTGGAAAAACGGTGTTTTCTTGCCGAGCTTGTAGCCGTGGCGGATGGCGCGGCGGATGATGCGGCGCTGCACATAACCGCGGCCTTCGTTGGACGGGTTGACGCCGTCGCTGACCAGGAAGGCGGTGGCGCGGATGTGGTCGGCGATCACGCGCAGCGACTTGTTGTCCAGGTCTTTCTCGCCGGTCTCGCGCGCGGCAGCCTTGATCAGCGCAGCGAAGATGTCGATTTCATAGTTGCTGTGCACATGCTGCAGGATGGCGGCAAGGCGCTCCAGGCCCATGCCGGTGTCCACGCAGGGCGCGGGCAGTTGGGTGACGCTGCCGTCTGCCGCCATGTCGAACTGCATGAACACGTTGTTCCAGATCTCGATGAAACGGTCGCCGTCTTCGTCCGGGCTGCCGGGCGGGCCGCCGGGGATGTGGGCGCCGTGGTCGTAAAAAATCTCGCTGCAGGGGCCGCAGGGGCCGGTGTCGGCCATCATCCAGAAATTGTCGGACTTGTAGCGGCCGCCCTTGTTGTCGCCGATGCGGATCACGCGTTCGGGCGGCAGGCCGATCTCCTTGGTCCAGATGTCGTAGGCCTCGTCGTCTTCTTCATACACCGTCGCCAGCAGGCGCTCGGGCGGCAGCTTGTAGACCTCGGTCAGCAGCTCCCAGGCCCACTTCAGCGACTCACGCTTGAAGTAGTCGCCAAAGCTCCAGTTGCCCAGCATCTCGAAAAATGTGTGATGGCGCGCGGTGTAGCCGACGTTTTCCAGGTCGTTGTGTTTGCCGCCGGCCCGCAGGCAGGCCTGCACCGACGCCGCGCGCACATAAGGGCGCTTGTCCGAGCCCAGGAACACGTCCTTGAACTGCACCATGCCCGAGTTGGTGAACATCAGGGTCGGATCGTTGCCCGGGACCAGCGAGCTCGAGGCCACCACGGTGTGCCCCTTGGACGCGAAAAAGTCCAGAAAGCTCTTGCGGATGTCGGCGACGGTGAAAGTGGGTTTGCTCATGGTGTGTGGGTTGCGGGTGAGGCCGGCGCTGCGGGCCGGCGGCCCGCAGCGGCCGACCACACCCTGGATGCTCGATTTGCCTAGCCTTCGATTATAAGTTTGCGCCGCCGCCCGGAGCCCGGGCTCATGCGCAAACCCGCTGAAGGCGCTATGCTTGCAGGCTGTGCCCACCGGCCGCCCGGCATCCCTTGCGAGGCGGCGCATCCGAAAGAGATCCCCATGGACATGAAGACCTCCCCCCTCGCGCTGCTCAAAGACCCGACCCTGCTCAAGACCGACGCACTGATCAACGGCCAGTGGCTCAAGGGCAGCGCCCGCTTCGACGTCAACGACCCATCCACCGGCCTGAAACTGGCCGACGTGGCCAATCTCGGCGCCAAAGACGCCGAAGAAGCGATTGCCGCAGCCAATGCCGCCTGGCCGGCCTGGCGCAGCAAGACCGGCAAGGAGCGCCACGCCATCCTGCTTAAGTGGTACCAGCTCTTGATGGCCAATGTCGAGGACCTGGGCCGCATCTTGACCGCCGAGCAGGGTAAGCCGTTTGCCGAGGCCAGGGGTGAAGTGGCCTATGGCGCGAGTTTTGTCGAGTGGTATGCCGAGGAAGCCAAACGCGTCAACGGCGAAACCCTGCCCCCCTTCGACAACAACCGCCGCCTGATGGTGCTCAGGCAGCCGATCGGCGTTTGCGCCGCCATCACGCCCTGGAACTTCCCGCTGGCCATGATCACGCGCAAGGTCGCGCCGGCGCTGGCCGCCGGCTGCCCGGTGGTGATCAAACCGGCCGAGCTGACCCCGCTGACCGCACTGGCCGCGGCCGAACTGGCCATGCGCGCCGGCATCCCGGCAGGTGTGCTCAATGTGCTGACCGCCGACAGCGACAACTCGATTGCCGCCGGCAAGGTGTTCTGCGCCAGCGACACCGTGCGCCACATCAGCTTCACCGGCTCCACCGAGGTCGGCCGCATCCTGATGGCGCAAAGCGCGCCCTCAATCAAGAAGCTGGCCCTGGAGCTCGGTGGCAACGCGCCCTTCATCGTGTTCGACGACGCCGATATCGACTCGGCCGTCGAAGGCGCCATGGCCAGCAAGTACCGCAACGCCGGCCAGACCTGCGTCTGTGCCAACCGCATTTATGTGCAGGACGGTGTGTACGACCAGTTCGTCGAAAAGTTCGCCGCAAAGGTCAAGGGGCTGAAGGTCGGCAATGGCTTTGAAGACGGCGTGGTGCAGGGCCCGCTGATCGAGGATTCGGCGGTCGACAAGGTGCAGCGCCATGTCGACGACGCGATTGCCAAGGGCGGCAGGCTGCTGGCCGGCGGCAAACGCATGCAGGGCCAGTTCTTCGAGCCGACCGTGGTTTCTGAAGCCACCGGCGACATGCTCTGCGCCAAGGAAGAAACCTTTGGCCCGTTTGCGCCGGTGTTCCGCTTCAAGCACGAACAGGAAGCCATTGACGCGGCCAACAACACCGAGTTTGGTCTCGCCAGCTACTTCTACAGCCGCGACATCGGCCGCATCTACCGCGTCGCCGAGGCGCTGGAATACGGCATGGTCGGCATCAACGCCGGCGTGATCGCCACCGAACACGTGCCCTTTGGCGGCGTCAAGCAGTCCGGCCTGGGCCGCGAAGGCTCCAGCCACGGCATGGACGAGTACCTTGAAATGAAATACCTGTGCCTGGGAGACATCCAGAAATGATGAACCGCAGACTGCTTCTTCAAGCCGGCCTGGCCGGCGCCGCCGCCCTCTCCGCTCCGTTTTTGATAGCGGCCCATGCCCAGGGGACAGGGGCTGGAGGCCAAAAACGCCACAAAATCGTGATCCAGGTCAGCGACAACGACCCGGCCAAGTGGAACCTGGCGCTGAACAACGCCAGGAACCTGCAGGACGATGTGGGCGCAGCCAACATCGACATCGCGATCGTCGCCTACGGGCCCGGCATTGGCATGCTCAAGCTCGAGTCGCCGACCGGGGCACGTGTCACCGACGCGATCAAAGCCAATGTGCGTATCGTGGCCTGCGAAAACACCATGCGCGGTCAGAAGCTGAGCAAGGACGACATGTTGCCCGCCATCGCCTATGTGCCGGCCGGTGTGACGGAAATCATGAAAAAGCAGCAGGACGGCTGGGCCTATTTGCGGCCCTGAGCTTTCCTGATGTAGAACCACCCGCGTGGTGGTTCTACAATCGGTTTCATGCGGGTGTAGTTCAATGGCAGAACGGCAGCTTCCCAAGCTTCATACGAGGGTTCGATTCCCTTCACCCGCTCCATAACAACAACCGAACAACAAAAAACCGGGCCTGTAGCCCGGTTTTTTTTGGGTTTCCCGCTTTAGATCTGGCGGCAAAGCGTCACAGGTACAGCGTTGACTGCGGGATCTTCAGAAAATTGGGTACCCGCGGCAGGTATGCCCGCGGCAGGATTGCCAGGCAGGGCAATCCGGTCTGAACGAATTTCGCCCGTAATGGGGTTGCCGTCGTCAAACCTGCGATCCAGTGCAGCGGCAGCTTTACCGCTAAGGCCATTGACGCAAACCGCGTTGCGCCCCACAAAACCGAAGACACCGCTAGTCACAGCGATCTGGCCATCCGCAGCATGTCGAGGCCTCGCGATGGTCGCGGGAATACCAGCGCGGGGATTGCCATTGATGAAACCTGCATACATCAGAGACACGATAGCCATCGTATTTTCGTTGGCGCCAACAGCAAACGTCGCTGCAGGTAACCCGATCTGGCCGTTGTTGCCGCCGACGGTGAAAGGCGTAGCGCCCCACCCGTTGGTGACGTTAGTGGCAGCGACGGCAGAATCACCCGGCAAGCCCTGGTAACGATCACGGTAGCTGCCAACAGCGGCGGTCATCGAATCCATGTCTTTAGCAATGCTGGAAATACGGCTGTTCTCGATCAATTCCTGACCTTTGAGCACGCCAGCCAGCAAGAGCCCGACGATGACCAGCACGATCGCAATTTCAACCAGCGTGAAACCGGCTTGTTTCTTGAATGACTTCATTCATGACTCCAAATTAATTAGACGGCACGAACTGCGCCGGTAAAAAAATGTATCTTTTGTTTTAGAGATCTGGGAGTCAGGATTTTTTACAGGGGGATGGCCAGTACCACCCGGATGCCTTCACCGAGCGGTTCAGCGAAAAGCTCGCCACCCGCGGCCTGCGCCTGTTTGCGGGCCTGGTACATGCCCAGGCCCTTGTTGATCGGACCAGAACTGGACCAGGGTTCAAACAGTTTCTCAAGAGGGATTTCCAGCCGCAATTGGCTTGTTTCCATGGAAACCAGGGTGTTATGCGCATCCTGTTGGATCACGACGCGGCAGCTCGCCGGCAACATGCGCTCACGGGACAGGCTGGACACATTGCCCAGCACGTTGTCCAGGACAGCAGCGAGCGCGTGGCTGTCCCAATCCACCCGGGCGCCACCCACCAGTTCAACAGTGACTTGATGCAGTTCGGCCGCCTGCAGGATGTGCTCCGCCAGATCCAGCGACTCCGGGCCAAGCGTTTCATGCGCTTCCAAAGGCGCAGAGGCCGAGGCCTGCCAGGCTGGATTCAACAAAGCCTGGCTCATGCGCTCCGCCCGCTGGGTGGCATGGGCGGCATTTTTTTTCAGGCGTTTTGCGCGCGCCAGCAGTTCGGCATCGTTTTGCGCAGACCCAAAATCTTCGGCGACCAGTTGCACCCACTGGGCCAGATTGCGCATGTCATGCTGCAAAAACACGCCCAACTTGGCGCGCTGGCTGGAGGCTGCCACCAGCGCCAACTGGCGGGCGGCCAGCGCCCCCTGGATCATGGCAAACAGCACTTCAGCGGCCTGGACTGCAAACAGATGCCGTTCGCCGCGCAGCCCCTTGAGGCCGATGCGGAACTCCAGCGAGATGTCGTCATAGTCGAAGCGCTGGTGAAGAACACGGTCGCTGATTCGTTCGCCGTCCAGGGAAAGGAGCGGTGCACCTTCATGCAGGTTGAGCGGTATCTTGGCCCCGAGTCTCGTAAATACCGGTGACCCGTACCAGTTGCCGCGCCAGTCCAGGCTGCGCAAGCCCAGATCGGCCAGTGTCTTCTGGTGCAACACCAGCGTCCCCAGCAAATCGTCATGCAGGGCCTCGCGCAAGGCCAGCAACTGGTCCATGCGACGCCTGTGCTGGCGGCTCAGGAAGCGCAACCAGAACATGGTCAGGCCGACACTCAACCCAGCCACGACCAGCCCGACGGCTGCGTCGTAGAGGTCGGTCACGGCGCTGCTCTTTCGATGCCGAACTTCTTCATGAAGTAATACAAGTGCTCACGGGTCAAACCCAGCTTGCGGGCTGCCTGCGCCACATTGAACTGACTCTCCGCCAGCACCGAGCGCACCAGACGCTCCTGCGCCGCCTCGCCGAACTCACGTACCCCTTCACTGATGGGCGCTGTCAGCGTCATGCGCGCCTGGCCGTCCGTGCTGAGCTGCTTTTCTGCCTGCAAAAACAGCACCGCGCGCGCGAGGGCCTCGCGCACACGCTGGCTGCTGGCCGGTTTGTTCAGAAAGTCGAAGGCTCCCAAACCAATAGCCCTGAGCGCCACCGAGGGCTCATCCTGCCCGGTCAGGACAATGATCTTGAGGGATGGCCGCTCAAGAATCAGCAAGCGCAACAATTCCAGTCCCGCCGTTGGTTCGTTGGGATGCGGTGGAAGACCGAGGTCGAGCACGGCCAGATCGAAAGCGGAGTTTGCATGGCGGGCCACAGCAATGGCCTCGGCTGGTGAGGCGGCCGAACGGACCGCGTAGCCCATGTCCTCGAGCGAACCCGCCCACCAGTCGCGCAGGGAGGCGTCGTCTTCTACGATGAGTACGGTCCGCGAGGCATCCATGTCAGGGAAGGACGCCGACTCTGGTCATGTTCAAAAACAACTCGGCAGCAGTTTGCCATTGCAAAAGATCGTCAAAAGCGCCATTGGCAGCGCCAGCCTCGGTCCGGGGATGGGAGACGTAAACGACATTGCCATCCAGATTAGCGGCCTCGTCGATCCCATTGCCCCCAGGAAGTTGTGCCCCATTGCGCCCTGTCGACCAGACCACAAAGGCAGCTTGGGCTACCTGATTCGCGGGTACAGCACCACAGGCTACTCCAGTGGCGCCGGTTCGCGACGCACATACTTGCTGAAGTTGCGCGACAGCCGGTTGGGCAGCCAACGCAGCTCCATTGAGATAGTAAGCATTCCTGATGCCGTTTTGCTGGGTAAATGGAAAGCAGGGCACTGCGCTGCAATCCAAGGATACCGGCGCATTCCCGCCACCTGCATAAGTGATTTGGGTGACTGCATACCGAATTCCGAATCCCCACGCATCCTGCAGCAGGCCATTCGCGTCACGCTCAAGTCCAAGGGTGCGTGCGGGAACAAAGCCATTATTGGGGTTGGCGCATTGCCCTACGATTCCGATTGTCTGTTCGTCGCCGCCGCTGACCGCACTGGCCGGGCACGGCAGTCGCCGGTTGGCGATAGTAAAGGCAATGATGGCCTCCGACACTCGGCGCATCCTCTCTTGCGTATCCCTCACGTTTTTGTTGTCAAGCTGGGGGCCCATCGCAGCGGCGATACCGCCCAGCGCAATCCCCACAATCACGAGAACCAGCGCAATTTCGATCAGGCTGAAACCGCGCTGTCGCGGCTTGACAGGTGCCCTCAAAAAAACCGGTAACGAAGCGGCCTTGTTCATTTTTCTCACTCCTTGTTGCTGGAAGTCTGCCCAGTCTTTGGCGGAATAATTCGTATCGCCCCCGGCGGCAGCAAATCGACCGCTTGCCCGGAAGGAACATCGATGATCTGACCCGGTCTGGCCTTGATTCGCAGATCTGCGCCTCCCGGTTGCAGCGCACCCGCCTGCCCGGCAAGCGTTCGCAAAGGTGTGGTGGAAGCCTGTCCGTACAGCGGCTGATCGTTGATCCACACTGTGCTGCGGTTGCCGGAACGCGTGACAAAACCGCTGACAACCAGCGTATCGGGCAAGCCCGTAGCAGTTTCTTGACTTTTATTCCCTGGCACCACCTGGGGCCCGCCCTCGGGACTGACTTCCAGCTTGCGCGCGGCTTCAAGGGAGCGTCGCTGTGCAGGCGACAGGATCAGGGGACCGAGGTCCGCGTTTGGTGCAGCCGCACCCGGAACGGCAAGCGACGGCCCAGGGACTTGCGCCATGGCAACACAGCCGAAGGCAGTCAGGCCTGCAACCATGAAATGTCCGGCGCGCGACCCACCGACAGGTATACGAAAGGCGAGTTTCATGGCATTCATCCGGGCGTTTTGGGTGTGCCGGCAGCAGGCAACACATAGAGCCAGGACAAACTGCACTGCACGTCCACCGCAGACATCTTGTTGTCACCGCTCACAAACGGCTTGCGCTCGTAAACACAGCTATCAGGAATGAAAAAGCCCGCGCTACCCCCCTGCAGGCGTGAAAGCAAACGCAACCACTCTTCCTCATGGACAGTGCTTGCCCGGAGCTTCATCGGGACCCTGGCGAGGTGGGCGACCGCCTCGCCCGTCTTGTCGTCATTGAGAGATTTGAGGTTCTCCTGTATACCCAACTCCCATGACAAAGCGCTCTTCTGAAGATCGCGAGCTGCGCTTTCCAATGTCTCCAGGATGGCGAGCCGATCTGGCGGATGTGCAAAACGCGACTGCCGGAGTTTGCCGAACATCTGCAGATTTTCTTCCAGCCGTGCGCGATCCGACTGCGTATTCTGAAGTGACAGGTTGGCCGCGTCCAGGGCCGCTTGCGCTTTACCCTGCTCCAGAGCAATCTTCTGAGCCACCAGGTGAGCGCCGCCCGCTATGGCCGCAGCAGCGATACACATGGCCGCACCGGCCATGAGCGGCCTGGCTGCCATCTGCCAGATACTGCGCGTGGGCCGAGCGTCACTCATGTTGCGGCCTTTTGCAAACACAACTCAATTGACCGCGTGTCGATCTCACCCAGTTTTCCGGTTTGGACCTGCTCCGCGTCCAGCGTGACCGTCGACTTGAGCAAAAATGCCGACCAGCCGTTGGCATTCAGGCCAGTCAGCAAGCTGTCCTGCAGGGCAAGCGCCTGTCGCTGCGTCAGGGTGCGTGGAAGTTCGGCGCTGAAACTCAACAATGCCAGCGATGGTTTCACCGGTTCAGCCGAAGGAGGTGGCGCGGCCGCAGCAGCGGCGGCATCCGAGACCACGGGGCACGCAAATGCTTCGGCTGGCCCAGGCGGTGCACCGGCCGCCTGGGCTTGCAGGCGCGGCAGTTCCCATGTGATTTTCTGCACCTCGACGCCCGGCGAATTTTTAAGCGCTGCAGCCAAATGCTGCAGGCCGGCAAGCTGCTCGGGTTGCGCGGCAATGGTTTCTTTCCAGGCCTGCACCGTCGCTACGGCCAGGCCCGCCTCGGTCAGATCGCCCTTGGCGCGCAGCACTTCCTGGCTGGCCTGCCGGTTGATGGCTGCGGCGCGAATCAATTGTTCTTCAGCGAGGTTGCGTTTGCCCCAAGACAACCACATGAGGTCGACCGACCAGAGCACTGCGACCGCCAGTGCCGTGATGCCCGTGATTTTTGCCGTGCGGGCGACCTGGGCTGCGCGCCACTGCGTGCGCGACTCGGCAGGCAAAAACTGCAACTGCGCGGGAGCTGATTTGAGGCGGGGCAGCAGATGGGCATAGGCATCGGGCACCGCTTCAATGAATTGCAGATCCAGCGCCGGGTCACCGCCGACGGCCTCCAGCGCGTTCTCATCCTCCGATGGCAGCCACATCTGCGTGGCCACCGGTTGCTCGGTGCTGCTGATCCACTCCTGCGAAATCAGGTACTGGATGGTCCGGCGGGCTTCCGCGAGAACAAAATCTGCCGACAGGCTGCCCTCCCCCACGCTGAGCGCCAGCCTGGAAAACAGCGGGGTCTTTCCGCGCACCAGCACCTGGCGCAAGCCGGCCTGGGTGGCCACCAGCGCAAGCACAGGCCGTGAAGTCACAGGCAGCTTTGGCTTGCTCCCGCTGTCGGCATCCGCAACGGGCGGCGCGCGGCGTGGCGCCTTGTGGTTCACCGACAGCGCGATCAGGGCAGACAAGGGCCACAAACCCTTGACGCGAATGCGGTGCGCCGTCAAGGCCTTCAGCCACTGGGCTATGCGTTCGCTTTGTCCCATGCCGATCAGGCTCACGCGGGTGGGCGGCCGCCATGAGCCCGAAGGCTCGACGACCGCCGCGCGGTAGGGGTTGTCACGCAACTGCTGTGTCAGCCGCCGCTGCAGCAATTGCTGGCGCGTGCCTGCCAGCCAGATCGGCGGCAACACGTTGCGGATATAGGCCTCGTCCATGATGTCGCTGACCAGCGAACACTCGGCGCGCGCCGGCAGGTGGCTCGCCACCCACGCCACCGGGTCGTCGTGGGCGTGCGCGATGGCCACCGGCTCTGCCCCGGCGCGGTCCATCCGGTACAGGTGCACCGACTGCTGCGCGATGACGAGGGCGAAAGCGGTCATGCCTAAAATTTCACTTTTGAGATCAGGTCGTAGATCGGCAACATCACCGACGACATGATCCACGCGATCATGCCGCCGAGGAACAGGGTCAGCACCGGCTGGATCAGGCCCTGCAGTTTTTCAATCGAATCGTTGACTTCGCGCGTGTAGAAATAACTCACGTTGTCCAGGGCCTTGTCCAGCCCGCCGGTGGTTTCTCCAACACGAATCATGCGCACCACCAGGGCCGGGAACAGCGTGGTCGCCGCAAAGGCATCGGACACTTTCTGCCCCTGGGAAATGCTACGGGCAGCGCTGTTGATGGCCTTGCGGAAAGCCGCATTGGTCGAGAGGCTTTCGCAATACCCCATGGCATCCAGCACCGACACCCCGCTGCGGTACATCAGTCCAAATGATCTTGCGAAACGAGCCATGATGATTTTTTTCAGGATGGGACCAAACAGCGGAAACTTCAGTTTCCAGCCATCGACCCACAACCTGGCCTCGGGCGACATGCGAACCGCCGTGATCCAGACAGCGGCCACGGCGGCGATACCCAGCGGAATGGTGTACCAGTAGCCGACAAGAAAATTGGAGAACGCCACCAGTGCGCGCGTTTGGATGGGAACCACACCCCCCAGGTTCTTGATGAAACCGATCAGCTGCGGCACCAGGTAAATCATCAGGAAACCGACGGCACCCAGCACGACGGTGCCCGCGAACACCGGGTACATCAGCAGCTTTTTGGTCTGAGCGGCGATTTCATCCGACCACTTCAGGCTTTCGACCAGTTCGGCCAGCACCTCCGGCAGCTTGCCGGTGGCCTCGCCGGTACGGATCAAGCTGATGTTCACCTTGTCGATACCTGCCGGGGACTGTTCCAGCGCGTCGGACAGGCTGGCACCGCCCTCGATGCGGTCCACCAGGTCCGAGATGAAGCGCCGCACACTCGGCGTGTCGGCAGAATCCCGCAAGTCGACCAGCGACTCGAACAGGGGGACACCGGCCTGGCTCAAGGTCTGCATGTGAATGAAGATATTGATCAGCTCCTTGCTCTCGAGCTTTTTCCGCGCAAACATCGAGGTGGCACGCACCGGTTTGGCCTGCAGCAGCTCCAGCTGCATGCGCCCCAGCCGCGCCTCCAGGTCGGATTCGCTGGTGGCCGACTGCCGGCCGGAGATGGTCCGGCCTTCGGCAGTCACGGCGCGGTAGCTGAACTCGAGCATCAGGTCCCCACGCGGGTCAGGTCCACCACCCGGGCGACCTCTTCGAGCGAGGTGGTGCCCGCCTTCACGCGGGACAGGCCGTCCTCGGCCATGGTGGTGAAGCCGTTGCTGCGCGCATACGCCGATATCTCCGGCGTGCGGGCATTGCGCGAGAGCAGGTCGTCCAGACCCATGTCGAAACGCAGCAGTTCCATGATGCTGGTGCGGCCCTTGTAGCCTTGTCCCTTGCACTGCGGGCAGCCCACGGCGCGATACAGCGTCAGCGGCAGCTTGACCGGCGCGCCCAGCAGGGTTTTTTCGACCTCCCCGGCCTCGTAAGCCTCCTTGCATTTCGGGCACAGGAGGCGCACCAGGCGCTGGGCCACGATGCCGATCAGGTTGCCGGTCATCACGCTGGCCGGGATGCCGAGGTCCAGCAAACGCGCGATGGCCAGCACCGCCGAGTTGGCGTGCAGGGTCGAGAACACCTGGTGGCCGGTCATGGCCGCGCGGAAAGCCATCTCCGCCGTCTCATGGTCGCGGATCTCGCCGACCAGGATGATGTCCGGATCCTGGCGCATCATGGAGCGGATGCCGTTGGCAAAATCCATTTTCGGGTTGTCCGCGGCGGAGGCCTGCCGGATGCGCGCCATCGGGTATTCCACCGGGTCTTCCAGCGTCATGATGTTGACGCTTTCGGTGTTCATCTCGTTGAGGATGGAATACAGCGTCGTGGTTTTGCCGCTGCCGGTGGGCCCGGTCACCAGGATGATGCCGTAGGGCCGCGCCAGCATCAGGCGCAGCGTGTTCATGCGCGCCTCGGGCAGGCCCATCTTGTCCATGGGCACGATCGATTTGCGCCGGTCCAGCACGCGCAGCACAAAATTCTCGCCATGGATGGTCGGCTGCGCCGCGGCCCGGAAATCGACATCGTGGCCGCGTATCACCATGGAAATACGTCCGTCCTGTGGCGCGCGTGTTTCGGCGATATCCATGCCCGACAGCACCTTGAGCCGGACCGACAGCGCCGGCCAGTACTGCTTGTGCAGCACCCGTACCTGGCGCAGCACCCCGTCGATGCGATAACGGATGCGCAGGAATCCTTCTTCCGGCTCGAAGTGGAGATCGGACGCGCCTTCGTGCACGGCATCGGCCAGCAACGCGTCGATCAGCCGCACAATCGGGTGGGCAAAGGCCTCGATGCCCCGCATCGACAGGGCGTCGTCGTCCATCTTGCCGGTGCGCAAGCCCTTGAGGATGTCGTCGATGGACAGCGCGTAACCGTAGAAGCGGTCGATCGCCGCCTTGATGTCGGCCTTGGAGGCCAGCCGCCACGCCAGCGCGATGTCCACCGGCACCACCGACCGGCACTGGTCCATCGCCACCACGTCGTTGGTATCGGTGATGGCGACCGTCAGTTTGCGGCTGTCGGCATCGAAGCCGACCGGAAAGACGTCGTAACTCTGCGCCAGCGTTTTGGGGATCAGCTTGATGGCCGCGTCATCGGGCACCATGTCGCTGAGCTTGATGGCTTCCGTCGCGCTGGCCGCCGCCATGATGGCCGTCAGGTCGTCGATGGACAACATGCCCAGGCTGACCAGGATGTCGCCGAAGGAGCCGCCGCGCTTTTCGCGCTCCGTCCAGGCGATTTCGGCCTGGTCCTGCGTGATCAGGCCGCTGCGTTCGAGTTCAAGGTAGAACGTCGTGGGGTTGTAGATGTCCAGCTTGGCGCTCACCGGACAGCCCTCAGCGCCGCCAGCCGGGTGCGCGCGTTGGCCTCGTCAAAACCTGCAGCCTTTCCCTGCGCCAGCCCGAGGGCGGTTTCGTAGTACTGGGCCGCGAGGCTGGACTTGCGCATGTGGTCGAGCGTGACCGCCAGGTTGTAGGCAAACTGCGGCTCCCTCGGGGCCAGCGCATGCGCCTTGAAAAACAGCGGCTGCGCTTCCGACCAGCGCTGCTCGCCGGACAGCACCAGCGCCAGCGCATGGTTGAGGTCGGCTTCCTGCGGCGACCGGGCCAGCAGTTCGCGCAGCCGCGACTCCTGCTGTGGCTCGCCGGCGGCCCGGCCCAGGCTGCTCACCCCGGCGAGGGCGGTGGCGTTTTGCGGTTCCAGGCGCAGCACCCGCCGGTAGGCATCCATCGCGGGTTCGAGCTGGTTGTTGGCATGCGCGATCACCGCCAGCCCCAGCCAGGCATCCCGCTGGGTGGCGTCGGCCTTGAGCACCTCGCGGTACAGGCGCGCCGCCTCGGCGCTGTTGCCTGACTGGTAGGCCGCATACGCCGAGTCCATCAGTGATGCAGGCCGGTTGCCACTGGCCGGTGTTGTTGCTGCAGGCGCCACACCGGCAGCCGCTGGCCGGGCGTTGCGCGCCGGCGCGCTGCGCGGTGCCGCGGTGCGGACAGGCCGCGCCACGGGAACGGGCGTGTCCGCGGACACCGCGCGTGGCGCTGCCCCCGCTTGCGCGGGCGCGGACAAAGCCGCCGCAGCGGGGACTGGAGCCATCGCCAGGGCGACCGGCTCGGACGCCGATACCGATGCCGGCGAAGCGGGTGGCGCCGCGACGACTTCGGTGGCTGCTGGCAGCGGGCTGGGGACCACCGGCGCGGGCAAAGGCGGCGTATTCACAGCGCGCAGCCCGCCGGAAGATCCGAACATCGCGTCACCGAACAACAGCAAGGCCATCAGCGGCAAGGCGACCAGCAGTGCCACGCCGACCAGTAGCATCTGGCGGCGCCGGCCGCCGGAATGACGCGTGTCGGTTTTTTTCCGTCCGGCCATCACGCCTGCGGCCGACAGTGCCTGGCGCGGCGTGGCCACATGGGCCGGCCCCGGGGAAACGGGCTCGACAGGTTGTGAAGCCGGCCTGGGGCTGGCAGCGTCCACCGGGCGGGCATAGACATGGCGCTCGGGTGTGGGCTCCGCGGCCCTGCGTGCCGGTGGCTTGATGGGCACGGGACCACTGACCCTCGCTTCATCGGAAGCCGGCCTTCTGGACGCGAGCGGGTTGGCGGTCAGGGCACCCCAGTTGGAGCTGGAATCCTCCCAGGCAGGCCGGTCATAACGGCCGTAGGGATTCGCTGCCTTGCGGGGCGCCAGGGAGGGCGGGATCACCGCCTCAGGCAGGGGCAGGGACAGGGGCACGTCATCCGACGGCAGCTCGAAATCAAGAAAACTCGCGTCGGGTGCCGCTTCCGCGCCACCGAAGCCGGAATGGCTTTTCGAGGCCACGGCCTCCCGCGGTGGCGGTTCTGGTTCGGCTTGCAGGTCGAGTTCCAGCTCGGGCATGGGTGACTGGGCTTCCAGTGAGAGTTCCGGCGGCAGGGCCTGGTCTGGCGCCGCGTCGGGCTTCGCTACCGTGAGTTCCGGCGTGGCGGCAGACCCCTCGGCCTCCGAGAGCTTGCGCTTTTTGGAGTCCTGCTCGGCCCGCCGCAACGCATCAAGCAACAAGCTCATTGCCGCCGCCCCACAGGTACCGGCGTGCCGATCGACAGCTGGCTGCGAATGAAGGAGGCATCGCCGTCGATGCTGGAATCGCGCAGGATGGTGGGCCGCAGGAAAATCACCAGTTCACTCTTGTTGGACTGGTTGCTGCGCAGCTTGAACAGTTCTCCGACCACGGGGACGTCGCCCACACCGGGGATCTGGTCCGTCGCGTTGCTGCGGTCGTCCTGCATCAAGCCGCCCAGCACCGCGGTCTCGCCATCCCGCACTTTCATGATGGACTCGAATTCGCGGGTCTGTATTTCGGGAATCCGGTTGGTGATGCCGGCAAGTGCGAGCGCCGGGCTGGGGTCGTTGGCATAACTCGTGATCCGCGACACCGAGGGCCGCAGGTTCAGCGTGATCTCGTTGTCATCCCCGACCTGCGCCGTCACATTCATCAGGAAGCCGACCGGCACCGTGTTGATGGTGGTGGTGTACACCGCAGCCGTTGCGGGCACCCCCAGGGACGCCGGTGTGCCGGGCGTGACGGAAATCGTGAAATAGACCTTGTTGTCTACCACCTTGAGCAGCGCTGCCTGGTTGTTCATGACGCTGACCTTGGGACTGGAGAGAACCCGCGTACGGCCGAAGGATTCGAGCAAGCGCACCGCCGCGCCAAGATCCGTTTTGCTACCGGTTCTCGACGCCAGAAACTGCCCGAGGAACGGCGGATTCACGCCGGTCGACAAAGCCGTCCCGCCGCCTGGCGCCATTCCCAAAGCGAGTGCCGTGCCGCCGGGAGCCACTGCGTTACGTATGACCGCCCAGTTGATGCCCTGCTGGTAGTCATTGGTCAGCGCCACTTCCACAATCGTGGCCTCGATCAGCACCTGCCGCCGCGCGTTGCCCACCACCTGGTCGAGGAACTCACGCACGCGTGCATGTTGCTTGCCGGTCGCGCGCACGCTGATCACGCCGGTTTCGGGGTTGGCGATCACCGAAGCGGCTTCGCGGTACAGCGGCTGCGGCGCCGCGGCAGGCGCGGCCGTCGTGCCGCCGCCCGTGAGCGTGCGCGCGGCTGCACCGGCTGCCCCCAGGGCCGAAGAGACGGCGGCTGCCGGAGCCGGCGCGGCCGGTGCGGCCACCGGCGCCGCGGCGGCGGTCTCGATCACCTTGTCGGTTTCCCGCAGCAGGTCTCGGATGTTGTCGGTCAGCGTCGGCCAGAAGCGGTTGTTCGAGGTATTGCGAATCGAGGCGGAAGAAGAATTGCCGGTACCCGTCGCCGACCCCTGCCCGGTGGTGGCGACCTGCGACTCGGAGCCGGTGCTGCTCGACGAGTCGCGCGTGATGTTCGGATAGTCGACCTTGTAGAGCCTCAGGAAAGGTGCATCGGGCAGCACGAACAGGTTTTTGCCTTCCAGCTCGTAACGCATGTCGATCTGGCGCGCGACACGGTCCAGCAGTTCGTGGATGGTCTGGTCCAGCGCATTGAGGGTCACCGTCCCCGTGATGCTGGGGTGGATGTCGAGATTGAGTTTGGCATCGCGCGCCAGCGCAAACAGCAGGGTCTGCGCGTTGACATTGCTGACCACCACGCTATAGGTTTCCTGGGGAACCACTGCCCGCGGTGCGGGCAGGCGCGGCGCCCCGGATGACAGCGAGGGAATACCGCCTGCGTCGCTGGGCGACGGCGCGATGGGAGGAATTTGGCCGGGGTCCTGCGCAAGGTGGCCCGGCAACAGCGGCGGCGGCGGCGTGGCGCATCCGGCCAGCACGAGGCTCAGCAGCGTGATGCGCCAGAAGGGATGGAATGTGTTCAAGGGGCGGGTTCCTTCCGGATGGCGTCCAGGCTGCGTACGACCGGTTTGTAATGTTTCAGGGCCGGAGGTGAAGCTTCAATAAATTGCAGGGCCGCCGGCCGGCTGTCGAAGTGTCCCACGTACATCGCATGAAACACCTGTCCCTGATAAAGCCGGTCGTGCACCAGCACCGGCACAACAGACGGCTCACCGGTTTTTGCCGAGGCCTGATCCAGCACCCGCTGGATTTCCTGGGCCATGATCATCACCTCGGCCTGGCGCGGGGCTTTCTGGGACAGGACCTGTACCGTAAAGCCACGCGTGGATGGCCCGCCGATGAACTGGTTGGTGGCCTGCATGCGGGCGGCCAGGGACTCCGAGCGCAATGCGCCGTCCGGGGGCGGCATGGCGGCACTGGCCACCCCACCCGGAGATGCCGGCTTTTCAGCGGGCGTCGTGTCGACGGTTGCCACCGGCGCCACTTGGGACAGCGGCACGGCAACAGCCACGGGTGCTACCGATACCTGGCCCACCGCCACCTGCCGCTGGCCAGTTGCAGCAGCCGCAGCGGCCTCCGGACGGACATCACTCCGGTGCCCGGAACCATAACCCAGCCCGTACCCGAGCACCAGCACGGCCAGCGCGCCAGCCCCAAGGGGCAGCCACCGTTTCCAGAACACCGTCCGGGCCTCCGCGCCGCGCGCCACACCAAGAAAGCCCAGGCCTGTTTTGGGCAGGCTGTCGCCGACCGCGCGGTTCACCTGCTCTGCGCCCACCCGCGACACACCCTCGGCATAGGCCGCCAGCAGCGACTTGTCGGCCAGCATGTTCAGGCGCCGGGTGCGTCCGCCCGAGGCCTGCACCAGCAGCTTCAGCGCCTCGGCGTCGAACAATTCGCCGCCCTGCCAGCCGGCCTTGTGCAGGCGAAAACGCAGGTAGGCCGAGGCCTCGTCGGCGTTGAGCGGCTGCAGTTCGAAGCGATGGCTGATGCGGTCCTTGACCTGGCGAAGCTGGGGCGCGTCGAGCAGCTCGTCGAGCTCGGGCTGGCCAAACAAAACGATCTTCAGCAGCTTGTTCTGGGTGGTCTCCAGATTGGACAGGAGCCGGATTTCCTCCAGCGTGGTCGCCGGCATGCTGTGCGCCTCGTCGATCACCACCACCACACGCCGGCCCTGGGAGTAACGCTCGATCAGCACCGCCTCCAGCGCAGCCAGCATGTGCGCCCGGTTGCCCTGCGGCGGCTCGGCCATCAGGTCGTGGGCGATGGCGCCGAGAATTTCGTCCCGGTCGAACACCGGGTTGGCCAGGTAGACGGTGTCGCAGGGCAGCGGGCGCAGGCGCTCCAACAGCATGCGGCTGAGCATGGTCTTGCCCATGCCGATTTCACCGACGACACTGACGATGCCTTCGTCATGCATGGCCGCAACAATCAGACCCTCCAGAATATCGCCGCGCTGCCCCCCGGCGAAAAAAAACTCCGTGTCAGGCGTGATGCGAAATGGATCTGCCGCGAGGCTGAAATGGTCTAGATAAAGGACGCTCATGTTGGTGCTACTTTGAATAATGCAGCCACCTGGCGATTATGTAATTGAAACAAGAAGTTACAGCAACTTGTTGTATTTAAACACGTTTTTCTTCAGCAATGTGTCACTTATTAAGCAGTTTGTGGACAGTTGGGGACATCCGCGGCGGCGATCGGGGAGCCGGTTGTCAGCGCGCCACAACCAAGGCGGCGCTGTCAGCGACAGGAGCCGGCAGGGAAGAGTCAAGGTGTGATTCTTCGCTGTTGTGAAAACAGCGGCAATCAAGCGGCAAACATCGGACCGGCACAACTTCATGACGGCCCGATGCGGGTCAGCAAGCCACAGGATGACCGGGCACAGCCCCGATCAAGCCCCGGCCAAGCCCGGGGGCTGCCCGGGCAAAGATGATGTGAAAAGGAAGCGCCGCCCGCTCGGCCGGGGCAAGCAGGGCCCCGCGGGACAGCGCCGGCCTGTCCCGGCCACCAGCGGCAAGTCTCAGCGCGCTGTCAGTGCAGCTTGCAGCCGGTTTTGGCCTGCAAGGCCTCCATGGTCACGCCGGGCGCCAGCTCGACCACCTTCAGGCCCTGGGGCGTCACGTCGATCACGGCGAGATCGGTGATGATGCGGTCGATCACCGCCTTGCCGGTCAGGGGCAGCGTGCATTCGGGCAGGATTTTGAAGTCTTCCGTGCCGTCCTTTTTCTTCGCCACATGCTCCATCAGCACGATGCAGCGCTTGACGCCGGCGACCAGGTCCATGGCGCCGCCCATGCCCTTGACCATCTTGCCGGGGATCATCCAGTTGGCCAGATCGCCCTTCTCGCTGACCTGCATGGCGCCCAGGATGCTCAGGTTGATCTTGCCGCCGCGGATCATGGCGAAGCTGTCATGGCTGCCAAAAATCGACGAGCCCTTGATGGTGGTGACGGTCTGTTTGCCGGCGTTGATGAGGTCGGCGTCGACCTCGTCTTCGGTCGGGAAGGCACCAATGCCCAGCATGCCGTTTTCCGACTGCAGCCAGACTTCCTTGTCGGCCGGCACGAAGTTGGCCACCAGCGTCGGGATGCCGATGCCGAGGTTCACGTAAAAACCGTCTTCGAGTTCCTGCGCGGCACGCGCCGCCATTTGGTCTTGGGTCCAGGGCATATCAGGCTTTCTCGGTGATGGTGCGTTTTTCGATGCGTTTTTCCGGGCTGGCATTGAGCACGATGCGGTGCACGTAGATGCCGGGCAGGTGGATGTCGTCGGGCGCCAGCTCGCCGACTTCGACGATTTTTTCCACCTCGACGATGCAGACCTTGCCGGCCATCGCGGCCGCCGGGTTGAAGTTGCGCGCGGTGAGGTTGAAGCGCAGGTTGCCGGACTTGTCGGCCACGGCTGCCTTGACCAGCGCCACGTCGGGTACCAGCGAGCGCTCCATCACGTAGGTTTCGCCATCGAATTCGCGCAGTTCCTTGCCCTCGGCCACCTGGGTGCCGACACCGGTCTTGGTGAAAAAAGCCGGGATGCCGGCGCCACCGGCGCGGAGTTTTTCGGCCAGCGTACCCTGCGGCGTGAACTCGAGTGCCAGTTCACCGGCGAGGTACTGGCGCTCGAACTCCTTGTTCTCGCCGACGTAGCTGGAAATCATTTTTTTGATCTGGCGTGTCTCGAGCAATTTGCCGAGCCCAAAGCCGTCCACACCGGCGTTGTTGGAGATGACCGTCAAGTCCTTGGTGCCGCTGTCACGCAGCGCCTGGATCAGGGCCTCGGGGATGCCGCACAGGCCAAAACCGCCAACAGCCATCAACTGGCCGTCCTTGACGACACCCTTGAGGGCCTCGGCAGCGGAGGGAAAAAGTTTATTCACAAAAAATCTCCTGGAGAACTTCCAACACACACTTCAAAACCGTACGATACTACTTATCTTGATACGTAGTTATCCCTAAAGCTTAACCCTCAGTGCTTCTCACCGACCCCATGGACATCGACTACCGGCTGGCCTTCAACATGGCACCGGTCGGGCTGGTGCTGTCCCGCAACCGCGGCATTGTCGACTGCAACCAGCACCTGTGTGAAATGTTCGGCGCCACGCGCGAACAACTCATCGGCCAGTCCTTCCAGATTCTCTACCCCAGCGCCGACGAGTACGAGCGCATAGGCGCTCGCATGTTGCCCATCCTCAATGCCAAGGGCCACTACGCCGACGACCGCATCATGAAACGTGTGGACGGCCGGCTCAAGGGGGAAACCTTCTGGTGCCACGTCACCGGCCGCGCGCTCAACCGTGCCGCGCCGCACGAGTCCGGCATCTGGACCTTCGAGGACCTGAGCTCACGCCGGCCGGTCAAGGCCGAACTGACCGCTCGCGAACGCGAAGTCGCTGCGCACCTGATGGACGGCATGACCTCCAAGGAAATCGGCCGCGCCCTGGTGATCAGCCACCGCACCGTGGAAATCTACCGCGCACGCCTGATGCGCAAGTACAAAGCCTCCACCACAGCGGACCTGGTGCACAAGCTGATGGAAGGCTGAACGACTGCCTGATCTGCTCTGTTTTTGATAGCTGCTTACGCAAGCCGGACAAGGGCTGGAAGCAAAAACAGCTTGCAATCCGGCCGATGCGGTCAGGCCTTTTTCGGTCCGTCCACCACCTCGGCCGCCGTCCTGAACGCATCCACTGCGGCAGGCACGCCGCAGTACACCGCCGCATGCAGCAACACCTCCTGCAACTCGGCCGGCGTGGCGCCGTTGTTCAGCGCGCCCCGCACATGGCCCTTGAGTTCATGCGGCTTGCCCAGCGCGGTCAGCATCGCAACGGTGATCAGGCTGCGTGTCTTGAGGTCCAGGCCGGGACGCTGCCACACATCACCCCAGGCCTTGGCGGTGATGTGCTCCTGGATGGGCCGCGTGAAATCCGTGGCATTGCCCAAAGCGCTGGCCACAAAATCCTCGCCCATCACCTGCCTGCGTGTGGCCAGGCCTTTTTCAAATGCCGCGTCCATGTGTCTCTCCAAAATGAAAGCGCCAGCATAACCCTGCCCGTTGCCGCCGCCCGTCAAGGTGCCGCACCAGGCCGCCCGGTTCAGCCGCCTGGCTCAGCCAAGTCATAACATATAGCTATGGATGACATTTGAAACATTGAGTTGCCCTATCAAGCACGCACTCCTAGACTCTGGCTGTCCCCCAAAGCGAGCCCCTCAAGGAGAACCCCATGTCAACCGAAGCCAAATGCCCTTTCTCGGGCGCTGCCCTCAAACCCACCGTGGCCGGCGCCCGCTCCAATGCCGACTGGTGGCCCAACCAGCTCAACCTCAAGCTGCTGACCCAGCACTCGCCCCAATCCGATCCCATGGGCGCGGGCTTCAACTACGCCGAGGAATTCAGGAGCCTGGACCTGCATGCCGTGGTCAGCGACCTGCATGCGCTGATGACGGACTCGCAGGACTGGTGGCCGGCTGACTACGGCCACTACGGGCCCTTTTTCGTGCGCATGGCGTGGCACAGCGCGGGTACCTACCGTACCGCCGATGGCCGCGGCGGCGCGGGTTCCGGCACCCAGCGTTTTGCCCCGCTCAACAGCTGGCCGGACAACGGCAACCTCGACAAGGCGCGCCGCCTGCTCTGGCCCATCAAGCAGAAATACGGCCGGAAAATCTCCTGGGCCGATTTGATGGTGCTGGCGGGCACAGTGGCCATGGATTCCATGGGCTTCAAGACCTTCGGCTTCGCCGGCGGGCGTGCGGATGTCTGGGAACCCGAAGACATCTATTGGGGACCCGAGGCCGAGTGGATGGGCGACAAGCGCTACACCGGCGACCGTGAGCTCGAAAACCCGCTGGGCGCGGTCCAGATGGGCCTGATCTACGTGAACCCCGAAGGCCCCAACGGCAAGCCTGACCCGCTGGGTTCGGCGCGCGACATCCGTGAGACCTTCGCCCGCATGGCCATGAATGACGAGGAAACGGTGGCGCTCGTCGCAGGCGGACACACCTTCGGCAAGGCCCACGGCGCGGCCGATCCGGGCCAATACGTCGGCCCCGAGCCGGAAGGCGGCAGCATCGAAGACCAGGGCTTCGGCTGGACCAACAAGTTCGGCAAGGGCCATGGCGTTCACACGGTCACCAGCGGCATCGAGGGTGCCTGGACCAACAACCCCATCCAGTGGGACAACGGTTATTTCGAGAACCTGTTCGGCTACGAATGGGAACTGACCAAAAGCCCGGCCGGCGCCCACCAGTGGAAGCCCACCGACCCGGCCGCCGCCACCACGGTGCCGGATGCACACGATCCGGCGCTGCGCCATGCCCCGATGATGACCACCGCCGACATGGCTATGCGCATGGACCCGGCCTACGAGAAAATCTCGCGGCGCTTCATGGCCAATCCGCAGGAGTTTGCGGACGCCTTCGCCAAGGCCTGGTACAAGCTCACGCACCGCGACATGGGCCCCATCACACGCTACCTCGGTCCGTTGGTCCCCCAGGGCCAGTTGTTGTGGCAGGACCCGCTCCCCTCGGTGGACCATGAACTGGTCGGCGACCAGGACATCGCGGCGCTGAAGGCCAAAATCCTCGCATCCGGCCTGTCCATTGCGCAACTGGTGGCCACCGCCTGGGCATCGGCCTCGACCTTCCGCGGCAGCGACAAGCGTGGCGGTGCCAACGGTGCACGCATCCGGCTGGCGCCGCAAAAAGACTGGGAGGTCAACCAGCCGGCCGAGCTGGCGAAAGTGCTGGCCGCGCTGGAGGCCATCCAGCAGGATTTCAACGCCGCACAGTCCGGCAACAAGAAGATCTCGCTGGCCGACCTGATTGTCCTGGGCGGCTGCGCTGCGGTGGAGGCCGCCGCCGCCAAAGCCGGGCACACGCTGACGGTGCCCTTCTCGCCAGGGCGCACGGATGCGTCGCAGGAACAGACCGACGTGGACGCGTTCGCCGTGCTCGAGCCGGTCGCTGACGGCTTTCGCAATTACAGCCGCGCCGGACAGCAGGCCTCGGTGGCCGAACTGCTGGTGGACCGCGCCAACCTGCTGACGCTGACAGCGCCGGAAATGACAGTCTTGGTCGGTGGCATGCGCGCCCTCACCGGCGGCCCTGGGCACGGTGTGTTCACCCAGCGGCCCGGAACCCTGAGCAACGACTTCTTCGTCAACCTGCTCGACATGCGCACCCAGTGGCGCAAGTCCGGTACGTCCGAAGATGTGCTGGAAGGCCGCGACCGGGCAAGCGGCGATCTCAAGTGGACCGGCACCGTGACCGACCTGGTGTTCGGTTCGAACGCCCAGCTCCGCGCCATCGCCGAGGTGTATGCGTCCAGCGACGCACAGGACGTCTTTGTGCGGGATTTTGTGGCGGCCTGGAACAAGGTGATGAACCTGGATCGCTACGATTTGGTTTGATGTTCGTTTTGGCAGGCCTCCGATTGCGGTGGTCTGCCAGCAAGCCGGGTCTCGCCCCGGCGGGCGACTCACTTTCTCTTGCGTCGCCAAGAGAAAGTAAGCAAAGAGAAGGCGACCCGATGGTCCGGGTCCCTCCGCTTCGCTGCGGGCAACCTGCGGTGCTCGCAAAAAATGGGGTCGAGCTCGAACTCGCTTCGCTCAAACAATCGCTCGCCCTGATCCATTTTTTGCTGCGCTCCTCGGCCCAGCCCGACGGGTGGGGGAATGAATACGGATGCGGGGAGGCGGGGTCGCGCAAAGCGCGTCCCCGCCGAAGCCCGAATCCGATCCCGATCCCACCACCCTTCTGTATGCGCCGAGGAGCGCAGGGCCAGACGGATCAGGACGGGCGATTGTCTGAGCGCAGCGAGTTCGAGCCCGGCCCCGGCTGGACCGAGCACCGCAGGTTGCCCGTAGCGAAGCGGAGGGACGCAGACAGCAGGGTCGCCTTTCTTTTGCTTACGGCGGATTCAAGGACCAAGTGCAACACTCCAACCTTAAAGGAGTTGCATGACAAGAACATATCGACAATTGAGTGCTGAAGAGCGAGGCACGGTAATGGGCATGAAGCTGCACCATTGCAGCACC
>Ga0308009_10000248_pt1 | contig 43900 bp, 41 predicted proteins | sample Neamet127_FD_203134 | JGI IMG/M metagenome (GOLD analysis project Ga0308009, IMG submission 203134) | Marine microbial communities from water near the shore, Antarctic Ocean - #127 | ecosystem: Environmental > Aquatic > Marine > Unclassified | place: Southern Ocean | collected 2014-07-24 | reverse complement strand
AGAAGCAACTTTTGTTTATGAGAGTCTTATTGAATTCTGTTCTGAAATTATGCCACGTTTTGCAGTGCCACGGTTTGTCAAGATTGTGAAGATGATGCCGAAGACAAGCTCAGGAAAATTAAGTAAAAGTGAATTCCGAGAGAAAGGTTTGCTCGTTAACCCATGGGATTCAAGAAATGTAACTAATCCATAAAATGTTCGTTAAATTTTTAGATGGGACTTAGAGAATTTTTAAGATCAATAAATATATTGTTCAAATTTCCTTTTAATTCTTTTGATTATTAGTTTGTTCCTCTCAATTGATCTGCGTCATATTAATTAGTTGTAACACGCCTCTGAATACTAAAATTTTTAATTCATAAACTTACTATCTTAACTCAGTTATGGTGGACTATATGAAACAAGCCTTTGACTATTTAGCTGAAGCCAATTCGCTCTTCATGCTCTTGCAAGAACAACCAAATTCTGTGTTTGGAATCCAAACACAGTTTAAATCGTGGACTATAAGCGACGTAATAGGTCATCTATATGTATTCGACATCGCTGCATTGAAAACACTTGAAAGCGCAGAAGCCTTCGAAGAATATTTCGCTCCAATACGTTCTGATTTATCAAGAGGACTAAGTATTTTAGAAATCCAATGTAAATATTTAGGGGATTTAACAGGGCGGGCGTTACTCGAGAGGTGGCGGATTACCAGCAAAAGTCTAAGTGAGGCTTACGTGGTAGCGGACCCAAAACAAAGGGTCCGTTGGGCTGGACCGGAAATGAGCGCTTTGACCTGTATTACTGCTCGGCAAATGGAAACTTGGGCGCATGGCCAGGAGGTGTTTGACGTTCTTGGTGTGACGCGTCCAGCAGCTGATCGTATTCGTAATATTTGCCACCTTGGTGTCTCTACTTTTAGTTGGACATTTATTAATCGTAAATTACCGGTGCCAGGACTGTTGCCTTTTGTGCGCCTCACATCACCATCTGGAGATACCTGGGAATGGAATGATAGGAATTCTAATAATTGTGTGAGTGGAGACGCCACTGCTTTTGCTCAAGTAGTGACACAGGTCCGTAACATCGCGGATACTACTCTAGTGGTCACAGGAGACGGTGCTAGCAAGTGGATGGCTCTGGCACAATGCTTTGCTGGGCCGCCAATAACACCACCAGTTAAAGGATTTCGGTTTGCAGTGGAGAATAAACCGATTTGAGCGCGGCGTTTGCGTAAGCCACCAAACGGCCCGGTTTTGGTGGAACCGTTTTGGGCCAATGTTTGAGTCACCCCACATTCACCAACCGCCCAGCCGCAGTAATAAAGTCATCCGCCGCACGGTTCTCTGCCGCCTGAGCGCGTCTCTGAAGGCGATAGAACGTCCGCCACCACATGCCCTTAGGCTTTGGCATCTCATACGCATCTAGGGACGCATCCCCACTCAGGCGCCGCTTATGTTTTGTTCGCTGCCGTAAAGATCGATCCCAAAACCCTTCGTTCTTGCTGTAGTGGAACAGGCCAGAGCAATGGCGATACTTCAAGAAAGCTTAACCTATTTTGAACCCAACATTTTGAATACATTTTAAATTGAAAGAATAGCAGCTAGTCTATACGAATTATTTATCTTTGTTTAGCAAGTGAGCGAGATTACGATTATGAAAAATGTGATTTCTTTATTTTTAATCTTACTCTTTTCTATGACTAAATATGCGGTTGCAGCAGTTAACGCGGTACCTGCTTGGGCGTCAGCTGATGTAATTATTCGTGCAGACTTGCGCGGCCAACTGCGCACCTTGTTGGAACATGGGGATTATACCTCGGCCAAAGTGCGGATATTTGGCCAAGTTCCTCCGGCTGTGTGGGATGCTAATCTGTCTGTTCGTAGGGATTATGAAAAATATCTTGATTTATTGTTGTTGAAATTTCAGGTTGACGGCGCCATTCGAGGCGACGTCAATATCGGCCGTTTTCGTCTGATGTTGATTGGTGCGCTGAATGCAACAACTGAATGGTTTGATCCGGCTAAAGGCAGTGCTGAGGAACTGGCCGACAATTATGCTGATGCTTTTTTATCTGGAGTTTTAAACCAGACTAGAGATCCCTCATGAGCCGTATTGTATCTAAGATAGACCCCCGATCCCTCATGTTCAAAAAAAATCAGACGCATGCGCAGGGGATTCTAAAAATCCTTCGTGCTCGGATTGCCAATACCACCGCTGGTGGCCCCGAGCGACTGCGCAACCGACATCACGAACGCGGCAAGCATTTGGTGCGCGATCGGATTGAGCGCATGATCGACCCTGGCACCGCGTTTCTGGAGCTATCACCGCTAGCGGCATGGGGACAATATGACAATGAGGTTCCGGCGGCAGGTATATGCACCGGCATTGGCATCGTGGAAGGCAAGCCAGTCACTTTCATCGCTAATGACGCAACCGTCAAAGGGGGTAGCTTTTTCCATGAAACTGTAAAAAAACACCTGCGCGCGCAAGAAATTGCTGCGGATAACCGCTTGCCCTGTATTTATTTAGTGGATTGTGGAGGCGCATATTTACCTGAACAAGATAGGGTGTTCCCTGATCGTGATCATTTCGGAAATACATTCCACAGACAATGCCGCATGTCGGCTTCGGGTCTACCGCAGATCTCAATTGTGTTTGGCGGTTGCACTGCAGGTGGTGCCTATATTCCAGCGCTATCAGATCAAGTAATTATGGTAGAAAGCACCGCCCGTATTCATCTTGGAGGTCCATCCATCGTCAAGATAGCTATCAACGAAGAAGTGGATGGTGAAACTCTTGGCGGCGCAGCGATGCACACACGTGTTTCAGGTGTATCTGATCATTTGGCACAGGACGAAGATCAGGCGCTAGCGCTGGCGCGCAAGTTATTAGGCCACGCTAACTTGGAGCGACGTGGAATCAAACCAGCCAAGGTTTTGCCACCGTATCTTGATCCCGGCGAAATAGATGGCATCGTCAGCGCAGATACCAAGATGCCTTATGACGTGCGAGAAATCATTGGCCGAATGGTGGATGACAGCGTGTTCAGTGAATTCAAGCCTGAATGGGGTGAAACCCTTGTCTGTGGCACCGCGCATATTCACGGTCTTCCGATCGGTGTTCTTGGCAATAACGGAGCACTTTTTTCTGAATCTTCGCTAAAAGGCGCACATTTTATTTCGATGTGCGACCAGCGAAATATCCCACTACTCTTCTTGCATAATGTACCAGGTTTTATGGTGGGTACTGAGGCTGAGCGAGGTGGAATTGCCAAAAACAGCGCAAAGATGGTCTATGCTCAAGCGGTGGCAAGAGTGCCCAAGCTTTCAGTAATTGTTGGTGGATCTTACGGAGCAGGTAATTACGGTATGTGCGGGCGTGGCTTTTGGCCTAACTTTATGTTTGCATGGCCCAGTTCAGTGTTGGCTACCATGTCTGCAGACATAGCCAGCAATGTAATGCTAGAATTACGCCGCAATAATATTAAGGCAGCACCGCCGACCCAGGACGAGTTGGATAAAATCGATGCCCAAGTACGGGCTCAGTATGGCGACCAGTCCGACCCTTATTATGCTACCTCGCGGATGTGGGATGACGGCATTATCGAACCAACACAAACCCGTGATGTCCTAGGCCTATGCCTATGGCTGATCGCCACCACGCCTGAGAAAACTAACTATCACGCCCCCGTCTTTCGCATGTAATTAAAGGAAACGACTTAGTGACTAATTTGAGCCTTGAAGCCGTTATAATATCAACCGATGAACGTGGCGTTGCTACCCTCACCCTGAACCGCCCTGAAAAACACAATGCTTTGGACAGTGTGATGATTGCTGACCTTCGTGAAGCAGCTGCATTGTTGGGTGCTGATGGCGATGTGCGCGTTGTCGTACTGACTAGCGCGGAAAGTAGCTCGTTCTGTGCAGGCGGTGATGTTAACTGGTTTAAATCAATGGTTGACGCTAACCGGAGCACTCGACGCGATGGCAGTCGTGAGCTAGCCCGAATGTTTGCAGACCTTGATTCCTTGCCCAAACCTTTGATCGGGCGGATCAACGGCTCCGCTTATGGTGGCGGTACGGGGATGATTTCGGTCTGCGATTATTCAGTGGGGATAATTGGCACACGCTATGGTCTAACCGAGGTGCGCCTTGGCCTAATTCCTGCTAATATCTCTCCTTATGTGGTTAAGCGTATAGGCGAGTTCAACGCCCGCGCGGTGATGCTGTCCGGAGCGTTGTTTGATGCCGACCGTGCGGTACGAATTGGTCTTTTAACTGAAGCTGTCGCTACTACTGATTTGGATGCCCAGATTGAAAAGATAGTCTTAGATCATTTGGAGGCCGCCCCTGGTGCAGTGGCTATGACCAAAGAGCTCATTTCATTCGTCTCAACTCACAGCTATGATGATAACCTGCTTTATACGGTTGATCGATTAGCTGACGCGTGGGAGGCTGACGAGGCCGCCGCAGGTATTTTTGCGTTTCTTGGTAAAACGTTGCCCCCATGGCGGAGCGGCAAGTGAGATTTTCCAGTGTTTTGATAGCCAACCGCGGCGAGATTGCGTGCCGGCTAATAGCTACCTGCAGGGAATTGGGACTACGTACTGTTGCGATATATTCTGATGTCGACCGCACTGCGCCCCATGTTCTTGCCGCTGATTGTGCAGTGCATATAGGTATGCCCGAGGCTGCGCATAGCTATCTCAATGGCGCTAAGATTATAGCTGCGGCCAAAAAGGTAGGGGCAGAAGCCATTCACCCCGGTTATGGCTTTTTGGCGGAAAATGCAGAATTTGCGCAGGCTTGCATCGATGGAGGGTTAACCTTTGTCGGGCCATCACCAAAAAATATAAGGTTAATGGGTTCAAAAATTGCTGCGAAGGCTGCAGCAGTTGCTGTCAATGTACCGGTTGTACCGGGTTACTATGGCGACAACCAATCGGATGACCTGTTGCTGGCCGAGGCGCAGAAAATCGGTGTGCCACTACTAATAAAAGCTAGCGCGGGAGGGGGTGGGCGTGGAATACGACACGTCCATGATCTTTCTGATTTTACAGTTGAATTGACATTGGCACGCGCCGAGGCTCAGGCTTCATTTGGCGACATACGAGTGCTGCTGGAACGCTATGTTAGCAACGCCCGTCATATCGAAGTTCAAATTTTGGCAGATCACCTGGGCAATGTGCTACATTTATTCGAGCGGGATTGTTCCTTGCAGCGCAACCACCAGAAGGTAATCGAAGAGGCTCCAGCGCCTAACTTGGCACCAGGGGTTCGTGCCAGGATCTTAGAAAGTGCTCTACGTCTAACGGAAGGCATCGGCTATGATAGCGTAGGAACCGTCGAATATCTTTTTGATGCAGCAACTGGTGATTATTATTTTCTAGAAATGAATACTCGACTTCAGGTCGAACACCCAGTGACCGAAGCAGTGACTGGCATCAATATTGCCCAATGGCAATTACGTGTTGCAAACGGCGAGGCTTTGCCGTTCTCCCAAAGCGACATCACGTGCAATGGCTGTTCGATCGAAGCCCGGATCACCGCCGAAGACCCAGCTAACGGCTTCCGCCCCGAAGTTGGTCTTATTACTGGTTACTTCGAACCAGATATGCCCGGATTGCGGGTTGATAGTGGTGTGCGTGCGGGTAGCTTTGTTAGCCATTATTACGACTCAATGCTAGCCAAGGTGATCTCTTTCGCGCCTAGTAGGTCGGCGGCTATCCAACTACTGAATTGTGGGCTAGAAAATTTTTGCATTACTGGTCTTGGCACCAATATTATGTTTTTACGGGACCTTCTTAAGATGCCAGGATTTGTTACGGGCACACACAATACAGCTACGCTTGAGATCACCCATTCCAAGGGCTGGAACGCACCAACTACATTACCTCAGCAGCTGGCCGAAGCGGTTCTTGGCCGCTTCCTTACTCAATTAGGTTCACCGGGTCCCAACCCGTGGATGTCACTTGGCGCGTGGCGTGTTACCGAACCATCAGGCCGATACGGTGCCGCAATCTATCGTCTCGGTGAAAACGACGCTCGCATCGAGGGGCGTGCCGGAGCATACACCATTACTCTCGCCAAAGGGGTAATTTTAGAAGTGAACAATGCATTTCTAACTGGGGGCAACCTTTGTTACGAAAGCGACGGGCTATGGCATACCACCAAGGCGCATATCGACGGTAACACTGTCACTTTGCACGGGCAAAGCGGTCAGATTGTTCTTGAGGTTCTCGCTAGCGATGGATTTTTGCAAGAGGCTAACGAAGCTAATGGTATGTTGGGAAGTCAGGTGTTGGCCCCAATGCCCGGCTTAGTTACAGAAATTCTGAGTAATCTTGACGATAGAGTGAATGCCGGTGACCCTGTTGCTGTAATTGAGGCCATGAAGCTTTTGCAGACGCTGACAGCGCCTTGTGATGGCATCATTAGCCAGATCAATGTTGTCGCTGGAGAAAGTGTCAGTTCGGGCGCAGTTCTAGTAGAGATAAAACCCAATGAGTTTGAGGATTAAACATGAAAAAATCGCTATACTTTTCTGAAGAGCTGAACATGCTACGCGACCAAATTCGACGTTTTATCGAAACTGACATTGTACCTAATGGCGACACTTGGGAGGAGGTGGGTAAAGTGCCACGTGATGTATTTGCCAAAATGGGTGCCCTCGGTTTTCTTGGCATGCGTTACCCAGAAAAATATGGTGGCGCTGATCTAGACGTAATGGCCAGCGTGGTGTTGGCGGAGGAACTAGGCCGTTGCACCTTTGGCGGTTTTTCAGCAGACGTCCTCGTGCATACAGATATGGCCAGCCCACATTTAGCCAACGTGGGCACGCCCGAACAATTAGAGCGGTGGATGCCCTCTATCACAAGTGGCGAGAAAATCTGTGCCATTGCTGTGACCGAGGCTGGGTCCGGTTCGGACGTAGCTGGCATGCGTACACGAGCAGTGCGCGACGGTAATGGCTGGGTCATCAATGGGACCAAGATGTTTATCACCAATGGGGTGCATGCAGATCTAATATTTGTAGCGGCTAAAACAGATCTCGAGGCTAAAGGCTCACGTGGAGTGACGATCTTCGCAGTTGAAAAAGATGCGCTCGGTTTCTCAGTAGGTAAAAAACTTAATAAAACCGGGTGGTTGTGTTCTGACACCGCGGAACTGATATTTGAGGACGTTCGCGTTACTGGAGATAATATTTTGGGTGAGGTCAATAAAGGCTTTTACGCTATTATGAAGAACTTTCAGAATGAACGTACCGTGATGGGGGCGATGGCTATGGGCGAAGCCCAAAAAGGGATTGAGCTAACTTTAGAGCATGTTAAAAATCGCCCTGCATTTGATGGAGTTCTATGGGACAAACAAGCGATCCGGCACAAGCTAGCCGAACGCTCGGCACAAGTAGAGGCTGGGCGGCAGCTAACTTATCATGCTGCTTGGATGGATGCACACGGCATGGATTGTGTGAAAGAGGTTTCCATGGTCAAGGCTTATTGCGGTGACCTCGTGAACAAGGTCATGTATGACTGTGTGCAGTTTCATGGCGGTATGGGCTATATGCGCGAAACCCCAGTTGAACGCATGTCGCGTGATGCCCGCATCCAGTCCATCGGTGGTGGTGCAACTGAAGTGATGCTGGAAGAAATTGCCAAAAGGCTGTAAATTACATCTACTCTCCAATGGAGAAGTGTAGCGTTGAGACGGCCTATCAGTTGTGCTTGATGAAGTTATGGGGCGGTGGGGTTAACCCCACCGCCCCATAACTTCATCAAACGTAACAATCCCTGCATCCCCATGTGTTGGTGGATCAGACGGCGTCCCAACAAACCGTGGGACAGGCGCGGGCTGCACCACTCCATCCGTTTCGACAAAAGTTCCACGCGCAATATTGTGCGGATGATTCGGCGCTTCGGTCATCGATAAAACCGGCGCGAAGCAGGCATCAACTTGGGTTAATATAGCTTCCCAACTAGCGCGGTCTTTGCTTGCAAAAAGTAGTTCTAGCGCCGATTGCATTTCGCTCTGGACACTTGGATCATATTGCTTGGCAAAGCGTGGGTCATTCGACAGCCCGATTTGAGCAAGCAGAATTGCGAAAAATTGTGGCTCAATCGGACCCAGCGCGACATACCCACCATCTGCAGTCTCGTAACACCTATAATATGCAGCCCCACCGTTCAGAAAATTACCGCCACGCTTACTATCGTCCCAAGCGCCACCCGCGTTCAGGCCATATTGTAGCGTCATCATCAACGCAGCGCCGTCGGACATGCAAGCGTCTACAACCTGGCCTTTACCTGTCACACGTGCGTTCATGGTAGCTGCCAAAACGCCTGCCAATAGCATCATGCCACCACCCGCTAGATCAGCAACAATATTTTGTGGTGGAGGCGGGGGTGATCCCGCAGGTCCAATGGACCAAAGTGCACCAGATATCGCCATGTAATTCAAGTCATGCCCTGCGCGATCTCGCAAAGGACCGTCTTGCCCCCAACCTGTCATACGCCCGTAGACAAGTTTTGGATTATTAGGCGTCACATCATTCGGGCCAAGTCCAAGGCGCTCCATCACATCTGGACGAAAACCTTCAATCAACACCTCAGCATTGGAAATCAGTTTTTCAGCCTGTGCTAGACCCTTTGGGTCATGCAAATCCAACATCAAAGAGCGGCGTGAACGGTCATAAAGATTATTCTTTTGCTCCAATCCAAATAACGGCTTTTGGTTGGGGCGCGTGATCCTAACCACCTCAGCCCCCATGTCCGCTAACATCATTGCACAGAACGGCGCAGGTCCAAGCCCTGCCATTTCGACCACGCGCAATCCACGCAAAGGGCCTGCGCGATCAAGCATTGTGGGTGGTCCAACTTATTACAATTAAAAACCTGGCATTTGGCATTGCCTGCAAGGCACCCAATGTTGCGTTTGCCTTCCCTTTATAGATACAGAAGGGCTCACCAAACTCGGCAGTCAGCTCCGAAGTAAATTTTAATAACAATGCTTTTAGTACGGGGAGCATGGGGTGAATCTCGTTTTTTAATACCTGTAGCATACCCCGCCTGTGAACTCTGGCAATAGATAATCCATCCTAATGAAACTAAAGATTCGAGACTAAAGGCATGAGGCCCAAGGAACACGGCCTGCGATCCAGGAGCCCCGGTCTGTGGTCCTGCTAGATTGACAACGGCTGGAATGGCGCCTCCACATAATCACGCGCTGGAGTGAAGTTGTCATCAATCAACCTACGCGCATCTGCTGGCCGCATAGAGCGCGTGCCGTGTCACTTCACCCCACGGGACGTCCCATTCCAGCCATTGTTATTTATCTTCAGTGCAAGAACAAGGTGGTGATTTTTGGTACGAGAAGAATTAACATTAGGACAAGTAACTGGATGCCTATAAAAGGACCATGGACTGTGGCCAACAGAAGCCAAAACGTTACCTTTATACTCACCGTAGATTTGGATGGACAAATTAATGACTAGGGACACCTCTACACTGAAGACCGCGATTATCGAAAACTTTGGCACCCCCTGTGCCGTGATCGACTTGAACGTGGTTGAGCGCAATATAAAACGTGCCCAGATCTTATGTGAAAATGCTGGGGTAAAGAACCGGCCACATATAAAAACTCATAAGTCACCTTTACTAGCAAAAATGCAGATTGCGGCTGGCGCTAAGGGTATTACGTGTCAAAAGCTTGGAGAAGCTGAAGTAATGGCGAATAATGGCATTACTGACATAATTATAGCGACCAATTTGCTTGGTGCCGCTCGATCTGGCCGACTGGCATCATTGCAGCGGCGTATGCCGCTGAAGGTTTGCAGCGACAACTTAGTTTCTCTTGCGGCTTATTCGGATGCTGCAAGAGAAGCTGAACGTGTGCTAGATGTGATGATTGAATGTGACACTGGTCAAAAACGTGCAGGCGTTGAGACCCCCCGCGAAGCTGTCGCGCTGGCCCAAGTTATCCGCAATGATCCAATGCTAAATTTTGTGGGGCTGCTATTTTACCCCTCAAAGGATAGCTGGCCCCAAACTCAGGTTTTTCTGGATGAAATGGTAACAGGCCTAGCGTCCGTAGGGTATGAGCCAGGCATCGTTTCTACGGGAGGAACACCTAATTTTGCTAACGTTGGAAAACTTTTAGGTGCTACTGAACATCGTGCAGGAACGAGTATCTTCAATGATCGTATGATGATTAAAGATGGATTTGCAACACAGGAAAATTGCGCATTCAGTGTTTATTCGAGCGTGGTTAGCCGTGGTGGAGAAGAGCGAGGCATTTTGGATGCTGGCTCTAAAACATTAACGTCTGACACAGGAGGCCTGCAGGGCTTTGGTTTGATCCTTGAATATCCCGAAGCGCGTATACATAAATTTGCAGAAGAGCATGGGTTTCTTGATCTTTCGAAATGTACAAATAAACCAGTAGTTGGTGACATCCTGCGTGTGATCCCAAACCATGTATGCGTTGCTGTAAATATGTTTGATCAGTTGGTAGCTGTTAGAGATGGCGAAATTATTGAGGTGATACCAATTGAAGCACGTGGAATGCTTGTTTGAGGATGATTTAAAACATTATGGAGCTAAAATTGCTTTCTTTAGCAAAGAAATTTTTTCAATAGCGTCAGTTGTTTTATTTATCCTTATCAGCAGCTAATTGTGGCATTGGCGATTCTGGCTGAACTATTAGATTGCCTTGATTCATAAGCTGACGCTCATTTCTCATAGCCAAGAAAAAGATGAAAGCCGTAATATGATATTAGCACGCATCAAATACGTATATAAACTCATTAGTTTAAGCGTTGTTATTTTCTTAAACATAACTGGACACGCAATGGCATATGAAGAACCAGATTATAAACTGATCAAAACTACAGATGTTTATGAAATACGGCAGTATGAAGATCGGCTTGCAGTTCAAACGACTCAGGCTGCTGGCCAGAACGGGGCGTTCAGGCGATTATTTAATTATATTTCTGGCTCCAACCAAAGTTCATCAAAAATTGAGATGACTGTTCCGGTTATGCAATCAGATGGCAGTGGCGGTTCAGTCATGCTTTTTTTCTTGCCTACAAGTTTTACAAAACAATCAGCCCCACTTCCAAAAGCAGATAATGTTGAGTTGGTCACCATAAAAGGTGGCTATTATGCGGTTATCAACTATTCGGGGCGGTCAACTAATAAAAACTTCAAAAAGCACGCTACCATATTAAAGGATGCCTTGAATGCTGATAATATTGTGCAAACGGCCGATCCCAGCATGGCGACTTATAACGGTCCATTCACACCGTTTTTTCTGCGTAGAAATGAAGCCATGTATCGTGTGCAATGGAAATAAAGCGATATTACCGATAGAGTTCGAAGGCGCCTTAAATAAGTTCTAATCATTTGAGATTTCCCATTCCTATTTGTAAGGGCTAAAATACTTTTATATAAGTCAGCAAAGTATTCATTAGATAGGTTTGCCTCTCAAGCATGAGAACCTGTACACACTAAACTTTTTACGATCACAAATAATGGTGATGTGTTTAATGTGTGCCTATCTATTTAATTTCTTATTTACGTTTTGTTGCTGTGCAAAAACAATCACAACACCAGAAAAAATAATGAGAACAATACCAAGGATACTAAGATTATTAGGTACAATATCCCAAACTAACCAGCTAAAAAATCCAACAGAAATTAGATATGCATATTCGTAAATTGCGGCATAGCTTGTTTTGGTTAACTGATAGGCTCTGGTCATTAAAGATAAAGCGGCTGATGCTCCCGCTGCAATTACTACCATCCAGAGCCAAAATAAAGCGTCCACACTCTGCCAACCCTGAAAGAGAAATGGAGCCTGTTTGATTAGAGTGGGTCCAACAGGAAACAGCGTGAACAATGTGGTAATTAAGGCACCACATAAACCGATGCTGACAATAAAGCTCATCAGAATGGCCAGAGAACTCTCATCACGTAAATAATGGTATGTGATGATTGAGCCTATCGCATAGCACGCACCAGCCATAACAGGCATTATTTGATAGAAAGAGAAGCCAGAACCACCTGGCTGTAGGACTAGTAACACACCACAGCTACCAATTATCACCGCAATCACTCGTCTTCTGCCAATTCGTTCTTTGAAAAAAATCATTGAAAAAATTAGGACAAAAATTGGTGAAGTAAAGAGACCTGCACCCGCCTCCGCTAAAGGCATCATTGGCATTACACCAAAATAGAGAAGCATCGACGTAACCATGAAGAATGTTCGTATCAGAATTGGTTTCCAGTATTGCGGTATAACAGAAAGTCCAAACAATCTTCCAAGACCAAAAACCAAAACCATTGCGATTATTGACCGGCTGAAGTGAAATTGTCCTACACTCACTTTATCAGAGACAAGCAAAGTTAGGTTATCTGAAAAACCGAAGATAGATATTCCAGACACAAGTAGTATTGCCCCCTGAGTTGCTGGCGAAAATGTTTTTAACACGGAAACTTAGCCCCTCCAATGATACTAAATGCATAATTTAAAATTTAGCTTCTGCACCATAGCAATTAGTATTTATCAAATTTCAAGCATAGAATAAAATGTCTGGCCAAGTTCTCTGGAAGAGCAGCAACTGGGCTCATGCAGGTTTCAGTTTTGCCTCCCCAAGCCTTTGTCGATATTTGACTGCTCGGACATCCCAATATTTGGTTATCACCAAATAAGCTCCTTTAGCCCCCATTGTTGAAACCCATAGATACCAACGGCCACCCAAGGCGTCATTTGCCTGCCGTGGAATCATTTTGACAACTCAGTATCGCGTCTGTTGCAAAACGTCTTAACGCACAGCCTCGGTCCAATTTAGTCAAGAAGCGCACTTAAGTCGGGATACGCAGGCACTTCAAATGTGCGCTCTAAGGCGGCCCTGATGCGAAGTACCAAAGATTATTGACCTGCGCGGGCGACAATTTTTAGGCTGGTGGGCAACCGGTCTGCGGCTGGAAGGGTGGGCATCGATAGGGCGCACATATCTGTCTAACGTCAGCGCCTATGGGTCCAAATATGGTAATTTGATAAGAGAGCTTTTCTGGCTCTTTCGTAATGAAAAGCTATTTTTCTTTGCATTAGCTGACGTGCTGCCGCAGACTAATCTTTATAGCAAGAAAGACATGAAATGAAACTTCCGCTAAAAATGTTCCACAATGGAAACGCTCCTTTAGCCAACGGTCTTAAGCGTGATAATATCTTATCGATGAGTGATAGTGAATTCGAGAACAACCATGGTTTCATTCAGTGGGCTTTCCCTACTAATGTAAAAAACCAGAGTTTATCTTCAGCGCCTGTGTTGGATTCTGCCTCTGCAACAGCTCTTTCTAGTAGACAGGATGTCGTCGAGTTCCTCGAAGAAATGGCTGTTAGGTTTTTAGAATTTCTTGGGCGGAATGATCAGTGGCTTGCGCCATATGATCATAATCATGCACGCATTAGCCGCGCTATAACGAGTTTAAGGTTACTTCATAGCTGGGAGCTGGCCAGTTGGTTTTATCAAGAGGTTATTAGGCTGGCAGGTTCAAAATTTGATGAAATGCATAAGTCTAATAATTATTGGAGCAGCTACGCATCACCGCTTTCAGACCAAATAGCGGGGTGCTTTGTAGGATTAGCTATTGGGGATGCTCTTGGAGCGCCTGTTGAGTTCTGCAGGCGAGGGATGTTTGCTGAGGTTACAGCCTATCGTGAAGGTGGTAAGTTTAACCTACCGCCAGGTGCTTGGACTGACGACACTGCCATGGCTCTATGCCTCGCTGATAGCCTAATTAAGAACCACGGCTTGAACCCCAGCGACTTGCTTGAAGGTTTCTGTGAGTGGGCAAGTGACGGAGTTAATACGAGTACAGGTGTTGCTGTTGGTATTGGCCAAAACACTTTGAGAACTCTTGGATCTTATAAGCGAGATGGATTGCTAGAAGCGAAAGCCTTTGGGTCAAAAAATGATGGCAATGGATCAATCATGAGGTTGGCAGCTGTACCATGTACCTACGCCTACGATATTGAGGTTGGGAATGGTGTCGCGCGCGCGCAATCCAAAACCACACATGCATCAACTTTGGCAGAAGAGTGTAGCCACTATTTGAACGAGTTAATCACTCACTTGTTTCAGGGGAGGTCTTTGGATGACGCTAGAGGCATACTTTCTAAACAGACCTGGTCTGACCCACTAACGTATGCCCTGTTGATAGAGCTAAAAGGCCTGGACGCTGCTGCCATAAAGTCCTCCGGTTATGTAGTCGATACGCTGCAGGCTGCAATCTGGGCTGTACAAACCACCAAATCTTTTGAGGCTGCAGTGTTGAAAGCGGTTAACCTTGGCGATGATGCTGACACCGTGGGAGCTGTTACCGGTCAAATAGCGGGAGCGATGTACGGATATAGTAAGGTTCCAAAAGCTTTGAAGTCGGGGCTAGTTGATGAGCGAAAGCTTTACGTCACTTCTCAGTTGTTATGTACACCACGTGTTAATGCCTGAGCAATCCTAGCCAACACGATGAAACCATCACCTATGCTAACTTGATACTTTCCAAGCAGGCCCGAAAATCTGATTTCAACGCAAGCGGGGCGTTATCATCCGCCGATACTTGTACCTGTGCAAAAAAGCCTTCTGCAAATGCATTATTATCGTTATTACGAAAAAGCCCAACCTCATATCTCCAAGATGAATTTCCTATGTGCCCAACTCTTACGCCGGCATGAATAAGGTCTGGAAAGCCCGCTTCATCATGATACAAACAGCCGCTTTCTACTACCAGGAAACGGACTTTATCACCTGACAAGTCAAAGACTGATTGTTCTAATTGCCAATTGGTTACTGCAGTGTCGATTAAAGAATAATGGATCACGTTGTTCATATGGCCGTATTGGTCATTATCCATCCAACGTGTGGGCAGGTGATAAAATACTGGATAGTCTTTTCGGGTAGCTGGCGGGGTACGGGGCATTTCAGTCTCTTTTTTTGAGGGTTAGAGCTCATCTCAAGTAGACTACTGTAATTACCGTTTCTGTGAAGCCTCAATCTGTATGCATGACCCTACATATCTAGCTAGCATCCCGCTTATTGCAGCAAACAATTCTAACCCAACGATATCTTTAAGGATGCAGTTTTGGTTAGGGTCGCTTAGGTCTAACATCAGATTTGACAGCACGCGTATAGTGACTGAAGATTTCTGTGGCACGACACAATAGACAAAGAGTGTGACTTGCAATCATACTGATATTACGTAAGTTATTGTTGCGGTTTACAGTGGCTTTGTGCCGGTGCTTGAGCCGGATGCATTCGTACAAAATGATAATAATCAGTAGGCAAAGGTATGGAAAATTAAATATGGTTTCCCCCGGCAAGCTTCCGTTAACAAGTGCCCATTGGGGCACTTATCGTGCAAAAGTTAAGAATGGCCGCGTTCAGGAGTTGCTAGACTTTGAACAGGACGCAGATCCTTCTCTGATTGGGCGAGGTATTATTGATGTGCAGGATGGACCAACCCGTATAGACGCTCCAATGGTCCGTAAAAGCTGGTTGGAGGGAGGAGCTGGTTGTCGGCCTGATCTGCGCGGTGTTGACCCTTTTATTGAAGTTAGTTGGGATAAAGCTCACAAATTGGTAGCTGGAGAACTTGAGCGGGTTCGTTTTCAACACGGCAACGAATCTATTTTCGGTGGATCTTACGGCTGGGCTAGTGCCGGGCGCTTCCATCATGCGCAAAGTCAATTACATCGGTTTTTAAATTGCATAGGTGGTTATACCCGCTCAAAATTTACCTATAGCTATGCCGCCGCTGAAGCGATGGTCCCACATATATTAGGCAGTTTCCGGGCCTTTCTGGACACTTGCACTAGTTGGGAATCCATTCGTAAGAATACTCAACTAGTTGTTTGCTTTGGTGGTTTGCCGCTGAAGAACGGACAAATTAGTCAGGGAGGTACTGGCAATCATGTGCAGCGTGATGGCCTGCTTGGAGCAGCTAATGCTGGCATACATTTCGTAAATATTAGCCCGCTGCAGTCAGATTTATTAGAGGAGGTTGGTGGCAACTGGTTGGCCTTGCGACCTAACACTGATGTGGCTCTTATCTTGGGCCTTGCGCACACCTTGGAAGTTGAAGGGCTGAGTGATCAGAGTTTCCTAAATCGGTATACAAATGGTTTTGACCAGTTTCTGCCGTATTTGATGGGGCAAAAAGATGGCGTAGTTAAAAATGCTGACTGGGCTGCTGATATTAGTGAAATTCCTGCTGAAACGATCCGGAGGTTAGCTCGGCGCATGGCGGCAGAGCGTACGATGATTTCTGTAAGTTGGTCGCTCACACGTCAAGACCACGGGGAGCAACCGTTTTGGGCAGCTATCATGTTAGCGTCGATGCTGGGTCAGATTGGACTGCCAGGAGGCGGGTTTGGGTTTGGGTATAGTGCCATGAATTACATAGGCAGTCAGCACACAATCATTCCAGGCGTATCGTTTCCACAAGGGCAGAATGCAGTTGAAAATTTTATTCCTGTTGCCCGTATTTCAGACCTTCTGTTACACGCGGGAGAGTTCTATGATTTTAATGGGGCTAGATATCAATACCCTGACACTAAGTTGGTCTATTGGGCGGGCGGCAACCCGTTTCATCACCACCAAGACCTTAACTTATTAATGGAGGCGTGGCAAAAGCCTGACACGATTATTGCTCATGAATGGTGCTGGAATTCACTGGCTAAGCGTGCTGACATTGTATTGCCCTGTACTACTACATTAGAACGCCAGGATATTGCTATGACACCACGCGATCCCTACGTGGTCGCCATGTCAAAACTGACAGAACCCAATGGACAGGCTCGGGATGATTATGATATTTTTGCAGGTATTGCTGAAGAGATGGGGGTTGGGGATGCTTTTACTGAAGGTCGCAGTCAACTAGACTGGCAGCGTTGGATTTACGAACAGACCCAGGACCGCGCGGGAACCGCGGGGATAATAATGCCAGATTATGCCACATTTCTCCAAGAGGGGTGGTTCAAACTTGATGATCCTGTCAAACCTATTATCATGTTGGAGGACTTCCGAGCAGACCCTGTGGCCAACCGCTTGGACACGCCCAGTGGACGTATTGAGATATTTAGTAAAGCGGTGGCTGATTTTGGTTACGATGATTGTCCTGGCCATCCGGTCTGGCAGGAACCCTACGAATGGTTGGGGCGTGCTGACCCCCGTTGGCCATTGCACTTGATTTCCAACCAGCCCAAAGACAAATTGCACTCACAATTTGATCATGGCCAGGTCAGTAAGGCCAAAAAGGTGAACTTCCGTGAGCCTATTCACATCAACCCAAATGACGCTACTGAACGTGATTTAAAAAACGGTGATGTTGTACAAGTACATAACGCTCGTGGTGCGTGTTTGGCCGGTGTCGTAATAGATCTGGCACTCCGCCAAGGCGTTGTTCAAATGAGCACAGGATCTTGGTACGATCCTGAAGACCCTTCAAAACCTAATTCACTTTGCAAGCATGGAAACCCTAACGTGCTTACCAAGGATAAAGGTACCTCAAAGTTGGGGCAAGGCCCAACTGCGCACACCTGTATGGTCAATGTGGAACTCTACAGACAGGCAGTGCCACGTGTGACTGCTCATGAGCCACCTGAGATTTTGAGAACCCAAAAAAAAGATAGCAAAAATAAAATGTAAGCAAGTTAAATAAGTTTAAGAATCGTAGGATACAGTATTTATAAGCGCTCGCTGACTTGAGAAAATGTTGTACTTTATTACTATGGTCAGTCCAAAGATGGCCCTTAGTATTTATATTAGTCGCCCATAGTTCTTTCAACACGGTCCCTTGAATAGTTGCTTTTGAAAAACAGATGAGCAACGCCGTGATCGTGAGAAGACATGAGTATAAGGCGTTTAGAACTCATCAGAGACGTTTTGAAATATTTTGTAGTGCCCAAATCATACCAAAATTTTGTAGACAGGTCCCGCACCGTCAAAGTTACACCGTGCTGATTTATATTGACACAATGCTACAAACATTAGTGAATAAAGAATAATATTCTGGTAAACAGAAAAACCCCATTAACAGAAGGAGAAAATTAATGAAGCTATCCAACTTTATGAGTACTGTCATGATGACAGCGGCTATTGCGTTTGGAGGGGCTGCCGCCCTTGCGCAAAGTGCTGGTGGATCTTTGGTGTTCCTGGTTCAGCCAGAGCCCCCTACGATGGCGGGTTATGTCTCAACCTCCGGTCCGATTGGGCTTTTGGGACCAAAGATTTATGACGGCCTATTCGACTATGATAACGACGGAAAGATGGTCCCCGTATTGGCTGAGAGTGTTGACGTCAGTGAAGATGGTAAAACCGTGACCTTTAATCTACGCAAAGGCGTAACTTGGCACGACGGAAAACCATTTACCTCTGCAGATGTTCAGTTCACCATTATGGAAGTACTTAAGAAAGTGCACCCTCGTGGTCCGAACTCGTTCAAAGAAGTAAATAGCATAGATACCCCAGACGCGCACACAGCCGTCTTCAACTTGGGTAATCCAGCACCATATATGTTGCGCGCGCTGTCCGCTTATGAATCGCCAATGGTGCCAAAGCATCTCCTCGAGGGACAGGATATCAAAAGCGCCAAGTTGGCGAATAACCCCGTTGGCACTGGACCTTTCAAATTCACCGAATGGAAAAAAGGTCAATATATTCGGCTTGATAAAAATGAAAGCTACTGGAAAGAGGGTCGGCCATATATCGATAGGATCGTAGGGCGATTTATTCCTGATGCATCTACCCGTGCTGCGGCAATGGAAAAAGGCGAAGTACTTTATGCGGCATACAACGCTGTATCTAATGTTGAAGCGGTTCGTCTGAACAAAGAGAAAGATAATATTTCTGTTACTACAGATGGCTATTCAATGATTAATCCAATGGCCTTGATTGAGTTCAATACAAAAGAGGGTCCGTTCACAAATGCAGTGGTACGACGTGCTATTTCTACCGCCATCGACAGACAATACATGATTGATACGATCTTTTTTGGTTATGGAAATCCTGCTACAAGTGCGCTCTCAAGCAATTTTGCAGCGACTGGTCTCCATGCAGAAATGCCTCACTATCCTGCGACTGGAGATATCGCCGCAGCCAATCAGATGCTTGATGATGCCGGATATAAAAAAGATAGTGACGGCGTCAGAATGAAAGCAATGTTTGACTTGATCCCATATGGCGAAGACTGGAAACGAGGTGGTCAATACATCCAGCAAGTTTTGGGTGAGATTGGAATTGACGTTGAGCTTCGCTATGAGGATGTTCCTACGTGGCTCAAGCGTGTTTATCACAACTACGATTTCGATATGAACCTAAACTATTTCTACCAATTGTCTGATCCAGTTTTAGGTGTGCACCGTCATTATGGAACTAATATGATCCGTAAAGGCACGCATTTTGTGAATTCATCTCGCTACAGTAATGCAGGTCTGGACGCCCTGCTTGGTGCGGGTATGAAAGAGCCTAACGCAGAAAATCGGTCGGCAATTTATATGGAAATACAAAAAATTCTGGCCAGAGATATGCCAGTTGTTAATTTGTTTGAGTTGGAGTTCCTGACAGTTTATAACACTAAGCTTAAGGGAGCCTATGGTTCTTCTATGGGTGCGTATTCGTCCTTCGCTGACGCCTACCTAGACTAATTAATAAAAAATGCAGATGAGCTGGAACACCTTCCAGCTCATCTTTTTTGTACTTCTCCGCAGACTACTATTTGCGGCTTCGATAAAATAAAAGATGAAATCAGTATGAATAGATCAAGCAAAATCCTGCGTTATGTTGCCAAACGGCTGATTCAAGGTATCCCTATTATCCTTGCCATTGTTGTTATGAACTTCTTTCTTCTTAACTTGGCTGAAGGCGATGCCGTTGATGTATTGGCGGGTGAAGCGGGTTCAGCAACGCCAGAATATATGGAAGAGATGCGTAAGAAGTTTGGGCTCGATAAGCCGCTTCCTGTTCAATTGGCTGTCTATCTGAAAAATGTTGTTCAGCTAGACCTTGGGAGGTCGCATCGACATGACATGCCAGTGACGGAATTGATCGTCGACAGACTTTGGCCCACACTTCTGTTGATGACGAGTACGATAATGCTTGCAGTGGGTTTTGGGATATTACTTGGCCTATTTGCTGCTATAAATTTAAACACTTGGAAAGATGCTATGATCAGCGTCTTCGCTTTAATAACCTATGCAACACCTTTGTTTTGGGTCGGACTGATGATGATTATTCTATTCTCGATAAAGAATGATTGGTTTCCTACCAGTGGTATGGAAAACAGCGCTGCGTTTTATGAAGGTTTCGACCGTGTAAAGGACATCGCCCATCATTTAGTATTACCAACAATTACACTGTCTCTATTCTATTTAGCTTTATACACTCGGATGATGAGAGCTTCAATGCTTGAACAATACGGCCAAGACTATGTTATTACGGCCCGCGCGAAAGGTTTGACCGAGCGCCGGATCACTTTTGTCCACGTGCTGCGAAATGCTCTTTTGCCTGTTGTAACTATGGCTGGCGTACAGGTTGGGGCTTTGATTGGTGGATCTGTCATTGTGGAATCGGTTTTTGCATGGCCAGGTCTTGGCATGCTCGCATTCGAGTCTCTTTTTGCCCGTGATCTAAACCTTTTACTGGGTATTTTTCTTTTATCCTCAGTGCTGGTCGTTGCAGTAAATTTGGTCGTTGATATAATTTACTGTTTTCTCGACCCCAGAATTGAGGTCAATTAAAATGAATAGTTTTTGGAATAGATTTTCCCGTAATAAATCTGCCGTACTTGGATTGTTCATTCTCGGCCTAGTAGTCTTTATGGCATCAATTGCCGGTTTGATTTATCCAGATGATCCATTCCTTTATTCAAGGTTCCCTCTGTCGGGTCCTGGGGTAAACGGGTTTCTGTTAGGCAGCGATTCCATTGGCCGTGATGTTGCTTCAGGAATTGCGCATGGTGCTAAAACATCTCTACTAATCGGTTTGATTGCGACTCTTGCAGCTGTATTTATAGGTGTTATTTTTGGTGCATTCGCGGGTTATTATGGAGGTTTAGTAGATGACGTTCTGATGCGTATCACCGAAGTTTTTCAAACCATTCCTTCATTTGTTTTTGCGATATTGCTGGTGGCTATCATGAAACCATCTATCGAAAGCGTCGTTATTGCAATAACAGTAGTTTCCTGGCCTGCAGTTGCACGTCTGGTGCGCGGCGAGTTCTTAGCACTTAAAAACCGTGAATTTGTACAGGCATGCCACACGCTTGGCATGGGGGATGTGCGGATTATGATGGCCGAAATTCTACCTAATTGCCTTAGTCCGATCATCGTAATCGGATCGCTCATGGTGGCGACGGCCATTTTGATAGAAAGTGGTTTAGCCTTCTTAGGATTAGGCGACCCAAACGTGATGAGCTGGGGCTTTCAAATTAGTGACGGTCGGTCAATGCTCAGGGTGGCTTGGTGGATTTGTACATTCCCCGGCATTGCCATTCTTATCACTGTTCTTGCCATTAACCTTGTTGGTGAAGGATTGAACGACGCCTTGAATCCCCGCTTGAGAGAACGCAATTGACTAATACCTTACTCACGATATCGAACCTGGACATAAGCCTTCCAGAAGGATCCGAACGGTCTTTGGCGGTGGAAAACCTTTGCGTTGATCTGGCGCCGGGCGAGACGCTCTGCATCGTTGGTGAAAGTGGCTCGGGCAAGTCATTGACGGCCCGAGCGTTGATGGGCCTACTGCCAGCGCCGCATGTGCGTGTCTCAAAGGGAAGTATTAATTTCTGTGGTGAGGATCTGATACAAGCTAGCGAACGCCGCTTGCGAGAAATCCGTGGCAGCGAAATTTCAATGATATTTCAAGAGCCCATGACTGCGCTAAACCCAGTGATGACGATTGGTACCCAGATTGACGAAATTTTCCGTTATCATGTGGCTATGCCTGCAAAGGAGCGACGGCAGCGCGCGATACAATTGTTGGAAGATGTGCAGCTGCCGGATCCTGAGAAAATTGTAAGTGCTTATCCGCATGAACTCTCCGGCGGACAGCGCCAAAGGGCGATGATTGCGATGGCGCTGTCGCTAGAACCTAAGATCATAATAGCGGATGAGCCTACGACTGCGCTCGATGTAACTACACAGGCCCAGATCTTAAAGCTGATCAGTGATATGCAGGCCCTGCACAAGACTGGTGTGCTCTTCATCACTCATGACTTTGGTGTTGTGGCTGATATTGCCGACCGGGTGGCGGTAATGCAAAACGGCCGTGTTGTCGAAACCGGGTCGGTGGACGAGGTGCTTAACCGACCCGAACACGACTATACCAAGAAACTAATATCGTCGGTTCCAAGCCTTATCCCCCGCCCACCAAGAACGCGATCTGCCGATGTAGTACTTGCTGTTCAAAACGTGCAGAAAACATTTGGTGATGGCAAGAGTTTCTTTGGTTTTGGTAAGCCCAATCGTGTGGTGCACGCAGTCAAGAATGTGTCTTTGGAACTGTGCCGGGGCGAAACTCTTGGCGTAGTGGGGGAAAGTGGGTCGGGAAAATCTACTCTTGCACGCTGTATCATCCGTCTTCTGGAAAACGACAGCGGCAAAATTATGCTGGATGGCATCAATCTTTGTGATTTGAACCGTAAAGAAATGCGCCCTTGGCGAGCAAAAATTCAAATGATCTTCCAAGATCCATATGCGTCTTTGAACCCACGCGTGAAGGTTGGGCAGATCATCGCGCAAGGCCCAATGATTCAGGGTGCTAATAAAAAAGAAGCTGAGGCCCGAACTCGCGAATTGCTTGAAATCGTAGGGCTTGATGAGCGCGCATTCAATCGCTATCCGCATGAGTTTTCCGGTGGACAGCGACAACGGATAGGGATTGCTCGCGCACTGGCGCTTGACCCTGAAATTTTGGTTGCTGATGAACCTGTCTCGGCGCTCGACGTCTCGATTCAAGCGCAAATTCTTAAGCTTCTTGACGAAATTCGCGAACGAATGAACCTTTCGATGGTGTTTATTACTCATGACCTGAGAGTGGCAGCGCAAGTCTGCGATCGGCTGGCTGTCATGCGCTACGGCGAGATCGTCGAAACCGGAGTTACAGGACAAATTTTTAACGCACCACAACACAGCTATACCCGCGATCTTCTGGCCGCTGTTCCTGGCCAGAAGTGGGATCGTTAGGCGATATGGGGTCCAAGGCCTGCTAGGAACAAAGCTGAATTAAAGAGTGTAAAAGTGAGATATTACTGAATTTAATGAGAACTGAACCAAGATCACACTCGATTGGAGAAGATGATAACGCGATGCCTGTGACAATTCCAAATCCAACCGGTTCATACCCAAGCATTAGCGCCTTAGCTGAAGCATTTCAAGATGGTAGCCTCACGCCAAGTGATGTTGTGCAGGCGCATTTACAACGCATTGAAAAACTTGATTCAACCCTCGGCAGCTTTCAGGCCGTCTATGCCGAAGATGCGCTAGCGGCCGCGGGCGCGGCAGATGAGGCAATAGCGTCAGGGCATCGGGTAGGCCCGTTTCATGGAATTCCTTTTGCATTGAAAGATATATTTGAGGTTGAAAGCCGCGTTACCACTTGTGGCTCATGGGCAATGCAAGACCGCATCTCACTCCATAGCGGTCCGATTGTCCACCGTTTGATTGCAGCGGGTGGCATTTTACTTGGCAAAACCAAAACTGTCGAATGTGCGTTGGGCGGATGGGGCACAAACCAGCGCATGGGGACGCCGTTGAACCCTTGGGATTTGAGTCATCCGCGGGTTCCTGGCGGGTCGTCTGCCGGGTCAGGGGTGGCTGTTGCTGCGGGATTGAGTGTCTGCGCCACTGGTACTGATACTGGCGGGTCGGTGCGTCTGCCCGCCGCTTTTTGTGGCCTAACCGGATTAAAAACAAGCAAGGCCTGCCTACCAACGGCTGGCATAATGCCGCTGTCCCACAGCTTGGATACCCCCGGCCCAATGACGCGATCGGTGATGGATACCGCCCTCATGCTGGCCGTGATGCAGGGATGTGAAAGTTGGCGGATCGAATACGATCTTGAACATCATACTGGGCTATTCAACAAGTTTTTAGACGGTGTTTCTGGATTAAAATTTGGGGTTTTGGACGATTATGAGCGAAAAAATTGCAGTGTAGATATCCTTGCCAGTTATGACGACGCCGTTAATCGTTTGTTAGCACTTGGAGCAGAAATAGAGGTGTTTACGACGCCGGAGCGCTATGTTGATCTGGCAGCTGCCAATGGAGCGATAACTATCTATGAAGGCTATGGGTACCACAAAGATTTTTATGATGACCCGCAGGCCCCAATGGATGAAGATGTGCGCAAACGGATGTTGACCGGGCGTGGCCTGACCCCCGCATCTCAGGTCGAACGGCTGGCCGCTCAGCTGCAATGTCAAACCAGGTTTGACATTGCACTTAAGGGTTTTGACGCTTTGCTGACTCCCACCATCACTGATACTGCACCTTTGTTGTCAGAGATTGATCAAGATATATCACCGGGCCATTTTACCCGCCCATTCAACTATCTAGATATGTGCGCCCTATCGATGCCCACCCTTCCAGCCGCAGACCAGTTGCCCACCAGCCTGCAAATTGTTGCCCGCGCAGGTCAAGAATCTTTGGTACTTCGCATCGGAGCCGCCTTAGAGCGCACATTTGAGGTGCCTGCGTACCCCGACTTTAGTGCGCTTCTTGACTAAATTGGACCGAGGCTGTGCGTTAAGACGTTTTGTAATAGACGCGAAACTGAGTTGTCAAAATTATTCCACGGCAGGCTACCGCAAAAGGTAATCGAGCCTACTGAAAACACTCGCCCGCCTCCGGCAGTTTCGAAATATACCATGTCAGCACGCTTAACCGCGTCTTCTGGCCCCCCTGACAAATTTGTCAGATGGGTCAATTGTTCCTCAGGAACTAACATAAATTCATTTGCAGTGTCGTAGGATTGTGCCAGAATTGTGATGTTCTGGTCACTACCTAACATTGGATCAATACGGTCCAGTTCAAAACCGGCGGCGCCATTGCCGCTAAACCCGAAGTCACCAATCACATCACCCTCAATTCCGTCGAACACCCAGTCAAACGCCGGATCGTGGCAGCTTCTGTGGTAGGGCATTCCGGTGAATACGCCCTGTGCGGTAAAGCCGATGCCAACTAGCTGCTGCGGGGCCCGCCCGCTACGCCGCCACAAGCCTCCATAGGTGCCATCAAACGCGTTGTAATATTCGCCGGGTTCCGAGGCCCATGCCCGCAGCCCGTCTTCGGCCCGACGAATTTCTAACAGCCCTGGATCTTCGCTGTGGCGGGCGATCCGCCAATAAAATCCGTTTCCGCCCAAATAGTGGAGTGCACCTCCCTGATCGCGATACGCTGTCAGCGCATTTAACGTTTCACAGGTGTGATACTCGGGGTGGCTTCCGGTAACCAGCGCTGCATAACTGCTGATCGCAGTCACCCCATCGTTGTGCAACTCGGAATCGGTAATCAAATCATAGGGTATACCCTTTGCGTGTAGCCAGGATATCAAATGGCTATCGGCCTGAAAATGACGTAGCCCTGAACAGCTGGATTGCCCAAAGGTCAAATAGCCAGGTCTCAGGTTAAATAGTGGTCGCCTGTGTGAGGCATGGCAAATGCCTGATCCATCGTGGTGATTGTTATAGGTCGATAAACCATAATCATGAAACTCAGCTGGGTTATGCGGATAAGCCTGCCAGTCCTTGATCCGGTCAAGCCAAGATTGTTCATAATCTGGGCGGGCATGGTTGCCGTAAATCGCATAGGTAAAGGTGGAAACAAGAACACAAAGCTTGGCGCGTGGTTTGCCAAGCTCTGGGCAGACAAAAAAAGGTATGGCGTCATACTCTGCGCCGCAACTGATCCGCATCACATAAACCCCAGAGGGCAAATTAGCCGGAATGACAAAACTGAAGTCAGTATCCCAATTGAAGTCATAAATTTCATTTTGATGAAACGCGATAGCAGCGTAATGCGCTGGTTTGTGTCGCCAGTTCATTTCGCTAGCATCCCAAAGAGATCCTGTCACAGCCCGCGTTGGCGCATTCACCAGTTTTAGATCGGGACAGGGCGGGATTCCAAACTGCCCTGGCACTGACATACTGGAGATATTCTGGGAAAAATCCCAAGCGGCAACCCGCGCACCGTCTGCACTGATCTGAGGGGCTTCGATCTTGCCATTAAAACAGTCCGTGGGCCCTGCATCGCTTGGATGTGCTGCAACCATCAAAATATCATGAACACACAGATCCATCACAGTGCCGGCACCAGTGGTTGGTGCGACTGTTGCCCCAGATAAAACACTCAGGCTGATGGACATCTGACCACTAGAAGCAATACTGGCTTTGATCTGGTACCACTGGCGCAAAACGGTTGCCTCAGATGATGCTAGGGTGACATCCCCTGACCGCAGCACCACGGCCCCTTGGGACGCGAGTTCAATCGAAAATCGCCCAAAAGACAGGATTGTCTGAGCTCGTGTTGTTTGCAGCGTTGGATAAATCCGAACCGAAACCTCAAGCGAATTCTTAGCCACAATATCCAGCTTTTCGACTGTAACCGCATGCGATCCAGGGCAAAACCCTTGATGGCGGGACGGAAAACTTTGGTCAGGAAAAAAATCAGCACAGTGCTGTTCAACCAGCCCCGGTCCGGCCGGATTTGGATCAGCGCAAATCGACCGGAATAATTGTGCCTGATAAGGCGTGTCGAGTTGTGAAGAAACTTTGAAATCAATCTGGTCCCCGGGACGCCCTGAAAGTTCGCTGCTATATCCGATCAGTGGCGCTAGTTTCATTTTAAACTCTTCTAAAAAAAGGCTGTGTGTATCCTATTAAGTACACTGTGTCCTATCCAGCTTTACACCGCAAGCGGGGGTCAGCTAAACTCAAGCAGAGGGGATCTTTCACAAGACTTAATAAATCTAAACGACCTAAGCAGGTGTTTACCGCACGCCAAAAATTAGATTTTTTCAAAGGGCGTAGCCCAAGCCTCTGTTTAACTCATCACCTCAAAAGCTGCTTTAGCTCGCCTGAAATCTTAAGCCTGACCCCTGCCACGTAGCGCCGTGGGGGACGGCACTAATCGATTAGAAAACTCAAATTGTCAAAATTTGGATTATGCACGTTTACCCGAAAAACCTCACGGTTGTTTCAGAAGCAATTTTTCAAAAAAATGGGTGGGCCTGACCGCTTGCAGCGTCGGTGGGGCGTTGCTAAAATTGATGAAAAGGGTGAGCCAAGCGCCTAATCTACAAAATATTTATCTAAAAAAGCACGTAGTGCCTTTTTAATTCTATAAGTTTAGGGCGAAATAGCCTTTTATCTTATTCGCTCTGTAGTGTTCTCTCAATGTATGCTTCTAAACCATCTAGATCTAGATGGTCGAATTGTCCAAAGCCTTGCATCCATGTCCATGCCTCTTGCATTGCGTCTGGATCAAGTTTGCACCACGTTACTCTGCCACGGCGTTCTTGTTGGATGAGCCTTGCATTCGTCAAAACCCTTAAATGCTTTGAAATTGCTGCCAAGGACATCTCGAAAGGTTCCGCCACATCGGTGACAGCCATATCATCCTCCAACAGCATCGATAAAATCTGTCTCCGTGTGGGATCAGCTAGTGCTGAAAATATCAGATCTAATGATGAGGCCATAGTTTGACTGATACTGATATGTATCCAATCGTCAACCAAATGGTTAAATATCAATTTTGGGCTGATTTTGGGATAGAGACTATTAATACAAGATAGAATATATAAAAAAATAAATAAAAACAGTAATTTATATAGTCTTACTTCTAGCTGACTTGAATTGACTCTGCGCACTGGGACGACTATCCCCTCTGCAACACTCTAAGTAAGGGGTACTAGGTGGCATCGCCAGATCCGGAAAAGCTTAAAGAGCTTGAAAATCGCATTGCGAGGGTTAGAAATGCGAATGCTCCTAAGCCTGCGAAAGAGGAGCACCATACCATGGCCAATATGGCCTGGCGTATGGTGATTGAATTGGTGGCGGGAATAGCCATTGGTTTTGGGATTGGGTTTGGCCTTGATTGGCTGTTTGGTACAGTGCCAATCTTCTTGATCTTGTTTATAGGTTTGGGCTTGGCCGCTGGTATTCGTACTATGATGCGTACTGCGGAAGAAGTTCAAAAAATGCACATGGCGCAAGCTGCAGAAGATAAAGAGGGTTAAGACCTTGGCAACAGAAACACACGGCGAAGCAGAAGTGGGTCTCGTATTTCACCCGATGGATCAATTCCAAGTCACGCCGCTGTTTGGCGCTGACAAGGTGGAATGGTTTACAATAACCAATGTTACGCTCTGGATGGGTCTTACTGTTCTAGTGATTGTATTCCTGTTGGTGTTTGGAGCGCGGGGCCGTGCCCTCGTACCAACACGTGGACAGTCAATTGCTGAATTGGCTTATGGGTTTATTTATAAAATGGTGGAAGATGTAACTGGCAAAGACGGTGTAGTTTTCTTTCCATACATCATGACATTATTTATGTTTATAGTTGTAGCGAATTTCCTTGGTCTGCTGCCGATGGCTTTCACAACCACAAGCCACATCGCTGTTACCGCTGTTATGGCTATGGCGGTATTTTTAGCTGTTACGATTCTTGGCTTTGTTAAAAATGGTTTTGGGTTTCTAGGTGTGTTTTGGATTTCATCCGCCCCCCTCATCCTACGCCCTATTTTGGCTTTGATAGAAGTTATCTCTTATTTTGTGCGCCCTGTGAGCCATTCCATTCGTTTGGCGGGCAACATGATGGCAGGCCATGCCGTTATCAAAGTGTTTGCAGCTTTTGCACCTTTGGTCCTTATTTCCACGGGTATCGGGTTAGTGGTAACGCCGCTTTCGATACTCGCGATCACCGCAATATACGCCTTAGAAGTGCTAGTAGCATTTATTCAGGCTTATGTTTTCGCAATTCTCACCTGCGTGTATTTGCGCGACGCTTTGCATCCGCACCACTAAGGTTTGAACCCTAATCTATCTATAATATAACCAAGGAGACTTTGAAATGACTGGCGATATCGTACAAATGGGTGCTTACATCGGTGCTGGCTTGGCATGTACTGGCATGGGCGGCGCAGCCGTTGGTGTGGGTCATGTTGTGGGTAACTTCCTATCCGGAGCATTGCGCAACCCTTCAGCCGCTGGCGGCCAAACTGCAACGATGTTCATCGGTATTGCGTTTGCAGAAGCTTTGGGGATCTTCTCGTTCCTCGTAGCCCTTCTGCTGATGTTTGCAGTTTAGTCCATCCGTTCCTTAGGTTCTGGGGTCCTTAAGGGGCCCCGGTTCGCCCTCAGGTATTGGAGGAATTGATATGGCCACACAGACACAAGACGCAAGCCAAGTGGCAGTAGAAACTGCTAAAGTTGGTATGCCACAACTTGATTTTTCGACATTTTCCAATCAGATATTTTGGTTAGTCGTTACACTTGTTGTGATTTATTTTATTCTGTCGCGCATTGCGCTGCCGCGTATCGGTGGAGCTTTGGCGGACCGTGCTGGTACGATCACAAATGATCTAGTTGAGGCGGAAGAATTAAAGCAGCGGGCACTTGAGGCTGAACAAGCTTATGAGAAAGCCTTAGCTGATGCGCGAGCGGAGGCTCAAAGCATCAACGTCGCAATGCGGGCTGAAATTCAGGCTCAGTTGGATGTGGAATTGGCGAAGGCCGATGCTCAAATCTCGGCTCGAACTGCAGAAGCGGCTTTAGCTTTATCTGAAATTCGCAGCTCGGCGATGGTAAGCGTAAAAGATGTAGCCAAAGCAACTGCGAAAGAAATTGTTGCGGTTATGGGCGGTAAGGCAGATGCTAAAACCGTGACGGCCGCTGTAACCGTTCGGATGAAAGGGTAAGTCATGACGCGTTTATCTGTTATACTGTTTACCTTAATGGCCTCACCGGCTCTTGCGGCCAGTGGTCCATTTTTCTCGCTCTATAATACTAACTTTGTTGTTACGATTGCGTTTGTCTGTTTTGTATCAGTAGTTCTATATCTCGGTGTGCCAAAAATGTTGGCTAAAATGCTGGATGCTCGTGCAGATGGTATTCGGGCTGACCTAGAAGAAGCTAAGTCTCTACGTGAAGAGGCTAAAGCTTTATTGGCGTCTTACGAAAAGAAACAAGCAGAAGTCCAAGCGCAAGCTGATCGGATTTTGGAAGCTGCGCGCTTAGAGGCTGCTGCTGCTGCTGAACAAGCCAAATCAGATATTGTGACCTCTGTGGCGCGGCGTTTAGTTGCTGCGGAAGAGCAAATTGCATCTGCAGAAGCATCTGCAGTCAAAGAAGTGCGCGACCAAGCCATCGTTGTGGCTGTGGGCGCTGCGAGGGATATTATTGCAAGTCAGATGACTGCTGCTGATGGTAATAGCCTTATCGATGATGCAATTACGCAAGCGGGCACAAAACTGCACTAGTTCTAATGACGATTAATTGGAAAAGCTCAATGTCTGTTCATTGGGCTTTTTCGCTTTGGAGTATAGAGCTATCGTTCTTTAGTATGTGCAAAGCGCAATTTGGCAACTTCTTCGTTCCTGTCTGCTCGATCTTGGGCCTTCAAAACTCCAGCGACAAAATCAAGATGCACATGGACTGCTGTTCTGGCTGCCGCTGGATCCCGCGCCTGCAAGGCGTCATTGATTGCCCGGTGTTGATCCAACAGCTGAGATCGACCGCTGCGTTGTCGAAATGTGGCCTGTCTGTTGTAGAAGACACCGGCCTGCAAGAGCTCATACATTGAGCGCATCATATGAAGCATTACCACATTGTGGCCCGCTTCACAGATCGACATATGAAACTGTGCATCAAGTCGAGCTTCTTCTTCTGAAGACCTCTTTGATTGCGCTGCTTCCATCTTCGCATAGATTGCGTTGATAACTTTGAGGTCAGTATTAGAGCCCACCCGTGCGGCACGCTCAGCTGCAAGGCCTTCCAGGTCTTTGCGAAATGCAAGATAATCATAAACTGCTTCATCATGCGTCGCAAATAGCCGCATTAAAGCTGGGGAAAATGCAGATCCCAGCACCTCGGCCACAAATATTCCAGCGCCCGCTCTGGAGGTAAGGAGCCCCGCATCTTGAAGTTCGCTTAGAGCTTCTCGTAGGGAAGGCCGGGAAACCGCAAGCTTTTCCGAAAGTTCTCGTTCAGATGGTAGGCGCTCGCCGGGGCGCAAAATACCACGAAGAATTAGCTGCTCCACCTGGCGGACAACTGATTTTGACAATCTTTCAGAGTCTATTTCTTGAAACGGCATAGCCTCTCCTCGGATTGACCAAGTTATATGACCAACCGCTGAGAAAGCAACTGCCTTTGCAGATTATGAACTTGGTCGTATGATAATTTCTACCCGCCTATTCTGTGCCCGGCCCTCTGCTGTTAGGTTATTTTCAATTGGGTCGTCCTCCCCTCGGCCAAGTGCTTGAAGTCGGACGGGCTGGACGCCGTTGTTTATCAAAATATTGGCTACAGCATCTGCCCGCCGCTGTGAAAGTGTTTCATTGTAGCTCGCGCTGCCAGTATTGTCTGTATGACCTAAGATCTTGATCATAGAATTAGGATAGGCTTGTAGGTTATTTGCCACCACCGCTAAGTCTCGTCTTAAGCTACTGCGCACGGAAGCACTGTCGAGTGCGAAGAGGATATCTTGAGGCATGGTCACAATTAGTTCTGCGCCAGTGTTTGTAATAACCACTTGATCGTTGTTAAGATCTTGACGGAGGTCTGCGGCTTGTCGATCTAGATTTCTGCCAATCATGTTGCCAGCCCCTGCGCCAACTATCGCGCCGATGATTGCGCCTTTATTACGATCCCCATCGCTTGACAGTTCCATGCCAGCAATGGCTCCGATGAGCCCCCCCATTACAGTGCCTGCGGTTGTATTATCACCGGGTTTGCTGTTGGTGGCACTTTCTGGCGTTACGCAGCCAGATGCCAAAAGCAAAACAGAAACTACCAGAGTGGGTAAGATAAGTAATTTTTTCATTTATAAATCCTTTATTGCCGTCAGCGAGATGAAGAAACTCATTTTAATCAAATAGAGGCTAACACATAATTCAACTCTAGATAAGGTTACGGTGCTCACCCTATTGTGATGTCTCGTCGCGTGCGCTCTCGAAAGCTAGAATTACTCGCTTCACGGGAGTACCCCAATGATAGCCTCCCAGCCCTCCAGATTTTCGCAATACCCGATGACACGGGATAATATAGCCGAGTGGATTACGACCTACGGCAGTGCTCACCGCGCGTACGGCTTTTGGTTTACAGATTGATTGTGCGATGTTGGAGTAAGTGGTGACATATCCAGACGGGATATGCATCAAGGCCTCCCAAACTTTAATTTGCAACGGTGCGCCCATCATATGCAGGGCAATATCCCCTTTGCCTGCAAATGCGGTATTGACCCAGGAAGCTAACCGATTAGGTTGTTGCTCAAATTGGGCCAATGGCCAGCGTTTCACCAAATCATCTCGCGCCGCCTCGCGCCCCATTTCACTAGAAAAGCCCAGCCCACAGAGCCCTAGGTTGGTGCCCATGGCAATAACTTCCCCAAAGGGGCTGGAAAAATAGCCCTCATAGATCGTGAGGCCAGCGCCTTTTGCAGCAAAGGCACCTGGGTTCATCGCCTCCCAGTGGATGGACAGGTCATGCAGGCGCTCACTTCCAGAAAGGCCAATTGAATTAGCTGTTTCTAAGGTTGTGCATTTGTGATGCAACAGCGCCTCGGCGTGCTCTAGAGTTAATTGATGTTGATATTTTTTAGGGGATATTCTGGCCCAAGAGGAAAACACCTCTTGAAAATGCGTGGGGCTCAGGTCAAGTGCATGTGCCAGCTCATTGAGGCTTAAAACATGATCGGCTAAATCTATTGTTGCAATGGCTCGGCGGATAACTGGGTAATGATTTGACTCTTCTAATTGCATTTTGGTCTCCATCTATGACTTACAATAGCCATTTGTATCAATATGGCGATCTGAAAATTACGGTTTAGTCTAGGCCCGAAGTTAGATACAACTGTGACATGGCAAAACAACTTTCATACCCGACTATGCGCGAGATATTTTCCCGATTTTCGCTCAGTGAGCCGGAACCAAAGGGTGAACTGCATCACGTCAACGTTTACACGTTGGTAGTGGCTGTCGCTCTATCCGCTCAGGCTACTGACAAGAGTGTAAACAAGGCGACTGAATCCCTATTCAAAATAGCAAACACGCCACAAAAGATGCTTAAACTTGGGGAAGTATCTTTAATTGAGTATATTAAAACCATTGGCCTTTATAAAACCAAGGCGCGAAATCTGCTAAAGATGGCCCGAATTTTGGTAGAGGATTTTGATGGTGTGGTGCCTAATTCACGGGCTGCGTTACAAAGCCTCCCAGGGGTTGGCCGTAAGACGGCAAATGTTGTATTGAACATGTGGTGGCGCCAGCCGGCCCAGGCCGTGGATACGCATATTTACCGGGTTGGCAATCGCGCTGGAATAGCGCCGGGCAAGACAGTGGATCATGTGGAGCGGGCCATTGAGGATAATGTCCCTGCCGATTTTCAGTTGCATGCGCACCATTGGTTGATATTGCATGGCCGATATATCTGTGTGGCGCGAAAGCCAAAATGCAGAGCTTGTATTATAAGTGATCTATGCCAATTTGAGGAGAAGACACAGTGACGAAATCCTATCAAGTCGTTGGTATCGGTAACGCCGTGTCTGATGTGATTGCAACAACTAGCGATGCGTTTCTTATGGAAAATAGTGTTGAAAAAGGTATAATGCAGCTCATCGATCAACCGCGGGCCGAGGCTTTATTTTCTGCGATGGCAGCGCGTACTGAAACGCCAGGTGGATCCGTAGCTAATACGATTTCTGGGCTTGGGTCTTTGGGTGTCCGGACTGCCTTTATTGGCCGCGTTGCTGATGATGAGTTAGGGCTCTCCTATGCGGCTGCAATGGCTGAGGAAGGGACGGATTTTCCAAACCTACCGGTTGAAAATGCCAGCTTACCAACATCACGTTCAATGATTTTTGTGTCGCCAGATGGTGAACGGTCAATGAATACTTACCTTGGCATCTCATCAGATGTGGGCCCTGTGGATGTATCTGAAGATGTTGTTTCAAAATGCGAAGTCTTATTTCTTGAGGGATATTTATTTGATAAAGATCCTGGTAAGGCTGCGTTTCGCAAGGCTGCGGAGCAAGCGCGCCTCTCTGGAGCCCGTGCTGGAATTTCCCTATCGGACCCCTTCTGTGTCGATCGTCACCGCGTTGACTTCCGCGCTTTAGTTGCAGGTCCATTGGATTTCTTTTTATGCAACGAAGAAGAGTTAAAATCACTCTATCAGACTGAAGGTCTTGCGGAAGCTTTGGCCTTGGGGGCCGCAGATTGTGATTTAGTGGTATGCACGCGGTCTTCTGAAGGTGTCTCGATATGCCAAGGTGATTCGCGTTGGGATGTACCTGTCGTGCCAGTGATACCGGTGGATGCCACTGGGGCTGGTGATCAATTTGCAGCTGGATTTATCTATGGGTTGGTTCAGGGGTTTGAGATGAAGACCTGTGGGGAAATTGGTGGGATAGCTGCGGGAGAAGTCATTGGCCATATTGGCCCGCGTCCGGCAACATCGATCTTAACTATGCTCAAAGCGCAAGGTATTTGTTGATTTCAATAGCCTTGCGATTGTAACTGCAGGTTATCTGTTTTCGGATTAGGGAGCTTATCCATGGGATATGTGTACGACGACCAGAATATTTTTGCCAAAATCCTAAGGGGCGAGATACCAAATACTACTGTTTTGGAAACGGAACATTGCCTCGCTTTCCACGATATTTATGCTCAAGCCCCAGAGCACGTTTTGGTCATCCCTAAAGGCCCCTATGTATGTTTTGACCATTTCTCTAATATGGCCAGCGCTGAGGAGATTGTAGATTTTACGCGCGCGATTGGCCAAGTGGCTTTGGCCCTGAAGGTTGATCCAGGTAATGGTGGCGATGGCTACCGATTGCTGGCCAACACGGGCAAAAATGGCGTGCAAGATGTTCCACATTTGCATGTTCACTTGGTGGCAGGCCGGCCACTTGGGCGTATGCTGCGCGACAATTAAAATTTCTGTATGACTATTTAGTAATTTCGAGAAATACATCCTGCAAGTCAGGTTGTTCTGTCTGGATGTCTAGAATTTTCACGTTTGCGAGGCGTAATGCATCTAGTATCTCTCCAGGAGAGATATTACTTCGGCTATAGGTAAAGGCCATGCCACCATCCGCTCGGGTGGTTTGTATCACTCCTTTTGGTAGTGTAATGAGATCAGCCAAATCTGCTTGCACTACCAATGTTTTAGTATCGAGCTTGGACAGAAGGTTTTCTGTCGTATCCAAGGCCCGCAGTGATCCCTCGTGGATGATGGCGATTTGATCGCACATTTTTTGGGCTTCTTCGAGGTAATGGGTGGTTAGGATCACGGTCATACCATCGGCGTTTAATTGGCGCACATTGTCCCAAAGCATTTGGCGCAATGCAATATCAACGCCGGCAGTTGGTTCATCGAGTACTAAGATTTGTGGGCTGTGCACCAAAGCTTTACCCAAAAGGAGCCGTCGCCGCATGCCGCCGGATAGGCTGCGTGCATAGGAATTAGCCTTGTCTTCTAACCCAATCAACCGCAAGATTTCGTCAGTTTTGCGTTGGTTTTTTGGTACGCCATAAAGTCCCGCTTGCATATCGAGCGAAGCACCGGGTGTGAAAAAGGGATCCAGGTTCAATTCTTGTGGCATCACGCCAATCGCTGCCCGTGATTGGCGTGGGTTTTCATCCTGATCAAAGCCCCAAATATTTACGCTACCAGACGATTTCTTCACCAAACCGGCTAGAATATTGATCAATGTGGATTTTCCGGCACCATTTGGTCCCAGTAGCCCAAAAATTGAACCTCTAGGAATGTCGAGATCAATTCCAGAGAGGGCGGTTTTAGGTTCAGTTTTCTTGGTTGCTGCATAGGTTTTTTTTAATCCGCGCAACTCAATTGCATTTTGTGACATATTTGGCCTTTCAAAGCGCTTGTGGGTGGCGCTTGTTTTGGTATCTTAGCGTGTGACACATGCGGAGCAAAGCTCAACAGCAACCAGAAGGCTAAAAAATGACAACCCAAGCACCTGAGACAAAAATTGTAGACGCTTTCCGTGTGGCCTGTGATGGTGGCGAAAGCGCATTGGGCCATCCGCGGGTTTGGTTGCAGATATCACATGAGCATGGCTGGGTTGAATGCCCCTATTGCGATGCCAAAATGGTACACCGTGATTTTGAGGGTAAGGTTTAAGTCGTCCTTAATTTAACAGAATCCATACCTCACTATACGCCGGTTTATTGGTGAGACTACCTTTCCTAGCGCTTAAATTAGTCACTCTAGCTAATGTGCCTGGCCACTTGCCAAATGGCCATTAGAAAAAAGCCTCTTCTATTGCTCAAACCAGCTAGCGAAATTTAGCATTAGCTAGAGCTATGTGTGATATCTGCGCAATTTTCTTTCGGGAACGAGCCATTCAGCTGCTGCAAATTTGTAAATCAGCACCACGAGCACTGGCAGGCGTAAATTTTTCATGTCACAAACATATTTAATTAATGACCAAAGGATAGCATCATCATGGCATTTGGCAAAGGACATCACCTCCATCTGATCGATGGGTCAGCGTTTATATTTCGTGCCTATCATGCTTTGCCACCGCTTACGCGTAAGTCTGATGGCTTGCCGGTTGGAGCAGTAGCGGGTTTTTGTAACATGTTGCAACGCTATGTTGAAAGTAACATTGGGCCAGACGCCCCTACTCATGTTGCAGTGATTTTCGATCATTCTGGCAAGACTTTTCGTAATGATATGTATGATAAATACAAAGCAAACCGCGCTCCCACACCTGAGGATTTAATTCCGCAATTCCCACTAACCCGTGAGGCCACTCGAGCCTTCAATGTGGCGTGTAAGGAAGTTGCGGGTTTCGAGGCGGATGACATAATCGCCACGTTGGCTTGCCGCGCACGCGATGCGGGGGGGAGCTGTACTATCATCAGCTCAGATAAGGATCTGATGCAGTTGATCGGGGGCGGTGTGGTCATGTTAGACGCGATGAAAAACAAAGTTATTGAACGCGACGGCGTCGTTGAGAAATTCGGTGTTTTTCCAGAGCGGGTCGTGGATGTGCAGGCTTTGGCCGGCGATAGTGTGGATAACGTGCCGGGTGCGCCGGGCATTGGGATTAAAACTGCGGCTTTGCTAATCAATGAATATGGCTCTTTGGAAGAGTTGTTGGATCGGGCGGGTGAGATTAAACAACCCAAACGCCGCGAAAGCTTGCAGGACAACCGCGCGCAGATTGAGATGTCCAAACGTTTGGTGCAATTGGACTGTGATATGGTGCTTGATTTCACCATTGATGACCTCGAAGTCCAAGACCCTGATCCGCAAGCACTGCTGGATTTTGTGGTCAAAATGGAATTTCGCACACTCAGCAAACGTCTGGCGGAAAAGCTTAAGGTTGAGGCGCCCGTTATTGCTGAGCCTACCGTGGCGGTGGTCGTAAGTGACGCCCCCCAGGCCGCAGCGATTGATCCTAGCAAATATGAAACCATCCGGGATGCTGCGGGTTTGCAGGTTTGGATCGACCGTATTTACGCGCGCGGCTATGTGGCGGTGGATACTGAAACCACAGGCTTGAACGAAATGCGCGCCGATTTAGTAGGTGTATCGCTTTGTGTTGAGGCCGGTGAGGCCGCCTATTTACCACTCAGCCATCGGGCCGGGGAGGCGAATGACTTGTTTGGCACTGATGCATTGGCAGAGGGACAGATGGATCAAGCTGCGGCTTTGTTCATGCTCAAACCGATGTTGGAAGATTCCACCATTCTGAAGATTGGTCAGAATATGAAATATGACGCCAAGATTTTGGCGCGTGTCGGTATTCAGATTGCACCCATCGATGACACGATGTTGATGAGCTATGCTCAAAATGGCGGACTTCATAACCATGGAATGGATTTCCTAAGTGAACGCTATCTGGATCATGCGCCGATCTCTATCAAAACCCTGTTGGGCAGTGGGAAATCAGCGATTACATTTGACCGAGTGCCGATAGATGAGGCCAGCCGATATGCGGCGGAGGATGCCGATATCACCCTGCGGCTTTGGCAATACCTCAAGCCGGGTTTGCAGCGCAATAAGGTGACGGTGGTCTACGAAACGCTGGAGCGGCCTTTGGTTCCAGTTTTGGCTGAAATGGAAATGTATGGTATCAAAGTCGATCGTGACACTTTAAGCCGAATGTCCAACGGTTTCGCGCAAAAGATGGCGGCGCTTGAGGCCGAAATTCACCAAATGGCTGGGCGGAGCTTTAACGTCGGATCACCTAAGCAGCTGGGGGAAATCTTGTTTGACGAGATGGGACTACCCGGAGGTAAAAAAGGCAAAACTGGCGCTTATGCCACCGGTGTTGATATATTGGAAGATCTGGCCACGGAACATGAATTGCCTGGCCGGGTGCTGGATTGGCGGCAACTGAGCAAGCTTAAATCAACCTATACAGATGCTTTGCAAGATCACATCCACCCTGACACCGGGCGGGTGCATACGTCTTACTCTATTGCCGGTGCCATCACGGGGCGCTTGGCCTCTACGGATCCCAACCTGCAAAATATTCCTATCCGCTCAGAAGAAGGTCGCAAAATTCGCGAAGCTTTTGTGGCGGATTCCGGGAAAACACTGGTGGCTTTGGATTACTCTCAGATCGAGCTGCGAATTCTAGCTCATATCGCGGATATTCCAAGCCTAAAGCAGGCGTTTGCGGATGGCATTGATATTCATGCTCTCACCGCAAGCCAGATGTTTGATGTGCCATTGGATCAGATGACAGCCGAGGTGCGGCGCAAGGCCAAAGCGATCAACTTTGGCGTGATATACGGCATCTCTGGCTTTGGCTTGGCTCGTAATCTGCGAATCCCACGGGCTGAAGCACAGGCTTTCATCGACACTTACTTCGAGCGTTTTCCGGGCATTCGAACTTATATGGACGATACGGTGGCTTTCGCCAAAGAGCATGGCTACGTGCAAACTCTATTTGGCCGGCGCATTCATACACCTGAGATCAGCGCTAAAGGTCCGCATGCAGGATTTGCAAAACGTGCGGCAATCAATGCACCTATTCAGGGTACAGCGGCTGATGTGATCCGCCGCGCTATGGTGCGAATGCCCGCCGCAATTGCGCATTTACCTGCAAAAATGTTGCTTCAGGTGCACGATGAACTCCTGTTCGAAGTCGAAGACTTCGCTGTGGAAGAGCTGACCAAAATTGCCAAGCAGGTGATGGAGGGCGCTAGTCTTCCGGTGGTGAAGCTTGATGTGCCCTTGATCGTGGAATCTGGATTAGGGCCAAACTGGGCGCAGGCGCATTAAGGCTAAGTGCTTTAAACTGAAGGGGTGAACCTATGGCGAAACAAGTTCTTTCAGCGGCAACAATAGCTGCGCAGGCAGGCGGCTATATTGATGCGGCCAGTGGTGGTGTTGTGCCTCCTATTCAACCCAGCACCACATTTGCGCGGGATCGCAACTATGCTTTGCATGTCTCTGGTAATATCTACGCTCGCGATGACAATGACGTGGGGCGCGTCGCAGAAGGGTTACTGGCGCGGCTGGACAATGCGCAGGCGGCGCTGTTGTTTCCAAATGGTATGGCATCGATAGCGGCGGTGTTTCGCGCATTGCCAAAGGGTGCCCGCGTGCTTGTGCAAACGCAAATCTATTGGGGCACCACAAAATGGCTTCGCGACTTCTGCACGCGCCGGAGTTTGGATTTACACGAGGCTGAGCTGAGTGATCCCGCGCAAATGCAACAGCTTTGCGCAGATTATCAGCCTGATTTGGTCTTTATTGAGACGCCTTCAAACCCATGGTTGCGGTCAACGGATATAGCATATGCTGCAAGCTGCGTGCATGCCCATGGAGGCCGATTGGTGGTGGACGCTACGGCGGCCACACCAATTCTGACGCGGGCTTTAGATTTTGGTGCAGATATCGTCATGCATTCCGCTACCAAAGGCATAAATGGTCATTCGGATGTTTTGGCTGGTGTTTTAGCCACCAAAGACCCTGAAGCGCCGCATTGGCAGGCCATTGCTACAGATCGCCATGATGCGGGTGCGGTTATCAGCACCTTTGACGCTTGGTTGCTGATCCGCTCAATTCGCACCTTGCCCCTGCGGGTGGAACGCATGTCGCAAAATGCGCAGGCCGTGGCGGAATACTTGGACAATCATCTTTCTGTTGAATCGGTGTTTTACCCCGGTTTGCCAAGTTTTACAGGACATGACGTGGCACGGCGCCAAATGCTGGGTGGGTTTGGTTCTTTACTGTCCTTCTGCGTGAAGGGAGATAGGTCTGATGCCCTGCGGGTTGCTGGCAAGTTGGACTTATTTCATCGCGCCACATCTTTGGGTGGCGTTGAGAGTTTGGTCGAGCATCGTCACACGATTGAGCCCCACACGGGCATTCCGGAGACACTGTTGCGACTGTCGATTGGGATCGAGGGCGTTGAGGATTTGATCACAGATTTAGCACAGGCCTTAGCGTGTTAATTCTATTCAACAAACCGTTCAACGTACTTTCACAATTTACCGACCAGAGCCTTGAGGGGCGTGAACGTGAGACGCTCTCGCCCTACATTCCTGTGCCGCATGTCTATCCGGCGGGGCGGTTGGATCGTGACAGTGAGGGGCTATTGCTGCTTACGGATGATGGCAAGCTGCAAGCGCGCATCGCGCAGCCAAAACATAAAATTCCAAAAACCTATTGGGTTCAAGTTGAGGGCACCCCCGATGAGGTTGCCCTTTCTCAACTGCGCCAAGGAGTTGTTCTCAAAGACGGCCTGACTCGCCCAGCTTTGGTGCGTGTGATTGTGGAGCCAGAGGGGCTTTGGCTCCGGGACCCGCCAATTCGCATTCGAAAATCTGTGCCAGATAGCTGGCTTGAAATAATTATTTTCGAGGGCAAAAACCGCCAAGTGCGCCGTATGACAGCCGCCGTGGGACATCCAACTCTGCGTTTGATCCGGGCGCACATCGGCGATTGGAGCTTGGGTGATTTGCAACCCGGAAGCTATCGCACCGCGAGGTAAGGGCTTTGCAAATCAAAGTTGCTGGGTAACATGGGCCCATGCAACATTTAGAAATCAAAATCGATAGTGGTCTCGCCACTGTTACTCTAAACCGCCCGGCCAAGAAAAATGCTTTGTCTGAGAAATTGTTTGATGAGCTCTACGAAGCCGGCCTGCGATTGCAAAAAACTCCAAACCTACGGGCTGTGATATTGACTGGTGCCGGATCTAATTTCTGCGCTGGAATTGATTTGCAGTTTTTACAATCCTTGCTGCCACGCTTGGAAGAGGTACGCGGAAAAATGCGGAACCCACCTGTGGGTGAAACTGCAAATTGGTTTCAACGCCCATGCTTTATCTGGCGGCAACTTACGGTGCCGGTTATTGCTGCGATTGACGGAATTTGCATTGGGGCGGGTCTGCAACTGGCGCTTTGTGCTGATATTCGCTTGGCGGGCCCTGCCACACGTATGAGCCTCATGGAGGCGAAGTGGGGTTTGATTCCTGATATGGGCATCACCCAAGTCTTGCCGCAGCTGATGCGTGGTGATCAAGCGAAAGAGCTTATGATGACTGCGCGGATGTTGGGTGCTGAAACGGCGCAAGCGGTCGGGTTGATCACACGGATTGTCGATAGCCCGCTGGAAGCAGCGCAGGCATTGGCGGATGAAATGATGGCGCGCAGCCCAGAGGCGGTGAATGGCAGCAAGGCACTGATTGACCAAACCTGGAACCTGCCGCCGGGGGAGGGGTTGGCGATAGAGGCTAAGATGCAGGCCAATATCATGGGCAGCCCGAATCAAATTGAGGCCGTCATGGCCGGATTGGCCAAACGCCCCCCCAAATTTCTGTGATAACCTGCTTTATAGTTCCAAGTCTGCCGATGGGATGATTGGAAAGAAAGTTGATTGAGATTGCAGGCCGAACCAGCTGCTCTGCTCCCATATTTCATGTACTCCGATGTCTACGAGTCGGTAAAAGCTTTTGCGGTCAATAAGAGCCTCAAGGTTTTTACGCACCAGCACATAGGGTGAAGGCTCACCGGTTTGCGCACAACGCTCAACCCGGATCGGATGCTCTGGCCCAGCAATCATTTGATCGCCGACCTGTGTTGTGAAGTGCAAATTATCGTCAATTTGGTCAAAATCAACTGCAACAAAGGGCGCATCATCGACTATGATTCCAACTTTTTCCACTGGGGTAACAAGGAAGTATTTGTTCTCTTCAAGCTTGAGGATTGAGGAGAAGAGTTTAACCAAAGCGGGTCTGCCAATGGGGGTGCCCATGTAAAACCAAGTACCATCACGCGCAATGCGGATGTCAAGGTCGCCGCAAAATGGTGGGTTCCACAAATGGATTGGTGGCAAGCCCTTGCCCTTTGTGGCCGCCGATACGCTGGCGGCTAGGTTCTCTGCTGATGGGGTCACAATAATTTGTCCACTCATGCTATTTGTCATCTCTTTTTCTTAAGCTAACCTATATATAGAACATATATAAATAAACACGAGGCATTGTCATGACCCAAGCCGATACGCTTGTTACGCAGATCGAAAATCTGAGCACAAAGCTGGATCAAGCCCGTAGTATGATCCGCCAAGTTTTCATCGGTCAAGATCGTGTGGTAGATTTGGTCCTCATTACGCTTTTATGTGGCGGGCATGGGGTTTTGGTGGGTTTGCCGGGGCTAGGCAAAACTAAGTTGGTTGAGGCCTTGTCAACTGTGATGGGTTTGCATGGCAACCGTGTTCAGTTCACGCCAGATCTTATGCCTGCGGATATCTTAGGCTCGGAAGTGTTGGAAACGGCGGCAGATGGCAGCCGGTCCTTTAGATTCGTGCAGGGCCCAGTCTTCTGCCAGCTGCTTATGGCTGATGAAATCAACCGCGCTAGCCCGCGTACGCAATCGGCGCTACTGCAAGCAATGCAAGAAAAATCTGTGACTGTAGCTGGGCAAAACTGGCCGCTTGGTACCCCGTTTCACGTACTGGCTACCCAAAATCCGATTGAGCAAGAAGGCACATATCCTTTGCCAGAAGCGCAGCTTGATCGGTTTTTGCTCGAAATTCAGGTGCCCTACCCGGACCGAGCCACTGAGCGTGATATTCTTTTGGCCACTACTGGCACTGAAGAGGCGGCCCTAAGTTCTGTCTTTGATTCTGGCCAATTGATAGCTGCACAGACGTTAATCCGCCGCATGCCCGTGGGTGACGCTGTGATGGAGTCGATATTGGATTTGGTGCGCGCGTTTAGGCCCGATGATTTCTCTGCCCCGGCTGTGGTTGCTGAAAGTATTCGTTGGGGCCCTGGACCGCGTGCAGCGCAGGCTCTCATGTTGGCCGTCAGGGCGCAGGCTTTGCTGCGTGGGGCCTTTTCGCCTTCGGCTGCTGATGTTGCAGAGTTGGCTCCCGCGGTGTTGAACCATCGTATGGCGCTGGGCTTCGGAGCGCACGCGCGTGGAATGACGCAATTGGAGCTGATTGCTGACGTCACTGAGACTATTTTACAACATAAAGCGGTACCTTGATCCCTTATCCACCTTTGAATGAAGCCCTTGAGCTGGCGTCAGATTGGCCGCAGCTTTTGGCCCAAGCTCAGCGGTTGGCCAATAGTTTTTCCCTCGGCGGCCATGGGCGCCGTAGGGCTGGAACTGGTGATGTTTTTTGGCAATTTCGCCAAGC
>Ga0308009_10000247_pt1 | contig 44239 bp, 36 predicted proteins | sample Neamet127_FD_203134 | JGI IMG/M metagenome (GOLD analysis project Ga0308009, IMG submission 203134) | Marine microbial communities from water near the shore, Antarctic Ocean - #127 | ecosystem: Environmental > Aquatic > Marine > Unclassified | place: Southern Ocean | collected 2014-07-24 | reverse complement strand
CTGGACGCCACCCTGCAGGAAACCGTGGACCAGGCCAGAGCCGTCGTCGGCGCACACCAGGCGGTGGTCAGTTTGGTGGCCCAAGGTGAGCCGACGTCGGTGATGAACGCCGTGTCTTTCTCGGACAAATATGCCAACTGCCGTGACTTTGTCGGCCAATCGCATGGGAGCAGCATTACGTCCATCGTCTGTGAAACCAACAGCCCGGTGCGGCTGACTCAGGCGGCGCTGGAAGCGCATCCACGCTGGCGCGCGTTTGCTGGCGACAGGCAACAAGCCCCGACGATGCGGGGCTGGCTGGCCGTGCCCCTGACCGGGCGCGATGGCGAGAATGTCGGGCTGCTGCAGCTCACCGACAAATACGAGGGCGAGTTCACTTTGCAGGATCAGTATGTGGCGGTCGAGCTGGCCCAGCTCGCCTCCATCGCGATTGAAAATGCCAGGTTGTTGGAGCAGGTGCACCAGCTCAACTTCGGACTGGAAGAAAAAGTCGCCGAGCGCACCGCCGCTCTGGCGCGTCAGGAAGCCCTGTTCCGGGTACTGGCTGAGCAGGCACCGCAGGTCATCTGGAACGCCGAGCCCGAAGGCCGCGTGACCTATGCCAACCGAAAATGGTATGAACTGATGGGCGGCACACCCGCCGACTGGATGGGCAACAAGTGGCTGGCCGCTGTTCACCCCGACGACCTGGACGACATGACCGCCAACTGGCGGGCCGCACGCGAGACCCGTGCGCCCTACGTCGGCCTGCGCCGCATGCTTGCCCGAGACGGCGTCTATCACACCATGTCTTACCGGGCCTCCCCTGTGTTCGATGACAAGGGCGAGGTGTTGTTCTGGGTCGGTATCGACGCGGACGTGACCGAGATCAAGGCGATTGAGACCGCCTTGCGCCTGTCCAACCAGGAACTGGAGGCTTTTTCCTATTCCGTATCGCATGACCTGCGCTCACCGCTGAACACGGTGGACGGCTTCAGTCGCCTTTTGTCCAAGCAGCTCGAAGCCGGCAACTCCCCTGAAAAAGTGCAGCATTACCTGTCGCGTATCCAGGCGGGTGTCGCACAGATGGGGCGATTGATCGAGGACCTGCTGTCCCTCGCCCAGGTTTCACGCATGCAATTGCGTGACGAAACGGTCGACCTGAGCGCACTTGCGCGCGAGATCGCCGATGAATGCCGGGGCCGCAACCCGGAGCGCATTGCTGACATCAGCATCGACAACGGTTTGCAGACGCGCGGCGACGGGCGCCTGCTGCGCGTGGTGATGGAAAACCTGCTGGGCAACGCCTGGAAATTTACCTCGCAGCGACCGCAAGCCTTGATCAAGGTGGGACACACGGCCGATGTCGCCGGTGGGCCGGCCTTTTTTGTCCAGGACAACGGCGCCGGCTTTGACATGGCGTATGCGGACAAACTTTTCAATACCTTTCAGCGGCTGCATGCGGTCAGTGAGTTCCCCGGCACCGGTGTAGGGCTGGCAACGGTCAGCCGGGTCATAGGACGCCATCGCGGCCGGGTGTGGGCCAAGTCCGAGCCGGGCAAAGGCGCCACCTTTTATTTCACCTTGCCCTCTGTCCTGCCGCCGGCTTGAAGGGGGATGAGCGCAGCAAGATTAAACTGATGAAAATCAATTCGTTTGATTAAATTCACCAAATCTATTAAATTGCAATTTCTTTCTTTTTTGGGCTACTCCTATGCCGCGCGAACCTCAGACTTTTGAGAGTGCCATCACGGCCAATGATTTCTCCAGCGATGACTACTGCGGCACCACCTATGCCGCAAAGCTGCTGGGCCTGTCGGTCGCCACCGTGCAGTCGCTGGTTGAAAAGGGCGAAATCGAGGCCTGGAAAACACTGGGCGGTCATCGTCGGCTGTCACTGCGCGCCATCAACGCCTACCTGCAGAAAAACAGCCCGCAACTGGCGCCGGCAGACCCCGATCCGCGCAGCCGCTTGAGTGTTCTGGTGGTGGAAGATGACGAAGACGCGCGCGAGCTCTACAAGGCCCATTTCGAGGAGTGGGACATGGCGGTGGACTGCAGCTTCATGCCCTCTGCGCTCGAAGCCCTGATGGACATCGCCACCATGCGGCCGGACCTGCTGATCACGGACCTGAACATGCCCGGTGTCGATGGCATGGAGATGTTGCGCGCGCTCAAGCGCAACCAGCAACTGGTGGCCATGCAGATCCTGGTGATCAGTGGCCTGCCCCGGCAGGCGGTGGCAGAGCGCGGCGGGCTTCCGCCCAACTCGCATTACCTGGAAAAACCCATCCACTTCGAGTGGTTGCACGGCTACGTGACCGCTCTGTTGGTGGCCAACCGCAAATGGCGTTGAGTCACTAGTGTCCTGTCCTGCAAATAAGGTGATGAAATGAAATTGTCCATTCGGCTGTCAGGCAAGGCGGGAGGAGGCGACATAGCCGTAGCTATGGCAACGACGAGCAACGCCGCATGGCGGCTGAATGGGCGATTTCATATCGCCTTTATTTGTGGGACAGGACACTAGGCAGAGCGCGACCGTGCAGTCTTCCCTGGCTGTGTTCCGCGCGTGGCTGAAAGGCTGCCGGTCTCGAGCAAACTGGGGTGACACCCTTGCCGACGTCAACGCAGCGGCGGACGGCAACGGTTTTCAGGCCGGCCTGGAACTGGCCTCCCAGGGCATCATCGCGCTCGACGTCGGCGGAACCATTGTTGCGCTCAACAGCCAAGCGCAGGCGCTGATGCATTCGTCCGGCGCGAGCCTGCCCGGCAGGGAGTTCTGGGAAGCCGTGCCGGATATGGTTGCAGAAAACCACCGCAGCGATGCCGAACAGGCCTTGCAAAGCGGCTTTGCGCATGTTTTTGTTGCCCACGACCCGTTCCAGGACCAGTGGGTCGAGTACAGCCTCGCGCCGCATGCCTGCGGCACCGTGGTCAACCTGCGCGATGTCAGCGACACCCACCAGGCTTTGCTGCTGCTGCAGGGCAGCGAGTTGTGCAACCAGAGTCTTTTTGACGGCAACACCCAGGCCATGTGGCTGCTGGATGCCGATTCCCGGCATGTGCTGGCGCTCAACAAGGCGGCGGCTGCTTTCTACGGCTTGCCGGGCGACACCCCCGCCATGCCGCAGGTCGAGGCCTTTTTTCCGGAAGGCGAAGCGGTGCGTTGGCTGGCCAGCCTGCCGGCCGGAGACTTTCAGCAGCAGATGCGGGTCTGCACCCAACGCAAGATGAATGGTGAGATGGTGCTGGTGGAGCTGGCCTGCAGCACCGTGCAATGGTTTGAGCGGCCCGCCGCGCTGGTCAGCGTGGTGGACGTGGGGGCGCGGCATTTTGCCGATATCCAGTTGCAGAGGCTGAACGACGCGCTGGAGCATCGCATCGCGCAATGCAGCACTGACCTGCAGCGCAGCCGCGATGAGCTCGACACCTTCACGCACGCGATGTCAGATTTCCTCAAGGCGCCGCTGCATGTTGTCAGCGGCTTCGCCACCGTGCTGGCGGAGCGTTATTCGGTCGCGCTCGACGAGCAGGGCCGCCATTACCTGGCGCGTATCCGCGTCAGCACCCGCCAACTGGCCAAACTCATCGACGACCTGCGTACGCTGGCCCATTTGCCGGGCGTGATGCTCAAGCCCGAGCCGGTGGACCTGGCGCCGCTGTGCCGCCGGTTGATCGAAGACTGGCGCAAGCGCGAGCCGCAGCGTCAACTGGTGCTGGAGATCCCGCAGACGCTGCCGATATTTGGCGACAGGAATCTGCTGGTCACGGCGGTGGACTGCCTGATGGAGAACGCCTGGAAGTTCACTGCCAGAAAAGAACAGGGCTGGATCAAGGTCGCGCTGATACCCGGCGCAACACCCGAGCACAGCGTGCTGACGGTGGCGGACAACGGGGCCGGGTTCGACGCGGCCTATGCTGACAAACTGTTCACCGCTTTTCAGCGCCTGCATTCGTCCGCAGATTTTCCAGGCGGTGGCCTGGGCCTGGCCATCGTCAAGCGGGTGGCCGAGCGCCACGGCGGTAGGGTCTGGGCCACCACCGCAGACAACGGCGGTGCCAGTTTTTTCCTGTTACTCCCGCAGACGCCGGCCGCCTCGTTCACGGATCAGGCGGCATAAAACCGGTAGATGCCGTCGCTGTTCAGCGTACGCTGCAGCTTGCCCTCGAACCACAGCGTATGCAGGTGAGCCACGGCCTCACCCATGGCAAACGTGGTCTGGTGCAGGTCCAGCGTGCGTTTGAACATCACTGGCAGGATGTCGGCGCCGCTGCAGGGGCTGGCCGTGCAGGCATCCATCACCTCGGCCAGCCGGTCGCGGTGGTGCGCATGCAGCTGGGCGATGCGTGTGTGCAGGCCGCGAAACGGTTTGCCGTGGGACGGCAGCACCAGCGTGTCGGCATCCAGTGCCTTGAACCTGTCGATGGATTGCAGGAACAGCGTCAACGGATTGGACTCGGGCTCCACGTCATAAACACTGATGTTGGTCGAGATGCGCGGCAGCACCATGTCGCCGCTGATCAGCAGATTGGCTTGTGTAGAAGCAAGGGCGATATGTTCCGGCGCATGGCCGTAACCGCTGATGCAGGTCCAGTTGCGCCCGCCGATGCGGATCACCTGCCCGTCCATCATGCGGTGAAAGCTGCTGGGGACGGCCGGCACCAGCCCGGAGTAGTAGTTGCTGCGGCCACGAATCTGCGCAAGGTAGTCGGCGTTGGTCAGGCCGTGCGAGGCAAAAAAGTCGGCTGAATTTTCGCCGCCGAAACCGGTGCTGCCGCGAATGCTCAGGCTGGCCGTGTTGTAGTCGGTGGCGCTGATCCACAGCGGCGCTTTCCAGCGTTCGCAAAGCCAGTGCGCCAGCCCGAGGTGGTCGGGATGCATGTGGGTCACGATGACGCGCAGGATCGGCAGGCCTTCAAGCTCGCCGGCAAAAATCTGCTCCCATTGCGCCTTGGCTTCGTCCCGGCTGACACAGCAATCCACCACGGTCCAGCCCTGCTGCCTGCCTTGCGGGCCCTCAAGCTCATCGCGAAGCAGCCACAGGTTGATGTGGTCCAGCGCAAACGGCAGACCCATGCGTATCCATTTGACGCCGGTCGCCAGCTCCAGCGTGCTGCCGGCGGCCGGTAAAGCGTCGCCCCAGGGGTAGAGAAGTTGCGCTTCTTGAGCATTCATCTTGTAAGATCACCGATTCATTGACGTTTACGTTAACGTAAACAGGAAGCCCATTACACCTGATTTGGCGGGCAGTTTCACAAAGGTCCTGTCACCCGGGTTTGACAAGCATGGCAAGCACCACCTATTCCATCAGCGACCTGGCCAAAGAGTTTGACCTGACAACGCGCGCGATTCGGTTCTATGAAGACATGGGGCTGTTGCAGCCGCAGCGTGAAGGGCCAGGCGGGCGCAGTCGCGTGTACACCGCCCGTGATCGCACCCGGCTCAAACTGACCTTGCGCGCCAAGCGCCTGGGCCTGAGCCTGACCGAGGCGCGCGAAATCATCGACACCTACGACAGCCCGCGCGACACCGGTCCGCAACTGACCAAGTTCCTGGCCGTATTGGGCCATCACCGCAAGCAACTTGAAGAGCAGATGGCCGATCTGCTGGCCAACCTGGAAGAAGTGAAAGTGCACGAGAAAGAAGCCCGCGCGCTGCTGGCCAAGACCGGCAAAAAAGCAAAATAGGCCATAATTGACGTTTACGTAAACGTCAATCAAAAAAACGAGAACCGTGCATGGAACAGCCTGAATTCAAGCCAAAAGACGGGGGCTTCGCGGCCCGCGTGCGGGACAGTTTTGCGCTGCAGGGCGCCATGACCACCCTTGGTGCGTCGCTGGGCGATATCGCACCCGGCCGTGTGGTGATCGAGCTGCCCTGGGCCGCTGGCCTGACCCAGCAGCATGGCTTTTTGCATGCCGGCATGGTGGCCACGGCGCTGGACTCGGCCTGCGGTTACGCCGGCTTCACGCTGATGCCGGAAGGCGCCGGTGTGTTGACCATCGAGTTCAAGATCAACCTGCTGGCACCGGCCAAGGGCCAGCGTTTTCGCATGGTCGGCCAGGTCATCAAACCCGGCCGCACTATCACCGTTACCGAAGGCCGGGCTTACGCCATCGACAACGGGCGCGAAAAGCTGATCGCCACCCTGGGCGCCACGCTGATGACCATCACCGGCCGCGACGACGTCAAGAACTGAATTCTCAAGGAGACTTTTGTGAACAACCTGCCAGGCCTCAACTTCCAGCTCGGCGAAGACATCGACGCGCTGCGCGACGCGGTGCGCGAATTTGCACAGGCCGAAATCGCGCCACGCGCGAGCGAGATCGACGCCAATGACCAGTTCCCCATGGACCTCTGGCAAAAAATGGGCGGCCTGGGCGTGCTCGGCATCACCGTCAGCGAAGAATACGGCGGTGCCAACATGGGTTACCTCGCGCACATGATCGCGATGGAAGAAATCAGCCGCGCCAGCGCCTCGGTCGGCCTGTCTTACGGCGCCCACAGCAACCTGTGCGTGAACCAGATCAAGCGCAATGGCACCGAAGAGCAGCGCAAAAAATACCTGCCCAAACTGATCAGCGGCGACCATGTGGGCGCGCTGGCCATGAGCGAGCCCGGTGCGGGCAGCGACGTGATCAGCATGAAGCTCAAGGCAGAGGACAAAGGAGGCTACTACCTGCTCAACGGCAGCAAGATGTGGATCACCAACGGCCCCGATGCAGACACGCTGGTGGTCTATGCCAAGACCGAACCCGAGCTCGGTGCGCGTGGTGTCACGGCCTTCCTGATCGAAAAAGGCATGAAGGGTTTTTCGGTCGCGCAAAAGCTCGACAAGCTGGGCATGCGCGGCTCGCACACCGGGGAGTTGGTCTTCCGCAATGTGGAGGTGCCGGCGCAGAACATTCTGGGCGGGCTCAACAGCGGCGCCAAGGTGTTGATGAGCGGGCTGGACTACGAACGCGCCGTGCTGACCGGCGGGCCGCTGGGCATCATGCAGACTGTCATGGACAACGTGATTCCCTACATCCACGACCGCAAGCAGTTCGGCACCCCCATTGGCGAGTTCCAGCTGATCCAGGGCAAGGTCGCCGACATGTACACCGTGCTGCAGGCCGGCCGCTCGTTTGCCTACACGGTCGCCAAAAACCTGGACTTGTTGGGCGTCGAACATGTGCGCCAGGTGCGCAAGGATTGCGCCTCGGTGATCCTCTGGTGCGCCGAAAAAGCCACCTGGATGGCCGGCGAGGGCGTGCAGATTTTTGGTGGCAATGGTTACATCAACGACTACCCGCTGGGGCGGCTCTGGCGCGATGCCAAGCTGTACGAGATTGGCGCCGGCACCAGCGAGATTCGCCGCATGCTGATTGGCCGCGAGTTGTTTGCCGAGACCATGTGAAAATTGGCCATGCCCCAGCAAATACAAAAGCTTTTCGCCCACAACCGTGCCTGGGCTGCACAGATGGAGCGCGAGCGTCCCGGTTTCTTCACCGGGCTGGTCAAACAGCAGACCCCGCGTTATATGTGGATAGGTTGCTCTGACAGCCGGGTCCCAGCCAACCAGATCACCGGTCTGGAGCCTGGCGAAGTGTTTGTACACCGCAACGTGGCCAACATTGTGGTGCACTCCGACCTCAATGCGCTGTCGGCGATCCAGTTTGCCGTCGAGCGACTCCAGGTCAGGGACATCATGGTGGTGGGTCACTACGGTTGCTCGGGTGTGCAGGCGGCCCTGGAGGGCGCGCGCATCGGCCTGGCCGACAACTGGATACGACACATCCAGGATGTGCGGCACCGTCACCGGGCCATGCTGGACAGTCTGCCGGAAGCCGTGCGAGCCAACGCACTGTGTGACATCAATGTGATTGAGCAGGTGGTCAATGTGTCGGTCAGCACCGTCATGGTCGATGCATGGGCGCGTGGCCAGGAGGTCAGGGTTCACGGCTGGACATTCGGAGTGCATGACGGCCTGTTGCAGGACCTGCAGATGAGCCTGTCCAGGCCCGATCAGATTGACGGGTTGTACCGCAACGCCGTGGATCGCGTGTGGGATATCTGGAATGCCCGGACAGCCAGGGTGTAGGCATGTTTCCGCAGCGCCTTGACTCGCCGCTTGCCTACGACATCGCCAAGGCGATGATGGACGGCTTCAACCGCCACTACCAGTTGTTTCGCACCGAGTCGGCGCGCGCCAAACACCGCTTTGAAACCGCCGACTGGCATGGCCAGCAACGCGCGCAGCGCGAGCGCATCGAGTTTTACGACCTGCGGGTGCGCGAAGCCTCGATGCGGCTGGAGCGTGAGTTCAAGGCCGGTGATCAGCCGATGGAGGTCTGGCACCAGATCAAGCTGCATTACATCGGCCTGCTGGTGGACCACCACCAGCCGGAGCTGGCCGAGACCTTTTTCAACTCGGTTACCACCAAGATCCTGCACCGCAGTTACTTCCATAACGACTTCATTTTTGTGCGGCCGGCGGTCAGCACCGAGTACATCGAAAATGACGAGCTGGCCACGCAGCCGACCTACCGGGCCTATTACCCCCAGCGCGACACGCTGCACGAACACATGGTTCGCATGGTCAATGACTTCGCGCTCCACATCGCCTTTGAAGATCTGTCGCGTGACGCCGGCTATGTGGTGGAAGAGCTGAACAAGCGGCTGGGCGAAGTGAAGCTGCGCGCCAACTTCCAGATCCAGGTGCTTTCCAGCATATTTTTCAGGAACAAGGGCGCTTACATCGTCGGCAAGCTGATCAACGGTTTCAGCGAGCTGCCCTTTGCGCTGCCGCTGCTGCATGCCAAATCGGGAACGCTGGCGATTGATTCGGTGCTGATCGGCGAAGACGACCTGCTCATCCTGTTCAGCTTTGCCCGCGCCTACTTCATGGTCGACATGGGTATTCCGTCGGCTTATGTGCAGTTTCTGCGCAGCATGATGCCGCGCATGCCGCGCGCCGAAATCTACAACGCGCTGGGTTTGGCCAAGCAGGGCAAGACACTTTTTTACCGCGACTTTTTGTACCACCTGCGCCATTCGACCGACAAGTTTCGTATCGCCCCCGGCATCAAGGGCATGGTCATGCTGGTGTTTGACCTGCCGTCTTTTCCCTACGTCTTCAAGGTCATCAAGGACTACTACCCGCCGCAGAAAGACACCACCCGCGAGCAGATCAAAGGCAAGTACCTGTTGGTCAAGCAGCACGACCGCGTCGGCCGCATGGCAGATACCCAGGAGTACAGCGCGGTGGCTTTTCCGCGCGAGCGTTTCGACGACGAATTGATTGCCGAGATCGAGAAGTTCGCGCCCAGCCAGCTTGAAATCAGCGACCGCGACGGCGACGGCCAGACCGAAGTCATCATCAAGCATGTTTATATCGAGCGGCGCATGATCCCGCTCAACATTTATTTGCAGGAAGCGTTTGACACCGGTGTGGAAGAACCCTTCGCCAAGAGCCAGATCGAGCGCGCCGTGGTCGAGTATGGCAACGCCATCAAGGACCTGGTGGCCGCCAACATCTTCCCCGGCGACATGCTCTGGAAAAACTTCGGCATCACCCGCCACGGCAAGGTCGTGTTCTACGACTATGACGAGATCGAATACATCACCGACTGCAACTTCCGCAAGGTGCCGACGCCGCGCAACGAGGAAGAAGAAATGAGCGGCGAGGTCTGGTACAAGGTCGGGCCCAAGGACGTCTTCCCCGAAACCTTTGGCCCCTTCCTGCTCGGCAACGACGCGGTGCGCGAGGTGTTCATGAAACACCATGCTGACCTGCTCGACGCCGCTTTCTGGCAAGGTCACAAGCAGCGTATTGCCGATGGCCACGTACACGATGTGTTTCCGTACGAGCGCGAGCGGCGTTTTGTCCGCAAATATGCGGAGCAACAAACCTGACCCCAGCGGCATTGCTCTTCAGCTTGCCTGAACGGGTCAGTCATCCACTATTTATTCAGTCAGTTCATCATTTATTCATTTACCCATCTACGCACTTCAGGAGAACACCATGTCTGCAACCATCACCGATCCCATCGTCATCCTCGGCGCCGCCCGCACCCCCATGGGCGCTTTCCAGGGCGACTTTTCCAGTCTGGCGGCGCACGACCTGGGCGGCGCCGCCATCAAGGCCGCCATTGAGCGTTCGGGCATCGCGCCTGAAAAGGTCGATGAAGTGCTGTTTGGCAACTGCCTGATGGCAGGCCAGGGCCAGGCGCCGGCCCGCCAGGCGGGGTTCAAGGGCGGCTTGCCCGCCAGCGCAGGCGCTGTCACGCTGTCCAAAATGTGCGGCTCCGGTATGGAAGCCACGCTGCTCGCGCACGACCAGTTGCTGGTCGGCAGCCGCGACGTGATGGTCGCGGGCGGCATGGAAAGCATGACCAACGCGCCACATCTGATGCTCAAAGGCCGCAGCGGTGTACGCATCGGCCACGACCGCATTTTTGACCACATGATGCTCGACGGCCTGGAAGACGCTTACGAACCCGGCCGCGCCATGGGCACCTTTGGCGAGCAGTGCGCCGACAAATACAAATTCACGCGCGAGGCGCAGGACGCTTTTGCCACCGCCAGCGTCAACCGCGCCAAGGCCGCCACCGAGTCCGGCGCCTTCAAGGCCGAGATCACGCCGGTCACCGTCAAGGGCCGCAGTGGCGAGACGGTGATTTCCATCGACGAAGGGCCGGGCAAGGTCAAGCTCGACAAGATCCCCACGCTGAAACCCGCGTTCAAGAAAGACGGCACCATCACCGCCGCGTCCAGCTCGTCGATCAACGACGGCGCTGCCGCGCTGGTGCTGGCGCGCGCTTCGACCGCGAAAGAGCTCGGCGCCAAGCCGATTGCCCGCATCGTTGGCCATGCCACTTTTGCGCAGGAGCCCGAGTGGTTCACCACCGCACCGGTCGGCGCCGTCAACAAGCTGCTCAAGAAAATCGGCTGGAGCGTGAAGGATGTGGACCTGTGGGAAGTCAACGAGGCTTTTGCCGTGGTGCCCATGGCCGCAATGAAAGAGTTGGGGCTAAGCCACGACATCGTCAATGTCAACGGCGGCGCCTGCGCGCTGGGCCACCCAATTGGCGCCAGCGGCGCGCGCATCATCGTCACGCTGATCCATGCGCTGCAAGCGCGCGGCCTCAAAAAAGGCGTGGCGACGCTGTGCATCGGTGGTGGCGAGGGCACGGCGCTGGCGCTGGAGTTGCTATAAATAACATAGCTGCTTGCGCACGTCCCCTATGGGCTGGAGGCCGATTTGATACTTAACTCCGAGCAGGAACAGATTCGCGACGCGGTACGCGACTTTGTGCAAACCGAACTCTGGCCCCACGCCGCGAAGTGGGACAAAGAGCATCACTTCCCGGTCGAGGCGCACAAGGGCCTGGCCGCGCTGGGCGCTTACGGCATTTGTGTGCCGGAAGAGTGGGGCGGCGCCAACCTCGACTACCTGACGCTGGCACTGGTGCTTGAAGAAATCGCCGCTGGCGACGGCGGCACCAGCACCGCCATCAGCGTCACGAATTGCCCGGTCAACGCCATCCTCATGCGCTACGGCAATGCCGCGCAAAAAAAGCAGTGGCTCACACCGCTGGCGCAAGGCGACATGCTGGGCGTGTTCTGCCTGACCGAGCCGCATGTGGGCAGCGACGCCTCATCATTGCGCACCACGGCGGTCAGGGACGGCGACGGTTATGTGCTCAACGGCGTCAAGCAGTTCATCACCAGCGGCAAAAATGGCCATGCGGCAGTGGTGATTGCCGTCACCGACAAGGGCGCCGGCAAAAAAGGCCTGAGCGCCTTCATGGTGCCGACCGATGCGCCCGGTTATGTGGTCGCGCGGCTTGAAGACAAGCTGGGCCAGCACAGCAGCGACACCGCGCAGATCAACTTCGACAACTGCCGCATCCCGGCCGAAAACCTGATTGGCGCGGAAGGCGAGGGCTACAGGATTGCGCTCGGTGGGCTGGAAGGCGGGCGCATCGGCATCGCCGCGCAGAGTGTGGGCATGGCGCGCAGCGCGTTTGAGTTTGCGCTCGGTTATGCCAAAGAGCGGCAGAGTTTCGGCACCGCGATCTTCAACCACCAGGCGGTCGGTTTCCGGCTGGCCGACTGCGCGACGCAGCTTGAAGCCGCGCGCCAGTTGATCTGGCACGCGGCGAGTTTGCGAGACGCAGGCGTGCCCTGCCTGAAGGAAGCCGCCATGGCCAAACTTTTTGCCAGCGAGATGGCCGAGAAAGTCTGCAGCGCCGCCATCCAGACCCTGGGCGGTTACGGTTATGTCAGCGACTTCCCGGTTGAGCGGATTTACCGCGATGTGCGGGTCTGCCAGATTTACGAGGGCACCTCCGACGTGCAAAAGATCATCATCCAAAGAGCGCTGGCCTAAGAGGCTGTCATTGCGGACTCGATCCGCATCCATGCCGGCATACCAACTGCGGTAGTTCATGCAGATGGATACCGGGTCAAGCCCGGTATGACAAGACGCAGCCTAAACTTGCCATTCCCATCACCCAGCAGGAGCCAACCCCATGCCCATCACCAAAGGATTCCGCGCCCTCGTTGACGAGGCCATGGCTGAGGTCAAAACCTACAGCGTTGAAGAGGCCAGGGTCAAGATGAAGGACCCGCAGGTGCAAATCGTCGACATCCGCGATGTGCGTGAGCTGAGCGCCGGCACCTTGATAGGCAGCTTCCATGCGCCGCGCGGCATGCTGGAGTTTTGGGTGGATCCGGCCTCGCCGTACCACAAGCCCTTGTTTGCCGACGAGGGCAAAGAGTTCATCCTGTTCTGCGGCGCCGGCTGGCGCAGCGCGCTGGCCGCCAAAACCCTGCAAGACATGGGCATGACGAATGTCGCCCACATTGACGGCGGGTATGCGGAATGGGTCAAGCAAGGCGCACCGACCGAAACGCTGGAAGAGCGCAAGGCGGCCAAGGCCAGCGGCTGCGGCTGATGCCGCTGCCCTTCCCACCCGCTTCGGCGCCTTGCCCCTGCGGCCGTGCAGGCGCAGCGAACAAGCCGCTGGCGCTGGCCGCTTGCTGCGGGCGTTTTCTCAGTGACTTTGCGGGCACGCCCGCACCCGATGCCGAGTCGCTGATGCGCTCGCGCTACAGCGCCTTTGTGCTGGAGCGCGCCGACTACCTGCTCGCCACCTGGCATGCCAGCCGGCGCCCGCCATCGGTCGAATTTGATCCCGGCGTGAAATGGCTGGGCCTCGAAGTGCGGCAACACCGCCTGCTGGACGCGACCCACGCAGAGGTCGAATTTATCGCCCGGCAAAAAAGTCCGGGCAGCCCGGCACTGCGCCTGCGCGAGTGCAGCCGCTTCGTGCGCGAAGCCGGCCGTTGGTACTATGTGGACGGCGATCAGCTCTGATTGGTCATGAAATCGGCCTCCAGCCCTTGTCCAGCGGGCGCAAGCAGCTCCTGAATTAATAGCAAAAAACATGACCTTGAAATTCGATGCGGTGTTGTTTGACTGTGACGGCGTGCTGGTGGACAGCGAGCCGATCACCAACGGGGTGCTGCGCGACATGCTGGAAGAGCAGGGCTGGAAGCTCAGCGCCGACGAGTGCATGCGGCTGTTTATTGGCAAGGCGGTGAAAGACGAGGCTGCGCTGATCGAGGTCAACACCGGCCAGGCTGTCACCGAGCACTGGATGCAGCGCTTCCGCGAACGCCGCAACGAGGGCCTGGTGGCGCGCGTCACGCCGATACGCGGCGCGGTCGGAGCTGCGGCGGCCATCCACGCGCTGTATCAGGGCCGCATCGCCTGCGCCTCCGGCGCCGACCGCTTCAAGGTCGAGTTGCAGATGGACAAGTGCGGGCTCATGCCTTATTTCAAGGGCCGCATCTTTAGCGGGCACGAGATGCCGCGCTCCAAACCCGCCCCCGACGTTTACCTGGCGGCGGCTGCCGCGCTGGGTGTGGACCCCAGGCGCTGCGCTGTGGTGGAAGACACCGCCACCGGCGTGATGGCCGGCGTGGCGGCCGGCGCCACCGTCTTTGGCTACAGCCCGCCGGAAGCCGGTCACGACGCACCCGAGGCGCTCCGGCGCCAGGGCGCCCTGCACATCTTCCAGGACATGGCCGAACTGGCCGCCCACCTCGGGCAGCAGTAGGCCCTGTGCCTGCTGGCTGCGTTTATGCATCAAATCGGCCTCCAGCCCTTATCAGGCGGGCGCGAGAAGCTATTGATTTGGTAGCGTGACGGCAAGCCCCGTTTGACCTGACCGCTGCCTGTACTAGGGCAAAACCCCGTCTGCCGGGCAAAATCCTCCCCGTGCTAAGCTGCCCATCCGACTTTTCCAACCTCCCCGAGAGAGAACCCTATGCCTGGATTGCTGCCCAACGTGGACCCTGACGGCCTGCTTGAATTTTCGGTGGTCTACACCGACCGCGCGCTCAACCACATGTCCAAAAGCTTCCAGGGCGTGATGACGGACATCTCCAGCATCTTGAAGGAGGTCTACAACGCCCCTTCCGCCGTGCTGGTGCCCGGCAGCGGGACCTACGGCATGGAAGCCGTGGCCCGCCAGTTCGCCCACGGCAAACATGTCATGGTCATCCGCAACGGCTGGTTCAGCTACCGCTGGACGCAGATCTTCGACATGGGCGCCATCCCCGCCTCGTCCACCGTGCTGAAGGCGCGCCAGACCGCCAAGGGCGCGCAAGCCCCGTGGGTACCGGCGCCGATTGCCGACGTGCAGGCCGCGATTGCCAAAGAAAAACCCGCTGTCGTGTTTGCCCCGCACGTGGAAACCGCCGCCGGCATGATGCTGCCCGACAACTACCTCAAGGCCGTGGCCGACGCCGTGCACGCCGTGGGCGGTTTGTTCGTGCTCGACTGCATCGCCTCCGGCGCCATGTGGGTGGACATGAAAGCCACCGGCGTCGATGTGCTGATCTCGGCCCCCCAAAAAGGCTGGAGCAGCTCACCCTGCTGCGCCATGGTCATGCTCAGCGAGCGCGCTAGAGCCGCCATCAACGGCACCACCAGCTCCAGCTTCGCCTGCGACCTGAAAAAGTGGATGCAGATCATGGAAACGTACGAAAAAGGTGGCCACGCCTACCACGCCACCCTGCCCACCGACGCACTGACCCGTTTGCGCGCCGCCATGAAGGAAACCCAGGCCTACGGCTTTGCCAAAGTCCGCGACGAACAAATCGCCCTGGGCGGCAAGGTGCGCCAACTGTTTGAAAGCCGAGGCCTACCCAGCGTCGCCGCCGACGGTTTCAAGGCCCCAGGCGTCGTGGTCAGCTACACCACCGACCCTGAGATCCAGTCGAGCAAGAAGTTTCTGGCTGAGGGTTTGCAAACCGCCGCCGGCGTGCCGCTGCAGTGCGACGAAGGCCCCGACTTCATGACCTTCCGCATCGGCCTGTTCGGCCTGGAGAAGTGGCACAACGTCGACAAGACCGTGGCCAACCTGGCGGAGGCGCTGGATCGCATTGGCGTGACTGAAAAAGTGACTGAGGATGTGGCTGGCTGAAGGAGCCTCTGCTTCGCTAAAAGAAAAGGCTTCCCCGGTGGAGGCCTTTTTTATGTGGGTTGCGAATGGGATGTCGAGCGCGCCACTAATGTTGCGCGAAAACTACAAAAAAAGCAAAAAGTCGTTGCAAATGTCAATTCAAAAGACTATGATTATGTCCATCACCTTTCAAGGAGATAGACATGGCGCCACCTGTAATTCGTCTCGTTCGTTCAGCCCCTGACCCGCTGGGTCTGTTCCTGCGGGTTGGCCAAGCTGGCCAAAAGGACCTTCAAACATTTATAACTGCAGGAGACGCGGCTTTTAGCGGTGTAGTTCTAGAGGCCAAGCGGGTAGAGAAGCAGAAAGAACTCTTGTCGTTGGTTCTTGAACATCGAATAGATGCAGTTCTAGACCCTCAAACGCAGGCAATGGGTACTGCTGGTGGTTACACAAAATCCATGGACGCATTACCTTGGTCTGCCAAGCGTGCACATACGCCTAATGATTTCTCAACAGAGCTAGCGCGAAGAAAAATCGCCGACGATATCGCCCAATTTGCGATTAAGTACGGGTTTACTCAAATACTTGCTCCTACTCATCTCATTTCTGGCCCCAACGATCCATGGCTCAATATCGATATTGCGATTACTAATGCGCTAATCTCTGCATTGCAACGGCGCAATGCAAGCGCTATTCAGGTCAACTATTCCTTGGCAATCAGTTACGAAGCATTCAGAACTGCTTCTAAACGAAGCGTAATTTTGGAGCGATTGCGAGAGGTAAATGTTGATAGCCTGTGGCTGCATGTTGACGGGTGTGGTTCTGACAGTAGCCCGACGGCAGTGACTCGTTACGGCGATGCCGCTGCAGACTTTCATGATCTAAGAATTCCCATCATTGCGGATCATATGGGCGGGTTGGTTGGCCTCTCATTGTTGGCATTTGGCGTCGTTGGTGGGATTTCTCATGGAATAACCCTTGGGGAACGATTTCATTGTGGACATTGGAAGAAGATTGCAACCACGAAACCGTTTGCGCAAGGTCTTCGTGTATATCTTCCAATTTTGGACTTGCTGTTGCCGAGAGTGGATGCGGAAAAGGTTTTCGAAACCGGGGCAAAGGCAAAAGCGGCGTTTGGGTGCAGGAATACAGCATGTTGCAGTCGAGGCATTCCTGACATGCTTCCAGCGCCAGCGCGCCACTTTTTGTATCAGCGCACGCGTGAGGTAGCCGGTCTGAGTCAGATCCCGGAATCTCTACGTCCAACGCAATTCTTGGAGGAGCATTTGCGTCCCGCCAGTGACCGCGCCCTTCTTGCTATTGGGCTCACTTTGCCCGACGCCCTTCAGAAAAAAATGACTTCTCAAAGCAAGCGGCTAAATGATTTGAGAATCGCTTTGGGCTCATACGCTCAGAAGCGGAGGGATGACGTGACATTTGCGCGACATCCGAAAACACGCGCTGCTCGAGAAGCTCGTAGAAGTTAACTTTTCAAGGAGCTAATCATGAATGGCAATGCTATTGCTCGACGCCTGGATGCTATTCAGGCTAAGGGCGCGATGCGTTCCTCCGATATCGCCAATGTTCTTGAAGTGCGACCGGAGACGGTTTCTCGATGGAATCAAGGTAAAGCATTTCCTCACCCAAATACTGAGAAGCAGCTTTTAGAGTTGGAGTTCATCGTGGACCAGCTTTCCGATTTTTATGAGCCAAATGAAGCGCGACTTTGGATTTTTTCGCGCCAAAGGTTGCTTAATGGAGAAACCCCCGCAGAGTTAATTCAAAAGGGCCGCGTAGATGAAGTCTTGGTAGTAGTCCATCAGCTGAGAGATGGCGTTTACCTATAACACTCGTTACCCATGATTCACGAATCAGATTTGCTGGATAAACTGGATGGTCTTCCCAAAGAACATTACAGCGGCAAAGTGTTTCGTGCGACTCGCAAAAGTCTGGACCCCTTGCTTACGTCAAGAAGCGGAGGACGTTGGATGCCTTCTGGTGTTGCTGCAGTTTTATATACAAGCTTGCAGCGAGAGGGGGCGCTAGCTGAAATATCCTTTCACTGGTCGCAGTGGAATCCACGTCCCTCTAAAACTGCTGCTCTCCACACTTTGGAGGTGGTAACCGATCGCACTCTTAAGCTGGTACGCACTGATTTGCAGGCGTTAGGTGTGTCAGACGCGAGTTATCAGCAAGTCAACCATAGTAGAACTCAGCAAATTGGCGCGGCAATTGAGTTTTTGGGATTTGATGGTTTGATTGCCCCATCCGCACGTTGGGATTGTGACAATTTGATCCTGTTTGCTGATAGTGCAAATTTTGGTGCCAGCTTGCAGGTTGTCTCGGCAGAAGAGGTTGATTGGATTCAGTGGGCGGAGGAAAAAGGGTTACTTCAAGACAACGAGTTTGGTTAATCCTCGAATAAGTCTCCCCCCTAGGGTGTTAGAAGGCTAAAAAAGTTGGAGGCTCAGCATGGCTCATTTCATCGTGACATTTCGCATAGCTAGTGATTCAGGCTATCAAGAACGATACGACTCTTTTGTTGAAAAAGTTTACAAGTTGGCTATCAATGGCGTAGGAGGTACTTGGGACGAAACTACGTCGTTTTTCTCGTTTAGGGCTATCGGAACCGCTGCGAGCGTATGCACTGAGCTTTATGTGAACAGCCTTTTTAATGCCACCAAGGACATCATGGTGGTTATTGATCTTAATGCCAGAACAAAAGCTTCGAAGGGACCCATTAAGTACGAGGGTGTTCTTGATGGGTCATTAGGTTTCTGAATTTCATTCGACTCTGGGGTTGGCCCTCGCAGAAGTCAAGATTGCTGCCCTAACCTACTAAAGAGTTGACGAAATTACTGCTTGAAATACTCCTGCACAGTCTCCCAAGCCACCGTCTGCAGATGCTTCGCAATCGCGGGGTCCAGGCCTGCCGTGTACTTCAGGTCCACCGGTGAAGCCTTGAACAGCGTCGCGTACGTTACGCAGGCGGCCAGGTAGCTGCCAGCCACGCTGGGGTGGCGCAGGTCGGGCACGTACAAATTCAATTCAGGCATCTGGGCCATCGACTTGCCGAAGGCCAGGCCTGCGGGAATCACCAGCGCGTTGTTGTCGTTGCCGGCCTGGGTATAGGCCTCGGCGAGTTCGGCTGTCATCGACGGCACGTCCTTGTAAGCCCACGACATGAAGAACACCGGCTTGGCGCCATGTTTGCGCACCGTGTCCGAATGCTTTTTCGCAAATTCATGGAACAGCGGCTTGAGCTGCGGGTGCAGCGGGCACTGGCTGCAGTCCATCATGATCGCCAGGTCAAACAGGCGGTCCAGCTTGTTGAAACTGACGGTGTTGTTGGCGCCGAAGGAGTAGGAGCCGACGGCGTTGGGGCGGAAGTAGCTGTCCACGTCGTGCCAGTTCAGGCCCGAGCCGCTGATGGTGGCCGAGCTGGCGCGGTGCCGGAAGCCGGGCTGGCCTTCCCGGATCAGTTGCCCCACATGGTTGTGCAGGCTGTTGTTGTAATAGAAGAAGCTGTTGCCGATGTAGATGGCCGAGGCGGGCTTGTCGCCGGCCTCCGTGACTTTGGGTTTGGTCTGGGCCAGCGCGCCGGTGGCGGCGGCGAGCAAAACGGCCAGGCCGAGAGCGGTGGACAGCAGAGGTTTGATGATCACGAGGTGGCGCATGGTTGTCTTCTTGATTTTTTGAGTGTGGCGAGGCTAGTGGACAAAAGCCGTGGCGTCATGCCCTTTGTTCGGAAGGTCGGCCCGCTGCAGAGGCGCCTGTCTGCATGGATACTTGGGCCTCAAACCAAAAAACAGGAGATTTCCATGCACCCCGCCACCCGCCGGCAGACGATTGCCGACCTGCTGCACCGCACCGCCAAACGCTTGCCGACCAAAACCGGGCTGATTTGCGGTAACACGCGCTGGACCTTTGCCGAGTTTGATGCGGTGGTAGATCGCTTGGCCGCCGGTCTGGCCGGCATGGGTGTGGGCCATGCGAGCCGGGTGGCGGTGCTGGCGCGCAACTCGCACGGCTTTGCGGCGCTGCGGTTTGCACTGGCGCGGCTGGGCGCGGTGCTGGTGCCGATCAACTTCATGCTCAAGGCTGAAGAGGTGGCTTTTATCCTGCGCCACGCCGAGGCGCAGATGCTGGCCACCGACTCGGGCCTGGCCGAGCTGGCGCGCAACGCTGCGGCGCTGGACACAAAGGTGACGCAGTTTGTCTGGCTGCCGTCGGAAGACGCTACGCAGCCCGTGGCCGGCATGACTTCGTTCGACGACCTCGCCGCTACTCAGGGCACGCCGCCCGAGGTGGCGCTGGGCAGCACAGACCTGGCGCAAATTGTTTACACCAGCGGCACCGAGTCCATGCCCAAAGGCGCGATGCTGACGCACGACGCGGTGATCTCGCAGTACGCCAGTTGCGCAGTCGACGCCAGCATTGCGCATGGCGATGTGATGCTGCACGCGCTGCCGCTGTACCACTGCGCGCAGCTTGATGTGTTTTTCGGCCCGGCTATCTACGTGGGGGCCACCAGCATCATCACCGCCAAACCCACGCCCGACAACCTGCTGCCACTGATGGCGCAGCACCGCATCACGTCCTTTTTTGCGCCGCCCACGGTGTGGATTGCGCTGCTGCGTTCACCGCTGTTCGACGGCTCCGACCTGTCCAGCTTGCGCAAGGGTTATTACGGCGCGTCCATCATGCCGGTGGAGGTGCTGCGCGAGCTGGCGCGGCGGCTGCCGGACGTCGGCTTCTGGAACCTTTACGGCCAGACCGAAATCGCGCCGCTGGCGACCATGCTGGGCCCCGATGACCAGTTGCGCAAGCCCGGCTCTTGCGGGCGCGCTGTACTCAATGTCGAAACCCGTGTGGTGGACGATGCCATGAACGATGTGGCACCGGGAGAGGTGGGCGAGATCGTGCACCGCTCACCGCACCTGATGCTGGGCTACTTCCGCGACGAAGAAAAAACTAAAGCCGCTTTTCAGGGCGGCTGGTTTCACTCGGGCGACCTGGCCATCATCGACGAGGAAGGTTTTATCACCGTGGTGGACCGCAAAAAGGACATGATCAAGACCGGCGGCGAAAACGTGGCCAGCCGCGAGGTTGAAGAAATGATCTACCGGCTGGGCGCGGTGTCCGAGGTTGCGGTGGTCGGTGTGTCGCACCCCAAATGGGTCGAGGCCGTGGTGGCGGTGATTGTTGTCAAAGATGGCCAGACGCTGACCGAGCAGGCGGTGCTGGCTCACTGCGGCGAACACATCGCCAGCTTCAAGGCGCCCAAGGCGGTGGTGTTTACCGACGCGCTGCCAAAAAACCCGAGCGGCAAGTTGTTGAAGCGGGATTTGCGGGTGCGCTACCAGGACGTGTTCACCGGCCACTGATCAATCAAAGGAGATAAAAATGATGACACCCCCCACCCCCACCGGCCTTCAACTTCAGTCCCTGGTCAAACCCGAGGGCGTACTGCTTATCTCGCTGGTCGCCGTTTCTACGCCCACCCCTGCCGCCAATGAGGTGGTGGTGCGCATCGAGGCGACGCCCATCAACCCGTCCGATATCGGCCTGTTGTTTGGCGCGGCTGACATCCGCAGCGCCAGCTTGTCGGGCACGGCCACCCACCCGGCGGTCACCATGCAGATCCCCCCTGCAGCCATGAAGTCCATGGCGGGCCGGCTGGGCCAGCCGCTGCCCGTGGGCAACGAAGGTGCGGGCGTGGTTGTGGCAGCCGGCAGCGGTGCGGCTGCGCAGGCGCTGCTGGGCAAAACGGTGGCCCTGCTGGGCGGTGCCATGTATGCGCAGTACCGCTGCGTGAAGGCCGAGCAATGCCTGCTGCTGCCCGAAGGCACAACGCCGGCCGAGGGCGCCTCCTGCTTCGTCAACCCGCTGACCGCGCTGGGCATGGTGGAGACCATGCGCCGCGAGGGGCACACGGCCCTGGTGCACACGGCGGCGGCGTCGAACCTGGGACAGATGCTCAACAAGATCTGCATCAAGGACAGCATTGGCCTGGTGAACATCGTGCGCAAGCCCGAGCAGGCGGCGCTCCTCAAGTCGCAAGGTGCGCAGCATGTGTGCGACGCCACGGCCCCCACCTTCATGGAAGACCTGACGCAGGCGCTGGTGGCGACTGGCGCCACCCTGGGCTTTGACGCCACGGGCGGCGGCAAGCTGGCCGGGCAGGTTCTGACCTGCATGGAGGCCGCGCTGAACCGCAGCGCAAAAGAATACAGCCGCTACGGCTCCACCATCCACAAGCAGGTGTACATCTACGGCGGGCTGGACACGGGCGCCACCGAGTTCAACCGCAGCTTTGGCATGGCCTGGGGCATGGGTGGCTGGCTGCTGTTTCCGTTTTTGCAGCGCATAGGCGCGGAGGCGGCGCAGGCCCTGCGCCAGCGCGTGGCCGACGAGCTCAAGACCACTTTTGCCAGCAGTTATTCCAAAGAGATTTCACTGACCGAGGCCTTGCAACCCGCAGAAATCGCGGTGTATGGCCAGCGCGCGACCGGCACCAAGTACCTCATCAACCCCCACAAGGGCGTGGCGTGAATTTTTCTAAAGACCGATGGCCGGGTCTTGCACGCGTTTGCGAAAAGCCCCTGGGCTGGCTCCGGCCCAGGCCCGGAAGGCGCGGGTAAAACTTTTCTCGTTCCGAAAACCTGCCGCCGCTGCCACCTGCTTGACCGGCTTGTCGCTGCGGTTCAGCAGATCACTCGCGCGCTCAAAGCGCACCTCGTCCTTCAGCGCCTGCAGGGACGCACCTTCTTCCTTCAGTTGCCGGTGCAGCGTGCGGGCCGAGATGTTCAGCAGCGCTGCGATGCCATCGACCCGATGCGCTTGCTCCGGGTAGGCGGCCAGCGCCTGGCGCACCTGCTGCACCAGCAGACGGTCGCGCCGGTACTGCAGCACCGTCAGCGGCAGAGCGCGCTGCAGCATGTGGGTCAGGGCTTTTTCGTCACGCCGCAGCGGCAAGGCGAGGTAACGCGCATCGAAGCGGATCGCGGCTTGCGCCGCGTCGAACTGCAGCGGGCCCGGAAATATCAGCGCATAGGCATCGGTATGGGGCGGCGCAGCAAAAGGGAAGCGCGCGCCTTGCAGCGGAATGCGCGAGTCGATGTACCAGCAGGCCAGGCCGTGGATGTTGCGCAGCACATGCACCAGACAGAAGGCGCGCGTGGCGTCGCCGTGGCGGCCCAGGTCGCTGCGCTCCTCGATGCTGATGGCCGCACTGTCACCAGTGGTGACGAGCCTCAGGCGGATGTCGTCGGCCAGCAGCCCGTGGTGCCGGCACCAGCGCTTGAGGGCCACGCCCAGGTCGGGCGCACTGAGCGAGGCTCTGGCCAGCATGCCGTAGCTGCCCCAGGGCAGTCGGCGGCTGAAGGCGCCCAGGGCTTCGTCGTCCAGCTCCTGCATGGCGGTGCCGGACAACACCTCCATCTGGCGCGCGGTGATGCGGGCCTCTGGCTGCTGCAGTTTGGCTGGCGTGATCTGTGCCAGCTTGAGTGCGTTGGCCGGGCTTTGGCCATACAGCGGGTAGGCCGCGGCAATCACCCTTGCAAAGGCCATGGGCGTGGCCGCGATGGGCTGGCTGGTGGTCTCGGGTGCAGGGCGGACGGGCATGGGCCAAGTTTCGCCCACGCTGGCACGATTTGCAACCTGTGTGGCGACCGTTTGGCCGGATTTGGGCCTAAGCTGCGATGTTTGGCGTTAAGGTGTGGACTGGCTCGGCCGCGCCGCAGGCCCACACGCGCATACGCAGCCGCACAGAGGAGACACATGCCAGTTCTGGAAACCAAACTCAACGCCCGCTCGGCCGACTTTCAGGCCAATGCCGCCGCCATGCGCGCGCTGGTGGCCGACCTGCAACTGCAGGTGGCCAAGGCCGCTGCCGGCGGCGGTGAAGCCGCCCGCGCCAAACATGTGGCTCGCGGCAAGCTGCCACCACGCGAGCGGGTGCAGATGCTGCTGGACCCCGGCACGCCTTTCCTGGAACTGTCCCCGCTGGCGGCGCTGGCCATGTATCCGGACCGGGATGGGAGCGACAGCGCACCGTGTGCCGGCGTGATCACCGGCATTGGCCGCGTCAGCGGCGTGGACTGCGTCATTGTCTGTAACGACGCGACGGTGAAGGGCGGCACCTATTACCCGATGACGGTCAAGAAACATTTGCGCGCGCAGGAAGTGGCGCAGCAAAACCGCCTGCCCTGCATTTACCTGGTCGATTCGGGCGGCGCCAACCTGCCGAATCAGGACGATGTGTTCCCCGACCGCGACCATTTCGGCCGCATCTTCTACAACCAGGCCAACATGAGCGCGCTGGGCATTGCGCAGATCGCCGTGGTCATGGGCAGTTGCACGGCGGGCGGCGCCTACGTGCCGGCCATGAGCGATGAAACCATCATCGTCAAGGAGCAGGGCACGATCTTTCTGGGCGGCCCGCCGCTGGTGAAAGCCGCCACCGGCGAGATCGTCACCGCCGAAGACCTGGGCGGCGGCGACGTGCACACCCGGCTGTCGGGCGTGGCCGACTACCTGGCGCAGAACGATGCGCATGCGCTGGCGCTGGCGCGCGCTGCGGTCGGCAACCTGAATACCAATTACAAGCAAAAAGAGGCTCCAGCCCATATGGGACGTGCGCCAGTAGCTCCTGAATATGTAGCAGAGGAAGTTTACGGTGTGGTGCCCACCGACACGCGCAAGCCGTACGACGTGCGCGAAATCATTGCCCGCATCGTCGACGGCAGCGAGTTCGACGAGTTCAAGGCGCGCTTCGGCGCCACGCTGGTGACCGGTTTTGCGCACATTGAAGGCATGCCGGTCGGCATCATTGCCAACAACGGCATTTTGTTCAGCGAGTCGGCGCAAAAGGGCGCGCACTTCATCGAGCTGTGCTGTCAGCGCAAGATCCCGCTGGTGTTTTTGCAGAACATCACCGGCTTCATGGTCGGCCGCAAGTACGAGGCCGAAGGCATTGCGCGCCACGGCGCCAAGATGGTGATGGCGGTGGCCACCGCCCAGGTGCCCAAGTTCACCATCATCATCGGCGGCAGCTTTGGCGCCGGCAACTACGGCATGTGTGGCCGCGCCTACAGCCCGCGCTTTTTGTGGATGTGGCCGAATGCGCGCATTTGCGTCATGGGCGGCGAGCAGGCCTCCTCGGTGCTGGCCAGCGTGCGGCGCGACGCCATCGAAGCCAAGGGCGGAACCTGGAGCGCCGAAGAAGAAAAAGCCTTCAAGCAACCGATGCTGGACCAGTTCGAGCACCAGTCGCACCCCTATTACTCGAGTGCGCGTTTGTGGGACGACGGCGTGATCGACCCGGCCGACACGCGCCGGGTGCTGGCGCTGGGCATACGCGCCAGCCTGAACGCACCGATCCCCGACCCGAAGTTCGGCGTCTTCCGCATGTAACGCTAGCGTACCCAAAATGTCCAACGCCACCATTTACGACACGCCCGAATACGAATCCCTGCGCGACCAGATTGGCCGCTTCATCGCCAAAGAGGTCGAGCCGCACGCCGCCGCCTGGGAAGAGCAGGGCAGTGTGCCGCGCGACGTGCTCAAGCGCATGGGCCAGGCTGGCCTGTTCGGCCTGATGTACGAAGAGAAATACGGCGGGGCCGACAGCGACGCCATGACCAACCTGGTGTTTGCCGAGGCACTGTCGCAATCGACCTTTGCCGGCTTCATCATCACCGTGCTGGTTCACACCGACATGGCCAGCCCGCATTTGCACCATGCGGGCAACGCGGCGCAAAAAGACAAATACATGAAGAAGGTGATCGCCGGCGAGCTGATCACGGCGGTCGGTATCACCGAGCCAGGCGCCGGCTCCGACGTGGCGGGCATACGCAGCACAGCCAAGAGGGATGGCAATGACTGGGTCATCAACGGCACCAAGATGTTCATCACCAACGGTGTCCACGCCGACCTGTACTTTGTCGCGGCCAAAACCGGGCCGGGCAAACGTGATATCTCGATGTTTATCGTCGAAAAGGGTACGCCCGGTTTCACGGTCGGCCGTGCATTGAAGAAAACCGGCTGGCTGTCCTCGGACACGGCCGAACTGATTTTCGACAATGTGCGCATCCCGGCCGGCAACCTGCTGGGCGAAGAGGGCAAGGGCTTTTATTCGGTGATGAAAAACTTCCAGACCGAACGCATCGCGCTGGGTGCGATGGCGGTAGGCCACTGCCAGCAGGCACTCAAGCTCACACTCGACTATGTGCGCCAGCGCCAGGCTTTCGGTGGGCCGCTGTGGGACCAGCAGGTGATCCGCCAGCGCCTGGCCATGCTGGACGCCAAGACACGTGCCGCACGCGCCTTCATGTACCACTGCGCCTGGCGTGTGACCCAGGGCCACGACATCGTGCAGGACGTCTCCATGCTGAAGGCGCTGACCGGCGAGCTGGTCAACGAGGTGGTGCAGACCTGCCAGCAGTTTCACGGTGGCATGGGTTTTATTCGCGAGACGGCCATCGAACGGCTGTGGCGCGATGCCCGCGTGCTGGCCATAGGCGGCGGCGCGACCGAGGTGATGCTCGAAGAAGTCGCCAAGCGCTACTGAAGCGATTGAACAGAAAGACAAGCCATGAAACATCTTGAATTGAGCTTTGGCAACGGCGTCTCCACCGTCACGCTGAACCGGCCCGAGGTTCGCAACGCCTTCAATGACGAAGTAATCGCCGAACTGACTGCGGTCTTCTTCGAACTCGGCAAACGCGAGGAGGTGCGCTGCATCGTGCTGGCCGCCAACGGCACCGCCTTTTGTGCCGGCGCCGACCTGAACTGGATGAAACGCATGGCCGACTACACGCGCGACGAAAATGTCGCCGATGCCGGTGCGCTGGCCGAGATGCTGCGGGTGGTCTACGCCTGCCCGAAACCGACGATTGCCAAAGTGCAGGGCGATGTTTATGCCGGCGGCACCGGCCTGGTCGCGGCCTGTGACATGGCCGTCTCTGTCGATACGGCGGGTTATTGCCTCAGTGAGGTGAAGCTGGGCCTGATTCCCGCGACCATCAGCCCTTACGTGATCCGCGCCATGGGTGCGCGTGCGGCGCATCGCTACTTTCTGACGGCCGAGCGGTTTGACGCCGCCGAAGCACTGCGTATCGGCTTTGTGCATGAAGTGGTGGCTGCCGCAGAACTTGATGCCAAGGTGGCCGAACTCGCCAAAGCGCTGGTCAACGCCGGCCCGGAGGCCGTGAAGCTTTGCAAGATGCTGGTGCAAGACGTGGCACAGCAGGAGATATCGTCGTCGCTGGTCCGGATGACGGTGGAAGGCATTGCCGACATCCGCGTGAGTCCGGAAGGCCGCGAGGGTGTGCAGTCCTTTTTGCAGAAACGCAAGCCGAACTGGTTGCTGAGTTAAGCGGAAGGGCACCTCATGCGCAGCGTACTGATTCTTGCATCGGCCATTGCCCTGGCGGCATCGGCCTGGGCCCAGGCGCCGACCGAGCCGGTGCGTGCCGCCGATCTGCGCGAGGAAGTGCAGCACATCGCGGTGAAGACGCAAGACCTGTATGGCAAGCCGGCCGAGGGAAACATTCCGGTGACCATCTTTCGGCCCGCCGGTGACGGGCCGTTTCCTTTGGTGATCATGAACCATGGCCGGCCGACCAAAGACAAGCGCGGCCTGCTGGATCGCCAGCGTTATGAACACCTGTCGCGCTACCTGGTGCGCAAGGGTTTTGTGGTGATGATCCCGACGCGGCTGGGTTACCACGAAACCTATGGCCAGTTTGACCCTGAAGATTCGGGCGGCTGCAACACCCTGCGCCCCGAGCCGGTGGCCATGGCGGCGTCGGATCAGGTGCTACAGACGCTGGACTTTGCGCGCACCCTGCCGTATGTGAATGCAGCACGCTGGGTGGTGATGGGCCAGTCGGTGGGCGGCATGACGGCGGTGGCCACGGTGTGGCGCAACCCGCCGGGGCTGGTTGCCGGCATCAACTTTGCCGGCGGCACCAGCGGCGACCCCGACAACCGCGCCGGCGACCCCTGCAACCCACGCGCGCTGGAGAGCTTGTGGCGCAGCAAGGCCACGACGGCCAAGGTGCCCATGCAGTGGTTTTACTGGGCCAACGACAAATATTGGGGCGCCGACACCCCCAAACGCTGGCACCGCGCCTGGACCGACGGTGGCGGCCAGGCCGAACTGCATGCCATGCCGGCATCCGGGACCGACGGTCACAGCGGCATGAGCAACGACATGGACAATTGGGTGCCGCAGGTGGAAGCCTTCCTGGCGCGCAACGGCTTCAGCAAACCGGGCGCTGTGGATATTCCCAAAGCCAGCAGCTTTGCCAAAGTGGCTGAGGTGGATCGGGTACCGGTGAACAAGGTCAGCCGCGACAACACCTACGCCAAATTTCTGGCCGGCACCAAGCCGCGCGCTTATGCGATCGGCCCCGAGGGGTACAACGGCTGGGCCACCGGCGACTGGGCGGCCGGCCGCGCGTTGGGCTTTTGCCAGGCCAGGCGCGGCATCGTGTGCAAGCTGTATGCGGTCGACGACGACGTGGTGTGGGTGCCATGAACACAAGGGGACTTCGATGAACAGCCTTGACACAGCGCAATTGGTCGCTCTTGCCGGCGCGCTTGGCTGGGCCAGCGGCGTGCGGCTCTACCTGGTGGTGTTGCTGACGGGCCTGGCCGGCTTCATGGGCTGGATTCAATTGCCGCAAGGCCTGCACCTGCTGGCGCACCCGGTGGTGCTGGGTGCCAGCGGCTTCATGGTGTTCGTCGAATTTTTTGCCGACAAGATTCCGGGGCTGGACTCGCTGTGGGACGTGGTGCACACCGTCATCCGTATTCCCGCCGGCGCGGCGCTCGCCGCCGGTGTGTTCGGCGCCGACAGCGGCGTGATGGCCTTGCTTGCGGCCCTGGCGGGAGGCACGCTGGCCGCCACCAGCCACACGGCCAAGGCCACCACGCGCGCGGCCATCAACACCTCGCCCGAACCGTTTACGAATGTAGGCGCTTCGCTGGTCGAAGACAGCCTGGTTCCGGCCGGGCTGTGGCTGGCGATTGCGCATCCGCTGGTCTTTGTGGGCGTGCTGATCCTGGTGCTGATCTTCAGCGTCTGGCTGATTCGCACCTGCTGGCGTTTTCTGCGCCAATTGTTTGCGCGCGTCGCCCGTATCTTTAGCGGCAAACCCGACAGCGGGCCGACGCCGGCTTTCACCCTGAGCTCCTATTTCAAAAAAGAATGACCGACATGTTTAAAAAAATACTGATTGCGAATAGAGGAGAGATAGCCTGCAGGGTCGCTGCCACCGCGCGCCGCATGGCCATCCAAACCGTGGCTGTTTACTCCGACGCCGACGCGGATGCCAAACATGTGAGCGTGTGCGACGAAGCCATCCACATCGGCGGCAGCGCACCCAAGGACAGCTACCTGCGCTGGGAAAAAATCATCGCCGCTGCCAAGGCCACCGGTGCCGAGGCGATTCACCCCGGATACGGCTTTTTGAGCGAAAACGAAGAATTTGCGCAGGCCTGCGGTGATGCCGGCCTGGTCTTCATCGGCCCGCCAGCCTCGGCCATCAAGGCCATGGGCCTGAAAGCCGAGTCCAAACAATTGATGGAAAAAGCCGGCGTGCCGCTGGTGCCCGGCTACCACGGCAGCGACCAGGACCCGGCGCTGCTCAAGCGCGAGGCCGACCGCATTGGTTATCCGGTGCTGATCAAGGCCAGTGCGGGTGGCGGCGGCAAGGGCATGCGCGCGGTCGAGAAGACGGAAGATTTCGAGGCCGCGCTGGCTTCCTGCAAACGCGAAGCCATCAACAGTTTTGGCGACGACGCAGTGCTGGTGGAAAAGTATGCACAGCGCCCGCGGCACATCGAGATTCAGGTGTTTGGCGACAGTCACGGCAACTATGTGTACCTGTTCGAGCGTGACTGTTCGGTGCAACGCCGGCACCAGAAGGTGCTGGAAGAAGCGCCCGCGCCCGGCATGACGAAGGCCATGCGTCAACAAATGGGCGAGGCCGCAGTCGCAGCCGCGCGCGCCGTTAACTACGTTGGTGCGGGTACGGTGGAGTTCATCGTCGAGCAGCGCAGCGATGGCAGCATGAATTTCTTCTTTATGGAAATGAATACGAGGTTGCAGGTGGAGCATCCCGTGACCGAAGCCATCACCGGCCTGGACCTGGTTGAGTGGCAACTGCTGGTGGCCTCGGGTGAAAAGCTGCCGCTGGCGCAGGACCAGTTGCGCATCCACGGCCACGCCATCGAGGCGCGCATCTGCGCCGAAAGCCCGGACAACAATTTCCTGCCGGCCACTGGCACCTTGCATGTCTACGGCCTGCCGCCATCCGTGTGCTTCGAGCGGGGCCTGGTGCGCGTGGACGCCGGCGTGCGCGAGGGCGATGTGATCTCGCCGTTTTACGACTCGATGATTGCCAAACTGATCGTGCATGGCGACACACGCGAGCAGGCGCTGGCGCGTTTGGATGAGGCTCTGGCACAGGTGCACATCGTGGGCCTGAGCACCAATGTGCAGTTCCTGCGCCATGTGGTGGGCAGTCGTTCGTTTGCAGAGGCTGATCTGGACACGGCTCTGATTCCGCGTGAGCAGGCGGTGCTGTTCAAGCAGGAAAGGATCGGCCTTTCGGCGGCCGCTGCAGCGGCCGTGGCCTTGTGTGTGCTGGAAGAAAAGGCGCTGGAGACCAACGACCCTTTCAGCAAGCGCGACGGCTGGCGCTCGCACGGTGTGACCCTGCGCCGCTTTGAGTTTGAATTTCACGGCGAGCCGGCGAAGGCCGAACTGACTTATCTGCATGACGGCGACCTGCATCTTGCGGTGGGCGGTCGAGAGGGCTTGCTGGTGTTCTCGCAAGAAGGGCAGGTGGTCACACTGACTTTTGGCGGTCAGCGGCTTACCGTCCGGCTGTATCGCCACGATGAAACGGTGTTTGTGTTTGGCCGTCAGGGCGCGACCCAGATCACGGTGGTGGATAGGCTGGCCCATGCGGGCGAGGCCCACGGTGAAGCCGGCCGCTTGACCGCACCGATGCCGGGCAAGGTGGTGTCCTTTGCCGTGAAGGCCGGCGACAATGTGAGCAAGGGTCAGGCACTGGCCGTGATGGAAGCCATGAAGATGGAACACACGATTGCGGCGCCGGCCGACGGTGTCGTGCAGGAGCTGCTGTATGCGCCCGGTGACCAGGTCCCCGAGGGGGCGGAACTGCTCAAGATGGCGGGCTAGAAACGTGAACGTCTGTTCTTGCGGCTTGTCATCCCGGACTCGATCCGGGATCCATGTGTGTGAACTAACTTTTGTTCGTGGCATGGATTGCGGGTCAGGCCCGCAATGACAGCCACAGCCAGCGCATGTCGAATGGTGACGGCACAATTGGCGCCATGAACATTCTTTTTTGTTGCACCGGCGCCAAGGCCGAGCCCTGGGTCGCCGGCCTGCGTGCAGAGTTTCCTGCTGAAAGTGTTGAAGACTGGGCGCCGGGCGCGCCACCGGCGGACTATGGGGTGGTCTGGACGCCACCGCAGCAATTCCTCGACGAGCAGCCGCAGCTCAAGGCCCTGTTCAATATTGGTGCCGGCGTTGATGCCCTGCTGAAACTCAAGCTACCGACCAAGGCCGCGGTGGTGCGGCTGGACGATGCCGGCATGTCGGTGCAGATGGCGGAGTATGTGTGCCATGCGGTGATCCGGCATTTTCGCGAGTTCGATGGCTACGAAGCCGACATTCGCAGTGGCAAGTGGTCTTACCGCAAGCCGCACCTGCGTGCCGACTTTCCGGTGGGTGTGATGGGGCTGGGCGTGCTGGGCGAGCGTGTGGCGCGCACGCTGGCGCAGTTTGACTTTCCGATGAAAGGCTGGAGCCGCTCGCCCAAAACCATCGAAGGTATCCAGTGTTTTTCCGGGGAAGCGGGCATGGCGGATTTTCTCGCGGCCACGCGCGTGCTGGTCTGCTTGCTGCCGCTGACGCCGGAGACCACAAACATCATGAACCGGGACGCACTCTCCAAATTGCGGCCCGGCGCCTATGTCATCAACGTCGCGCGGGGTGCGCATCTGGTGGACGAGGACCTGATTGCGCTGATCGACAACGGCCATATTGCCGGCGCTACGCTGGACGTGTTTCGCGCCGAGCCCTTGCCTGCGGAGCACGCTTTCTGGAAACACCCGAAAATCAACATCACGCCGCATACCTCGGCGCGCACCCTGCGCGAGGAAACGATTGCGCAAATTGCCGGGAAAATTCGGGCGTTGGAAAGCGGGACTTCAATTGCCAGCCTTGCCGGTGTGGTTGACCCGAAAAAAGGATACTGAGATGTTGCCCCCACGGTCGCTCACTGCGTGTAGCCTGCGGCATCTCCCTGCCCCTTTCATCACGAGAGGGGCCGCTGCGCCTGCGGGCCGGCAGAGCCGGACCCGCGGCCCCTGCTTGACTGACAACCGGTCTGAGGCTCGCGATAGCCTATTTCCTGAAAGAGTCTTATGAAATATCCCGCAAAAGTCAAAATCGTCGATGTCGGCCCGCGCGACGGGCTGCAGAACGAAAAAGCACCGGTGCCTGCGGCCGTCAAGATCGAGCTGGTGCACCGGCTGCAAGGCGCCGGTCTGACCGAGATCGAGGTCACCAGTTTTGTGTCGCCCAAGTGGGTGCCGCAGATGGCCGATGCCGCCGAGGTCATGGCCGGCATCACGCGCAAGCCCGGTGTGCGTTATTCGGTGCTGACGCCCAACATGAAGGGTTTTGAAGCTGCCGTGTTGTCAAAGCCCGACGAGATCGTGGTGTTTGCCGCCGCCAGCGAAGCTTTCAGCCAGCGCAACATCAACTGTTCGATTGAAGAAAGCATTGAACGCTTCCGGCCGGTGGCCGAGGCGGCGCGAGCGAACAACATCTATGTGCGCGGCGCAATCTCCTGCGCAGTGGGTTGCCCCTACGAAGGCGAAATCGCGCCAGAGCGCGTCGCCATGGTCGCGCGCCTGCTTAAAGAGATTGGTGTCCAGCACATCGGCGTGGCCGACACCATCGGCGTGGGCACGCCGGTCAAGGTCGAGCGGGCCATGGAAGCGGCGCTGCAGCATTACAGCGTCGACGATATCTCGGGCCATTTTCACGACACCTACGGCCAGGCGCTGGGCAACACGCTGGCCAGTCTGCAGATGGGCATCTGGCAATACGACACCTCGTCGGCCGGGCTGGGCGGCTGCCCGTATGCCAAGGGAGCGACCGGCAACGTGGCGACCGAGGACGTGGTCTACATGCTGCAAGGCATGGGCATAGAGACCGGCATCGACCTTGACAAGTTGATCGACGCCGGTAAATTCATCAGCGACTTCCTGGAGCGCAAGCCCAATTCGCGTGCTTCCACTGCCTTGCTCAACAAGAGGATGGGGTGATGTGCGGCAGTGAGCTCAAGGTGCTTCCTGAAGGTGTGCAGCGCGTTACAGCGATGCTGGAAAAGCATGGCCACCCGCATTCGCCCGTGATGCTCGACGACGCGGCGCGCACTGCGCAGCAGGCGGCGGATGCGTTGGGCATTGCGCTCGGCCAGATTGCAAAGAGCATCATCTTCCGCCGCAAGTCGGACGATGTCGCCGTGCTGGTCATCACGGCCGGCGACCAGCGGGTTGATGAGCGCAAGGTCGAGGCTCTGGTTTGCCCGGACGGCAAACGCCTGGGCCGGGCAGACGCAGAGTTCGTCAAGGCGCGCACCGGATTTTCAATAGGCGGCGTGTCGCCGCTGGCGCACGCCACGCCACCGGTCACGCTGATCGACCAGAGCCTGTTTCGTTTTGAAGAGATTTGGGCGGCGGCGGGGCATCCCCACGGCGTGTTCAAACTGAGCCCGCAGCAGTTGACAGACCTGACCGGTGCGCCAGTGGCTGACGTGGTGGTGGACCCGGTGCAGGAACAGGTGTCGCAACAACATGCTATAAATTTAGTAGCTGCTCACGCCCGTCAGATAAGGGCTGAGACCCTAAATCTTCCATCACCTTGTATCTCGGTGTGCCGCATGAGCGCGCTCACGGGTTGGTGCGAAGGCTGCTTTCGCACACGCGACGAGATCGCCGGCTGGAGCCAGGCCAGCGATGGCGGCAAACGCGCGATCTGGAACCTGATTGAGAAGCGCATCGTCGCGCTGCAGGCGTGATGCTTCTCACGCATGATGGGTACTGCGCATGAAACACATCACCTTCTACCTTGACTTCATCTCGCCCTATGCCTGGCTGGCATTTGAAAAATTGCCGCAAGCGCTGAAAGGCATCAGCTACAGCGTCACCTACAAGCCGCTGCTCTTCGCCGGCCTCTTGAAACACCACGGCCAACTCGGCCCGGCCGAGATCGCCGGCAAGCGCGAGTGGACTTACCGCCAGGTGCTGTGGCTGGCGCATGAGCAAGGCGTCGCGCTCCAGTTGCCGGCGCGACACCCCTTCAACCCCTTGCCCCTGTTGCGCCTGGCCGTCGCCTGCGATGCGAAAGGCACGCCAAACCGCTATGTGTGCGAGACCCTGTTTCGCCATGTGTGGTGCGGTGGGGCGGACGCTGCTGACGAGTCACGGCTGGCGCAGGTGACGGCACTGCTGGCGCCGCAACGCGCGACCGGCAGCGTGGAGGTCAAGGCGGATCTGAAGGCGCACACCGATGAAGCCATCGGGCAGGGCGTGTTTGGTGTTCCCACCATCGTGGTGGACGGCAAGTTGTTCTGGGGCCTGGACGCTTTGCCCATGCTGCGCGCCTATTTGTTGGGCAGCGCATGGTTTGACGGCCCTGACTGGGACGCGGCGCGTCAGCTTGAGTCTGGTGCCAACCGCCCAAAACCATGAACCAAGCGGCCTTCTTCGCATCCTGAAAATACCGAGGGTTTTCCCTTGACTTGTCAGCAGTCGATAAGTTTCGCGAAAGCTCCTGTTGGTTTCACGTCAGAGCAGGGTCAGTGTCTCCAAAAATAATCAGTACAGCCTTCATTTCGGAGGCGTTATTTATTGGAGACAGCATCATGGCAACAGCAGCCGATAACCAGCCCATGTCGAGGGAGCAGAAGAAAGTTATTCTCGCCTCATCGCTGGGTACTGTATTTGAGTGGTACGACTTTTATCTGTACGGCTCGCTCGCAGCGATCATTGCCAAGCAGTTCTTCAGTGGTCTGGATGAAGGCTCTGCCTTTATTTTCGCCCTGCTCGCATTTGCTGCCGGCTTTATCGTTCGCCCTTTCGGCGCATTGGTATTTGGCCGTCTTGGCGATATGGTGGGTCGAAAATACACGTTTCTGATCACCATTGTGATCATGGGTTTGTCGACTTTCATTGTTGGTTTGTTGCCAAACTACGCTGCGATTGGTGTTGCAGCGCCCGTGCTCTTGATCGCCCTTCGCATGCTGCAAGGCCTGGCGCTGGGTGGCGAGTATGGTGGTGCCGTGGTCTACGTGGCAGAGCACGCACCTCAAGGCAAACGCGGTGAATACACAGCCTGGATTCAGACCACCGCGACGATGGGTTTGTTTCTGTCGCTGATGGTGATTCTGGCCACGCGCACCATCTTGGGCGAAGCTGCTTTTGCTGACTGGGGCTGGCGTGTTCCTTTCCTGGGTTCTATTTTCCTGCTGGCCATCTCGGTGTATATCCGTTTGTCGATGAACGAGTCACCGGCTTTCGTGAAGATGAAAGCTGAAGGCAAAACTTCCAAGGCTCCTTTGTCCGAGTCTTTCGGCCAGTGGAAAAACCTGAAGATTGTTATCCTGGCGCTGTTCGGCATCGTCGCCGGCCAAGCCGTGGTCTGGTATTCGGGTCAGTTCTATGCACTGTTCTTCCTGACGCAAGCGCTGAAAGTGGAGGGCGTTTCCGCCAACCTGTTTGTTGCTGTCTCGCTGGTTATTGCCACGCCTTTTTTCATCGTTTTCGGCAAACTCTCGGACAAAATAGGTCGCAAGCCAATCATCATGACCGGCTTGTTGCTGGCAGTATTGACCTACTTTCCCGTCTTCACAGCCCTGACCAAAGCCGCCAATCCCGAACTGCATGCTGCGCAACTTAAAAGCAAGGTGGTTGTGACGGTAGACCCGGCGCAATGCTCCTTTCAGTTCAACCCGACCGGCACCGTGAAATTCACCAGTGCGTGCGACATCGCCAAGCAGGTGCTTGCCAGCAATTCGGTGAGCTACAGCAACGCTCCGGCGGCTGCCGGCGTTCCCGCCACCATCTCGATTGGCGACACGGTTGTACCGGTCTACACGGCCAAAGGTTTGTCGCCTGCTGAAGCGAAAGTCAAGGATACGGAGTTCAAGAAAGCCGTGGTTGATGCGCTTCGGGCTGCCGGCTACCCGGCCAAGGCTGACCCGGCCAAGGTCGACAAGTTCACGGTGATTCTGATCCTGAGCTACCTGGTCTTGCTGGTGACCATGGTGTATGCCCCGATCGCAGCCATGCTGGTCGAACTGTTCCCGACCCGCATCCGCTACACCTCGATGAGTCTGCCTTATCACATCGGAAATGGCTGGTTCGGTGGTTTGATGCCCACCACCGCATTTGCCATCGTGGCGCAGACCGGCGATATGTACAACGGCCTGTGGTACCCGATCATTGTTGCCGGCATGACTTTTGTCATCGGCATGCTGTTTGTCAGGGAAACCAAAGACGTGAATATCTACGCCAAGGACTGATGGTCTTGCGTTGGCTCAGGCGTTGACTTGAGCAAACCCTAAACCAGCTTTCGAGTTACGGCCCCCGCCATCATGGCGGGGGCTTTTTTATTGCGATGTTTCCTGTGGGAGAGCGCGCGTGGGAGTCCTTGCATTTTTTAGCCCTGGCCTTGTCGGTATCCGGGGTGCCACAGGTCAGGAACATGGCCACCACGCCTTTGTCTTCAATCAGGATGCGGGCGTTTTCCGCTGGCAGCTTCGGCTCGAACTTGTCGCCCAGCGACAGCAGCTCGATTTTTTGCCCGTTGACACTGCCTTTGGCTTTGGCGCACCGTGTGGAAACTACAGCGGAGCACATCTAATGTGTTTCAAGGTGTTGCGCCGCGCCGCCGGGGCTTAACCCCACGCTCAGCAGTTGCAACCCGGCTGCCTAAAATGTTTGACCTCTTCAGGAAAAACCTCACCCCATGTCCCAGGGAATCATCCGCATCCGCGGCGCGCGCCAGCACAACCTCAAAAATCTCGATCTGGACATACGCACGGGTGAAATGACGGTGGTCACCGGTCCCAGTGGCTCGGGCAAGTCCTCGCTGGTATTCGACACCCTGTTTGCTGAAGGCCAGCGCCGTTATGTTGAGACGTTCTCGGCCTACGCGCGGCAATTCCTGGACCGCATGGACAAACCGGCGGTGGACAAGGTTGAGGGGGTGCCGCCAGCGATTGCGATTGACCAGACGAATCCGGTGCGCAGCTCGCGCTCCACCGTGGGCACGATGACCGAGCTCAACGACCACCTCAAGCTGCTGTACGCGCGCGCGGCCCAACTGTTTGACAAAAAGACCGCGCGGGCGGTGCGCCATGACACGCCCGAGTCGATTTATGCCGAATTGATGGCGCGTACCGTGGGCAGCGATCCCAGGGTGGTCATGACATTCCCGGTTGAGCTGCCCGGCAACACGAGTGCTGAAGAAGTCACGCAGTGGCTGTCCGCCAGCGGCTTCACGCGGGTGCATGCTGAGCGCGAAGTCGCCACCCCAGCCGGTCCGCACAAGTTGCTGGATGTGGTGGCTGATCGCTTTCGCCTGCAGACGACAGAAAAGGCGCGCGTGATCGAGGCGATTGAGCTGGCGCTCAAACGCGGCGGCAGGCTCAATGTGTATGTCGTGGCCTCGGCCCCGGAGTTGGCGTCAGATCCCGGTTCGGGTGTATCTGTCATCCCGGACTCGATCCGGGATCCATGGATTGCGGGTCAGGCCCGCAATGACAAGTCAGCAGAAGAAATGTGGCGCTTTTCGACCGGTCTGCATTGCCCCGACAGCGACCTGCGTTATGCCGACCCGACGCCTTCGCTGTTCTCCTTCAACTCGGCCATGGGCGCCTGCGAAACCTGCCGCGGTTTTGGCCGCGTCATTGGTGTCGATTACGGCCTGGTGATTCCCAACGACAAACTGACCCTGCGCTCCGGCGCCATCAAGACCCTGCAGACGCCCGCCTGGGCCGAAAACCAGGACGATCTGATGCGTTACGCGGAAGCCGCAGGCATTCCGCGCGACACGCCCTGGTACAAGCTCACGCCGGATCAGCAGCACTGGGTGATTCACGGCACACCAGCCTACAAAAACGGCCAGTGGAAAAAGCAGTGGTACGGCATCAAGCGTTTCTTTGCCTATCTGGAAACCAAGGCCTACAAGATGCACATCCGCGTGCTGCTGTCCAAGTACCGCAGCTACACGCCGTGCGAAACCTGCGGCGGCGCGCGCCTCAAGCTTGAAGCACTGCTCTGGCGCCTGGGCTCAAAGGACGCCGCCGACGCGGCACTGCCCCCCAGCAAGCGCTTCATGCCGGTTGGTGTGGACTGGAGTCGCACGCAGCTGGAAGCCCTGCGCGGCCTGAGCCTGCACGACCTGATGCAACTGCCGATTGATAAATTGCGTGATTTTTTTGCCCGTATTACTCCCTCCCCTTCCGGGGGAGGGCAGGGGTGGGGGCAAGTCCAAGAGCAGTCGCTCGTAAAGAGCCCCCATCCCAGCCTTCCCCCAGAAGGGGAAGGAGCCAGACATGCTGAACAAAAAGCCCTCAAATCGCTGTTCGAGGAAATCCACACCCGCCTCAAATATTTGTGTGACGTCGGTATTGGCTATCTGACGCTGGACCGGCAAAGCCGTACGCTGTCGGGCGGCGAGGTGCAGCGCATCAACCTGACCACGGCGCTGGGCACCTCGCTGGTCAATACGCTGTTTGTGCTCGACGAGCCGTCCATTGGCCTGCACCCGCGCGACATGAACCGCATCACCCAGGCCATGCACCGCTTGCGCGACGCCGGCAACACGCTGGTGGTGGTCGAGCACGACCCGGCTGTGATGATGGCCGCTGACCGCATGATTGACATGGGACCTGGTCCGGGCGAGAAGGGCGGTCAGATCGTGTTCGACGGCACGCCGGAAGACCTCAAACATGCCGATACGCTGACCGGCGCCTACCTCGGTTCGCGCAAGCAGGTGGGCATGGGTTTCAAGCGCCCCGTCACTGACAACACCCCGCGCCTGATCCTCGAAGGGGCGCGCGATCACAACCTGAAAAACCTGACGGTGGAGTTTCCGCTGCAGCGCCTGGTGTGTGTGACGGGTGTCAGTGGCTCCGGAAAATCGACCTTGATGCAGGACATCCTGGCGCCGGCCTTGCTGCGCCAGTTCGGCAAGGCGACGGAAACACCTGGCCAGCACGACCGCCTCATGGGCGCCGACTACCTGACCGATGTGGTGTTTGTTGACCAGTCGCCGATTGGCAAAACGGCGCGTTCCAACCCGGCCAGTTACGTCGGCGCCTGGGACGCGGTGCGCGAGCTGTTTGCGCAGGCGCCGCTGGCACGGCAGCGCAGCTACACCTCGTCCAAGTTCAGTTTCAACAACGGCGACGGACGTTGCCCCACCTGCGGCGGGTCAGGGTTTGAACATGTGGAAATGCAGTTCCTGAGCGACGTTTACCTGCGTTGCCCCGACTGTGACGGCAAGCGATACCGGTCCGAGATCCTGGAAGTCACGATTGAACGCAAGGCCATCGGTGATGTGTTTCCGCGCCTGATGAATGTGTCCGACGTGCTCGACCTGACGGTAAGCGAAGCCAGCCAGTTGTTTGCTCAGGACCGTGAAGTGATTCGCGCCCTGCAGCCCATCGTCGACGTGGGGCTGGAGTATGTGAAGCTGGGCCAGCCGGTTCCAACGCTGTCGGGCGGCGAGGCGCAGCGCCTCAAGCTCGCCGGTTTTCTCGCCGGTGCGTCAAAGACCGCCAGCAACAGCCGGCAACCGCTGGCGCTGAAAAACATCAACCGCGGCACCTTGTTCCTGTTCGATGAGCCGACCACAGGCCTGCACTTTGACGACATTGCCAAGCTGATGCGGGCCCTGCGCAAGCTGCTCGACGTCGGCCACTCGCTGATCATCATCGAACACAACCTCGACGTGATTCGCTCGGCCGACTGGTTGATCGACCTCGGCCCCGAAGGCGGCGAAGCCGGCGGCCTGCTGGTGGCCCAGGGCACGCCCGAGGCGGTGCGTGAACACCCGACCTCGCACACCGCGCTGGCGCTTCGCGAGTACGAGCAGGCCATGGGCAAGGTGTACGGCGTGGAAGAGGCGCGCACCAAGGCATGGAAAACCAAGCCGGCTTTTTCCAACCTGATCCAGATCGTCAACGCCAAGGAGCACAACCTCAAAAGCCTGTCAGTCAACATTCCGCGTGGCAAGTTCAATGTGGTGACCGGCGTGTCGGGTTCCGGCAAATCGACGCTGGCCTTTGACATCCTGTTTAACGAAGGCCAGCGGCGCTACCTTGAGTCGCTCAATGCCTATGCGCGCAGCATCGTGCAGCCGGCGGGTCGGCCTGAGGTGGATGCGGTCTATGGCATCCCGCCGACGGTGGCCATCGAGCAACGACTATCGCGCGGCGGCCGCAAGTCCACCGTCGGTACCACCACCGAGGTCTGGCATTTTTTGCGCCTGCTCTACGTCAAGCTCGGCATCCAGCACTGCACCAAAGACGGCGCCGCCGTGATGCCGCAAAGCCCGGAAAGTATTGCCGCCCAGTTGCTCAAGGCGCACCGTGGCCAGCATATCGGCTTGCTGGCGCCGCTGGTGATCAACCGCAAGGGTGTCTACACCGAGCTGGCCGACTGGGCGCGGCCGCGTGGCTACACCCATTTGCGCATCGACGGCGAGTTTTTGCCGACGACGAACTTTCCGCGTATCGACCGTTTCAAGGAACACACGGTTGAGCTGCCGATTGCCGACATCCATGTGACACCCGACAACGAAGCCGTGCTGCGCCAGGCACTGGCCACAGCGCTGCAGCACGGCAAAGGTGTGGTGCATGTGCTGGCGCCGCTGACAGGTTTGCGCGGCGCGATGATGACGGGCACATCGACCAAACAGCTCGGCAAGCTGCAGGCCTCGTCTACGCAGCGCGCCTGTCCGGTGTGCGCCACGTCGTATCCCGAGCTCGATCCGCGCCTGTTCAGCTACAACAGCAAACACGGCTGGTGCCCGGACTGCGTCGGCACCGGCGTCAAGCTGACCAAGGAGCAGCGCAAGGTGTTCGACGATTCGGTGCGTGACGACGAGAACAAAGGCCGTGAACAGAGTTTTGTTGAAGCGGATGTTGATGAGGTGCTGGACGCGAGTTGTCCCGGTTGCCAAGGCACGCGCCTGAACGCCCAGGCCCGTGCTGTGAAATTCGCCGGCGTGGGTATTGCCGACATTGCTGCACTGTCGGTGACCGATGTGCGCGCCTGGGTCGGGAAGCTGTCGCTGTCCGGACGCGAAGCCGGCATCGCCCGCGACTTGATCCCCGAGATCAAGAGCCGGCTCGAATTCCTTGAAGACGTGGGCTTGGGCTATTTGACGCTGGATCGCGGCGCGCCCACCTTGTCGGGCGGTGAGGCGCAGCGCATCCGTCTCGCCGCGCAGCTCGGCTCCAACCTGCAGGGCGTCTGTTATGTGCTGGACGAACCGACCATTGGCCTGCACCCGCGCGACAACCAGATTTTGCTGCGCGCGCTTGGCAAGCTCAGTGAACGCGGCAACACCCTGGTGGTGGTCGAGCACGACGAAGACACGATACGCCGCGCCGACAACATCATCGACATCGGCCCCGGCGCCGGCAAGCGCGGCGGCCAGCTCGTGGGGCAGGGCACGGCGGCGCATTTGGCCACCTTGCCCGATTCGCTGACCGGGCGTTACCTGGCAAATCCGCTGATTCATCCGCTGCATGCGCGGCGTGCCACGCATCCCCTCACCCTAGCCCTCTCCCCAAAGGGGCGAGGGGATCTGTCCCCCGTCTTGCTCCCTCTCCCCCTGGGAGAGGGCGGGGGTGAGGGCTCCCCACCCGCCAAACCCCTGAGCAAGGCCAAACAAGCCGCGCAAAAAGCCGCGGCGCTGAAGGCCCAGGCGGCAGCCGCCAGCATCAGCCACAACGCAGCGCCTGTTGCGGCCAGCCCCGTCACCTCTTGGCTCCAGGTGATCAAGGCTGACCTGCACAACCTCAAAAACATTTCCATCCAGGTGCCGCTGTACCGGCTGGTGGCAGTCACGGGTGTTTCAGGCTCCGGAAAATCCACACTGGCGCGCGACGTGCTGCTGACCAATGTGCACGCCGGCGTGATGCAGCGCTCGACCAAGGCCGGGCGCGATGCCGACGACAAGGGCAAAACCCCCACTTGGACCGGCTGCGAAGCCATCGAAGGGTATGCGGCGGTGGACCGCGTGCTGGAGGTGGACCAGACGCCGATCGGCAAGACGCCGCGCTCCTGCCCCGCCACTTACATCGGTTTCTGGGACACCATACGCAAGCTGTTTGCCGACACGCTGGAGGCCAAGGCGCGCGGCTACAGCGCCGGGCGCTTCAGCTTCAACACCGGCGAGGGCCGCTGCCCGACCTGCGAAGGTGCCGGTGTGCGCACCATCGGCATGAGTTTTCTGCCCGACGTGAAAGTGCTCTGCGAAACCTGCCACGGCGCGCGGTTCAACCCCGAGACCCAGGCGGTGACCTGGCGTGGCAAAAACATCGGCGACGTGCTGACCATGGAGGTCGATGAAGCGGTCGAATTTTTCGCTTCCATGCCCAACATCGCACACCCGTTGCAATTGCTGAAAGACGTGGGCCTCGGTTACCTGACCCTGGGCCAGCCTTCTCCGACGCTGTCGGGCGGCGAGGCGCAGCGCATCAAGCTGGTGACCGAACTCTCCAAGGTGCGTGACGACATCACGCGGCGCGGCCAGAAGGCGCCGCACACGCTTTATGTGCTGGACGAACCCACGGTCGGCCTGCACATGGCCGACGTTGAAAAGCTGATCCATGTGCTGCACCGCCTGGTCAACGGTGGCCACAGCGTGGTGGTGATCGAACACGACCTCGACGTGATTGCCGAAGCCGACTGGGTGATTGACCTGGGCCCCGACGGCGGCAACGCCGGCGGCCAGGTGGTAGCGTCGGCGCCGCCGGAAGCGGTGGTGAAGCTGGGCACGCACACCGGCAAAGTGCTGGCTGCGGTGCTGGCGCGCTAATCAAGGAAAACCCCCAATAACAAAGGGGTTTATATTCTCGGCGATGAGGTGTAACTGTTTGTTCTTAAAATTACCGTTCAGTATTTTCTGACGTTTTCATTAGAACACTCCATGACACGATTTGACGGGTTCCTACCTTCCCTTTTCTTTGCCCTGTTGATGAGCGTCGGCGCCGGCGCCGGGGTCTTGGCCCAGGTCCCTGCAGCCCCTGTTTCAACGAACGAGGCCGAGGCGCTGCCGCACCCGTGGGTGGTGCCAGCGCCGCGAGCAGCCGAGACCTATTTCACCAACCTGAAGGACGGCGGTACCTACGAGTCGCCATTTGTGGCGCGATTCGGCCTGTCCATGCGCGGACTGGTGCCTGCGGGCCAGACCGTCGGGCGCGCCGGTCACCACCATTTGCTGGTGAATCAGGATTTGCCGCTGGACTTCAAGAAGCCCTTGCCTTTCACCGACCAGTACATTCACTTCGGCAAGGGCCAGATGGAAATGGTTGTCAACCTGCCGCCGGGCAAGTACACCTTCCGCCTGCTGCTGGCGGACCAGGGCCATATCCCTTACTTCGTTTACAGCAAACCCCTGAGCCTGACCATCAGCAAACAGAACAAGGCGGTGCCCCCGGCTTCGGTGCAGGGTTCGGCCCGCGTCGAGCTGTTGGCCCCGGCAGACCGTGAAATGGTCAGGGGTCCGTTTCGGGTCCAGTTTCACGCCACGGGCTACAACGTGTCGCATGGGGGGGCCAAGGCAGCGGACACCGGACATTTCCGCCTGACCATGGAGCGTGCCGGGCGCAAGCCGGAGGTGCTCGACTTCACCGCCGGCCAGACAGAAACCTGGCTCAATCCGCCGGCCGGTGATTACACGATGCGCCTGGAGCTGGTCAGCAATGCAGCCGGCAACAGCGTCATGGCTGGGGCCAAACCGTCGGCGCTGACAGTGGCCACGCGCTAGGTTTTGCACGCTTCCAGCAGCGCCGTCGCCATCTCGGCAAACCCTTTTTCTCGGGTCAATGACTCACTTTTTTCCAGCTAGCTCCAAAAACCGCTCTACCGCATTTGCCGCATCCACAACTTCTTGCCTTGGTATGTTGGGCGCGCTGGGGTGTGAATATGGGTTCATCACAACATTTTTGAACATTTCAATGTGCTGTAGACAGCTAGCCCAATCTGCTTGGGCCACAGTTGATGGCTTTGGTGCCTTCTTTAAGGCGTCGAGAAAATCCTGCGCCTGATGGGCGGCAGGATCCACCGTGTAGTTCATCGGTACTTTCTGGATTTCACAACCTTTGCGTAAGCCGTATTCAAAAGCCTGTCGGGTGTAGTTGGCAGCGGCTTCCACGTAACCCAGCGCTAGCAACTCACGGCCCTTGTCCAGCAATGCTTTGGCTGGGCGCTTTTCGGTTTTCCGCACGACCGGCATGGGCGCAGCTGCGGCCTGATCGCCTTCATAAATTTCATAGCAGGCCCAGTCACCGTCAGGCAGCCGCTGGCGTGCCAAGTCAAACCAGCCCTTGTCGTGAGTTAGAAGTACGACTTGCCATGTTGGGAAAAGATTAGCCAACACATTTAGCACAGGCAATCGGTTTGAATGATCCAGCCCGATCAGCACGTCGTCGAG
>Ga0308009_10000242_pt1 | contig 44669 bp, 37 predicted proteins | sample Neamet127_FD_203134 | JGI IMG/M metagenome (GOLD analysis project Ga0308009, IMG submission 203134) | Marine microbial communities from water near the shore, Antarctic Ocean - #127 | ecosystem: Environmental > Aquatic > Marine > Unclassified | place: Southern Ocean | collected 2014-07-24 | reverse complement strand
TAGAGCAAGCTCAGCTATTAACTGTAGTGCATCAAAATTTGGCTCCATATGTTACCTCTACTAATAAGTTACGGTTCTAATTTCTAGAATTTATACCTAGTCTAGTTGATTTTTTTAAGAATTTAAGCCCTGATATTTATTTTATTTAAGATAGAAAAAACGCCCTTCACCAAGCCCAATATGTGACAGAGAGAAGAAGTTAGTAGCGTGATATCGTAAACTTAATAATTAACTAACCATTCATTCAACGCAGTATGTATAGGGATGCGATGGAACCTACTTGGACAAGTGTGGGGGGTACCCCGGGGGTGAGTGACAAAACTATTTGATGGCATCGTCTAACTGTATAAATTTAATATCTCTATATAACAATGGTTTGGGATAAATATTCAGCCCCAGCCTCCAGCAAGCTCTGGAGAACTCCAAAAAAATCCTCAAAGCCCTATAGTTTAGGGCTTTTTTGTGTGGGTGCTACGATATTTATTTCTCTAGCTTAAATACAAAAAGCTGGCCACCTTCTGGAATTGCTACATCTGCGACAGAGAACCCTGCTATTCCCTGATAATTACCAGAGCCTATGGCCACGTATGTATCACCGTCTAATTGGTAGGCGACAGGTTGACTTCTTATGCCACCACCTAGTTTAAATCGCCATAATTCTTCGCCAGTGCTAGAGTCCAAAGCGATAGCGTGCCCCGTTTGGCTCCCAGTAAACACCAGCCCACCTTCAGTGCTTAGCGTACCCGCCATCATTGGCTGGGGATCATAATATCGCCATTTCACCTCGCCTGTTTGGTAGTCCATGGCAGTAATATGACCGTAGGACGAAGAATCCCCAGTCTCATCTACGTCTACATCTGTAGGGGTTGGGAGGCCGCCGGTGAACATTTGGCCTTCTACAAACATGCTTATACCTTTCTGCATAAGCTGACAGCTTTCTATCACAGGGATATAGGCCAAACCTAACGACTGATTAACTGAGCCTGATACAGAGCCGTTCATACCCCCCAAGGCTCCTGGGCAAACCCTCATTGTAGGTTCTTCTGACGGCATCGCCGCGGGGTTGATCACAGGTCTGCCACTCGGCTCCATAGAATCTGCCCAATTCAGCTGTTCCATATAGCTAGTAGCGCGGATAAATTCACCATTTTCTCTGTTTACAACATAGAAAAAACCATTGCGGTTAGCCTGGACGATCGCCTTTATAGTTTCATTATTCTGTTCTATATCAACCTGGAAGAGATGAGTATTTCCATCATAATCCCATACGTCATGTGGAGTGAATTGGAAATACCATTCGCGCTCCCCAGTGTCGGGATTTAAAGCTAGTACGCTGTCTGAGAATAAGTTGTCTCCAAGGCGAGCGTCTCCATTCCAGTCTGGTGCCGGGTTGCCAGTTGTCCAATACAGTAAGTCCAGCTCCGGGTCATAGGTTCCTATGGTCCAAGCAGGAGCCCCTCCGGTTTCATATGAATTACCTGACCATGACTCATACCCTGGTTCACCTTCGGCTGGGACTGTATAATGTCTCCATACACGCTCACCTGTATCCACATCATATGCATCAAAGAATCCCCTGACGCCAAATTCACCACCACCTATACCTATGACTGCTAGGTTTTTGACAATTAGAGGGGCAGAGGTTGCACTAAATCCGCGATCATATTCAATTATTTCATTTTCCCAAAGTTTCTCCCCTGAGATTCGATCAAAAGCTAAAATTTTTGCATCCAAGGTTGCCATCAAAATTTTGTCACCATGAATAGCCGCACCTCTATTCGCAGGACCGCAACAGATTCTTAGATCACTAGGTAATGGATGATCGTATCGCCAATACATTTCTCCAGTGCGTGCATCGAGAGCGAATAGCCGATTGTAGGATGAGGTCACGTACATGATTCCATCATAAATCAAAGGCGACACAGCAAATTGCCCACTGGTCCCAGTGGGAAAACCCCAGGAAAAGTCAAGATTATCGATGTTTTCAGGTGAAAGCTCTGTGATCGGGCTATGCCTTAGGTTGCTATAGTCTCCACCATATTGCAGCCAGTTTTCAGCGTTGGCACTTTGAGGTTCAGACAATAATTCTGTTGTCACCGGCCCGGATCCATCGCCTATTGATTTATTATTTATCCAATGAGTGGTAGTAATCGTCAGCGCTTCGCCCACTATGTTGGGGTCAAATAGACCAGAATCACTTTCGTTTATGGTGATACTTGAATCATCCTCAGCACCACAACTTGCAAGTAATATTATCGCAAATACGCTAAGCATTAATTTTAGAAACTCAAACTTTGATCTTTTGGCTTTCATGGATCCCCCCTTTATAGAATTTAAGGCTAGTAATCTGGCTAATTCGTCTAACTAACTCACCAAGCTTTTTCATATAATCTGATTAGAATTCGCTACAAGCACGTCATCATAAAATAAACTAAGAGCACTGCGGGCTGTTCGTTCGGATGAAGGCTATTATCTTCCAAAGATCATTCTCGCCTTCTGGAAAATTAGTGCCAAATCCAAGCATTCTCGTATTTGGAACACCAACAGTGACAGTGTTAAAAATTTCTTGATCGCTACTACCATGTTTCCAGTCACAGTCGAACAGGTATAAGGCATCAACTCTTTCGGGAGTTAATTTATGACAATAGCCAGCGCAGGTGCCTACAAATAGTAATCTACCTCGCTTAACCGCCTCAGGATCAGTCATATAAGAATCAGCACGCGAGACCGGATCCTTCGCCTCCCCGCATTTTGTAAGAATGATGGGGAGAACCATGGAAATAAATAACACCGACGATAAGCGCATCCGATACTCCACTATCAAGGGTAGCCTAGCTGACAGCTACAACTAAGAATGCTTTAAAAGAACTCGCTTAGCGTACTTGGTGTTTATCTATACTACTACTAATATTTGAAGGAAATCATATTGGGCGCAACCTGGAATTTTAGACAAATAATATTTATCGCACGTTCTTATCTCTAAACTTTAATTCTCAATATCAGCTAACCATTCGTCCAAAATAGTATGTATAGGGGTGAGATGGAAACATCCTTGCGCAATGGGGTGCACCCCGTGGTTGGGAGTACTGACTGGGCGGTGTGTGAAAAAAGGGGTGGGTGCGAACTAGGCGCTTACTGGGCTGATCTAGGAGGCTCTAAGCGCTGACATAAGAGCGAAGCAGCCTTCTTGAAGCCTCAATGCGGATAGCCAGAGAACAGCCGTATAGAGCTTTTAGAGCCGAAGGATAGGCATTAGACTGCAGAGGTTATGGGTGAAGCTAAATTCGAAGTAACAGGGTTTATGGGCGTTTTGGACAATGTAGTACTCGCCGCACTCGACTAGCGGCGACAACTCCTCGTTATTAAAGCCCCTCTCCCGCAGTAGATATCCATTAAGCGAACTCTAACGCCCCTCGACTAGTCTTGTGCTTGTCCCATAAATAGGCTGCATGGTAAATTACGCGCCTCTTTAAAGAAGCCGACAGTCCAAATTTGACTGAGGCTGCCAGTTAACACTCAACTTTTTCGGGCTATGGCTCAGATATTTTAGACAAGGACATGAACATGACCGCATATAAGATTGCACTACTAGATGGAGATGGAATCGGCCCTGAAATTACAGCCGAGGCGGTAAAAATTCTAAACCTTGTCGCTTCGCGCAATAATCTCGAACTAGATTTACAGCATGGTGCGTTCGGCGCAAATGCCTACTTCGAGCATGGACATTCGTTTCCCGAGGCCACCAAGGCGCTATGCGATTCTGCAGATGCGATCTTGAAAGGACCGATAGGGCTCAATCACGAGGAATCTAAGAAGATTCCTGTGGACATGCAGCCTGAGCGCGGTGCGTTGCTACCACTTAGGCGCCGCTACAACACCTTCGCTAATATTAGACCCGTCTATCTTCCAAAGGACCTCTCGCACTTCTCTCCGCTTAAGCCAGAAATCATCGGTGACGGAATCGATTTCATTATTATTCGCGAGCTTGTCGGCGGATTGTATTTCGGTAAGAAAGAGACCGGCATCAATGCGCAGGGGAAACGCTACGTCAATGAAATGCTTGAGTACGATGAAGACCAGATAGCAGATATCGCGAAGGTAGCTTTCGAAACTTCGATGAAGCGCAAGAAGGTACTCCACAATATCCATAAATCGAATGTTCTTAAATCTAGTGTCCTATGGAACGAAGTTCTCGAAGAAGTCGGCCAAGATTATCCAGAAGTAGAAGTGAAACATATATTGGTAGACGCGGCGGCAACCTATCTCTGCCTAAACCCCGGTCAGTTTGACGTGATGGTCATGGAGAACATGTTCGGCGATATATTGAGTGATCAGGCTGGCGGTATTCTTGGGTCGCTTGGCCTTATGCCTTCGGCATGCCTGGGACCTGACAAAGCCTACTACGAGCCATCGCACGGCTCTGCTCCCGATATTGCTGGCCAGAATATAGCCAACCCTTATTCCATGATCGGCTCTGTTGCGATGATGCTTGAAATGAGCTTTGGCCTAGAGGCCGAGGCAAGAAATGTTTGGCACGCGATGCAGAGTGTTTTCGCTCAAGGGAATTCCACTCCCGACCTTTCCAAGCCAGGAAAGGGCGTAAAAATGATAAGTACTCAAGCGTTTGGAGACTTAGTCGTTAGTGAGTTAGACAAGACTCCTATTCCTAAATAGACCCTATTCGGGTATAAAAAAACTAGGATCAGGGAAAGGGATCGCTAGTGCTTTTCTGCCTGCATGCGCATATTAATCATGCGCATTGCAGCCTTAACGCCGGCAAGAACCTGATTCGAGTCGACGCCGCGTGTCTTAAATTCCTGCTCCTGCCATTCCCAGGTAATGATACATTCCGTGAGTGCATCGATATTTCCGCCGCGGGGAATGTGCACCTCATAATCCAATAGCGCTGGCATCTTAAAGCCTCCCTCATTCAACAGCTTTTCTATCGCATCGAAGAAGGCGGCGAAGCCACCGTTGCCAGAACCCGAGCCCTGCAATTCTTTGCCCTCGAGCTCGACACGAATACTCGCCGTACTCTCGACGTTTAAGCCACTGTTTATATAGCAATTCAGAAGCGTGATGTTATGAAAGTCGCGACTCTGCATAACATCGGCGATGATGAATGGCAGATCTTCGGAGGTAATGATGTGCTTCGAATCGCCCAACTTAACGATTCGTTTAAGCACCTTCGCCTGATCTTCCGTCGAGAGGCTTATCCCTAACTCGTCTAAATTGTTGATCAAGGAAGCCTTACCACTCATTTTGCCAAGCGCATAGACCCGTTTCCGTGCGAAACGCTCTGGACTGAGCTCTGTAACATATAAATTTCCTTTCAGGTCACCGTCGGCGTGTATGCCTGCTGTCTGAGTAAAGACATCAGCCCCAACAACGGGCGTGTTCGCAGCTATCCATTTGCCGGAAAAATTCTCGACCATGCGACTAAGCAATCCGATGCGTGTTTCATCGATAGATAGCTGCATACCCATCTTGTCTTTTAATGCGACGGCCACTTCGGCAAGCGAAGCGTTTCCGGCGCGTTCACCCAAACAATTTATGGTGCAATGAATGGTATTGATACCTGCATTCACCGCTGCCATTACATTCGCGGTAGCTAAGCCGTAATCGTTATGAGGATGAAAATCAAATTCCAATTCGGGAAAACTTTCGATCATGTCTGTCAGGGAGGCGGTTACCTCATCCGGCGACAATACACCAAGGGTATCTGGCAACAAATAATGTCCAATCCCGCATTGCTTGGTGCCATCAACCAGTCCCATCACATAGTCTTTGCTATTCGCATAACCATTGGACCAATCTTCCAAATACATATTGACGCTCAGACCCTGCTCGATCGCATAGCTCGCCGTTTTCTTGATATCCACTACGTGCCCATCAAGTGTTTTGCCTAATTGTTCGCGGCAGTGTTTCTCGCTACCCTTCGCGAGAAGGTTGATAACTTTTCCTCCCGCACTCGCAATCCAGTCCACGCTGCGCTTATGATCGACGAATCCCAATACCTCAACGCGATCGAGCTTGCCGACCGAATCGGCCCACTCGGTAATCTTTGACACGGCAAGCTTTTCACCATCTGACACACAGGCGGAAGCAACTTCGATGCGATCCACCTTGAGGGATTGCAGAAGTGCACGGGCAATATTCACCTTCTCATTAGCGGAAAAGGAAACACCCTGAGTTTGTTCTCCGTCACGCAGTGTTGTATCTAGCAAACTGATATGACGGGTATGCGCTTGGGCAGTCATGCTGAAATCCTGATGCGAATTAAAATTTAGGTGTCCTGAGATACCTAGTGTGTGGGCCATAGGATCTGCCAAGAATGAGATACTAGCAAAATCTACAGGCTGAGATAAGCCGAAAACTCATTAATTACCCTAACTTGCACTTGAGGAGGATCGTTATATACTGCGCCATTCATGAAAAATTGAGCATTTGAGGTTCAGTATGACGATCAAAATCGGTGTCCCTAAAGAAGTTCGCGAAGGCGAACATCGGGTCGCATTAGTGCCAGATATCGTAAATCGACTAGCGAAACAGGATATACAGGTATCTTTGGAAACCGGGGCCGGGGCGCTTGCAGGCTATACCGACGACTACTACGAGAATGCTGAAATTGCCGCCTCTTCTGCTGAAATTCTAGGCAAGTCCGATATCTGCCTTACAGTGAATCCTGCTACCAGCGAGCAAATCGAGCAACTCAGGGAAGGGTCGATCCTGATCGGATACCTTAATCCTCACTCAGATCTAGAACGCTTCAACAAACTCAAAGCGAAAAAAATCAGCGCGTTCTCGATGGAATTAATTCCTCGAATATCCAGAGCGCAGGCCATGGATGCTCTTTCATCACAGGCCTCCATTGCAGGTTATAAGGCCGTGCTTCTAGCGAGCAACCTACTCGGCAAGTTCTTTCCCATGTTGACGACTGCCGCAGGTACGATTAGGCCATCTAAGGTTTTAGTCATCGGTGCTGGTGTCGCAGGACTGCAGGCTATCGCCACAGCTCGACGTCTAGGCGCGATAGTGGAAGGCTATGATGTTCGAGCCGCAGTAAAAGAGCAGGTCGAATCGTTAGGCGCAAAATTTGTCGACATTGAGATCAAAGCCGAAGGAGACGGCGGTTATGCAAGAGAGCTTACCGACGAAGAGCGCCAGCAACAGCAAGCTATTCTTGCCAAACACGTGGCAGCCGCGGATGTAGTAGTAAGCACGGCAGCGATACCAGGACGCCCTTCTCCTCTAATCATAAATACACAGATGGTCGAAGGAATGCGTGGCGGCTCCGTTATCGTGGACCTCGCAGCTGAGGGTGGCGGCAACTGTGAACTGACAAAAATTGACGAGACTGTTCTGCACAACGGCGTAAAGATCTATGGCCCAGCCAATGTGCCTAGCATGCTTGGCAATCATGCCAGTGAGTTGTACGCAAAAAACTTACTCAACTTTTTGGAACTTTTGATACAAGATGGCGCCATCAATATCGATCTCGAAGACGAGATCCTTAGCGCAAGTCTTATCACCCATGGCGGTGAAATTCACCATGCCGGCATCAAAGAACAGCTAGAAGGAGCATCCTCATGATCGAAGGTCTCGCGGCAATCTACATATTCATGCTAGCCGGCTTTACGGGCTACGAAATTATCAGCAAGGTGCCAGTTATCCTGCATACGCCTCTCATGTCAGGATCAAATTTCGTGCACGGCATTGTATTGGTTGGCGCGATGGTCGCGCTAGGCATCGCCGAAACAACCGCGCAACAGATCATCGGTTTTATCGCCGTGTTGTTAGGCGCGGGCAATGCCGTAGGTGGCTATGTTGTCACCGAGCGCATGCTGGAGATGTTTAGACCTAGCGACAAGAAAGCAAAAGGCGAGGATTCTTAGATGGAGACACTAATCCAAGCAGCCTATCTGATAGCAGCCGCTCTATTTATTCTAGGCCTCAAGCAGATGAGCTCCCCGGTTACAGCAAGACGCGGAATACTCTGGGCAGGCGCTGGCATGGTGCTCGCAACCCTAGCCACGTTCATGTCGCCGCAAATACTAGATAGTGATCAGGTCAGCATCAACATCATGTTGATAATCATTGCGATAGCTCTAGGCGGTGGTTATGCCTGGTATAGCGGCAAAAAAGTCGCCATGACCGACATGCCACAGATGATTGCGATGTACAACGGCATGGGCGGCGGCGCAGCCGCTGCAATCGCCGCCGTCGAATTGATCAAGGCGAGCAACGAAGCCGCGCATGATGTGACTGGAAGCTCAACGGTAGCCGACATGCTCGGTGCCGATGTGGCAGTCCTCGGTATCCTCGGCGCCATCATCGGCACAATCTCATTCAGCGGAAGCATCATCGCCTGGGCTAAGCTAGATGGCCGCTTGAACCGTAGCAAATTGCTACCGATGCAACATGTCATCAACGGCCTGCTCGCATTCGTTACCCTAGGCTTTGGTGTTGCTATTTACTTCACCAATAGCCTCGACACGATCATCATTTTCTATCTGCTTGCCTTAGTGCTGGGCGTCTTTATAACCGTTCCCGTTGGTGGCGCGGATATGCCCGTGATCATCTCACTATTTAATGCGTTAACTGGTCTCGCGGTGGGTTTCGAAGGCTACGTACTCGGCAACGCGGCGATGATCATCGCCGGCATCGTTGTCGGCTCGGCCGGCTCCCTGCTGACACAGTTAATGGCCAAAGCAATGAATCGCTCGGTTGCGAATGTATTCTTTGCTGGCGTCGGCACAGATGCGGCCACAGTAAGCTCAGATGGCATAAGCAAAGGTGTCATGAAAGAGATTCAGGCTCAAGATGCCGGCATTCTTATGTCTTTCGCTAGCCAGGTTGTCATCATCCCCGGATACGGCATGGCGGTAGCCCAAGCACAGCATAAGATCTGGGAGCTCACGCAAATTCTGACCGAGAAAGGCGTCAAAGTGAAGTTCGCTATTCATCCTGTAGCCGGCCGTATGCCAGGCCATATGAACGTATTGCTCGCCGAAGCCGGCGTACCCTATGACATGATTTATGACATGGAAGACATCAACGCCGACTTTAAGAACACGACTGTCGCACTAGTTATCGGCGCCAACGATGTTGTGAACCCTTCGGCGAAGACCGACAGCAGCAGCCCATTATTCGGCATGCCTATTCTCGATGCCATAGATGCGGACAACGTAATCGTTATCAAGCGCGGGCGTGGAACCGGATTCTCGGGCGTAGAAAACCCGCTGTTCTTTGTGGACAACACAAAGATGTTATTCGGAGATGGGCAGAAGGCAGCTAGCGAGTTAATTCAAGCTGTTAAAGAGCTTTAAGCATCTCTAGAGCTATTAGCCATTGACTGAAATAGAACTGTTAAGCGAAGCATCTGCGCCCCTTGCTAGAGCGGGCTTGATGCGGCGTCTGGCTGCCCTGCTCTACGACGGTTTTCTCGTAGCGGCTATCTGGATGGTGCTTGGATTTATATTGCAGCTCATTGTCGGCACACAGTCGAATCAGCTAGTCGATGGCGTAGTACAGACCGACCCCCTTCTCGACGCATTACTGTTCACCATCATGCTGGCAAGTGGCAGCGGTTTCTATATCTGGTTTTGGACCAAGAGTGGTCAGACTCTCGGCATGATCGCGTGGCGGATCAAAGTTGAATCTCTGGATGGCGGACTGATGGATTTCAAGCAGGGTGTAATTCGCTATATCGCCGCCTGGCCAGCATTCTTTCTCTTCGGGCTCGGCTACCTATCAATCTATCTGGATAGTAATGGTGATGCGGTGCACGATAAAGTATCTCGCAGCAAGGTAGTAGTGTTACCCAAGTCCTATCGCCCTTTCGATTAGACAACAGTGTTCATTCCATACCATCTACCAGCAGCAACTTGCTTGCAGTCGCTTGATGCCGAATAGCAAACAGAGCGCGCTTCTGGGTCCGCTAGAAACGCCTTTGCATCGTCTCGTAAGGGGAATTCGATAACGGCCAGTCAATCGGGCTTCTAATCAACTTCCAACACCATAGGTATTTTCCCCTGTACCGCGTAACTTCCATCATGTTTGCTAATTACGGCGGGAACCTTCTCCTCATATTCAGTAAAAATTTCTATGTCGAGACATCGTGAGGTCTAAAACTAAGTAAGCATTCATTAATTATTCTCTATCCAGATTATTTCTGACAAAAAGTAACATAGCTCGTTGATTTTAAAACGGGACGATCAGCGCACTCTCCTCATCAAAAAGAGCCCCAGCAATCCGCAGATAGAAATAGGCATCAGTACCGCAAGTAACGGACTAAATCCATACAACAAACTCGCCGGTTCCATCAGCCGCTGTATAATAGTAAACACTAGGCCAATACCGAGCGCCACAAACACTCTAAAACCCATTGTGGATTCCCGCAGCGGCCCGAAGACAAATGATATGGCAAGAATTACCAACGCGAGCGTCGCAAGAGGTTGCAGCAGTTTTTTCCAGAACGCGAGAAAATAGGTAGCCGAATCTAGGCCCTGAGCATCGAAGAACTGCGCAAATCGATAAAGGCCCGAGATCGACTGCCGGTCTGGCTCTACCAGCAGCACCGAAAGCAGCTCGGGCGACAGGTCAATATGCCAGTCTTCCTGCAGGTACTCGGCAGCGGTGATCGCACTCGGGCCAAAGCGACTCTCTCTCACATTGCTAAGCTGCCAGTAACTCGAGTCTTCTCTAGCTATGTAGGTAGCAAATTCTGCGAAACTGCTAGACACGATACTGCGATTGTTACCTACTTCATAGCGCGTCACTCCATAAAGCAATTCACCACCGGGCGCGATGGCATTGATGTGAATATATTCATTACCGACTTTACGCCACGTACCCTGCTCGGATGCGATAGAGTCATTACCGCTCAACTGCACAGCCTTGTTGCTCTGCGCAAGCTGCTCCAGCGGGGGCGCGATGAACTCTCCAAGCAATAGACTCAGCAGCATAATTAGCATTGTAGGCTTCAGTACAGACCAGACAATTCGCCATACGCTAACGCCTGCTGCCTGTAACACTATCAACTCATTGTTGGATGCCAATATTCCAAGCCCGATTAGAGCTCCGCCTAGCGCGATAAAAGGCAACAACTCATAGATGCTGGTAGGAAGCGTCAAGCCAATAAAACTGAGAGCATGTATCAGCGAATAATTTTCATCGGTATCAGAGATCTCTTCGGCTAAAGCGAATACCAGATCAACCGAGATGATAAGCGAAACGACAACCAGCATAGCGAGTAGCACTGTGTTGCGAATATGATTATCAATTTTCACCATGATACGAGACTAGCCTTTCTTTAACTTTTGAGAAACCGAGCTGGGAAAGAGCGACTCATGCGATAGCAAGCTCAATTAGAACCACCTAGGGCAAACGATCTGCCGAGGCTAGGGAACCGATAGCAGAGCAATGCTATGCCGATGAAGAGAGCATGCACCCACCACATGCCAACCAAAGCCGGCAGGTTCTCTGCGGCGATCATATCTCTGGAAAATTGCAGCAGCACGAAATAGGCCGCATACAATAGAGCTGCGGGCACCAACTTGCTGTAGCGGCCCTGTCGCGGATCGACCTTGCTGAGGGGAACGGCAATAAGAGTAATAATCGGAATAAGCAGCAGTGTTGAAATCCGCCATTGAAGTTCGGCTTGGTGCTCAGGCAAATTCGAGCCAATGAGTTGCATTGTGGTGAGCGACTCTTCCTCCAATATAGGTTCGATGCTAGTCGAATCGGGCAAAAGGATAGATTGCACATCGAACTGACCTATACTGAAATCTAAGGCGCCGGGTGCCCCATCATACTGCAATACATTCTCTAGGTGCATGAAGCGAGCGCCAGTATCGAGGTCGATCTCAGGCCTCGCCGACTCGGCTACAATAATTCGAGGACTGCTATACCCTGCCTCATCTTCAGCACCACTAACTGCGACGAAGACATTCTGTAGCTGACGTTCGCCCATCGATGAGGAATCGATGCGCTCAGCATAGGTCACGCGATTGCCATCTCCGAAGCTTTGAAATTGCCCTGCGACTATCAGATCCAACTCGGTCAGCTGATCCTGATTCTGCTTCAACTGCTCAGTATTCCGTACGCCCCAGGGTGCCAACTGAAGACTGAGTACTGCCACAATTATCATCACAATCGACGAGGTCCCCAGTGTAGCTAATAGAAGCTTTCTCTGGCTAAACCCGCTACCGATCAAAATAACCATCTCATTGTCCGCGTACATTCGGCCATAGGCTAATAGGATTCCGAGAAAGAGCGCGAGGGGAAGAATTACCAGCAGGAAATCGGGCAACCTATAGAACATGAGCAAGAATAAAACGTCCGATGCCAGCTCTCCAGCTACCGCCTGAGAAAGGTATTGGATGAAGCGGCTGGTCAGCGCCACCACTAGAAGGATCAGTGTGACTGCCGCCATTACTTGTAGGATTTGCTTACTGAGGTAGCGGAATATGATCAAACTGGGGCACGTCCGTTACTTGGAAGAACCTACAGTTTACGCGAAATCCGGGTGTAACGTTAGGCTGAAAATTCGGAGACACGAATCAAGCGACCTGAGGTTCCTGACGTCCGAGTAATGCCTTAAATGCAGGCGGCACATCTATGATTTGATGCTTATCGAAGTCGAAGAAGACAACACCCATCTTGCCGTTACAGACCATCGTCTCAAGTGCGCTGTTGGTGACCTGTAGACCAATGTCGAATCCGTAACGATTAAAGCCGCTAACGCCAACATCAATGACAAGCATGTCATTGGCGAACGATTCGGAGCGATATTCAACCGCAAGATCCGTGACCACCATGCCTAAACCAAAGATATTACCTTCAGTAAAGCCAAGACTCGCCAGAAACTGTAATCTAGCCTCGTGCAGAATTTTCACCATCGCTATGCTATCGAGGTGTTTTGCGTAATTCACATCACTGATTCCAATACAACGTTCCATGCTGAACAAAAATTGATCAGGTGGGGTGACCTTTACTCTTGGCATAGTTATTCCTTTAAACGTTAATACACCAGCACTAGTAGGACAGGCATAGAGTGAATTGGTTCAAGATTTTAGTCAATTTATTCTAAATAAGTGAAGATTTTACTTCTAAGCTTTCTCCCTTTTTCCTCCGGGCCATCGTTGTTGCTTAAGTGTCTGAATATCATTAGGATTATCTCTCAATAGAATTCAGGCCGGTTATCGGCCTTAGTAAGGGCTCATCAAAACATGAAGTATTCAATCAAGGCTGGTGCCACAGATAAAATTAATTCCGATTGCATCGCTGTCGTCGTCTGGAACAAGGGTAGCTTAAGCGAGGAAGCGCAGCTCGCTGACAAAGTAAGCAATAAAGGCATTAGCAAGATCGTCCGCTCGGAAGACTTCACCGGCACGCTGGGTCAGACGCAACTCATCTATAACCCTATTGGCCTAAAGAGCAAACGCCTGCTGCTAGTTGGAGGCGGAGAGAGCAAACAACTAGACGCTAAGAACACCACTAGAATGCTCACCGCTGCACTCTCGGCAGTATTTGCATCGAACGCTGCCAGTGTCCACTTCGCCATAGCCAGCCTACAAGTGAAAGACGAGACTCCCGCATGGATCTGCCAGCGACTAGCCCAGGAAGCCGAAACAGCTAGCTATAGATACAATGCAACCAAGAGTAAGAAGAGCAAGGCGGTCAGCGCGAATCTAATCAGCGTCTCACCCGCCAAGGGTGCACGCAGGAAGTCATTAGAGGAAGCGTTCAAATCTGGCAGCGCAATTGGCGCCGGCATCAATCGTGCACGCCACCTCGGCAATCTACCCGGCAATGTCTGCACTCCAAGTTATCTGGCGGACGAAGCTACTGCAATAGGCAACCAGCATGGCTCTATGACGGTAAAGATCCTCGGCGAGAAGCAGATGAACCGGCTGAAAATGGGCTCACTGCTCTCCGTCTCCGCAGGCTCGGCTGAAGAAGCGAAACTGATTGTGATGGAATACAGGGGAGCCAAGGCGGATAGCAAACCCCATGTGCTAGTTGGCAAGGGCGTGACTTTCGACACTGGCGGCATCAGCCTGAAAGGCGGCGCCGGGATGGATGAGATGAAATTCGATATGTGCGGGGCGGCGAGTGTCATTGGCGCCATGGCAACTGTTGCTCAGCTGAAGCTACCTATCAATATAGTCGGCCTGGTTGGAGCTGTTGAGAATATGCCTAGCAGCACCGCAACCAAGCCCGGCGACATCGTAACGAGCATGGCCGGTAAGACTATCGAAGTGCTCAATACCGATGCCGAGGGTCGCCTTGTACTATGTGATGTGCTTACCTATGCGGAGCGCTATAAGCCGCGCAGCGTTATCGATATTGCCACGCTTACTGGAGCGGCTGTAGCAACCTTTGGATCAGTTGTGACTGCTATGCTCAGCAACGATGAAAAGCTAGCAAAATCATTGATAGACTGCGGGCAGAACAGCCTAGATCGAGTCTGGCAACTGCCTCTGTGGGAGGAATACCAGCCTCTGCTAAACAGCAATTTTGCAGATATCGCCAACATCGGCGGCCCTCGAGCGGGAACCATCACTGCCGCGTGCTTTCTCTCTAGATTCGCAGAGAAATTTAAATGGGCACATCTCGATATTGCCGGTAGCGCTTGGCACTCCGGGGCACGCAAAGGCGCCACCGGACGTCCTGTTGCACTACTGGTTGAATATCTAAGCCAGCAAAAAGCCTAAACAAGCACAGCAGAATCGAGAAACCGTGACTCAAGTTAATTTCTACACACTCCCAAGCAGCGAGGCGCAATCTCGACTACTGTTTGTGTGTAGACTGACAGAAAAAGCCTACTCACTCGGCCATCGCATCCACATCCAGACAGAATCTGACCAGCAGTCGAAATTGCTAGACGATCTGCTCTGGCAGTATGCGTCTAGCAGCTTCATCCCCCATAGAACACTGGATGGCAGCGGCGACAGCAGCGATCCCGTGTCTCTAGGCACAAGCTTGGCCGGCGTCAAACACGCTGATGTATTGATTAATCTCGGCAAGCAGGCCAGTCAGGCAGCAGATCAGTTCGCTCGCATCAATGAAGTCATTAGTCCCGATTCGCAGAGCCTAGAGCAAGGCCGCAATAGATATCGCGACTACAAGGGAAAAGGCTACAAGATGGAAACTTTCAAACTCTGAATTCTCGACGGGCAGCCAGCCGCTTAATCCGGCAAAGCCCTTTCTGATCATGTATAATTGCGCCTTTTTTAAGCAGGGCAAACACTCGTCAGTATGGACAAGACCTACCAACCAAAACAGCTGGAAAATCAGTGGTATAAGACCTGGGAAGAGCGTGGCTATTTCGCACCTCAAGACGATGGCGACCCCTATTGCATTGTCATCCCACCTCCTAACGTTACTGGCCGACTCCACATGGGTCATGGCTTCCAGAATGCGATTATGGATGCGCTTATCCGCTATCACCGCATGCTCGGCCGCTCGGCGCTTTGGCAGGTCGGTACCGATCACGCTGGTATCGCAACTCAAATGGTTGTGGAGCGAAAGCTAAACGCAGCTGGCTCCTCGCGTCAGGAAATTGGTCGCGAGCAATTCGTTAAGAAAGTATGGGATTGGAAAGAAGAGTCTGGCGGCATAATCACCGAGCAGATTCGCCGCCTTGGATCCTCGCTAGACTGGACTCGCGAACGCTTCACCATGGACGAACAACTCTCATCCGTGGTCGAAAAAGTTTTCATCGAACTCTATGAAGAGGGTTTGATCTATCGTGGCAATCGCCTGGTTAATTGGGACCCGCAACTACTTACTGCCGTTTCCGACCTTGAAGTTATCTCCGAGGAAGAAGATGGTTCGCTGTGGCATTTCCACTATCCGCTCGCGGACGATGCCAGCCGCCATGTGATTATTGCCACAACCAGACCGGAAACCTTATTGGGCGATAGCGCGATAGCCGTCAATCCAGATGATGACCGTTATAAGGATTTAGTCGGAAAATTTGTTGAGCTGCCGCTTTGCAACAGGCAGATACCGATAATTGCCGATGACTATGCCGACCCCGAATTTGGAACAGGCTGCGTAAAGATTACGCCAGCACATGATTTCAACGACTACGAAGTAGGCAAGCGCAATAACTTAGAAGTAATCAATATACTCACTGACAACGCCTGTATAAATGAGAACGCACCGGCAGTGTATCAAGGTATGGATCGATTCGAAGCGCGCAAAAAGATTGTACAAGATTTAGAAGCGCTGGGACTCGTCGACAAGATCGAGCCACATAAATTAAAAGTTCCTAGAGGCGACCGTAGCGGCGCAATCATCGAGCCTTATCTGACCCATCAATGGTATGTCGCCGTACAGTCATTAGCCGACCCAGCAATAAAAGCGGTCGAAGATGGTGATATAGAATTTGTGCCCAAGAATTGGGAGAACACCTACTTCGCCTGGATGCGAAACATACAGGATTGGTGCATCAGCCGACAACTTTGGTGGGGACACCGCATCCCGGCATGGTACGACGAAGACGGAAAAGTCTACGTTGGTAAGACCGAGGGTGAGATAAGAGAGAAACACAATCTCGGTTATGATGTTGCACTGCGCCAGGATGAAGATGTCTTAGACACTTGGTTTTCCTCCGCCTTATGGACCTTCTCGACGTTGGGTTGGCCGAATGAACGCAAATTCTTCGACCGTTTCCATCCTACTGACGTCCTAGTGACCGGCTTCGACATCATATTTTTCTGGGTCGCCCGCATGATTATGATGACCCTGAAATTTACCGGCGAGATCCCATTCAAGAAAGTGTATATCACAGGGTTGGTCAAAGATGAGCAAGGGCAGAAAATGTCCAAGTCCAAGGGAAACATACTCGACCCAATCGACCTCATTGACGGTATTGAACTCGAGGAACTAGTAGAAAAGCGAACGGCAGACATGATGCAGCCGCAGCTAAAAGCAAAGATCGAAAAACTCACACGTGATGCATTCCCCGAAGGTATCGCCGGCTATGGCACTGATGCCCTGCGTTTCACTTTTTATTCTCTAGCTTCGACGGGCCGAGATATTAAATTCGACCTAGGCCGAACCGAAGGCTATCGAAATTTCTGCAACAAGATTTGGAATGCTGCTCGCTACGTGCTCATGAACTGTGAGGACAAAACAGTTGTCGTTGGCTCCGGCATTTCGCCTAAGCATCTATCCATTGCCGACAAATGGATCAGCAGCCGCTTCGAAAAAATCGCCTCTAACATCGAAGAATACATGGAAAATTACCGATTCGATCTTGCCGCTCAGTCTCTGCAAGAATTTATCTGGAACGAGTATTGTGACTGGTATGTCGAACTTTCTAAACCAGTGCTATGGGATGAAGAAAATAATCCTAATGAGGCTCAAGCAACACGCTGGATGTTGTTGAACATCATGGAGAAGAGCCTTAGATTATTGCACCCCTTCATGCCGTATATCACGGAAGAGATTTGGCAGCGCATTGCTCCTATGCTGAACAATCAGGGCGAGAGCATCATGTTGCAGCCTTATCCGCAACCTGATGAGGGGAACGTCGATCTGGACGCCGAGCAAGGAATAGAGTGGATTAAAGGCATCATTATTGCCATTCGAAATATCCGTGGTGAAATGGACATCTCCCCTGCCAAGGCCATTCCAGTTTTTCTCAACAAGGGAACCGCAAGCGATAAGGCGAGACTCGAAGAATACCGACCGTATCTCGAGAAGCTCGCAAAGCTAGAAAGCATCCAATGGCTCAACCCTGAGGAGGAAGTGCCGGCTGCAGCAACTCAACTCCATGGTGATGTCGAAATCCTGGTGCCGATGGCAGGCCTCATCGATGTCGAAGCGGAACGCGCTCGCTTAGAGAAAGAAATAGCGAAGCTAGAAGCTGGCATGAAAGCTGTATCTGCAAAACTGAATAACAAGAAGTTTATGGACAACGCACCAGAAGCCGTAGTCACCAAGGAGCGTGGAAAAGCAGAGCAAATATCGGCCGCATTGACGGCCTTGCAGGAAAAACTTGAAGAACTAGTGAAGATGTAAAATTGGGTGGATCTGGAGAATGCGTATTTAGTTGCGCAATTCGCGAGGCATACTGAAGACGATGTTTTCCTCAACCCCTTCTAACTCTTCTGGCTCTTGATGGCAGATATCCCGAAGCCGTTCCACCACCTGCTGCACCAGAACCTCCGGCGCCGAAGCTCCAGCGGTAATACCAAACTTTGACTTCCCTTCAAACCATTGTGGGTCCATGTCCTCGACACTGTCGATAAGATAAGACTCGCAGCCCAGTCTCTCCGCCAATTCCTTTAATCGATTTGAGTTCGAACTGTTCGGCGAACCCACTACGAGCAATAATTCGCTTTCTAGAGCAAGTTGCTTAACTGCGTCCTGCCTATTCTGCGTCGCGTAGCAAATATCTTTCTTACGCGGTCCCTTGATCGATGGGAACCTCTCTCGTAGCGCATCGATGACCTTGGAAGTGTCGTCCATAGACAATGTGGTTTGAGTTACGTAGCTCAGATTATCTGAGTTATTTACCTCGAGTTTCTTTGCATCTTCCACAGACTCTACTAAGTAGATCTGGCCGCCTGCCGATTTGTCGTATTGGCCCATCGTGCCCTCAACTTCTGGATGAAATTGATGACCAATCAACACGCATTCTCTGCCTTCCTGGCTAAACTTCGTCACTTCAAGATGCACCTTAGTCACTAGTGGACAGGTTGCATCGAATACTTTATACCCTTTGTTACGTGCCTCTTCTTTCACCGCGATCGATACGCCATGGGCACTAAAGATAACGATCGATGATCTTCCATGCTCATCTTTAACTGGAATATCTGCGAGCTCATCGACAAAAATTGCTCCGCGCTTGCGCAGAATATCCACAACAAATTTGTTGTGGACCACCTCGTGACGAACATAGATTGGTGCGCCAAAAATATCCAAGGCCCGATTCACAATATCTATCGCCCTGTCCACACCCGCACAGAAGCCTCTGGGATTAGCCAGGCGTATGGATGTCACAGTCGATGTGTCGTTTACAACTTGAATATTCACTGTGGCCTCGAGACAAGTAGTTTGAGGATGGTTATACTTTTATTTCTACGGCTTCTACGTCGGCGTCGATTACCGAATTGATTCGTGCCTTGAAAACTATTTCCTTGCCAGCCAGTGGATGATTAAAATCAACCACCACCATGAATTCAGTTAGCTCTGCGATGACACCGGGAAGATCAAATCCGCCAGCATCCTTAAATGAAACAACAGCACCTACCTCGGTAGGTATCAAGTCATCTTCCAGCAAATTCCGAAACTTGGCAATGGGAAATCGATGCCTGTTTGCGGGGTTAACCTCCCCAAAGGCTTTTTCTGCGGCTAATGCGGTCTCGATTTCGTCGCCCGATCTTAGACCAAGCAATTTCTGTTCAAAGCCGGGTAACATGCTGCCGTCACCCAAGCGAAAACTTGCGGCCGGCTGCTCGAAATTGCTATCGATTAACTCACCAGTAGTGAGCCCGAGAGAAAAGTGCAGGCTGACGAGTGAACCAGCCGCTATGCTCTGTGATGTTTTTAGAGTCATTGCTTGATCCGAATTAGAAAAATCAGCGGAATCACGACTAAACGAAATCGCGGGGTTCGCCCTCTCCATCTACATTGACGATACAGCGCTGGCAGAGCGTTGGATGATCGGAGCTCTGACCAATGTCCTGCGTATGGTGCCAACAGCGCTCACACTTGTCATGCTTTGACGCAGAAACTACTAGCTTCACATTGTCTAGATCGGTAGAACTTGAGCCAGCTGGGGCCTCGCACAATGGGTGTACTGCTACCCTGCTCACGATCAGCGCGAACTTCAGTTCGGATTCCAGACTGGCCAGTGATAGCGCGAGAGCATCGTCGCAGTAGATATCGATTTCCGCACTCAGGCTGGCACCGACCTCTTTTGCCGCTCGCTTCGCTTCAAGCTCTTTGTTCACTGAGGTCTTTACTGCGAGTAACTGCTGCCAGAATGCATCGTCAAATGCGCTCAATTCTGGGTAGTCTGCGATCCCATCGGCGAAGTTGGATAAAAACACCGACTCCTGCCTAGCACCCGGGATATTCTGCCATATCTCGTCGGCTGTAAAACTGAGTATCGGCGCAATCAGGCGACTGAACATCTCAAGAATGTGAAAAAGAGCCGTCTGCGTCGAGCGCCTAGCTAGGCTATCTGCCTGAGTTGTGTACTGCCTGTCTTTGATTACGTCTAGATAGAAACCACCGAGTTCGACCACACAAAAACTATGAATCCTCTGATAGATATTCAGAAAATTGTAGTTATCATAGTGTTCGATAATCTCTTTCTGCAGTTGCTGACACTGACGAGTTATCCAATAGTCGACGGCGATCATCTCAGCAGCCTTTACCTGATCTTTCTCCGGATCGAAGCCGTTGAGATTGGAAAGCATGAATCTCGAGGTGTTTCGGATTCTACGATAGGAATCAGCAACTCTTTTAAATATCTCATCCGATACAGTCATCTCCCCGCGATAGTCCGTCGCGGCAACCCATAGACGCAGAATATCGGCGCCATACTGTTTAAAGATTAAATCTGGCGCGACGGTATTGCCCAAGGACTTCGACATCTTCTTACCGTCTGCATCCACGAAGAATCCATGGGTTAACACTTCCCTATAGGGAGCGGTATCGTTCATTGCCACGGCCGTTTTCAAGGAGGACTGAAACCATCCACGGTGCTGATCTGAACCCTCTAAGTAAAGGTCAGCCGGATAGGTTAATTCTTCTCTTTTCGCCATGACGGAATAATGACTCACGCCAGAATCGAACCATACGTCTAGTGTGTCGGTAACTTTCTCGTAATTTGCCGCATCGTCGCCGAGTAATTCCTGAGGCTCCAAATCGAACCATGCCTCGATACCAGCTTTCTCGATACGCTGCGCTATCTGCTCGATCAATTCAGCCGTCTGAGGATGCAGAGCCTGTGTCTCCTTGTTGACGAACAGTGTAATCGGCACGCCCCAAGTACGTTGGCGAGAGATACACCAATCTGGGCTGCCCTTCAACATGAGCTCGATGCGTGCCTTACCCCAATCGGGAATCCACTTAACATTTTCAACCGCAGCTAATGATTTGCCCAGCAGGTCTTGCTCGCTCATGCTGATAAACCACTGCGGCGTAGCACGATAAATTAGAGGGGTCTTCGTACGCCAGCAATGTGCGTAGCTGTGAGTAATCTTATCCAAGGAGACCAGAGCCCTCACATCACGCAGCGCAGCGATAATGTCTTCATCCACTTTGTAGACGTGAGCGCCAGCGAACTCGCCAGCGGTCGATGTAAAAACACCGTTCTCGTCGACAAGGTTCAATGTGCCTATGCCATAGAGCGCACCGACATTAAAGTCGTCGACACCATGATCGGGTGCCGTGTGCACAGCTCCGGTACCAGCCTCGATGGTTACGTGCTCACCTAGAATCAGTGGCACTTCTCTTTCGACGAAGGGGTGTTCAAGGATTTGATTTTCCAGTTGTGCGCCGGTCGCCTGGGCTACTACCTCGAACGACTCGCACTCATAACGACTCATGATTCTTCCGAGCATGTCCTTCGCTACAACGAGTAACTCAGCACCTTCATCCAGTTCACAGCGAACCAGCGCATAGTCTAACTCGGCGTGCAGACAGACTGCCTGGCTCGATGGCAGCGTCCAAGGTGTTGTCGTCCATATAACAACTGAGATAATCTCATTAGCTCCAATAGGCGAGCTAGCAGCTGAGAAAGCAGCCAAAAATGAATCTCTGTCTTGCGGAGCGAAACGCACATCTATCGCGAAGGAATCTTTATCCTGATATTCAACCTCGGCTTCGGCTAGCGCAGAGGCTCCGACAACACTCCAGTAAACAGGCTTGTAGCCCTTAACCAGATGGCCCTTCTCTACAATTTTACCCAGCGACCGCACGATGTCAGCCTCTGTCTCGAAGTCCATCGTCAGATAGGGGTTTTCCCAGTCGCCCAGTACGCCTAGGCGAATAAAGCCCTTGCGCTGAATATCTACCTGTCTCAAAGCGTAGTCTCTGCAGGCTTTACGAAATTCGGCATGAGATATTTTTTGACCAGCTTTGCCTTTCTTCTTTTCTACGTTGTGCTCAATGGGCAACCCATGACAGTCCCAGCCGGGTATATAGGGCGCATCGAAACCATTCAAGGACTTGGCCTTCACGATGAAGTCTTTAAGCGACTTATTGATCGCGTGACCTAGGTGCAACTCACCATTTGCATAGGGCGGGCCATCGTGTAATACGAATTTGGGTTTACCGCTATTTTTCTCCGCAATGCGCTTATAAAGATCGAGCTTCTGCCAGCTCTGTAGCATAGCTGGCTCCCGCTGAGCCAGATTGGCTTTCATCGGGAACTCGGTAGACGGTAGGTTTAATGTATCTTTGTAATCACTCATAACTTGAACTGCACGCTGTATAGGTTTCTTTAGTTATGTATCTGTTAATAGCCGAATATTCTTAGCTAGTAACTCCAAATATCTCTCTTACTTGCTCAACGTCGGCACTGATTTTTTGCTTCAACTCTTCAAGACCGGAAAACTTAGTTTCTTCGCGTATCTTCTGTCGAAAAATGACCTCTATCGTCTTCCCGTACAAATCCTCATTAAAATCCAGTATGTGCGCCTCCAGCAGCGCCTCACCCGATTCCGTTACCGTGGGGCGATAGCCTATATTTACCGCGGCAGGTCGATACTGATCGACCAATCTTACTTCGCAGGCGTAAACGCCATGCAAAGGAATGCGCAGACGCTGCGGGTTGATATTGCAAGTTGGAAAACCCAGGTCGGTACCCAGCTGCTTACCGTGTACTACCTCGCCCTTGATGGAATAAGGTCTACCTAACAATTGTTCGACGAGGGTAAAATCAGCCTTAGCGAGCTGCTCTCTTATGTAGGTGCTGCTGATTCGATGCCCATTACGCTCGTAAGCTGCTGTCTCAACTACTTCGAAGCCAAACTGCTTGCCAGCTTCGCTAAGTAGATCGAAATTTCCCTTGCGCTGGTGGCCGAAGCGAAAATCATTACCGACGATAAAACTCTTTACTCCCAGCCCCCCTACCAATATATCCGCGATGTAGTCTTCGGCGCTCAACTCACTGAGCTGTTGATCAAATTTCAGCTGAAACACGAAATCGATTCCGAAGCTTTCCAATAGCTCTAACTTCTCCCCCAAGATTGTCAGTCTCGCCGGGCAGCTATCGGCATCCTGCGCAAAAAATTCTTCCGGGTGAGGCTCGACCAGTATAACGAGGGATGGCAGATCAAACTGCTCGGCCTTCTGCTTTAGCTGATCCAGTATTAATTGATGTCCTAGATGCACACCATCGAATTTACCGATGGTGGCAACACAGCTTTCCTGCAGCGCAGAGAAGCTATTAGTTTCTTCAAAGATGATCATTGCAAGGAAGTCTCTGAGGCTAAGGCTCGGAAAAGCGCGAAATTATACTCTTTTATGGCAAAATCAGCCAGAAACAGGCCGAAGACTCTAGTCTTTCTAGGCCGCCGTATTGGAATTCGGGGCCAATTTACCCTGCTTCAAACCTGCTAGGCCCCTCTTGAACAAGACTGTCGCCAGTGCCAGAAGGCAGATGATAAGCACTCCCTGACCAACCAGCGTGTTGACCACCGAAATTGTCTCAGGCCTGGTGGAGATAAAAATTAGATTGATCAGCGTGGCCAATGCCACTACGGACACCCCAGCGGAACCAATGAGCTGAATAACTGCTACAAGTTTATTCATGTTTAAGCGCTATCCTGCAGTTTGTGAAAGGACATGAAATGCTCATAGCCATCGGCACCAAGAAATCGGCGAAGAGTCTTCGCGTCTGTCTTGCGAGCATCTACTATAATGAGCCCCTCGAGGGAGTCATTAAAATTCGGGTGTATGTTAAAGCAGGCAAGCTTACCATTTACCGAGAGGTAATGGCGCAGAAGTACCGGAACTGCCTTGCCTGGATCACAGCGCCCTATCAACTTGCTCAACATCTTTACATTCGATAACTCAACCAACATATCGCTGGTCCATACACGGTTCATGATCTTATGCGGCGTTATAGGCGTGACCAGTTGATCGAATTCGCTTGCCTTGAAATTCTTCATCATAGTATCTGCAATAAGAGCGCGAGCAAGGTCGCTGTATTCTCTCGATATACTCACCGAGCCAAATAAAGTGTGATATCTGGGCCTTTCCACCAGAATCCGACCGATACCCCTCCAAAGCAGGTTAAGCGACACCGGGTTTTTCTGATAGTCGGAATGGATGAAACTCCGTCCCATCTCTATTGATGATCCCAATCTATTGATAAAAGCCTCATCGTATTTATAGAGAGAGCGACTATAGAGCCCCTTCACGCCATGTTCGGCAACGATCTCATCCACGAGACCTACGCGATAGGCACCGGCGATTCTAAAAGCGGCCTTATCCCAAAGAAACAGGTGCAGATAGTGCGGGTCGAACTCGTCAGAGTCTTTCGACAGGCCGGTGCCCTCGCCAACAGACCGAAACGTAATCTCACGCGCGATCGCGATCTGCTCCATGATGGGTCCGAGTCTGTCGTAAGGCGCGCAATAAACGTCAAACTCTTCATGTTCGATCAGTCGAAATTCTTCGAGGTCCGCAATAGCGGAGAACAATTCTGCGCTACCGCTTGTAAAGCTAGAATCGACTACCGATTGGTGTTTCATGCCCGGCAGTGTTTTCGGTTCTCGTACCAAGGCATCGGTACTCACTCGCAGGTAATCGGTAATCGCCCTAGGGCTCTGCAGGAGTCTAAGCTCCGCAGCCGGAATCGGCCGGCCGAATCGCAGCTTTAGCTTAAAGCCTTGTTTGTTTGCCAACTGACGAGGGAGTAATGCAGTTCGCAGCCTGGGATGAACCATACCAGCGGCATAGAACAGCCAGCTGTTAGTGCCACCGACATGAACGGGCAGGCAAGTTGCTTTATAGCGCTTCAATAGCTGCCCTGCTAGGCGATTCCAGGCGCGATCCTGAATTCGGCGATGGCCGTGCTCATAGGCGGACACCATACCTGCTGGAAAAATCAATACAGCACCATCATTTTTAAGATGCTTGTGAACTTGCTTAATACTGGAAACATTACCTGCGGCCGCATCACTCGACAGCACATCTACGCCGATAAAAATATCGGTAAGTTCTGGAATCCTTCGCAGTAACTCGTTGGTCAATACCTTTAGATCGGGCCTGACATCCGATATCACCTTGGCTATCGCCACCCCTTCGAGACCGCCTAGCGGATGATTCGCGACGATAAGGACGGGGCCGGTGCTCGGTATTTCTTCTAGATTCGAAGCATTTGCTAGGTCGAGACTGATTCCAAGGGCATCGAGGGTGTACTGCAGAAACTCATGCGGCGTACATCCCTGAGGTCGCCCTTCATATATCTGAGCGAGACGATCGAGTCCGAGCACCTTCTCGATGACTGCAGATACGATTCGTGGCTTAAATGGTAAGCGGCAAGGATTAGTCATTTTGTGGATACTGCTTCACTAAATTATTCTCAAAACGCCAGGCGCGATATAAAGCCATCAATCCTGGAGGCGTACTGCCCCGTTTCCGGCTAACGTTACCAAGTTTAAACAGGGTGAGATATTGCTGCAACAAGGTTCTAACCGCCGTGATTAGCCCCGCATTCCTATCCCATATATTGATGGATTCAGAACTTGCCCCATTAATCTCGATAATATTGAAATCCATTCCCGCGCTGAGGCTTTCTACGTTTTTAAACTTTACGTCTAGGCGCCCATAGTAGAATCCTGGAATATCTTCAAATATTTTATCGAGGGATTGCGCCAGCCTCTGATCTATCAAATCCCCCGCATCTCGAAAAATTGCCCCGCGACTATGACTCGCCGCAAATACGAGCCTGTAGGGCTCTCCCTTTGGGATGACATCGTGCCAGCGGGCAACGTGCCGGCTTCGGTACAGATGCAGTAACTCGCCTGCCCGCGGATCTTGGGCGACCAACTCTCCGAGTTGTTTCTCTCCATCGCCCACGACAAAAGGCGTGTACTTCAACGTGAGCGAGGTGATCTCTCCCCGCGCCTTCTCAGGGTCGCGAACATAGAACACACCGGCTTCTGCGTCCCATTGACTCAACTTCTGGAATTGAATACAGCCACCTACAGGAAACCCCTGTAAATAGTCCTGCAACTGCGCATCATCATTGAGCAGCCTAACTCCTACGCCGCGACAACCCATATTAGGCTTTCCAACCAAAGGATATTCTAAGCCTGCCGCTGTTAATGCCTGTTTCGCCATTTGGCACTGCCGCTGGATAGGCTGCTCCTCAACCTCGAATAGTGTCCAGGGCAGAATCCACTGACGAGCGGTGTCTCCTGCCAGATCGAATACCGCCGACTTGGATACCCCGACCATGCCCGACAGCGAGATCCCTGGATTCGCGATAAGAGGAAGGCTCAAGCTTCGATAGCGTAACGCTAAGAGCAGCCACTGAATAGCTACCGGTATGTACATCAACCAAATTGGCCAAAATTCGAAGTAAGAGGTAGCACGCCCCGAGTTGTCGAGCGCTGGCATACCTGCGGGCACATAGCTGGTGCAATCTGTACTGGATTTTTGCAAAATCTGTAGGAATTTCCTTCAATCAATGGGTAGCAGACCGGTTAGATCCAAATTTGTTCCGGCTTCTGTCCACCAGTATTGTTATCTAGCTGTTTGGATAGCCGCGCGATTATCGCATTCGTGCAAGAAAGCCTCAATCAGACTGATCTGATATTCGCAATTGGGCGATGACGAAGCTTTCCAGAACTAGGCGGTATCTCTGCCGATAGCTATTACAGTAGCGAAGCCGTCAGGCCCACTGTTACTATCTATTCTGCAACGCAAATGGAAAATCTACAGCATGCTTGGAAAAATACTGTTAACTCTTGCGGTGATGGTTATCGCCTTTTTCTTTGTGCGCCAACGCGACATAAAGGAAAAGGGTAGCCCTGCCCGAAGCACTCTGGCCCCAGCGAAATCTAAAGAAAAGGCAGTCAAACCAGATGATCACAACCTGTCCGCAGATTTAAGGCTCGGCGCCTATATGTTCCTCGCTCTTGTGATCGGCTTAGGCGCCGCTCTGTATTATTTTCAATGGCAAGACGATCACTCTATTCTAACGGTGCGACTTCACAGCGACGGCCAGGCTGAAGCCACTGTGTATCAAATCTATAAATTTGAACTGAAGGAACGCTCCTTCACAACCCTAGATGGCATCCTCGTCACGGTGGCGAGTAGCGAGCGCATGGAAGTCGAAGGCCTATAACGATCAGAAGGAAAGCAGCATCAAGGATAAACCCAACAAGGCGATAACCGGGGGTGGCTTCAAGGCCATGCAGTACGTGCTGTCTTGCGCCCAGAAAGTTGGTACCCGCAAATTAGCCAGTGCCGTACAGTCGAAGAATACCTGCAAGGCCTGCGCCTTCGGTACTGGGGGGCAACGGGGCGGCCTGCACAATGAATACAGTAGTCGCATAGAAATCTGCAATAAGAATATCCAAGCACAAATGAGCGATATTCGAGACCCTATACCTCCACAGATATTCGAACAGAACAGTATCAGTGAACTACGTGAACTTAGCGCCAAGCAACTCGAAGACCTAGGCCGTCTATCGATTCCACTGCACAAATCGGAGCAGTCCGATAATTACGTAGCGATAAGTTATGATCGGGCCTTTAAACTCATCGCCAAACGACTGCTCACTAGCGACCCCCTGCGCAGTTTTTTCTATGCCTCAGGCAGATCATCGAACGAAGCCGCCTTTATTCTGCAACTATTTTCACGCCTATACGGTTGCAACCACATCAACAACTGCTCTTATTATTGCCATCAGGCTTCGGGAGTCGGCCTGAGCCAAAGTATCGGTAGCGGAACCTCAACCATACAATATGGCGATTTACACAAGGCTGACCTAATATTTGTATTTGGAGCAAACCCCGCCTCTAATCATCCTCGCTTCGTCAAAGTGCTGCTCGAATGCCGACAACGCGGCGGTGCGGTCGTCGTAGTAAACCCAGCCCGCGAGGCTGGTTTGGTGCGTTTCGCGTCCCCTAGCAACTTCAAATCTATGATTACTGGCGGCGGAGAGGTTGCCTCGCACTATATACAACCCCATGTGGGTGGCGATGTTGCTCTAATTAGCGGCATGGCGAAATACCTAATCGAAAGCGACCTAGTGGATCAAAAGTATATCGACTCCTATTGCGAGCAATTCGACAGCTACTCGCAATTTATAACAGAGCTAAGCTGGACCGATATTCAGAGCGAATGCGGACTAGAACGATCACAGATTGAGTCTCTTGCCGATCTCTATGCACGCAGTGAAAGAACAGTCTTCTCTTGGGGCATGGGACTTACCCATCATCACAATGGCACTGACAACATCGAAGCCATTGCTAGCCTCGCCCTCCTGCGCGGCATGATCGGTGGCGAGGGCAAAGGTCTGCTGCCACTGCGTGGACATAGTAATGTGCAGGGCGTCGGCTCTATGGGCGTCACTCCTGCTCTGAAGGCAGAGGTGTTTTCAGCAATCGAGAAAGAATTTGCAGTAGAACTGCCAAAGTATCAGGGTATGGATACCTTAGCCTGCATTCAGGCAGCTGCTAGAGGGGAAATTGATTTCGCCTTTTTACTGGGTGGCAATCTGTATTCAGCTAATCCGGACACGAGCTTTTCCCAGAAGGCTCTAAACAAGATTCCCTTCAAGGTAATGATTAACTCCACTCTGAATCAGACTCACCTCAATGGGGTCGATGGTGAGAATCTAATCCTGCCTATTCGGGTGCGTGACGAAGAGACTCAGGCGACGACTCAGGAATCCATGTTTAACTATCTGCGGATGAGTGACGGCGGCTTCGATAGAATCGAGGCGCTGCAGTCCGAAGTCGATATAATTAGCTCCATCGCCGCAGCGGTAATAAACCAAGACACATTAGACTTTCGAGAATTCAAGCGCCATGATTCTATTCGCAAAGCCATCGCTAAACTGATTCCGGGGTTTGCAGCACTCGCCGATATTGATGAGACTAAAGCGGAGTTCCATATCGAGGGTCGTTACTTGGCGAAGCCGCACTTTGCTACGAAATCTGGCAAGGCCAACTTCTGTATACCCTCGCAAACTTCTTGGAACACCAAGACAGACCAGGCTACGCAGAATACCAATCAGTTCACCCTCACCTCGGTGCGTAGCGAAGGTCAATTCAACACCATTATCTATAGCGAAGAGGATGTGTATCGCAGGCAGTCACATCGAAAGGTGCTTTTTATTAGCACGGAAGATCTAGAGAAGCTCGAATTGAAGGAACAGGATAAGGTTGACGTGAGCAATTCGACCGGCACAATGCGCAATCTAAGCATAGCGCTGTATGATATAAAACCTGGCAATGTGATGTGTTACTTCCCGGAGGCGAACATCCTTGTACCGCAATCTGTCGACAAGAGGAGTCGAACCCCCTCTTTTAAATCAATTTCTGTTTCGATCAAGAAAGCTGCGGCCTAAGTAGCTTCATAGCAATCCTGCTTGTACTAGCTAGCGTCACGATCTCGGCGGCTATCAGAGACAGGCTGTAGCGCGACCTCTATCATGCGCTCGAAGTCCATGCCTACTAATACCCAGATCTGTTCTCCCTCTTCGCGCACCTTGACGATCGTTTCCCCATGAAGATTCTTTCCCCTCGAACGTAGCGTATCGGGAAATCTATCTCGTTGAAATCTATTTCCTGCCCACCTGACTCTACGTTGTAGACGGCGACCTGTACGTGATCGAGTTCTGAGATTTCCGCCTCATTTAGGCTTACCACGTCCCGAGACTGAGCATGCTATTCCCCAGTGATATCGCAAACTCTTTCTCAAGAGAGATATTGGGCACCTTCTGCTCTATCGAATCACGGGTAGATCTGAAGGGTCTATCGCTGAATGACATGCCTGCCGCTAACTGAGTGAGCATTATCACTAGTAGAATTTTTTCATGATTACGATCTCTTTTTTACCGGCGAGCCGTTAAGCAAAACAGCACTGCTAATAGCTAACTTAGTTCTCAGCCAGATCTAGATCGACGAGTTCATCAAACTCAAAGCGGCGTCCAAGAGCGCTGATATCACCAACGATGTTGACTAGAACTTTCTCTCTCGGCTCAGCCACCATGATGGCGATGCCGTAAATCACATCGGCGTTAGAGACCAACCTAAAATAAATATCTACATGATTTTCATCTTCTCGCACCCTAACCACTCGATCCCATCCTGCAGAATCCAAGTCTTCGGCCATTGCAGACATAGGAGAGGCAATCTCATCAACATCGATGTCATCGCTCTCAAAAACATTTACGGTGACCCGTATTAGCTTAGAGATAAAGTCAGCGGCCTCATCATCCTGATTACGAATGAGATTCGTAATCAGGATGATGAGCGGAGCCTTCAGGCTGAATTCTACGGTAGGCTCAGTTGCCGCTATCGCGGTAAGTGTGGAGAAATCCACATAGCCCGGATGATTTTCCAGATCACTATCTGCTGCCAATGTTGCCACAGCTTAATAAACACTTCTTGCGTCACATCTTCGGCATCTTCCATAACGCGCAGGCTATAGTGAGTAAAGGATAAAATCCTGTGCCGGCGCTGATCTATGGCTTATAGATAGAGTGCTCGCATTTGTTGTTAAACAAATGCAATGTGAGAAAAAAAGTTACAGTAGTGTAATCGGGCTGTCTGGGAAGCCTTCTTTGAGAGAAAATCAACGGCTTAAACAGTTATTCTATCGCATCTGCCTGCGCCGAAAAGGCAATGATTGATATACTCACTGCCTGCAAAACTCAGGTTAAATGGCTCCAACATGGCTCTGCGGCGACTACTTCTAGTCACTCTCTTAGTACTCCTGCCTTCCGGCATGCTGGCCGCGTCCGAACAGACAGTGCAATTGCATGATGGGGCCTCCATTAAGCTATTCTTCTTCGAGCCCGATGATGAACTACAAGATGACGGCAACCCGCCGCCACTGGCTATATTTATAGCAGGTGGCTCGAATAATGAATTTATGGCTAAGGCGCAATTCTGGTTAGGGAAAGAGTTTGTTGATCGTGGCTGGGCAATCGCAGTTCCCATTTCGCTGGATGGAAAAAGCTTTTCTACCGGGGATAGCTCCACCCTCCCGCAGATTATTGAACAACTACACGCGACTCACGCCCTGCAGGATTCCAAACCCTTATTGGTAGGCATGTCTAGCGGTGGTAGCGAAGCCATCGCAATCGCATTCCTCAATCCTTCCGCCTTTCGAGGCGTTGTAGCCACACCCGGACGCTTCAAGGCCGACGCGTCAATCAATAAGCTCGATAGCCTACCGTTCTATATTAGGATCGGAGAAAAGGATGATTTTCGCTGGAATCGCATGCTCGAACCTATGTCGCAGAGACTTCTCACGGCAGGGGCCAAGGTAGATGCGGCGATAGTCGAGGGTGAGAGACACGTCTTCCAGCTAAACTGGGAGAACCTCGAAACTTGGCTGGGAAAGCTGCAATAGCCCGACCACAAAGAGCCGGGACAGGCTACCTCTATGGCAATTCTAGAACCAGTCTTCTTCGATCCAATAATTGGTGACTAGCCCGTCAGTAAATTCTATCGATAGCATTTCGGTGCGCTCTTCATCGATATCCACCGAGAACACAAGAAATAAGCCAACCTCAGTATCTTTCTCAGATCGGTTTCTGTATTTCCAAATTTCCGTACCATCGGCATAGGTCAGTATGGAAACTGGGCTGCCAAATGATGTACTTACCCAATCCTGGTTACTTTCACCGAGCTGCAGCCTAGATACATAGGCCTCATTCTATACAGTCTGCAAACGATGCGAGTCCGAATCGGCGGTAACCAAACAACCGGCCAGTGCGATGCTCATAACTAGCAATAGAGCTTTCTTAATCATTTAATATTCCCCGTATAAATTAGATTTATTATTCAAACCGAGCCTTTCCTGCCGCGACCACTAATCTCAACACTACCACCCTTCACTGCCCGTTAACCTTCGAGTAAAATAGCCTAAGAGCACTAGAATTTGGGCTCCTGCACTCTTATACGTGCTGGAGCTTTAAAAGTTACGGCGCTAGACCATGCCATAATAGGGAATGTTGCTGAATCTACGCTGAACACGGGTTCTCATGTTTTGAACTAAAGAAAATTCGCGAATTGATCGATTTATCCCCAGTACACTAAAAATTGACAAGTTAACTACTTACTTACCCTAAGAGATTCAGAATGCTCGCTAGATTCAACAGTCTTTTCCCCCTTTGGGCATTGCTAATTTCCCTGGTAGCATTCTTTCTAAATGCACCCTTCGCCACGCTCAACACAGCCATCGTCCCGCTGTTAGCTACAGTCATGTTTTTGATGGGGCTTACGCTAACCAAGGCCGACGTTGAACGCATTGTGAAAGACCCGAAACCGATCTTAGTGGGAGTCGTCCTACAGTTCTTATTGATGCCCGTTCTAGCTCTGACGTTTTCCAAGATGCTCCAGCTATCGAACCAGCTCACCATAGGCATGGTGCTCGTTGGTAGTTGTGCTGGCGGCACCGCTTCCAACGTCGTCTGCTATCTAGCCAAGGGCGATGTGGCGCTTTCTATAAGTTTGACCATGGTCTCAACACTCGTCGGGGTGATAGCAACTCCACTACTTTGTGCCTTCTATCTTTCAGAAACGGTCAGTGTAGATACTCTGGCGTTACTTTTTAGCATAGTGCAGATTGTGTTTATTCCAGTAGTTCTCGGCTTTTCTTGTAAGTTTTACCTGAATGATTTCGCGAACAGAGCGGAACCCTTCATTCCGACACTTTCGGTGCTCATTATTCTGCTCATTATTGCCATAGTCGTAGCACTGAATGCCGACAGACTTCTCGATGTAGGTCTGATCACCTTAATCGCCGTAATCCTGCACAACCTTTCGGGGCTAGCTGGTGGTTATTATATTAGCCGCCTAATAGGATTAGATATAAAGCAGAGCCAGACCGTCGCTATTGAGGTGGGCATGCAGAACTCCGGCCTAGGTGTAGCCCTCGCCACTCAGTTCTTCTCTACAACAGCCGCTTTACCCGGCGCTCTGTTCAGTGTTTGGCACAACATCAGTGGTTCGCTGCTGGCTTCAATGTGGAGCAATAAGAGAACGTCGCTTGAATACCTATTGAAAGATGAAGAGTCGAGTCTGCCTGAAAAGTGAGTGACTGCAACAATCGCGCCGCAATATTTCTCTGCGCCACTGCTTTTTGGATAATTTTTGAATAAATAATCCGATATGCTTTAAATATTTTTGAAGACGACTAAAATTCGCGCATTCAAATATTTAACTCTTTTCAAAGAAAATGAAAATTCAAATAATTCTCAACACAATGTTAACAACTGCGACCATTTTAGGTTATCAGCTCTGTTCGCGTGTGGTGAAGAATTGGGAGGCCTGCTTGGAGTGAATTCATGACTACTAAACGATTAATAATCAGCTTAAAGAAAAGACCTCTAAGTTTTTAAAATTAGAGGTCTTTTCTTTAACTTTTATTGAATACACAAAAATATGTGGGTACTAGGTAACTATTTTGCAAAAAAAACTGCAAAGAAATATAAAAATTATCTACAGGCTCGCTTTCTTCTATAACTTTATAGTGACCGTGCCGGTAATCGCGCCTTTCTTCATGGCGAAGGGGCTAAGCCTTCAGACATCTTTTATCTGCAGGCCGTTTTTGCGGTTGCAATCGTAGTGCTTGATTCACAGTCTGGTTATTTCGCCGACGTTTTTGGTCGCAAGACAGCACTGGTAATAGGAAGCATCATTCATGGATTGGCGTATTTCTACCTAAACTTTGCCGATGATTTACCGAGCCTGATTATTATTTGAAATAATAGCTGGGATTGCAGCGAATCTTTTATCCGGAGCAGACTTGGCATTGCTGTATGAGATACAGAAGATGCTTTCCGATGGTGATGATTCCGTTAATTCAATCGGTCAAAGCATTACCGCAGCGAGTTGCTGCATAAGCAATCCCTCCCCCGCTAAGGGGTAACTGCTCACAAATTCCCCCCGTGAGTAGTTACCCTCATTTTTTTTACTCAGCCTATCCTAAAAAACGCACCATTAAGGGTCATTTTTTGTTAAAAAGCAGTTTTGTTTTTAAGTAGCGCACCAGAATAAATTTTTGTTCCGAATCGAATGGAAAAACAGCGCTCCGAATTGGTGCTTTGGGAAATGACATGGTAAAGTTTTGTGACTGTGTAGTGCTGTTTAATTCGAAAAATCGAGCCCTAGACTATTTCAAAGGCTTGATAACACTAACAGCTGTGCAAACAGTTTTACTATCAAATAAATTTATCATAAAGATTTGGCAGCAATTAAAAAAGAACCAGAATCGCGCAATTTTTCCTCCTGTAATTTTAGAGGGGACTTATACTGATGCCGGAGAGAATCAATGAAACTTATTACCGCAATTATTAAGCCGTTTAAAGCCGATGATGTGCGAGAAGCATTGTCTGAATTAGGCGTGAGTGGCATGACCTTGACTGAAGTCAAAGGCTTCGGTCGCCAGAAGGGGCACACGGAACTTTACCGTGGAGCTGAGTATGTTATCGACTTCCTCCCCAAGGTAAAACTTGAAGTAGCTGTCTCTGACGAGCTATCGGAGCAAGTTGTTGAGGCAATCTGCAAGGCCGCGAATAGCGGACAAATCGGTGATGGGAAAATCTTTGTCAGCAATTTGGAGCAGACCATTCGAATACGAACTGGGGAAACTGGCAACGACGCGCTTTAGGAGATCCGATAAAAATGATAACTAGAATTCTTAGAACTAAGTATTGCACAGCAGCACTTCTGCTCCTTCTACCCAGTATCGCCTCGGCACAGGATGAACTAAACGGCGCCAATACTGCCTGGGTCTTAACTTCAACGGCTCTCGTTCTTTTTATGACCCTGCCAGGACTCGCACTTTTCTACGGCGGCCTTGTCAGGACTCGAAACGTACTCTCGGTGCTCATGCAGTGCTTCTCCATTGCCGTAGTGGTCTCAGTTCTTTGGCTACTAGTTGGCTACAGCATAGCCTTTGGCCCTTCTGAATCGGCCTACTGGGGCGGACTGAGCAAAATGATGTTTAATGGCGTCGTTGTCGACTCCCTCTCTGGCGACATTCCGGAAACTGTCTTCGCCTCCTTTCAGATGACTTTCGCAATCATTACGCCGGCTCTAATCGTGGGTGCGTTCGCGGAGAGAATTAAATTCTCAGCTATGTTGTTATTCTCCGCCCTGTGGACGCTGATAGTCTACTTCCCTGTTGCAAACTGGGTCTGGGGTGGCGGCTGGCTAGGCCAGATGGGTCTGATCGATTTCGCCGGCGGCACCGTGGTGCATGTAACGGCAGGTATTGGAGCATTGGTATTTGCTCTCGTCATTGGACAGCGCGAAGGCTTTCTAACAGCACCGATAATGCCCCATAACTTGACCATGAGCTTCACCGGGGCAGGCATGCTCTGGGTTGGCTGGTTTGGATTTAACTCCGGCAGCGCACTTGCCGCAGACGGCAGCGCCGGTATGGCCATGTTCGTCACACACATATCTGCAGCGACCGGCGCATTGACCTGGATGGCTATAGAATGGATAAAATTTGGCAAGCCCAGCGGCCTAGGTGCAATAACTGGCATGGTGGCAGGTCTCGCGACGATCACCCCTGCCTCCGGCTCCGTCGGACCAGCTGGCGCACTCCTAGTTGGGCTTAGCGGTGGTGTTGTCTGCTATTTCGCTACTACCTATTTAAAGCAGAAAATAAAAATCGACGACTCTCTCGATGTGTTTCCTGTGCACGGTGTCGGCGGTATCATCGGTACTTTCCTAGCCGGCATATTAGTATCTGGCGAACTGGGAATCTTCAGCGGCAACGGACTTGCTCAGGGCATGACTATGGGCTCGCAGGTCATGGTGCAGATCATCGGCATTCTCTCGGTGGCTGCCTATACAGGCATACTCACGTTCATAATTCTGAAGGTGGTGGGTGCAGTAACATCTGGCATTCGCGTCACTCAGGAAGAAGAACAGATGGGTCTGGACATTACAGATCATGATGAGAGAGGCTATTCTTTGTAGTGAAACCTATGTAGTTAAGTATAAATAGCGCAGCGCAAGACGAAGAAAGGCTGGTCGGAGCAATCCCACTAGCCTTTTTATTGGCCTAAACTTCTCTCTGCACTTTAATGCGCCGCTAGGTACTTTTGCGCAGCGTCGTAATGGCATAGACTAATTTATTACCTTGAATATCGGTGAAGTGCGTGGCTACCAAACAAGTAGTACGACCATCTTTGATCAATTCTCCCTTCAGCAAGAATCTCGGCCCTAAAACTGGCGCGAAGTAATCTATGCGCATATTAACGGTAGCCGACCACTTAAAATCCTCCTGGGATTTAAATAGCGTACGCACCGTAAATATAGAGATCATATCGACATAAGTACCAGTAAAACCCCCAAACAACTGATCCCTTGGGTTCAACAGATGATCAGGTAGATGCGCATCCACCTCTACTAAGCCTCGCTCCTCACGCAGAATCTTCCACTTGCTGGATTCCACTAGATCGCCTGCATTGTGGCCGGGCTTCAAGAATATCGGTGGATCTACTTCTGTTTCATCTGTCATCGCCTTTCCCTGCTGTGGGGCCAATTCAAGGGCAGCCCCGACTCAATAAAAGTCGGCCGAGAATGAAGCAAAAGTGATTGCTGGTCAAATCCGGCTGGCGTCATTTATACTGGCTCAGGCTGATTTATCCAAGCACACTCTCTAACCCACCTAAAATAATAATTCGGAGTAAGTCATGAAGCATCTCCAACAGTTTCTTAAACAGGTCTGCCCTCTATTCTTGGCACTGCCCTTGTTGATAGCCAGCAGTATTGCACAGGGAAACGACTTCCCAACTGCCTCGCCGGAAGACGTCGGTGTATCATCCGAACGCCTGCGGCGTCTCTCCGACACTATGCAGCGCTATATCGATAGCAATATGCTTGCGGGAACCGTCTCTTTGGTATCGCGCAACGGCAAGGTAATACACGTCGAGTCGCAGGGCTGGAAAAATAAAAAAACCGACGAACCGATGACGGATGATTCCATCTTCGTCATCATGTCGATGACCAAACCGATAGTGTCGACTGCTTTGATGATGCTCTATGAAGAAGGTAATTTCCTGCTAACCGATCCCATCACAGATTGGATTCCCGAGTTAGAAGGCAAGCAAGTTGTCATCGAAGAGAATGGCATTAACTATCGTATGTCGGCGCATCGACCCATTACGTTTCGCCACGTGCTATCGCACACGGCCGGAGTCGACCCTAGTCGTGAAGTGTTGACCGAAGAAGAGTTGGCCCTGTTGCCACGCAAGGCGACATTGGAAGAAACAATTATCAATCGTGCGCCGCTACCTTTGAGTTTCCACCCAGGAGACGACTGGCAATATGGAAGTTCAACTGATTATGTGGCGCTATTAGTTGAACGCATATCAGGACAGAGCCTAGTCGATTACCTACAAGAAAAAATACTCGACCCTCTACAGATGCATGACACCTCTTATATAGTCCCTAAGGACAAGGTCGATCGTGTCGCTGCAGTCTACAGCCCGAGTGGCCCCGACCAGACGATCGAACTCTTCCGCGAGACCGAGTATAGGGAGACAACGTATTTTGGCGGCGTAGCAGGACTCTCCTCCACGGTCTCCGACTATTGGCGCTTTAGCCAGATGCTACTGAACGGTGGCGAGCTGGATGGCGTGCGGCTGTTGAGCCCTAAGACCGTAAACCTAATGATTACTAACCATACTGGCGAGAATGATGTGTACATTCGCGGACCGGGATATACCTTTGGGCTTGGATTTGGTCTCGTCAATGATGCTGGCACCGCGCGTGACCCGCTCACTCCGGGTACGTTTAGTTGGGGTGGCGCATGGGGCACGATTTTTTGGGTTGACCCGGTGGAAAACATGATCGGCATCATGATGACTCAAATCACGACTTACAGACATCTAACCGTTCGACAGGATGTGGGCGTTACTGCGATGCAAGCCATCATCGACAGTTACAGCAATAAGCCGTATTCCGTCGCTCCCTATGCAAAGCTAGACTGATAGCTGTTCGATTACATCAGGCACAAAAAAAGGGGTTCAAACGACCCCTTTTTTTGTGCCTCAATACTAGCTTAGAAGCTACTGATCGAGCAGTTGGTAGATTCGACGAATCGCTCTCGGATCTACACCGGCTTCACGAATCTGCGCAAAGTTTTGCCTGTGGTTAGTCATGTCGATCTGCTGCGCAGCATGTTCGAAACTCACACCATCGCTATGCATCTGCGACGTCTTACTCCACAAATCACGCAGATAACCCTGGAAGTGCCCTATAGTCTCCTTGCTACGCATCACCGGACCATGGCCTGGAAGCCATGTATCGAAATCGAGCGTCAGCAGACCATCAAGTGTGGCCGGCCACTCATCGACGTGCCCATCCCCCATATAGGCGAGTCCGGGCAACATCATATCGCCAGTAAAAACGATTTTGTCCTGCGGCAGGTAGATCATCACATCGCCGCCAGTATGGGCACGACCGAAATGATGGAGTTGAATCTCGCGACTACCGCCGGCAACAACTTGAAACAAGGTCATCTTGGTCTCGAGGGTTATGTTCGGTGGCGTGGGCTGCACCTCGCCAATCGCGTTCATGTAATCACGCTGTACCCGATGACGCTCTTCTAATCTTTCCTTACGCGCAGGGTCAGTTTCCGCGGCCGCCTGACGCTCAAGATCCGCCACCGCTGACGGAACCGGGTCGGAAAAACTCTTAAAAGTATTCTCCTCCAATACGTTACCTAGCTCGCCGTTGAGTTTCTTCCGCGTAAACTCATGACCGATGATTTCGATTCCTTCTGGAAAAGCCTGAGCTCCATGTGCATGATCGAAGTGGTAATGGCTGTTCACAAGATAGCGAACTGGCTTATCGGTGATAACCGGTAGCGAATCGAGCAGCGCACGAGCCGCAGCAGGTGTTACATGAGAATCCACGACTAAGGTATCGAACTCACCAACCAAGACCATGACATTGCTCATTGTGAACACAGAGCCTGTGCCGCTGACCAACCAGACTCCTTCAGCAACCTCCTCGAAGCGATGGCTGTCAGATTCAACCACTCTACCCTGAGCGAGGACTAGCGCAGGAAGTAACAGGAGGAATGAGAAAAGTGAAAGTGTTGTCGTTATTTTTCTTAGTGTCATAGTGAGTACCTTATGTAGTTCATAGTACAAAATTCAATAAATTATTTAGCGCTTCACTTAGGGGGCGAAATTCATTGTAAACATACTCCTGCCCCAGCGTACTCGAGGCGAATTTCTGATGGACTACCTCGCCTCCGGCCCCGCTGCGCGCAAACAGTGAGAAAAATTGGTAAATAGAGAAAGAATTCGTAACCTAATCAGTGTTTGGCTCGTCTAAATACCATACACACAGTGTCGCAAGTAAGCTCTGGCACATTAGCGCATAGGCTTAACCCTGTAAAGAAACGGCGCATACAGTTTGACACCAAAAACTTTGTTGAAAATCACCACTTAGCAGGGCAATTCGAACAAAGAAAACTCATATCTTATTGTTTTTTATCATATTTAAAATTGGCACGGTTATTACAAAATTATTGGATAAGGCGAGAGCCAAACGAAATGGGTAAAAAGAATTCAGTGGAGCGCATCATGAAGGAAGGGAGTCATACCATGAAATTAAGTGCCGCGATAATGTTAGCGATGCTACTAGGGAGCTATCTTTACTCCACATCCACCAGCGCGGCAGATGCGCCAGATATCTCGAAAGTAAATGGCAGAATTCGGGTGTTGGCAGAGAAACGTATGGGCGACATTTCTTCAGTGAATGGCGACATCGATCTAGATGATGGCGTCGAGATTGAACGTGCCGAAACAGTCAACGGAGACATTCGCGTCAGCCGAGACGTTTCGGTGCATGGCTCACTATCTACAGTGAACGGTGGCATTCTTCTCACCGATGGCAGCATAGTTGAAGGAGATATTATCGTAGAGGAAAAACGCTCTTGGTTCGGGCGATTCTTTAGCTTCGCTCCGAAATCATCGAAAATAACTATCGATGCAGACTCATCGGTCATGGGCGACATTCACCTGTATCGTAAAGTCACTCTTGATATAGCCGAACGCGCAGTAGCTGGCGGTGTCGTCGAACACTTTTAATACCGAGAAAAAGAATTTCATGCATAAAAAACAGACCATATGACCCGTTTTTTATACAAGCGATTTATACAGCTTACTTTTTAATTGCATAGCCAACTTGCTCAGCTTTTTCTCGCAACAAAAATTTCTGCACTTTACCAGTGGATGTCTTTGCAATAGGGCCGAATACAACCTTCTTCGGTATTTTAAAGCCCGCTAATTCCTCTCGACAATACGCAATCAGCTCATCTGCTGGCAACTCTTGACCTGATTTTAGTGATACAAAGGCGCAAGGCACTTCGCCCCATTTCTCATCGCTACTTGCCACTACAGCTGCTTCCAATATCTTTGGGTGTTTGAATAACACTGATTCAATTTCCAGCGAAGATATATTCTCCCCACCTGAGATAATAATATCTTTGGAGCGATCCTTGATCTGCGCATAGCCATCCTCATGCCAGACTGCGAGGTCACCCGAGTGAAACCATCCCCCCTTGAAAGAAGCTTGGGTAGTCTTCGGATTCTTAAGATAACCCTTCATGACTAGATTCCCGCGCATGAATATCTCACCCATGGTTTTTCCGTCTTTAGGAACTGGCTTAAGAGTCTCTGGGTCAGCGACCATGAGCTCATCTTGCAATGGTGCTCTAACACCCTGCCTAGCAAGAAGCTCAGCTCTATCGTCAATCGAAAGCTCGGCCCAACCCTCCTGCGGCGCACAGACAACACAGGGACCATATGTTTCAGTTAATCCATATACATGGGTTACTTCGAATCCCATGTTCACCATGCCTGCGATAACTGCAGCAGGCGGAGCAGCACCGGCTGTCATCACTTTTATCCCCTTCGTGATACCCACTTTGAGGCTATCGTCTGCGTTGACAATCGTATTCAATACAACAGGAGCGCCACAAAAATGTGAAACATTGTGCTTCTTCATAGAATCGAATATAGCTGCATCACGCACGTGGCGAAGACAGACGCTCGTTCCCGCTGCAGCCGCTAATCCCCAGGGAAAGCACCAACCGTTGCAGTGAAACATCGGTAGTGTCCATAGGTAGATCGGATGCGCCGTCATATCCCAACACAGGTTGTTTGAGATTGCGTTCAGGTAGGCGCCACGGTGGTGGAAGACAACTCCTTTAGGATCGCCCGTGGTACCCGAAGTATAGTTCAATGAGATTGCCTGCCACTCGTCATCAATTTGAAAACAACTGTAGTCGTTATCGCCCTTCGTTAAAAAAGCCTCATAATCTTCAGAACCTAACAATTCTCCTCCGGAAAAAAATGGATCATCTATATCGATGACTGTTAGTTCCTGCGGCACTAGTTCCAACGCGGCCTTTATCGTGTCGCTGTACTCTCTGTCGGTAAATAGCACTTTGGCTTCTGCGTGCTCTAGGATAAATGCGATAGCCTTGGCATCTAGCCTGACATTCAAGGCGTTGAGCACAGCACCTGTCATTGGAACACCGAAGTGTCCCTCGAATGTCTCAGGCGTGTTGGCTCCCATGAACGCGACTGTGTCGCCCTTGCCTATACCCATCTTCAGAAGCGCCGAAGCAAGCAGGCAACAGCGTTTGTAGGTCTCCGCCCAGGTATATTTTTTGTCGCCGTGAATCAGCGAAATCTTCTGTGGATAAACACTAGCACAGCGTTCGATAAAGCTGAGTGGTGTTAAGTGTGCGAAATTAGCCTGATTCTGATCGAGATCGACCTCATAAATATTTTTGCTATTCATGTTTGCTATTGTTCCTATTAACTATTCAACTCTATTTTTCTGAATTTGGTTTCAACTGCATGAGTACGTATATGTTACTTAAGCCGCAGAGCCACAAAGCCGATTCACGACGCAGCGCAAGCCTGACTAGATAAAATCCATATCCCCAGCTGTCAGCCACCAGGCGCCATAGAGCATCTCTGCACTAGGTCCGGGATTCCAACTATTACAGGGTATCTCAATACCCAATTCATTCACAATCGCGCCGGCGGTGAAGACCTTATCCTTGCCCGAGCTTGTAACCCAGAGGCGCAAAACCGCACCGCCCTCTCCTTCGCTAAGCTCTTGTTTTAAAATAGATATTGCTGGCTTCATCATTGCTAACGGGCATATCAAGTCCATCAACAACTTACTGCCATCGTGTTCCTTTAGTACCGCGAACGCCAGTGCCTGCTTCGAGCTTTGAGCACGTATAATTACACAGCGATACTGCTTTTCTTTCGAAAAAGGGTGGTTAACGTAGCGATGCTGAATATACTCGGCGTCTCGAACTCCGATAATGCCATCTGTATAATCGTCCTTCATAAGGGCCCAAAGGTTATCAATCTCCCCGCGAGACGCTGCATCAAGCGGATCGTAGTCCGCGATCGTAGCTTGATGTCGCTCCTGCTCCTTGCTCGCCTGCCCGACAGGATAGACAATCTCGATAAAGTCATCAGTTTTCTCGTACAAGCCGAGACGTTTTGAAATATTCATTGTCTTCTGATTCGGAAAACCAAATCCCAGCAAATGATTTACCGTATTTCCAATCTCTCGTTCCAGAAACGTAGCTGCCACTTCGAAGAAGAGACTACCCTTACCATATTGCTTGCGGATACTTGGATGCACCATCACATCGCAGGGCTGAATAGCCATAGATGACTCACCAAAATAGGCAATCTTTCGCGGAACTCCACCATAGTGCGCAACGATGTCGCTCTGCTTTTCCAGACGCGCGACCACACACTTACCGTCACCCTGAACATATTTCCAATTCCATAGCTCTTCATCGAAGTCGACGTTGAAGCTCTTCTCAAACAGGTCGGCAACCTCCAGCGGGTTAAAAGATTGAATGTTGCCAAATTCAGCATCTGCCCATTCATAGGAAGAAGTAGACTCTCGGTGTAACACAAAGAGATGAAATCCGCGTCTACCGGTCGAGAATTCGTCTTGCATCAAGGAGAACTCTGCATGCAGATCTGCCAGCAGATTAGAATCCTCTGCAGTTTCGCGGACAAGCGCTTCGCCATGCGTTTCTAGCAATGGACGCAGCAGTTTCAGGGTATGCGACGCGCTTGCCGACAGATCTCTACTCTCTAACTCCGTAAAACCAAGTCGCCTGGAAAGCTGCTTAAAGGAACTAAGATTGGGAAGTGCTGAATACTCGATACGAGAATCATCAATAAGAAATTCGCTAAACAGGATGAGCGAACCAGAATCCCCTAGTAAATCTCGGCTCTTACTGAGCAGCGCCATCTGGTCTAGATAACGTATCGAACCCGCATGAATCAGTACATCAGCAACAGCAGGATTAGTCGATGCCACAAAGTCTTCACCCGCATATTGAAAACTTACCAGAGCATCGATCTCAGAATTCAGCAGGTTCCTCGATCCAAACCAGCAAACAGATTTTCCGGCTTCAGCCATTGATTTGGCGAGCTGCAGGAGAGTATCACCAACTATGAGAACAACTGCATTTGCATCGCTTTTTTCGACCAATTCGTCAAGGCTCCGTGTGAACCTCTGCTGGCCATCAAGAAGCTCAGCAGCGAGGTTTTGGCTCACGCAATTCGAGTCTCCAAAAAGACCATAGTGCTGCAATCGAGACTCGCCGAATTCAAGTTCGAGTATTCTGCTTAGTAAACTTAGTGTTGTCGGTTTAGAGCTATAAATCATGGTCGTTTCGTGGGATAGCTGCTTTGGGTTATGCCTATTTGTTCGATACTGAAAAAGTCATTCATGACTTTTTCAGAATGTCGTAGGCCAAAAGCTGGCGTAAAAATGTCATTTTACTTGCTTTTGGCCCACTCGCATTGCCCTTAACGGGCCATGGCTGCACTTCCCTGTGCCACACCGTAGACCAGAAAAATGCGCGAAGCGCCAGTTTCCTAATCGAAACTTTAGTGACAGTTGAAGCCAAATGATTGAAATCCTTATCGAGACGCATTTTTCAGGGACGGCTAGCTATTTGTCCTAGTGGCGATGCAATATAACCCGCCATTACCCCATTGCATAGCCTGCTCCTATCGCACTCTGGGGCTGCGGCATATTGTCTCTACCGCTACCCTTAGCTTCCGCCGGACTGCCTTTGCAGTAGAATAGGGAAATGAAAGCGCAAACTAAAATTTTAGAATTCTCCAGCCTCCTCATCCCCGTTTCTTCCGATAGTGCGAGCATCACGACTGCGATTGAGGCAATCAAATTAGGCGCGGACAATTATTTGGCTAAGCCCGCAGACGCTGACGAAATTCTCAGCGCGCTGTTGTTAGACACACATAAATCTAACGCGGCTGCCCACCAAGAGGCGGCACACATCGAACCTATGCCTGCGCGCAGACTGGAATGGGAACATATTCAGAAGGTACTGAATGAGCACGATGGCAATATTTCCGAAACAACAAGACAGCTGAAGA
>Ga0308009_10000237_pt1 | contig 45081 bp, 51 predicted proteins | sample Neamet127_FD_203134 | JGI IMG/M metagenome (GOLD analysis project Ga0308009, IMG submission 203134) | Marine microbial communities from water near the shore, Antarctic Ocean - #127 | ecosystem: Environmental > Aquatic > Marine > Unclassified | place: Southern Ocean | collected 2014-07-24 | reverse complement strand
GGCAGTTATCAGGCTGGCCTCCGCCAGCTCTTGGGTCAACGCTACGGCCAGCCTGATAACTGCCTACCGTGGGCGTCCATCGCCGACCTTACTGCAATGTTGCGGGCGGCACAGACTGTCCAGATAAGGCAACCAATTCCTCGCGGGCATAGTCCTCGCGCTTCGTGGAAATGAGTGACGGACGGGCAAGACGATCGACGTGGCCGGTCGCGTGGGTCAGCTCGTGCGCCAAGGTCGAATAGTAATCGTCGCTGGTGTGGAAATCGGCAAACTCGGGCATGACGACGTGATCGCCGCTCGGCTGATAATAGGGCTGCGAGCCGTGATGCTTGAGCGTGACGGGAACGCGACCGAAGAGCGCGTCTAGTTCGGCGTCCCGCTCGTCGGGATTGGTCGCGGTGATGATTGGCGCGGGAGCGGGATATTTCGCCTCGATGCCGTCGATCTGCTCGGCGTTGAAAACGGTATAGCGTTTCAGGAAGGGGATGCCGCGCTTGACCTCCTCGCCCGCATTGTTCTCTTCGGTCCGCTCGATCCGGTTGGCATAGACTACAACGGAACCCTTCTCGCCCTTGCGGACGCAACCGCCCATCGCGATCGCCTGCTTGAAGGTCAGCCAGTGCGGGGCGGCGTAACCCTTGGTCATGGCGGCAACCCAAAGGGTCAGGACGTTGATGCCACGGTAGGCAACGCCGGTGCTGCGAAGCGGGATATTCGGCGCGGTGCTGCCGTTCCACGATTTCGACCAAGGCCGGGTGCCAGCCTCGATCATGGCGATCATCTGATCGGTGATTTCCTGATAGACGTCAGCTCGGTTGTCGGTGATCCGTCCCATGATTTTGTCCTTCCTTTGAGGCAGTAAGCCGGTCGCAACAGCAACCGGCTCTGCCTTTCCGGCGAGGAACGGGATGGGGAGGGAGGGCGAGAATCTACCGCTGGCGCGGGCGAGCCGCCCTAGCGCGGCCGACGCCGGTAAGGCGTCGGGTGCCGCGCTTGGCGGATTACTCGGGCGGTCGATTGTCGTTCGGGAACGAAAGGGCAGCCGCCCTTGGTGTTCCCTCTGCGTCGATTGGCCTCCGGGGGAGGGCATTGGCGCCAACAGGTCCACGTCGCGCCCTGGGCGCGTCTGTAGGTGTGCCACGTGGCACACCCGCTACGCTGCGGTTAGATCCACTGCCTCTGAAGGATCTCGGCGAACTCCCATCCCAACACGGCAACGCCAGCGACGACCGCGGCGAGCGCGAACAGCGCGAACAGCGCGAGCCGCTTCGGCGCACGAAGGCGCGGGCTGCTGTCGCCGGTGATGATGACCGCCGCGCCGATCGCGAGTGCGAGGACCAGGCCGGGCCCCAACTCGTAGAGGACGAGGCCGGGCAGACGGTTCGGTAGCAGGTAGGGGAAGCGGCGAATGACGCGCCCGACGAGGACAGCGCCGATCACGAGAGTGACGGCCATCCCCCAGCGGCCGATCACGACCGCAATCGGGGAGCCGGGTTTAAACACCCGCATGATACCATGAACAGATTACGCCCGCCCGCCAGGGCGGTCCTCGCCAGCCTAGTCGATCGTTACCCGCATGGGCGGAAACCCGCTCGCGGGGTTCCGTGGAGCGCCGCGAAAGCGGCGCGGAATAGAGCGCGGGCCGAAGGCAGGCCCCGATCACTTCTTGATCGTGCCTACGCTGCACCCTTCCGGCACCTGGGCCTGTCGCACCGCAAGTTGTCGCATCCCTTCATAGTCAACGCCCCAAAGTCCTGCTCGCTGTGCTGCCGCCTTTCGCATCAAATCTACGTAAGCTCCGCCCGAATAGACTCGGTAATCGACTGCATATCCTTGAGCCACCATCGTAGCCCCGACACTAGCTTTATTGGCTAGAAACCGACACGCTAGGTTCAACCGTCCATAGCTCTTCGGATTAGTCCGGCACTGGTTCTCATGCCGCAACGCGTAATCGAACATCGACACCGAACAATCCATGCCACCATCGCGCAACGCTAACGCTCTCAACGCATCGCTCGACAGATTTTTCAGCAACGGCAAGTCATCATCTGGCGCATCAATGCCGACAATTCGCACCCGCCCATTCGTAAAATCGACCGTATCGCCATCGATAATCCTTGGATTCGCCGAAGTAAGCCTTGTCTGCGACGCTTCGACAATCGACTCCTTGTTCTGCGCGATCGAATAGACTGCGACGATTACGAACGTCGCGCCCATCATCCATCGTTGAAACGGCGTCGCTCCGGGAAAGAGCTTCATATTCCCCGGACCTCGCGTAACAGGTCATTCCAATCGCCTGCATGGGGCGGCAGCTTGCTGACGAGTTGGCGGCCGTTGGCCGTCAGGTGCGGGGTGGCGCGCGCGATAGCGCGCGTCGCCTCGCCCCCATGCTGGCTGTAGATCACGACGGTATGGATGCTCTCGGGGATCGCGACAGCCTGATACCGCTCGATCCCCAGCACGGGCCACACGAATAGCCCAGCGCCGAGCATGTTCATCACGCTCGCGGCGTCCTCGACGCCTTCGGCGAGACGCAGCACGCCGTCTGTCGGGATACCGCCCCATCGGACCGCGCCGCTGCCGGGGTTGCCAAGCATCCACTTTGGTTCGGGCATGTCGGCTTTGCCGCGCCCATCGGGCGCCAGGAAGGTCCGATGGATCGCGACCACGCCGGAATCTTCCTCGATCGGGACGATCAGCGCCGGCGCATACGCCTTGGCGGCGCCGGCGCCGAACTGGCAGCGTGGATCATAGCGAGCGTTGATGCCAGCGGGGATGATCGCGCGCGAGCGCAGATAGCGATCGGCAAGCGAGCCGGCGTAAGGTTCTGCGTGTCGCCAGACCGCCAACGCGACCTTGTTGTGGTCGGCCTTGCCCTCTTGCCGCTGGCCCGGGTCATGGTCGACGGGCGCGAGGATCTTGCCCGAGCGCAGCGCCGCCATGATCGCATCGGCCGTGCAACCGGCGAAGCAATGAAACAGCACCGCGCGCTCGCCGACGCGGACCGAGAGACTGGCGGTGCTGTCGGCATGGGCCGGGCACCGGCACATGGCAAAGTCGCCCTTCCACTTCCCGCCGAGCTGGCGGACGATGCGGTCAGCTTGCTCCTCGATCGTAGCCGTCTGCCGTCCCGCCATCTAAGACACTCCCGGTTCAAGACGCATACTTGCTATCGGGGAGCGGTGCAAAGCACCAGCGAAAAGCATAGTAATCACTGTTGGGGGAATGAATGGATTTGGAGCTGCTGCTCGAACGCGAATTGACGACGCTTCGGCCCCTTGGTGGGTCGATCACGGACGTCCATGTCTGCCAGCGCGACTGCGGGCGATGGTACATCAACGTCCGGGTTAGCTGGCGCGGGACAGCACTTTTCCACGTGGGGCTTTATGACAAAAAGCGTATCAGGCTGTATAAAAAGGCATCTTCGGCCATTCGCCATATCGTCCTTGGCTATGGCTACGATGACGTGATCCACCTTCATCCCTGCGCAGACGTGAGAGACCAAAAGGCGTTCTGACGCGCCAAGCCGTTGGGTCCAATGTGAAGTTTCGGTCATTTTCGGGCTAGGCAATCCCGTTTCAGCGATTTAGCTTGTTGTCACTCTAGGAGTGAAAACATGGCAAATCGCTTGTGTTCGTCTCTCTCGGTCGCTGCACTGGTAGCGACCTCCCTTGCGGCAGCGCCTGCTCGCGCTGAAAACACCTGGGCCTGTGAAGTTCTGCTCTGCGCGAGCAATCCGGGCGGGTGGATGCAGTTCAAGGAATGCGTCCCGCCGATCCGCAAGCTCATCACGCATCTCGGCCTCGGTGGCGGCTTTCCCACGTGTAGCGCGGGCGGAGTCAGCAAAGCGGACTATACCAAGCCGAAGAACGGTCGGCCTGGCTACGTCGTGATGACGATGCAGGATGGCACGCGGACCCGCTACACGGTCCCTACCAGTTCGCAGGTCGATCAGGCGGAGGCCACGGCACAACCCGGCCCGCTCGCGGGCACGCGAAGTTTGGAGCGGTAATGATGCTCCCCGCCGCAGTCGTCATGGGTCTCGCGGCGCAATGCGCGCCGAACGTGGCGCCTGCGACGATCGCGGCGATCGTCCAGACGGAAAGCCGCGGCAATGAGTTGGCGATCGGCGTCAACGGGCTCGGCAGCAAGGTCGCGCAGCCGACCAGCGTTGCGCAGGCGATCGAGGTCGCGCGCTTCTACGTCGCCAAGGGGTATTCGGTGGATCTGGGCCTCGGCCAGATCAACTCCCGCAACATGAAGGCGCTCGGCCTGACGTGGGACACGGTGTTCGAGCCTTGCACGAACATCGCCGCGGCCGGTGCGGTGATTTCCGGCAACTACCATAGCGTTCGCGCCGGGCTGCACCCCCAGCGCGCGCTTCGCATTGCCCTGTCCATGTATAACACCGGGTCGCAGTCGCGTGGCTTCAACAACGGCTATGTCGGAAGGGTGGTCGGCAACGCCGGCATATCCGACGGCATTCGACCCGTAGCGGTCAAGGTAGCCGCGTTCTCCGGCTCCAACGATTCCAACCCGGCGAGCGCGACAGCGCAGCTCGCCGCGCTGGTGGCAGAAAACACGTCCGTCGCGGGGCAGTTGAAAGCTGCGCCACCCCCACCGCCGCCAGCCTGGGACGTGTTTGCGAAGGCGGAATATGAGCGAGCGCGTCTCGCCGGAGAAGGAGAAGAACGATGAACCTCGCATCTTCGATCGGTGGGCCGGCGCTCGCCCTTCGATCCAGAGTGACCAACCGCGTGGAGGCGATGACGCCTCGCCAACGCAAGGCCGGCAAACTTCTGTCGATGTTCGGCATGGTGGGTCTGGCGACGCTGCTATCGGCCGAGCCTGCGTTCGCTCAGACCAATCTCGAGAGTTTCGGCACTGCGGTCCTAGGGCTTCTCAGCAACGGCCTTCTGCGCACCGTTGCCATCCTCGCGATCATCGCAGCGGGGTTCGGTTGGCTGACCGGCCGCGTCAACACCGGCGCCCTCGTCACCGTCATCATCGGCATCGCGCTGATCTTCTCGGCGCCGTGGATCGTCACCCAGCTCAGCGGTGGAGGCTAATGGTCAAGGGAGCGGGGCGCGATCCGCGCCCCGCTCCCGCTTTTCTCGTGTGGAGTATAGAACGTGGACGAAGATCGGGAGACAATGGCGCGCAACCCGCTGTTCCTGGCGGTGACGCGGCCCGCGCTGTTCGCGGGCATCCCGATCGAGGCGGCGGTGCTGATCCTCATCTCCTCGGTATGCATCCTGATCGGGTTCAACAATCCGGTCTATGCCGCGGTCAACGCCGGCGTGATGTTCGGCCTGTCGCGCCTGATCGTGCGGCACGACGTGAACGCCTTCCGGCTGATCTTCCTGTGGGGCCGCACCAAGGCGGCGAACCGCAACCGGGCATATTGGGGCGGTTCGAGCTACACGCCGCTCCCCCTCAAGGGCATCAAGCGCAAGGGGTTCGGCCGCAATGGCTAAGGCAAACCGCCTCTCCGACCAGGTGCCGTTAAAGGTCGCGCTCAAGGAAGTGCTGCCGACCAAGTTCCTGCCCTATGCACGGCACGTCAACGACGAGGTGGTGGCGCTCGATTCCGGCGCGATCATGCTGACTTTCGAGCTGCAAGGTCGCGCTTTCGAGACGGCCGATGTGCGCGATCTGAACGATTGGCACTCGAAGCTCAATGGGATGCTTCGCAACCTGCATGACGATCGCCTGTCGATCTGGACGCATCTCGTCCGCGCGCGCGTCGAGCAATATCCGGGCGGCAACTTCCGCTCGCGCTTCGCGCGCGATCTCGATGCGGCCTACTTCGCCCGAATGAATCGCGAGCGGATGTTCATCAACCGCTTCTTCGTGACGCTGGTGGTGCGCCCCGCGATCCACGGCGCCGACAAGCTGGTCCAGCTCTTCAAGAGCAAGGCGAAGGCAGGGGCCGAGGCCGACGAGGTCGACGCCGATCTGCTGGAGCTGCTGGAGGATAAGGCGCGCGATTTCGAGAAGCTGCTCGATCGCTGCTCGCCGCGCCGGCTGTCGATCTACGGGTTCAACGGCCTAAAGTTTTCCGAGACGATGGAAGTCGCGGAAATGGTGATGACGGGCCGGCATCGCCGCGTCCCGATCATCCGGGGCCACCTCGGCAGCGCCCTCTATCGCCAGCGCGTGATCTTCGGCGGAGAGACCGTCGAGGTCCGCGACGCCGATCGCAGCGCCTTTGGCGGCATCTTCGGCATCCGCGAATATCCGGCGTTCACGACGCCGCGCCAATTCGAGTCCCTGCTGGCGGTCGATTTCGGGTTCGTGCTGACGCAATCCTTCACCTTCCTCGGCCGCGCCGCGGCATCGGAGCGGTTCCGGCTTCGCCAAAAGCAGATGGAGAACGCCGACGATCGCGCCGTCAGTCAGATGCTCGATCTTGTCGACGCAGCGGACGATCTCATGTCCAACCGCTTCGTCCTGGGCGATCATCACTTCACGCTCGCGGTGTATTCGGACAGCCTCAAGGGGCTGCGCGACAACCTGTCGATCGCGCGTGCCGCGCTCGCCGACACCGGCATGGTGGCGGCGCGCGAGGGCGCTGCGCTGGAAGCCGCGTATTGGAGCCAGCTCGTCGGCAATTTCGCGTGGCGGGCAAGACCGGCGCCGATTACGTCACTCAATTTCGCGGCGTTCTCGCCGTTCCACACCTACCCTGCCGGCCTCGCTGCCGGGAATCATTGGGGCGATGCGATCGCGCTGATGAAAACGAGCGCGCGCAGCCCCTACTTCTTCAGCTTCCATAAGCGCGACATCGGTCACACGCTGGTTGTCGGCCCCACTGGCGGGGGCAAGACGGTCATCGTGAACTTCCTCATGGCGCAAGCCGAGAAGACGGGCGCGCGCCAGATATTCATCGACAAGGATCGCGGCGCACAGATTTTCGTCCTGGCCTCGGGCGGCACGTATCTGACGCTCGCCAACGGCACCCCGACGGGCTTCGCGCCGCTCAAGGCGCTCGAAAACAATGCGGAGGATCGCGCGTGGCTATCGCTGTGGGTGCGCCAGCTCGTCCGCGCCGAGCAGCGCCCGATCACGGTTCAAGAAGAGCGGATGATCGACGAGGGCGTGGCCGCCGTGATGCGGCTCCCCCGCGAAGATCGATCGCTCGATGCGCTGCGGACCATGCTCGGCATGGCGGACGCAGGCGGCATCGGCGCCCGTCTCGAGAAGTGGACTTCGCGCGGTGCGATGGGGTGGGTGTTCGACAACGCAGCGGACGAAATGACGCTCGATGCGCGGTTCATCGGGTTCGACATGACGGACTTTCTCGACAATGCCGAGATCCGCGCACCGCTGATGCTCTACCTGTTCCATCGCATCGACAAGATGCTGACCGGCGAGCGGACGATCATTGCCATCGACGAGTTCTGGAAGGCGCTACAGGACGAAGCGTTCCGGGGCTTCGCGCAAGACGGCCTGAAGACATACCGCAAACGCAACGCGATGATGGTGTTCGCCACACAGTCGCCGGCCGATGCGCTCAAGAGCGACATTGCGCACTCGATTCTCGAACAGGTCGCAACCCAGGTGATGCTCCCCAACCCCAAGGGCGCGCGCCGCGACTATGTTGAGGGCTTCTCGCTGACCGAGGCGGAATATCAGCTCATCCGCGAAGAATTGTCGCCGGAATCGCGCAAGTTCCTCGTCAAGCAAGGCCATGACAGCGTTGTGGTCGAGCTGGACCTGACCGGACTCGATGACGAGCTGGCGGTCCTGTCAGGGCGCGCCGAAACGACGTCGATCGCCGTCGCGGCAGCAGCGGAGTTCGGCCCCGATCCGGCGGCCTGGCTCCCCGTATTCCACAAACGTCGTCGTCCAAGCTGAGAAGGAGAAGGGACATGCGTAGCTTGAAGGTTTTCGCCCTCGCGCTGGCAGGATCAGCGTCCATGCTCGCCGGGTCGGCGCACGCGCAGGGCATTCCGGTCATCGACACGTCGTCGATCGTCCAGCAGATCGAACAGGTCCGGCAGGGCGTGCAGGTTCTCCAGCAGGGCGCCGCTCAAATCCAGGAAGCGCAGAAGCTCTACCAGGACCTCAACAAGGCGACCGACATTGGCAACATCGCCAACCGCCTGAAGAGCGACGTGCTGCGCACCAGCAACGTGTCGTCCAGCAGTCTTGATGGCTACGTGAACGGCAACGTCGACGTTGTAGGTGGCCTGCGTGGTAAGGCGAACGAGGTCTATCAGGAGCTGCTTGGCAAGGTTCCGCAGTCCGCCACGGCAGAGCAGCGCGCAGCTTATGAGGCCGGCGCTCGACAGGCGGGGGTCGCATCAGGTCTCGCCAGCAATGTCGGCGACGCGGTGACGAGCCGGCGCGAGGGTCTGGAAGAGCTGCGCACCCGCCTTAACGGGGCGTCGTCGGCCGCAGAGCGGGCCGACATGTCGGCCCGCCTACAGCTCGAACAGGCGCAGATGATGAACGATCAGATGGGGCTCCAAGCGATCGAGCTGCAACGCCGCGCCAAGGTCGAGGCTGACTATCAGCGGCACCTGGCGTTGAACCAGGCTGAGACCAATAAGCTACGGACCGAGGCTGGAGTTAATCCATGACCTGGGCGCGCTGGTCAGTCCCCTGCCTGCTGGCGCTCGCTGCATGTGGGACGAAGGAGTCAGGTTCGTCGGACCCGCAACTGCGCTCCGACATGCCGGCGCGGAGCGCCAGCTTCTACGTCGAGCATCGGGACGAGCTGACGGAGATGGAGACAGTCTGCGGTGCATGGCGGGCCTCGCAACGGCCCGCTGCTTCCTGGCCCTCCGTCGTATTTGGCAATTGCAACAGTGTGAACACCGCAAAGACAATGATTTCGAACGATGCCGAGACACAGAAGCTTCGGAAAGAGGCAGGCATCTAGTTCCACCTGAACATTCCGGGGTCGCGTGATGGGCTTTAATATTTACACGGAGATGTTCAATGCTCTCAACGGGGCATTAGCAGGGATAATAGCCGCATATGCGGGCGTCATCGGATGGATTTCCGGCCCTCTCCGTGTAGGTGTGACCATCTACATCATACTTCTCGGCCTCGCGATCATGCGCGGGGCTGTCGAGTATCCTTTTCGCGAGTTCGTATATCGGGGCATGAAGCTCGCGGCGCTCGTCTTCGCCGTAACGACGCTTTACGGCACCGCGGTCGGGCTGCTGGCCATGAACGGTTTGCCGAGAGAGGTCGCGAACGCGGTAGGCGCGCAGGATGTTAATGGCCTGGGAGGGTTCTTCGACGGCATCCTGAAAGGTGCCGTTCGTGCCATCGCGAACATTAAAGACATTGTTCATGCTCATACCGTCGAGGAAGGCGAGAATTGGGCTGGCATCCCCAATAATTGGGACGAGATTATCGCCAGCGAGATAATCAACATCGTCATCATGCTCGCGGCCCTTCTGGCATCCGCCTTGGGCTTCGCAATTTGCGCGTTCGCTTTGTTCGCGCTGGCCCTACTGGCGGCCGTTGGTCCAGTCTTTGTTGCGGCGCTACTATTCGACTCGACGCGATCGTTCTTTTTTCAGTGGCTCGGGAGCGTTGTGAATTACATAATCCTCGTGGCTTTCGCGCTGCTTGTGACTGTGTTCATCGCCAATACCGCCGACGCCTTCATCGACGCGATCACGTTGAATGACTCGCTGATCCTCGCGGCTGTCAAGGCGCTGGGGTTCTACGCTCTCGGTTTCTTCTTCTTCCTCCAAATCCCAAGCATGGCTGCTGGCCTGGGCGGGGGTGGCGCGTCGCTCGCGACACAGTTCGCGAACGCTTCAACGGGGAATATCGGGCCGATCATAGGGCGGGCGGTATCCAACGCCCCGTCTTCGGCCGTGGCGAGGGCGTGGCGGGCCGCTCGTCGTGGCGGCGGCGGGGGCGGTGGTGGCTCCGGCGGTGGCGAGCTGCGCCGCACCAGCTAATCAGGAGATTTGGAATGAAGTTCGGTTCTGCATTGGCGATTCTCGCCCTCGCGTCTCTCACGCCGACGATGCCCGCCACGGCAGCGAAGGACGACAAGCTTCCGCGCTGCAACGGCCGCCAGAAGCGTCCCGCCAATCTGTATGGGACGATTCTGCCAACGATCCCGGATCGTTCGGCTCCCGTAGCCGCAACCTCGTCAAGCGGGGCGGGTGTGCCACGTGGCACACCCAGCCCCCAAGCTGCGCCGACGCCCTCGGTCCCTCCCACGACCAACCTATTCCCGCCAGCGAGCGAGGCACCGGCCCCGCAAGGCCCGGACACATCGCAAGCCGGCAAGGTGCCGGCGATCGGCGCCATAGGGCCTGGAGCCGGCCCTACCGCGGCGCTTCCGACCTCATACGCGAGCTGCTGACATGGCGATCGGTGTCAAAGACAAAGAAGAAGACCTCAAAGCGTATTTCGCGGAAGCGGAAAGCTGGGATCGGGATCGGTTTGTTGCTGCGGCGCGCTCGCGGCGTATCGCGTGGATCGTGGCCGGTGTTTCGAGCGCGCTGGCGATCGTCAGTGTCGGATCGGTCATGGCGCTTTCGCCGCTCAAGACCGTCGTTCCCTACGTCGTCACCGTCGATAAATCGACCGGCGCGACCGAAGTCGCTCAAGGGCTGCGCGGCGATAAATCGATCACTTATGACGAGGCGATCCGGAAGTATTTCCTCGCCGACTATGTGCGGACCCGCGAGGGGTGGATTCCGCAAGCCCGGGAAGAGTTCTACCGCAAGGTGCTGGCTCTCTCGACGCGCGAGGAACAGAACCGTTGGACGGCCTTCTACAAGAAGGACAATCCGGACTCACCGCAAAACCAGCTCACCGCCAGCGACGCGGTTTTCGTGGCAATCCGCTCCGTCGCCTTCATCTCGCCCAACGTCGCCCAGGTGCGCTTCGTCAAGCGTTTGCAGCGCGACCAGCAGGTGATCGAGACGCCTGCCATCGCGACCATCACGTTCGATGTGCTGTCGAAGCCGGAAACGGAGTCCGGCCGGTATGCAAACCCGCTCGGTTTTCAGGTGAAATCCTACCGAGCTGATGCGGAGGTTCCGACCCGATGAAATCCATCTTGCTACTGGCCGCGGCGATCGGCGCGTTGTCGGCAGCGCCAGCGCTGGCTCAGACCCCGATCCAGCGCGGCGCTGATAACCGCATTCGCGAAGTCAATTATACCGACGGCAACGTGATCCAAATCCGCAGCGCCTTCCGGACAGCGACACAAATCGAGTTCGCTCCCGGCGAGGTCATCAAGTTCGTCGCGATGGGCGATACCGTGTCGTGGGAGGTCGCGCCCGCTGACAATTCGCTGTTCGTGAAGCCGCGCGAGCGTGCCGGGGCGACGAACCTGATCGTGGTGACGGATTTCCAAGGCACGAAACGTAACTACACCTTCGAGCTTTCGGCCGTTGCCGGCGCGCGCTCCCCTGGGACGTTCTTCAAGGTCCGGCTTCGCTACCCGGAGTATGAGGCACTGCAAGCGCGTCTGGCGCAGCAGCGCGCACAGCTCACAGCCGCCCTCGCCGCGCAGAACGGCGCGATCAAGGCGGCGCTCGATATCGGCGTTCTCGAAGGCAAGCGGAACCTGAACTACAAGGTTCAGGGCGCGACGGCGCTGCAACCCTCCGAAGTCAGCGACAATGGACAATTTACGGTCCTACGCTTCCCGAACCAACGCGAGATCCCCGCCATCTTCACCGTCAATCCCGACGGTAGCGAGGCGACAGCTTCGTTCGATGTGCGGGACGAGTTCGTAGTCGTCCACGGCGTCTACAAAGAGATGCGGCTTCGCCGGGGCAAGGTGGTGCTGTGCATCTACAACGAAAGCCCGAACTTCTACGGCCGCGATCCCAAGACGGACACGGCTTCGGAAGTCGTTGAACGCACGACGGAGAACTGACGTGTCCGACAAGAGATTCGACGTCGATGCGACGCCCGATATGGGTGAAATCGATCGCACGCCCGCGGCCGATCGGCCAAGCCGCATCCCGTCCCTCAATGCCTCGCAATGGGATAACAAGAAGGTGATTGTCGGCGCGGCGCTCGGCGCTGCCGGCATCTTCACGGTGCTGACGCTCATCACGGGCTCGGGCAATCAACAAGCGATCCAACCGAAGAAAGCGCCTGCTGCGGTCGAAGCGCCTTACGATCCCAATACAGTGATCGCCCCCACATTGGCGGCGGCACCGCGCGATCCCAACGCGCCGGTGCAGCTCGCCGGCGAGCAAGTTCCGGCAATCGGCCCCGATGGTCAGCCTATCACGCCCTACGGGTCGTCGACGGCACCGCAACAGCAATCCCGGGAAGCGACCGAAGCGCAGCGTCGCGCGAGCGACGCGCGAGCTTTGCGCGACAACGCGCGGCGATCGACGCTCATCGCCTACAACGGCGATCAAGGGGGCATTGGGCGCGTCCAAGGCGCCAGTGGCGGTGCCGGTGCTTCGCAGGGCGATGGCGAGAACGCTCCTCCCAAAGCGACAGCTCTCGATACCCTCAAGCAAACCTCGGCCATCGGCACCGCCACGGCGCGGATGATCGGTGATCGCAATTATCTCGTCACAGCCGGGGCGATCATTCCCTGCACCCTCCAGACCGCGATGGACAGCACCGTCCCCGGCTACACGACATGCGTAATCCCCCGCGATATCTATTCGGACAACGGCCGGGTCGTGCTGCTCGAGAAGGGCACGCGCGTCTTCGGCGAGTATCAGGGCGGATTGCAGCGCGGGCAAAACCGGCTGTTCGCGATGTGGACGCGGGCCGTCACACCGCGGGGCGTGGCGATCGACATTGGCTCGCCGGCCTCGGACTCGCTTGGCCGCGCCGGTATTACCGGCAAGATCGATCGGTTCTTCTGGCAACGGTTCGGGGCAGCGCTGTTGTTCAGCGTCCTCGATGCGGGCGGGCAGATCGCCGGCCAGGCTGTCAGCCCGCAGGGGTCGACCGTGTTCCGGACCCCTGGGGACACCACGTCCTCGGTTCTACAGGACACGCAGCAAATCCGGCCGATCGTTCGCGTCAATCAAGGGACCGAGATGGCTATCACCGTCGCCAAGGATTTCGACTTCTCGCAAGTTTACGGACTCGGTCTCCGATGACCGTCGCGGCCTTCCGCAACACGGCGATCCTCGATCATGCCGTGCGCCCGCTGCGCCGCTATCTCGATGATGAAGGGGTGACGGAAGTCGTCATCAACGAACCGACGCTTATCGGCGTGGAACGGCGCGGCGGGTGGACCTGGGAGCGCGAAGACGAGCTAACGCTCGATGCGCTCAACCAACTGGCGCGCGCCGCGGCTGCTTTCACGTCGCAGGATGTGACGCGCGAGAATCCGATCTGCTCGACGGTTTTCCCTACCGGCGAGCGCGTCCAGCTCGTCATGCCGCCCGTCGTGCCTGACGGCACCGTGTCGATCACGGTGCGGAAGCCGTCGACGAAGACGCTATCGATGCAGGATTTCGAGGCGAGCGGGCTGTTCACGGATACAAAGGTCGCGAGCAAGCGGGTCAGCACCGTCGAAGAACGCTTGCTCGGGCTGCTCCACGCCGGCCGGCATGTCGAGTTTTTCGAGATGGCCGTGCGCAGCCGGCTCAATATCCTCATTTCCGGCGCGACCGGCTCGGGCAAGACGACGTTCTCCAAGGGGCTGATCCAGCTCATCCCCGAAAACGAACGCCTGCTGACGATCGAGGACACGCGCGAGCTGGTCGTGCCGCACAAGAACGTCGTGCATATGATCTATAGCAAGGACGGCACCGGCACCGCCAAGGTGACAGCCAAGGAGCTGCTGGAAAGCGCCCTGCGCATGAGGCCCGATCGCATCCTGCTCCAAGAGCTGCGCGACGGCACCGCGTTCTTCTATCTGCGCAACGTCAACAGCGGCCATCCCGGCTCGATCACCACCATTCACGCAGACTCGGCTGAGCTAGCGTTCGAGCAACTGACGCTGCTGGTGAAGGAAAGTGAGGGCGGCGCGGACCTCGCCCGCGACGACATACGCTCGCTGTTGAAAATCCTCGTCGATGTCGTGGTCCAGATGAAGAAGGTCGACGGCGAGTTTCGCATGACCGAGATCTATTATGACCCTGCAGGGCGTCATGCAGCCTAAACGAGGCGCCATCCTCGCGGCCGGCATCCCGGTCGCGATCGTCCTCGCCTTCTTCGTCGCGAGCGTCGTCGCGTGGATCTATCTCGGGCTTCCAAGCGCGAAGTTCGATCCGTTAAAAATGCCGGCTTTCTTCTGGTATTATCGGCAAGATCCGGTCGTGTTGAAGGCGTTCGGCGCTGGCATGGTCGTCGGCCTGGTCCTGACCGGGATCATGCTGTGGTGGCTTCTGAAACAGAAGCCCCCGCTCCACGGGGCCGCTCGCTTCGCCAAGGAAGGGGAAATCCGTCGCGCCGGATTTCGCGCCGACAACGGCATCGTGGTTGGCAAAAAAGGCGGGAAGTTCCTGACCTTCGGAGGTAGCGAGCATTGCATCGTCGAGGCCCCTACCCGCTCGGGCAAGGGCGTCGGTATCGTCATCCCCAACCTCCTGTCGTGGCAGGCGTCCGTCGTCGTTCTCGATGTGAAACGCGAGAATTGGGACGCGACCGCGGGTTTCCGGAAAAAGTTCGGGCAGGCCGTCTATCTCTTCAACCCGACCGACCCGGAGGGCCGCACCGCGCGCTACAACCCGCTCGGGTATATCGATCGCACCGATCCCGACCAGGTGGTGATCGAGCTACAGAAAATTGCGACCATGCTATTCGTGGCACCGGAGCGGGGGGAACCGTTCTGGACGGACTCGGCGCGGACCGCCTTTGTAGGCGTCGGCGCCTACCTTGCGGTTGCCGACTTGCCGTTCACCATCGGCTCGATCTATCGGCTCATGACGACCGGCGACACGCGCGGCTATTTCCGCAAGGTTCTCGACGATCGTGCGCTCGATCTGTCGCAAGGATGCCGGAACGCGCTCGCCGACTTCACGTCGGGAGCGGACAACACGTTCGCCGGCATCGTCCAGACCGTCACATCGAAATTGAGCCTATGGCTCAACCCGAGGGTCGATGCCGCGACCGAGGAAAGCGACTTCGACCTGCGCGAGTTGCGCACCAAGCCCATGTCGATTTACCTGGGCGTGTCTCCCGACGAACTGGATCGCGTCGCGCCGCTTTACAATCTCCTATTTCAACAGCTCATCGACCTAAACGTGCGTGATCTGCCGGATAGCGAAACGCCGCTCCAAGTTCTCGTCATACTCGACGAGTTTGCCCGCATCGGCCGCGCGCAAGTGATCGCCAGCGCATTCTCCTACGTCGCTGGCTACGGCATCCGTCTCCTGCCGGTGATCCAGTCCAGATCGCAGCTCCGCGCGGTCTATGGCGAGCATGTGGCGAACGAGATCGTCGCCAACTGCGGCGTCGAGGTCGCGTTCACGCCGAAGGAGCTGCGTGTCGCGAACGAGCTGTCGGAGCGCATCGGCTATGTCGGGCAGGAATCCGTCACGAAGTCACTCACGATCCACGGCATCCTGGCAAACCGCTCCAAGTCCATGTCGGACCAGCGCCGCGCCCTCTTGCTCCCGCAAGAGCTGATGCAGTTTCCGGACGGCGAGCTGCTGTTGCTGCGAGGCGGCGTCCCGCCAATCCACGGGGACAAGATACGGTTCTATGCGGACGGGCTGTTTCGCAGCCGCGTCATGGCGGCGCCAGTGGTGCCACCTATCCCGAAGACGGTTCGCGATGACGAGGATCTTCCCGAGTGCGCGATGCCGACGTTCGACCAGCTCACTGATCCGGACCCGCTGTCGTTTGCGATGGATTGCGTCGTAACGGAAGACCATCCCGACATGCTCATCGACGTGTCGGCCGAGCAGCGCGGAAACGAAGTCGTTGGTGTAATCGAACAGGAGCGGTGACATGGTTGAGAAGGTCGAAGCTGCCGGCGCTGGCATCGAGGGCAGCAACAGTCGCAGGCGGCCGATGGAAGTGCCGGCCGATCTCGAGTCTCGCTTCCTGCGCGTCGGCAACAAGCTCTATCGCAGCGCGCACGACAAAGAGCCGATCGCGACGATAACCCCCGATCGCATCAAGGCAAAGGGTCCGGAGTCACTGCCTGACCTTGTGAGGCTCGCGAAGGAAAACGGGTGGACGTCGCTCAAAATCACCGGCGACGAAGAGTTCAAGCGCGCCGCCTACCTTGCCGCCTCGGCGCAAGGGATCAGGATCGACGGGTATCAGCCCGACGAGAAAACCAAAGCCGCTGCCGATCGCGAACAGTCTCGGCAGGCCGGGGTGTCGGGGGTGACGCAACCGACGCCCCGCACCGCTAACCAAGCTCGTGATAGCAAAGAACAGGTCGACCCGCGCGTCGATCTGGCCGAGCGGTTCCGTCGGCAGACCGACGTCCAGAACGCGAAAGATCCCGAGCTGCGCAAGGCGCAAAGCCACGTCGCATTCGCCACGACGGTCGCAGAAGGGCGATTCCCAGGCCAGCCTGTGAAGCAACGCGAGTTCGTGGCTGAGCGCAAAGAGGACGTGGCGGCTCGGATCAGTCGCGGCGAGCGGATCGCCGGCATCGAGGTGAAGCAGCAACAGGCGCAGCGTGTCCGCGAAATGGCGCAGGATCAGATATTGCAGAAGTCCCGCTCGATCGGGGGACGATGATGACGATGCGGACCGCGGTCGCGGGCGGCAAGGTTACTGACCGCCTAAAGCCTCAACCCCGTCGACCGGCGACCCAAGCCGCTCCCAGGCTTCCTCATACTCTGGAAGGGCGTAGGATTTCGGCTGAAGCCAATAGGAAACGGTGCCTGCCGCATTGACGCCGCGATGTGCGGCCGTCTTCACCTCGCTTAACGTCAGGACGTAGCACTTGGGCGTGGCCGTGTTCGCGTTGATGGTGATGATCCACCAATGCGAGCAGAGCCGATCGAGCGACCCGCCAAGCGGCACCGGCGCACGCTTCGACAAGGCTTTAGATTGGATTGGGAGAACGCGCAGCTCGTCGTTGCTCGCAGCGTAGAGGTCAGCGCCCCGCGCGTTGCGCACGGTCGGCATAACATGCCACCCTCTTCGCGATAGCTCGCGCGCAACATGGTAGAGGCCCGCATTGCCGGTGAGCTGCTGACGCATACGACCTTCTAGCAAGACCGGGTACACCTTCCCACCGATCAACGCCGTCTAGTGGGTGGCGGAGGTGTGCCACGTGGCACACCCCTGTCGGGCTGCTGGTCGGGCTTTGTGCGTGCCTGAGCGTCCCTGACACGCTTTTCCGCGTCTCGTAGCATCCGGTCAGGGACCGTCTCTATATCGGCGCGTTCTTGGATGAACTGCCGCACGTCGCGCGCAAGCCGACGATCATCCCGATCGCCGGTGCGGTCGAGCCGCTGGGCCGCTGCTTCATACTTCCGCTTGGTCTCTTTCCAGCGGTCGCGCGTTTTCGAGACGAATGGTGGTTGCTGCGCCTTGCCGAGCGCGATCTGCATGGCCTCGCGGGCTTGGCGTAGATCGGCCTCGGTCGGTTGCCGCGACGCTCCGCTGCGTATTCGCGCGCGCAATTGGGTGAGGGCCATGCTGGTCCCTGCCCTGCCCTGGCCGCGGGTGTAGCGGGGCGTCGCCTCTGCCTCGACGCCGCGGCTGCGTAGTGCCTCGGCAAACGCCTCGCGAAACCGAAACAGATCCTCGCGCCTCGGATCGAACCGCTTGCGGTCCAGGCCCTCGGCCTGAACGGTAAGGTGGACGTGCGGCCGATCGGTGTCCGTGTGGAGCGCCATGACATAATCGTGGTTGTCGCCGATCATGCGCTCGGCCGCTTCCCGCACCGCCTGCTTGACGGTTTCGGGATCGGTCCCGGCCGGCATCGAAAACACCATCGCCACGGCCGATACGGTGGTGCCTTGGCGCCAATAGAGCGCGTCGGACCATTCGTCCGCAATCCGCTCAGCGTCGGCCTTGGTGGTTATCTGCTCGCCGTCCCTCGTCTCAAGCGGGACATCGCCGTGGCGGCCGATATAGTCGAGGTGCGCGCCAAGATGCCCCGCGCCCTTCTTTCTGCCGGTGACTTTCACCACGACCTCGGGTGTACGCCTGACGACGCGCGCGAGGGTGGCCCTTGCGTCGTTGGCGATCGGCGCCGGACTGGAAGCAGAAGCGGCGAAGGGGCCGGTGCCGTTGACCAGGTGCCGGGCATATCTGATGTTCGGATCGCTTACGGTGCGAGGCTTGAAGCGTGGCTTCATAGCCTCCCAAAGCTCATCCTCGCGATCTCCGAACGGCATTAGTCGGCAACCCGCCAATATGCGGCGTCACCGCGTAGCGCGTCGCCTAGTGCCGCGATCTGCTCGTTGATCTCCTCCCGCATGTCGGTAATCCGGCGAAGCTCGCGGTCAATCTGTAAGCCGCTATCGGCCATCATCGCGGCGTTGCCAGCCTTCATCGCCTGATTGAGGTTCCGGCCGATGCGCTGAAGCTGCATCCGGATCGGCGCGACGGCATCACGCATCCCGTCGTCGACGTTTGCCTTCAAGGCGAGATGCCGGCGGACGAGCGCCTTGATCCAGCCGGCGCGATCGATGCCTCGATCGGCGGCTCGATGATCGAGAACAGCGGTCTCGGCGTCGGTGAAGCGAAGCGAGACACGATTGCCGGCGCTGTCTGCGCGAGGCGCAATCCGCGGCGCGTCTGCGACGTGCCGTAACGACTGTTGCAGCACAGTCCGGAGCAAGGCGCTCCGCCCTCCCCTGCCCTCCGCAAGCGCGTCGAACGCAGCCAGCAGCTCGCGATCGACGCGCGCCGTCAGCATCGCTGTCTCTTTGGTGGGGGATGCAAGCTGCGGCGCCGATGACATGCCCGGAGGGATAATGTAATACAACAAACGCTGCAATACCTATCCTGCCATTAAACATCCCCCACCTAAATCTGCATCCGAGTGTGCCACGTGGCACACTCGGATCTGTCCGGAAGCGATGAAGTCGCGGAAGGAAAGATTGGCCTTAGGTGCGAGCGTCGGTCATTGCCGACGATCTCCGCTGCGCCGACGCGATTAGCGCCAGCTCAAGATACGCGGCTGCTCTTCTCCGTCGAAGTGCAACAGCGCCTCAACGACCATTGCGCGCTTTCCGTCGATCTCGATCGTTGGGCGCTCCACCTTCGGTTTGCCGGGCTTCGTCTTGGGCGATGACCGTGGGGCAGGGGCGTCGGTCGCGATCGGCGCAACGCTCAACTCCGATACCGCGACTGGCGTCTCGGCAAGCGCGCGGTCCGCCTCGTCGTCCCTGATCTCGTCCGTCGTCGGCGCGGAAGACGGGTCCGCATCCTCGATCAACACGGGTTCGGTAGCGCCACCTGCATCTGCGCTGTCGGTCCTGATCGGTTCCACTGGCGAAGGGGCAGGGGGCGCGGCAGTCGTCTTTTTCGCCCCGACCTCACGCGCAAACCGCTCGCACGCCAGCACCGTCATGTCCTCGGCTGCGGTGTCCGTAACGAAGGCCCGGGTCGCCGCCTCGTCCGTTTTCGCGGCCTGGGTAAGTGCGACCGCGCTCCGCATCGAAATGTCGGCGAAGAGCGCGGTGATATAATCTGGCGCCTTGGCGAGACCTTGATAGCGGGTCAGCAACGTGCGGTTGCGCCCCGTCGCGCGCGCCAGCTCGGCGAGGGACCGTCCTTTCGCAACCTGCCCGGTGACGAACCGGATCATGTCGGCCGTCGACAGATCCTCGCGCTGATCGTTCTCGATGAACTGGTCGATGCGCACCTGCTCAATGTCGTCGGTCTTGTCGACGATCGCGCGGACCTGCACGCCGAGCTTGTGGCAGGCGCGCCAGCGCCGCTCTCCGAACTTGATCCGATAGCGCCCGTCGGCATCCCTAGGTGCGACGGTGATCGGCTGAAGCTGGCCGCGCTCCTTGATCGTCTCGGCCATCTCGTCGATTTTGGCCGGGTCGATCTCGCTGCGGACGTTCTCGGGATCGGGATACAGCAGCTCGGGATCAAGAAGCTGGACGCGATCGGCGTCCGCTACGGCCGCCTTCTCGCTGAAAACGTCAAAGCCGGAGAAGTCGGTCATACCTTGCTCCCGATGCGGGTCATCGCTTCCTCGAGGAACGCGCGCATTGGCGGAAGAGAGGTGCGCACGTCCTTGTCGAACCGCCACACCGGCACATGCTCTTGGATGGCCTGGCTGTAATGCGCGCGCTCGGGAAGGTAGGTCGAAAACAGATTGCGGCCGGTCTTGCTCTTGATCGCGGCGAGCATGTCCATCTGATGCCGATCGTTGGCGCGCACGCGGTTGGGGATCAACCCGACCATGTGGATGGGCGTGCGGCGCTTAGCGTTTACGGTCTGGATCGAGTCCGAAACCTGCTTCGTCGATGCGGGGCCGAACGGCCCCAGCTCGACGGGGACGATCAGGTGGTTGCACACCAACAGGGCCGCATAATTGATCCACGACCACGAGGGCGGCGTGTCGATGACGCAATAATCGAAGAGGCTATCGAGCACCGGGAAGTTGGCGTTCAGGTTGGACAGCGCGGGCGGATAGTTCGCGTCATATTCGCCGCCCATGCGGTTCGAGTAGATCGCGAGACGCGGGAATGTGGCGGGCGGTGTGTAGCCCGGCTCGAACAGCGGCTTGCAGCTCCCAAGGCTCTCGAAGTCGGCGAGCGCATCGGTCGCGTTGCACTGGCGGTCGAGGTCGAGGAACAGGACGCGGTGGCCGGCGTCGGCAAGATGCCATGCCACATGGCAGGCGATCATCGTCTTACCGGCGCCGCCCTTCTCGACGTTGATGGCGATAGTCTGCACGCTCTACCAGCCGCGATCGGAGCGGTTGTCGGTCCAGCGGTCATGCCCCTGATAGTTGGAGTCCGTCCGCGTATTGCGACGGCCTTCCTCGTCCGGGGTGTCGCCGCTCCACGTGCGCGCGCCGTTGTAGCCGGAGCCGCCCTTAGCGATGGCCCACACGATTAGGACGAAGAGCCCGACTACCAGCAGATTTCCCAACATGGCCTTTGCCTCCGTCGCCTTGATGAAAGGCGCATCCTGTAATATACGATACCGCTAATGCCGTCAATATGCGGTATCGGTAATTACTAGGGCATTGGATGACGTCTAGCAATATCCGGTCAGTCGGTCGCCCTCCAATGGAGGACCAAACGCTCGCGCGCTTTCCGAAAGGAACGCTTGGTCGCATCAAATCCGTCCTGCGGCCAGGCGAGAGTCAGGCTGACTTGCTGCGCGAGGCCGTCGAGCTGGAATTGCGAAGGCGGGAAGGGCCGCCGGTAGGCGGCCCCGACCGCGATTAGTCGCGGTCCTCCGAACCCTTGGCGAGGATAGCTACACCGTCGGCGATCAGCTCGACGGTGTAGCGCTTGCCCTCGGCCGCGTCGTAGGAGTTCTGCCGGACCCGGCCAGTGATATGCACCAAATCGCCCTTCTGCGACTTGCCGGCGCGCTCGATCAGTTTGCCGAACACCGTCACCTCGTTCCAGTGCGTGTCCGTCACCCACTCGCCATTCTCCTGGCGGTTGTAGTTGGCGGCGACGCTGACCTTCGTCACCTTGTCATGCTCGGTGATCTTGCCGACCCGGCCGATGATCCGAAACTCCGCGATGTTCTGCATGGTCCTGTCCTTCGATCGATCAGGCTAATTCCTGATGGGATTTGAAGGGGAGCGAAGGCGCCGCGATCAAGAGAAAAAACGGAGGGTCCGCGAAGCGGAAACCGTAGGCGAAGCCGGTTATTCTCTTGATCGTAGAAGGCGGCGAGCGCCCATTTTCCCATCGACATAGGAATAGCCAGACGAAGGACTCGGCCTGGGCCGTCGCGATCGGTGCGTTGTCGGCAGGCGCAAGGATCTCGGTATCAGGTAACGATCGGCGCAAGCTCGGCTCGGCCGCGGGGAAATTGGGAGTCGACCACGTGGAAAGGGAAGGATGCCGACGACAATCGCGCCGCCCTCGCTTGGGGCTTGGCGCTACGGCGGCGCTCAAGGACGAAAAACGGTTCGACCGGGCATCAGCTCAACCATTTGAGCGCAACAGAAGTCGCATGCTCCCCTCGGGAGCACCGCGCCGTAGGCGCGTCCGACGCTTCGGCTTGGTATTACCGGTTATTGCGTGGGTTTTGGGTTGGTCTAGGCGCTTCTCGCCGTCAGGCGCCAGAGCGTTGGCCGACTAGGCCAACTCCATCTGAACATAGAATAGATGAATCATGGAGCGGTTGACCATTTTTTTGAGACTCTCGTTCCTCGATGCCGATAGCGAGGCGGATCATGATGCTGCGCAGGCCGGCGTCATCAATATCCTCGGCCGCGACTTGGCGGGGGGAGCGCCATAGGCGCATCGCTTCGATCTCCTCGATACGGTCGGCTTCCCGCTGCACCACGTCATCGGGCAGGGGAGACGGACGGAAGCATCGCGGAAGGAAAGGGACAAGGCTGTTCGGGAAGCGCATCCGGTAGACGTTTGACGTCTGCTCATAGCGCGCCTTTGGGCGATCGGGGGTTGGTTCGACCGGGACGCATCGCCGCTGCCTGTCGAGCATCCCCATACTGGCGAGGATCTTGAGGCCGCGCCCGACGCTCGCGCGCGACAACCCCGTGTGCGTCTCGATCCATTCCCATGTCGGGAACACCTTGCCGGCGCATGTGCGGGCGAGCTGCGTTAGCTGCTCGAACACCCGCACGGCCGCGGGCGTAATCAGCGTGACGAGGCGTTCGGCCTCGGTGAGCTGACGGGCCTCGGCGCGGGCAAGGCGCCTGATCGCGTTCTTACGCTTCAGCAGCTCGACGGCGTTGCGATAGAGCCGGTCCGTCTCGCCCTTCGCATAGGTGTAGAAGAAGTCGTCCTCGAACGTGCCGGCTTTCCGGCTGTGAGGATGGACGTGAGCGCGCGTCGGGTTCGGGGCGCCCGATCGCGACCTGGCCCGCTCGTTCGTCACCCTTTCGAGCGCCATGAAACTCGCGCGCGCGATTGAAACAGCTCCCATCTTTCGTCCCCTTTCGGGGCTGGGACCAGGCAAAACTAGAGCGTGGCGCGAAGCGCGCTCCCTTGAACCGAGGCTCGGGAACGGGTATGAGAGAGGTGTCTTACGACCTGATCGATGCCGCCAAGCATCGCTCATCACGTTCCAGGGTGCCCGGCCTTCGTGCCGGGCATTCGTTTATGTGGTCACAGCCGCTCTTTCCTCGATCTTGCCGACGTGCTGCCGGTCGAGAGGATTTTGCAGAATTAAACGGCGACGCGGAAGCGCTGGCGGTTCGTGCTATCCCGGATCAATGCCGAAAATCGTTCGTGCTATCCCGGATCAATGCCGCTGGGATTCGTGCTTTCGCGGATCAATGAGGGTTTTGGATTCGTGCTTTCGCGGATCAATCGACCCGCGCGCTGCCCCCCTGCCGCGAATCAGGCGAGCGCGGATGCGCTCGCTAGCTTCATGACTTTCGGTTCGATCACGACTTGGCAGTATCCGGTCTTTCTACCGGGTCGAGGCGCTGTCTTCGCGCCGCTGGGCGGGGCGTCGCACAGTATTACCCGGTAGTCCGGTATGGCATCGGCCTCTAATATCGCCTTCAAAGCATGGCGAAAATGGGCGAGAGAGTTTTGATAGCCGAGCTGGAGACGTAAGTCGTCGAGGCTCAATTCGTAAGCGCCATCGACGCAAGCCGAACGGGCGATTTCATATAGGCGGCGCTCGACTGGACCGAGCCGGAAATAGGCGGGTGCATAGTCGAGAACCTGCCGGTCGCGCAGGATCGCCCGAAAGAGCCAATCGCACAGGCGCACCCGGACCGCTTTCAGACGCTTCTCTCCTGGGCGGTCACCGTTCTTCGTGTAATAAAGTTTCGCCTCGGAAAGCCACGAGAAATACCCCTCCTCGCCTTCGCCACCTGCCTCAATGTCGGTCTTGATCTGCGTACCCTGAAGCCGTTCAAGCGCTTGCGAGAGGCGAGTATAGGATCGCGCGGAAGGATTGTTGCCCGTCACGGTGAACAGGTCATGCGCGGTAAAATAGAAGTCCTGCGAGACTTCGCCGCCAGCTTCGAGCTTCGCAACCATCAAGCTGGCGATGTAAAGGACGATCTCCTTGTCATAGATCGTCGCAACGCCCTTTGCCGTAGGCACGATCTCTATCGAAACGCTGTCGGTCTTGTAGGAAAGCGTTTTGGTCCACTTGCCCTTGCTGAGTGCGAAGAACGGGAACGCCATCAAGGATCGCTCGCCTCGCACTTCGCTCATAAGCGGGCTGTCGAGGGCGAAAAGATCAGCTTGGGTTGGCGGCATCGGCCTCGTCTCCATCATGGCGCCAATGACGCGGTTCCATTCTCGCCCCCTTTGCATTGATCCGCAAAAGCACGAATCCAGCTCGGGGAATTGATCCGGGAAAGCACGAAGACAGAGGGCGGGCCTGTGGGGCCGTCCTTGTCGACGCCGCCCTAGGGGCTAGGATTCGTGCTTTCGCGGATAAACTCATGTGACGCGCTCGCCGGCGGGCATGTCGAGGCGGGCGAGGTTGTTGTAGAGCGTCGACCGGCTGACGCCGAATGTGTGCGCGACCTCGCGGGCCGTCACCTCTGGATCGTCCAGCAGCCGCTTGGCCTGGCGCAGTTGCGAGAGTGACAGGATCGGGGGACGGCCGCCATTGCGGCCTCTCGCGCGAGCGGCCTTCAACCCGGCCCTGGTCCGCTCGCTGTTAAGCCGGCGCTCGAATTGCGCCATGCTGGCGAAGATATGAAAAATCAGCTCGCCCCCGGCGCTGGTGGTGTCGAGCCGTTCGGCAAGGCTTTCAAAGCCGACGCCGCGCTTGGCGAGGGCATTCACCGTAGCGATCAGGTGGGGCAGGTTGCGGCCGAGCCGATCGAGCCGCGTCACCACCAGCGTATCGCCAGTGCGTAACGTGCGCAGCGCGTTCGCCAACTCGGGCCGGTCGTCCTTCTTGCCGCTGCCATGCTCCGAATAGATATCGGCGCATCCGCTGGCGCGCAGCTCGTCCAATTGCCCTGCTAGGTTCTGGTCGTCGGTCGACACACGCGCGTAGCCCACCCGCATCGGGCCTGCCTTCTTGATCGCCGCGCTGTCATTGTCCAGCATTCGAGTTCACCCGACGTTATCTAGACGCTGATACCTAGACTGAAAGGTGGACGGTCGCCAGCGCCAAAGCGCTGGGACGGTGTTCGCTGCGTCCAGCGTCTATACGGTGTCCAGAATACGACCGTTTTCCGGACGGCGCGTGCTTCAACACAATGAGCCAGACGGAGCATCTGCGTGTTCCCTTTCCGTTCCATCGGGCGCTACAAGGGGCGCGAAGGGAATCACTATGCTGCCACTGATGCAGCCGGTGCCGATCGCCGAGGTGCCGACGGGGATTCTTCTACGGATCGTCGGCGCTGCGGGCGCCGGCTTTCCAAGCCCTGCCCAAGATTGGCAGGACGACGCGATAAGCCTGATAGAGCTGTTGAGGCTCGATCTGGCCGCGAGCTTCGTGTTCCGCATCAGCGGCAGCAGCATGATCGAGGCCGGGATCTACGATAACGATGTAGTCGTGGTCGATCGCGACACCCGCCCTGCACAAGGGCATATTGTGATAGCGATCGTCGATGGTAGCTTCGTTTGCCGCCAGCTCGTCGAGCGACGCGGCGGCGCATTCCACGAGGCCCGTAACAGCCAGCAATGCTACGAACCGACGTCGGCCGAAGGCGTGGAAATATGGAGCGTCGTGCGGACAGGCGTCCGCGACTACCGGCGCTAGACGGTATGTCGTGGGCGATCGTCGACGTCTCCAACTTCTATGTTAGCGCGGAGCGCCTGTTCGATCCGAGCCTGTCACCGCGCTCGACGAGCTGCGCGAGGCGATGGCGCGGCGCGCTGCGCGAGCGGCCGAAAAGATACGAGCGCAAGGGCTGGCGGCGAGCCAATTGATCGCGTTCGCGCATGGGTCTCGATACCGTGCCAACCCACCATCGGCGTCGCGATCGGCGCGGCTATCTCCCCCAATCAACGATCCCCGCGTCATCATTGGGATCGCAGCGAAGATGATGGAGGCGATGTTTCAGCCGGGAGGCGTCTATACGAAATGCGGAGTGCTGCTGGAGGATCTGACGCCGGAAGGGCAGGGGCAGACTGACCTCTTCGCAGTGCCGGACCCAAAGGCACCGGCACTGCTAGCCGCGATGGACGGGCTCAACGACCGGTTCGGGCGAAACACCGTCATCCTTGCCGCACAAGGATGCGGGGCGCGATCGTTCGATACCAAGCGATCACAGAAGAGCCCGGCCTGGACAACACGGATCGGGGAGATACCGATCGCGACATAGCCCTTGCCGGCCTGGATGGATGATCCTACCTGTTAGCCGTGTCACCACCGTTGGCACGGCCGCTGCCTTGGCGAAGGATCTCATGGTCCAACGAGTTTTGAATGCTCCTGCGTCCGCACCCTGATCCGGCCGTTGGAGACGAGCAGCGCGTCTCTGTCTGGCCGAGAAGGAGATGCGTATGTATTCGACAATCGACGGTGCAAAACAGCGCGCCAATTCGCTCGATAGAATTATGAAAACCAGCGGTTTTGCGTATCCATTGCGCAAGTCGCAGCACGCCGTGGCCCGCGGTGGCGGTTTTCGGGACTGGCACGACATGACTAGCGCTCTCAAGAAACAAGAGCGCCATTGTGACCCGGAAACCTTCCGGCGCCGGCTGTTAGAAGCGTTGCCGGCCCCGTGCGAAGCTCCGGTCAGGGCTTGGCTCAATCGGGAGCCCAGGGAAGAAGCGCCTGCCGGCGATGTTCCCGCTGGATGGTATCGCTACGTCTTTCCCTATCAGTTCACGGCCGCTGCGATGCTTCGTCACGATCCGGCGATCCGACGAGGCTCCGGGCCGGGCCAACGACTGCGCGAGAAGCTTGTCCCGGGTGTGCTTCTCAACATCAATGGCGGCGAGCGCCCATATGCCCGGCTCGAACCCGACACGCTGGCGATGGTGTTCGAGGGAACGCCGGAAGAGGTGTTCGGCAAGGACGCGCTTCACCCGCGTTTCGCGGTCGAGTTGAAGACCCTTCAGGATGCCGGCATCATCGATGTGCGAGATGACCATGTCGCCATCGTCCCGCCCGATCGCGACGAAATCCTCGATCGCGTACTGCGCGATAAGATCGACAAGGTAACGTATTGGCTTAGCGAACCGGGATATGCCGGCGATGCGAGCAACGCGCTGCGTGACGCACTGGCGGCGATCGGGATCGACGATGCTCTCCGACTTGCGGAAACCCTCCTTCAATATGGTGGGGAAGCTTATATCTTGCCGTCTGGTCCCATAAAGGAAACCCTCCGGGATCTGGCGGCGGTTGGTCGCATTCAGGCATTCGCGCGCTTCTTTGATCTGTCGGCGACGATCTGGCCGAAGGACAAGGAGCTGATCCGGGGTATGATCCCGGCTATTATCCTCAACGCCTATTTTGCCGAGCATTTGGGCTTAGTGGGTTCGAGCCGGCTTATGGCCTGGACGGCGAACACCCCAGAGTGGGCGCATGATGTCGACGCTGCACTATCGACACCGGTCGTTTTCGAACGGGTCGTTCTCGGCATGGCCGAGGCGATACGATCGGTGCCTTGAAGCAGGAATGACGTTGGTGGGCCTGCGCCTGGCCCACCAACGTCGCAACGGAGGGGCAAAGAATCGATGGCGAGCTGCGCGATAGCGTACGTTTTCACGCTGACCCCCAGGTCAAACCTGACCAGGACCCACTATGTACTCTGATCGCGTTCTGCGCGATTGCATGCTGGATGGACACGCGTACTGCTTCGCGGGTCATACAGGTCCAGGGCTCAAGGGCAACGATGACCTGGGGGGCGGACACTAAAGTCCCGGGGGTCGACCCGCCGCGGACCTTTAAATCGTGCCGCGTACGAGGCATTTAGCCTCTATGAACGCGGAGATGCAAGCAATGTCGTCAGAAACTGAAAAGGTGGTGCCACTTCGGCCTGCCGCTCCAATTCCCCCTGAAGCCAAGAGCTTCGAAAAGCGGTGGACCAAGAAGGTGCTGGAGCCGGGATTCACCCTTATCCCGTCCGTCTTGCTGCGAGCGCTGGTACGTCTGCACGTCGGACCGATCGAGTTCAGCGTGTTGCTCCAGATGATCGATCACTGGTGGGAAAACGAGGATATGCCGTTCCCATCGAAGAAGCGATTGGGGGAGCGTATCGGCGTGTCCGAAAAGACGATCCAGCGTGCGGTAGGGCGACTGGAATCCGAAGGCCTTATCCGCCGTGTGGCACGCCACAATCGCCTCGGTGGGCAGACCAGCAACATCTATGATCTGGCACCGCTAGTCGAGAAGCTTGGCCCGATTGCCGAGGACATGATGAAGGCCCGCGAGGAGGCTAAAGCGGCCCGTCGCTCTCCCGAGCGACCGGGCCATCGCATTCGCGCGACCGCGAAGAAGGCCGGCTGATCTTGTCGTATTTTCATCCCCTTACCGTTGCTGGCCAAGAGATCGGTTTCGATCATCTCGAGCCGTTCAGCTTGGTGGTACCAACAGCCACCAAGGCAGCGGGCGTGCGTATCGACGTTGTGTTTTCGAACCACTGCTTCTCCGAAACGTTCGATGCGCAGGTACACCTTGGGGGAGATGTCGATGTCTGGGATCGCGACAAGCGTCGGGTATTCGACCAGGTGCGCTATGACCTATCCAAGGCATTGCCTGGGATCATACAGGGTCTGCCAACCTCGGCTGTATTCCTCACGCCGGAATCCAACTTCGTTCGCATCACCATGCCCGGGGGTACGGCCGGTGCCGATTATCGAATGTTTTTTAGGATTACTAAGGCCGAGAAAGGGTCTGGTTGCGATCTGCGGCTTCGGGTGGAAAGCGCTTATAGCCCTACGGTCGGCCAAGCTGTGCCCGAACGCGATATGACCAAGATCCGCTTCGTTGTCCTCGTCGACAAGACGTTACGCGGTGAGAAGGTGCGTCGGCAGTACAAACGATAAGGGGCGCCAGAGGCGCCCCTTAAGTTCACTCGATATCCGCTTAGGGTTGCCCCTATCTCGCATCACGCGTGGACCCTCTTGCGAGGGCGGGGGAACGCTGTCGTCACCTTTCAGCGACTCAACCGATCTGTCGTTCCAGGGGGTCATTTAAGACCTGGGGGTTAATGATTCAACCCTCAACATCGTGGCCCTTGCCCAACCTGATGTGCCATGTGGCACCCAACCCTTGCCAAATACCTACGTCATTGCTGATCCGCCACAGGTCAGGCACTCTCGCGGGATGGCAAACCCAAAGAACGATTTCGAGCAGGCAGCGCAGATCGTAGAGGCTTTCGCTGAAGCGGAGACCGACCGATAGGGCGTCTCCGTGCGCTAGCGGGTCCGATCGCGGCTAGGGGGCACGGGCGCTGCCGCCTGATCAGGGCCACGTCCGATCTCCGCATCGAGGGCACCGCCCGTCTTAATGCGATCGGCGAGGAGCTGGCGGGTCGAGTCCCCGATCGTGCTGACCATACGGACGCTCTCTCCCCGATCGCGCGCCGTCTTTATGGCGGCGTCGACGATCGCCTGGGCGGGCGCGAGACGCGGGTCCGCGTTGTTCTTTTCCGGGGTGTTCTTCAGGAACAGCTCGGCCAACCGCTCTTGTCCCGGCGAATGGCCGGGGGGCAGGGCGGGCCGCTCAAGGGAGCGGACCGCCTTTTGGAGCTGCGCCGGCTGCTGGGAGTTGATCTGCACGCCTAGCGCGGCTCCGATCTCCCGCACCCGCTCAAGCGGTGATTGCTCCTTTGTGATGACAGCATCGACCTGTCGAACACCGAAATAGGTGAGAAGGTGGGACTGATAGACCGGCCCCTTGGCGTGCCGGACGTAGGCAAGCTCGGTGCGCGCGTTCGCGATGGTCGCGGTCGGCGCACCGTCCTTTATCAAGCCGCGCAGCCGGTCGGCCGCCTGTTGGCGGGCGGCTGGCAGATAGCGTTCCAGCTCTTCGCGCACCTTGGCGAGCGTCATTCGGTAGCGTTGCCCTTCGGGCGGCGCGCGCTGGGGGAGCATGGCGATACCGGCGGGGCCGATGCGCGCCTCGGGCGCGAGGTCGCGCCGGATCGCTGAGCCGGCGAGGACCGCGGTCATCCCACGATGATCGCCGGTCAGAAAGCCATGCCGCGAAGCGTCCATCCATGCCGTCTTGTCGATCGATGCGATACGGATCGGATGGCCGGCATCGCGCGCGAGCTGCGCGGCGTGATGGCGCATCGTGCGACCATTGCCTTCGCGGAAAGGATGAATGGCGTTGATCTCGTTGATGTGGTTGCCGAGCCTGTCGAAAAACTCGTCTCGAGGAAGTCCGCGAAGGCCGTTCTTCGCCCCCACGTCTGCAAACAGCTTGTCGAGTTCGCGCGCGATGTAGGGCACGTGTGCGAAGCGCGCGCCGCCCTTGGCGGTGTCGACGGTGCGGTCCTGGCCCGCCCATTCGTAGAGGTCTTGAAAGAGATGCTTATGGAGGGCGCGGTAGCCGTCCGCCGTCGCCGGAAAGGTCAAGCGCGCGGCCTCCGCGCCGCGCGCCTGCGTAAGTCGCCGCTCGGCCTCGGCCAGCGTCTTATCATCGGTAATCCCGAGCCGATTACGGAGCGTGTCCGTGCCGGGGTAGGTATATGGATCGTTCGCCAAGGCTAAGCGGCGATCTGGCTGGTTCCCGGTTTGTAGAGGTCGAGGATGATCGACGGCATCAGCGCGGGAGGCACACCCTCGTCCAGCATCAGCGCGAACATCGCATCCTCGGCCTCGGTCGGCGTCATGTCCTCGATGACGAGGTTGGCCCGCGACTCTGAAACGTCGTCGCGCCAGAGGGCGATCTGCTCCGGAGTGCCACGCTCGAAGGTCATCGAGCGGATACGACCGCGAAGCGCTTCAAGATCGATGTCGCCCATCACGTCCTCTCCTTCCAACATTAACCCTACGCTTTCCGGCGTGATTTCTCAACAAATCACTGGCCCGCTGCAACCCCGTCATGTCGCGATCCGCGCTCCTGCGAGCGCGGATCGCACCAGATTCAAACCTTAATACTCACTCGCGAGCATGATCGTCAGCACGCGCTTGGTCCGCTGCTCGTCCCACGGTGCGTCACTGCCGAAGGTGAGGCTGTTATCGTAGTAATCCAGTTTCCAGAACACGGTCGTTGCAATGGTCTTCTCGTCACTCGGCCGCTGCTGCGTCCATTCCCCGGTCGCTATGCGGTAGATCGCCCCGAAGTCATGCTCCCCATAAGGGTCATTGTTGCCGTCAAATTGCGTGAAGCTCACAATCTGCGCGAGCGCGGCGAAGCGGTCCGCGTCGGGAAGCGATTGAAAGCCGATCGTCACGTTCGCGATCGATGCTGTGCCCGGCCTACTGCGGGCGGCGTCGTTCAGGCGACGGATGATGTCGAGGTGTTCGGGATTACGCATGACTGATCCTCCTTCTGGCATGGGCCGCAAGGCCACGGCCTGCGGCCCTGCCGTTCCGGCGAGGAACGGGATGGGGAGGGAGGGCGAGAATCTACCGCTGGCGCGGGCGAGCCGCCCTAGCGCGGCCGGTGCGGAGCGCCGGGTGCCGTGCTTGGCGGATTACTCGGGCGGTCGATTGTCGTTCGGGAACGAAAGGGCAGCGCCCTTGGCGTTCCCCTGCGCGCCGATCGTCGCGGCGATCGGGCGGCACAGAAACACCGTGCGGATCTCCGCACGGCATTTTCGCGCGCAAGCGCGCCCCCGTTACGAGGGCGCGTTACGTGCGTCGCGAGCAGCAAAGACCAGCTCGACGACACGTGGCTGATGGAACAGCTCGCCGCGCTCGATCGCGGCAATGCCCGGACCATCCAGCACGTCCCGGATGCGATCCTGCACGACGTCTTCAAGCTCGCCGGCGAGGACCCAAAAGTGAAGCGGGTCACGGTCGCGGCCCTCGGCTCGGAATTGGTCACTGTCGACGATAGCCTGTGCCAGCGCATTGATCGCGGCCATGCCAAGCGCGCGCTCGAATGCGAGCTGCTCGAACAAACGATGATGGGACATGGAAACCTCCGTGTTGCCGTGATTGGCGACACCTAGCGGGAGGGGCGCAGCGCGCCGGGTCACAGGACCGCGCAGCGGGCCGGCGTGCCGGGCAGCGGGGGAGCCGATTTGCGCAGCAAATTGGGGGGAACCGCCGATCCTTGAGGCGGCGCGCTGCGTCCCTCACGATAGGAAGAGACTGACGGACTGCCTCTAAAATCACGCCCACTCGGCACGGGTGGTCCGCTGATCGGAGTGGCGGATTGCGGGTCGATTTTCTGCTTCCGTTCTCGACTTGGCTGACTCATAGAATCGTCATGCCGATCATGGCCGAACATCGCTGGCTTTATCCAATCGATTGGCCCGAGCTGTCGAAGCTGATCCGCTTCGGCCGCGCCAAAGGGCGCTGCGAGCATTGCCAGCGTCCGCATGGTCAGCGGGTGTTCCACCTCGGCGATGGCCGCTGGTGGGACGCCGATCGCCGCCAGTGGCGCGACGGGCGGGGACGGCGCGTGCGAGCCCCTGACGCAGGTGTGGCGGCGATCGTGCGCGTCACGCGGGTCTACATCGCGTGCGCGCACCTGAACCATGATCCGACCGACAATACAGCCCGAAACCTCGCCGCGCTCTGCCAACGGTGCCACATGATCCATGACGCGGCCGAGCATCGACGTAGGCGCTGGTTCAACGCCTATCGCCGTCGCGCCCTGGGCGATCTGCTCGCCCGGCTCGATGCGGCGTCAGCGGGGTCAAGTGTGCCACGTGGCACACCGGCAGCGGGTCGTCAGCCCGTCGCCGAGACGCTGAGCTTGCGCCGGCGCGGCTTCGGCGCCGCTGCCTCAGGTGCTGGCGACGGGGGAGGCGAGGCCGGCTTGCGGCCGAGTCCGATCTTCTTCGCCATCGCGCGGCGCGCCTCGCTGTAAGCAGGCGCGACCATCGGATGATCGGGTTTCAGATTGTAGCGCGCGCGATACTCGTCGGGGGTGAGGCCGTGCGTGGAAAGGTGGCGACGAAGGGTGCGATACGGCTTGCCGTCGATCATCGATATGATCCGCTCCGGCGAGGCGAGCGACTTTCGGGCGGTGACTGCCGGCATGTGCTGGACGTCACCCTCGGGCGTAGCATTGGGCGCGGCCTGTCCCGATCCCGTGCCAGCGTCGAGTTGGACGATCGCGGCGTGGATGGCGGCGAGGAAGGCGGGCACGGCGTCGGCCTCGACGCGCGTGTTGGGGTTTCCGAGCCATGCGGCGGTTAGCTCGGTCGCCAGCTCGATCATGCTAATGCTGTTCTCGGTCTGCTCGCTCATTCTGTCCCGCCCCGTTTCAGGATGAAGTGCCATCCTGCTATTGGTTGTTAAGCCCGAAAGGCGTATATCGGAGTCGGTCTCGTATCGACGTTAGTCCGATGCACCATCCTGAGCCCGTCGAGCTGCTACTCGGCGGGCTCAAACTTTATGGTAGCGAAAAAAAGGGACGGGAACCCTGCTAGGCCCCCGCCCCCGTCAGGGTCGAATTACTTTTTCCCCAACGTGACGATCGCGACGACCAGCGAAATGCAGCCAACACGACCATGATGGTCTCGAATGTTGTCAATCCAATTCACCTCCTTTGACCGGCGAGATTGCGGGGGAGCTGCTACATCCGTCCACTGCCAGTCGAGGCCATTCTACCCGATCCCCGCACCGTCTGACGATAATTCCCTGACTCGATCGGTCACATTGTCGTGAAGTCGCCCAGGCGCCGCCCGGCCTTGGTCGGGCGGCGCCGCGCGGTTCCGCCAGGAAACGCAGGCGCGCCCGCCTGCAGAAGGCAGGGCGGGCGCGCTGGCGACGGGGCCGCACGTAGGCGTGATGGTGATGGAAGGGGGCCGATGAACACCGGCCCCCCAAACTTCACGCCATTTCGTCGTCGGCCATCTCGTCATTCTCGACACCCTCGATGCCGTCGCCGTCTATGTCTGGGTCGATGCTCTCCGGGTCGCGCTCGGGCTGGTCGAACGCACCGATCTTCATCGGGGCGGGAAGCCAGTTGCCGGGAAGTCGTCCCGACACGTTGACGGCAAGGTCCGCCTTTTTCTTGATGCTCGCGCAATTCTCGGCGCTGGGGGCACCGCATTCCTCGCGCAACAGGTCAATCATCGCCGCGCGACGCATCTTGTCGAACAGGCCGATGGGTGCGGACCAACGCGCGGCGATGTCCACGCCGCTCGCGCGCGCGATCTGCTCGAAATGGTGATGCCGGGTCCCGGGGGAACCGCCCGCGAACACCGTGCCGTCCACGGTCATCGCGACAAGCCCGGCAAGCAACGCCATCTTGTCGTCGGCCTCCATGCTGCGGATGGCCTCGAACCGGCCTTCGGCGGGGATGGATGCGAACCGGGTCGCCATCATTTCCTCAACCGGACGAACATCGCTTGTCGCCATAAGCTCGTCGGGAACGTCGGTCGCAACCGTCTTGGCCTGAACCTCAAGCGCCATCTGGAAGTTGTGCGCGCCGTGGAGCAACTGGCCCGCAAGGCTGTCCAGCATGATATCCAACGCCAGCGCCGGGTCGGCGGCAACGGCTTCCTGCACGATCTGCGTCTTGATGCGCGACAGGTCCGCGAACAGGCTGTTGCTGTAGAGCGGAGCCGGGCCGTCGCTGGTGGTCTTGGGCTTAGGCTCGGCCTTGGCACGATAGAAGCTCCTGCCGAGCGAACCGTCGTGGGAAACCCAAAGCGCCACGCCCCCGATTGCCACCTGTTCGGCATTGAAGCCGCGAAGGCCTCCGGTGATCGCGTCCCGCTCGTCGGATAGCGGTTCGATGCGCTCGCTGTCCGCGCCCTCGGCCTCGGCAATGGCCTCGATCTCGGTATCGATCGCGGCAAGCCGCTCGGCCTCGGCCTCGGTCGGCTCGCGGGTCGCCGGATAGATGCTGCCCTTCATGTAAAGGTCGTGGGGCCGGTCCAGTTCGGCGCGAACCTCGTGCCAACCGATCGCGCGATATTCGGCGGCGATGCCGTCCAGCATTTCCTCTGCCAGTTCCTGCACCAGCTCGGGCTGGTCGGCATAACCGGCGTCGCCCTGCGAAAACAGGTCTGCCGTGATGGTCCCGCCTTTGGCCTCATAGGCTTCGCGTCCGACGAACAGGAATGCGCCGTGGGTGGTCGCGACCTTCTCGGTGGTGAGCATCCGGCGGATGGTATGGGCTTGGCCGTTCGCCGCCTTGCAGACCTTGATCTGCTGGTCGTGATCGTCGGTGAGGGTAAGCGCGCGCGCCGCGTCGAGCGATAGCTGATCCTTGGCGATAAGGTCGATCAACGACGGTGCAAGCGCGGAAAGGCGAAGCATCTTATAGACGAAGCTGACCGCCACACCGGACCGGGCGGCGATATCCTCGGCGGACATGCCGGTATCGCGGAGCGCTCCATAGGAGCGGATACGGTCGGCGGGGTGCATGTCTTCGCGTTGCTCGTTCTCGATCAGAGAAAGCTCGATGGCCTCGCTCTTGTCCCGCACCTCGACGGGAAAAGTGTCGCTGTTCTTGATCCGCTTGCGCTTCGCCAACAGCTTCAAGCCCCGGTAGCGGCGTCCTCCGGCAAAAACCCAAAACAGCCCGTCCTCTTCGTAGGCGACAAGGTTCTGAATGAGGCCGTGCGCGTCGATATCGTCGGCCATGCTCTCGATGGCGGACGGCTTCACGCAGCGCTGATTGAGCGGGGAAAGGCGAAGCTGCGACAGTTTGGGATAGGTGATAGCCATGATTGAAAACTCCTGATCTGAGTTAAGTTCGGTGATGGGGAGGGGGTCAGCCTTCGAGGGCTGCGAGTTCGTCAAACTCGACCGATGCGCGTGTCGCGCCGTCGCCCGCGTAGGTCGCGCCGGTGCGCGGGTAGAAGAAAACACGTTCGCCCTTGGCGTAGGGAATGCCGTCCGCGCTGGTCCCGTCAGTCTTCGCGCGCTTCCAATACGGGTCGCCCTTGTATCGAGTGTAAGTCATTGTCCTGTCTCCTTTCCTTCGAGGCTGAAAGCCGGTTGCCGCAGCAACCGGGTCTGCCTCTCCGGCGAGGAGCGGGATGGGGAGGGAGGAGGAAAATCGACGGCCTGGTGCGGGCAGGCCGCCTAGCGCGGCCGACACCCCATAGGGTGGCGGGTGCCGCGCTTGGCGGACCACACGGGGCTGTCTATTTTCCTTCGGGAACGAAAGGGCAGCAGCCCTTGGTGTTCCCCGCGTCGGATGGCCTCCGGGGGAGGGCGTCGACGCCAATCGAGGATCGTTCGCGCCGTGCGCGTCCGCGGGTGTGCCACGTGGCACACCTCACGCGAGGATCGTCACCCCTCAGGGCCGAGACGCCGGCACGGTGGCTTGGTCGGCGCAATCGCGCCGATAGAGCCGTGCCCGGCAGGGTCGCGCCCTAAAGCTGAAGACCCGTTTGGCGAAAGGTGAAGCAAGGCGGCTGGCACCCCGCTTGTCGATGCCGACATTCCTGTACGTCAGCAATACAAGGGCCGCACGGGCGGGATTGGCTGATGAACTACTTGGTTGTTCCGAGAGACCTGGGCGAGGCATCGGGTGCCAATCCTTGATAGGTCGATTCCTGCCACCCGAGTCCTAGTGATTTTTGGATGGCGACATAACTTGCCGTAAGAGCCGCAACAGCGCTTTGAAGGTTTGATGCAGCAAGCACTTTCTGACGACCGGACTCGAGTGCGTCACTGCGGGAAATCACCTGTCGCTGGAAGCGTTGTTGTGTCAAAATGTCTGACTCGTCGGCCGATCGCTTGATCTCGGCGAGCGCTGCCACATTGCGACGTTGCTGTGCAAAGCGCGCGAGCGAATTCTCGGCGTCTTGGAACGCACCTAGAACGACCTGTCGATACTGTGCCTCAGCTTCGTCTCGTCCAGCGCGCGCTTGCGTTATCTGGGCCGAAGTTCGTCCAAAATCGAGCAACCCCCATTGTAGCTGGGGCACGGCAATGTTGGAGATATTTCCCAGATCGACCAGGTCTCCGACAGACGTTCCGCCGATGCCTAGGATCCCCATAAAGCTGATCTTGGGAAAACGCGCTGCTTCAGCGACGCCAATCCGGGCGGTCGTGGCCGCCAGATTGCGCTCGGCGGCGCGTATGTCGGGTCGACGGCGAAGTAGAGAGGCGGGATCGCCGATGGCGACGACCTGTGGTGGCAAGGGGACGTCACGCGGGATAGCCAGCAAGGAATCGAGCCTCCCTGGCGCCTCCCCTGCAAGCACGGCGAGCGCATTGAGATAAATTCCGATCTCCGCCTCAGCCGTAGCGAGATCGCCGTTGGTAGCCTGAATGGCGCGGTTCGCCTGACCAATGGCAAAGGCCGGCACCGTGCCCTGCTGAAAGCGTTGCCGAGCGAGGCCTAGCTGCTGCTTCTGCAGGTCCAGCCCCCCACGAAGTGCAGCGGCGCGCTGCTGCCGGTCCCGCAGATTCGTATAACTTTGCGCAACGTCGGCTGCGAGTTGAACGTGTGCATCTGCCGCGTTGTAGGACGCCGCTGCGGCTAGTGCGTTAGCGGATTCTATTTTTCGGATCTGGCCTCCCGCAAAATCGATTTCCCAATTTGCGTTCAGGCCGAGATTGAAAAACTGGAGAGAGGAATCCGCGTCCTGGGAAGGGGGCGTTGCGCCGTTCCCCTGAGCTGACTGCAGATCGATCCCGGGAAGGTCGGCGAAGATTCCGGTCGCTTGTGCCCCAGCTTTCGGAAAGCGGTTAGCGCGCTCCTGGCGCACGGATGCACGCGCCTGACGGAGTCGCGCCTGGGCGACATCGATCGACGGATTCGCTGCAAGTGCGCGTTGCTCAAGCTCGTTCAGGACCGGATCTTGAAGGGCCGTCCACCACTCAGCAACTGCGGGGTCATTGGTGCTCGTACTCGCGGTCTGGCGCACGAACTTGGATTGGGGGGCGGCGCGATCCAACCCCGGCGGTCCGGCGTAGTCCGGGCCAACGACACATCCGCCGAGCAGCAAGGGGGCGAGAACGAGACCTCTGAAGTTTATCATCGCAGCCTCAATGCATCGCCATGGACTGCCCTTTAGGCAGCGGGCGCAGGAACAAAACGAGTGGAAGCGTGGCTAGTGTCGCAAGCGCCATCGCCAGGAAAATGTCATTGTACGTCATGATGAAGGCCTGCTGCTGAATGGTCCCGGCAAGCGACTGAAGGGCGGCGTCCATCTGGCCGAACGTCCTGGTCATGCCGGCGAGATAATCCTGCAACCTTGGGTCGTTTGCCCAAAGGGTCTCTTCCATCCGTCGGCTATGGAGCGACATTCGCTGGTCCTGAAAGGAGGCCAGGGCGGCCAAAGCGAACGACCCGCCGAGATTTCGTGCGGCATTGAAGATGCCTGATGCATCACCGGCATCCTCCTTGCTGACCGAAGCGATAGTGGCCTGGTTCAGGAACAGCATGGTGAGGATCATGCCGACACCACGCAGTAACTGTCCGGCGGTAAAGGCTTCTCCGGCAGATTCCGCGGTGAGGCTGGTGTTGACGAGGCAGCTGGCGGCCATGAGCGCAAGGCCTGTGCCAACGGCGATCCTGATATCGACGACGCGGATAAGCAGCGGGATGACGGGCATCAGTAGGAAGGCAGGCACACCCATGAGGAAAATCACCTGACCCGTCTCAAGGGCGTTATAGTTAGCGATCAGCGCGAGGAATTGCGGGATGACGAAGGTCGAGCCGTACATCACCATGCCCAGCGCCAGCGCCATGACGACGACGCTGCCGAATTGTCGATTCATCACGATCCGCAGCTTAAGCACAGGCTTGGCGGCCCTGAATTGTCCGATACCCAGCATGACAAAACCAATCAGGGTCATGATCGTCAGCCGGACGATGTACGTCGATTCAAACCATTCTTCACGGTGCCCTTCCTCAAGCACGACCGTCAGTCCTCCCAGGCCGAGGATCATGCCGACGATCCCGAACCAGTCCGCCTCGCGGAAATAGACCCAGTTCGTTTTCTCGTGCGGCAGGCCGAGCAGCAGCAGCAGCAAGAGCAGACCGCAGACCGGCACGTTGACGAAGAAGGCATAATGCCAGCTCAGATTTTCCGTGAGCCAGCCTCCGAGCAGGGGGCCAAGAACCGGACCCAGAATGACGGTCATTCCAAAAAGGGCCATGCCGATCGGCTGTTGCGATGGCGGGAGGCGCTTTGCGACGATCGTCATCGCTGTCGGGATGAGCACGCCGCCCGTGAACCCCTGACCCGCCCTTCCGACGATCATTGTCATCAGATCCGTAGCCGTGCCGCACAGGACCGAGAATCCTGTAAAAGAGGTCACCGAGATGAGGAGAAGTGTCCTCAACCCTAAAAGCCGTTCCAGCCACGCGCTCAGCGGTATGATGATGATCTCGGCAACGAGAAAAGCCGTGGCGATCCACGTTCCTTCCGTGCCGGTCGCTCCGATCTCCCCTTGGATAGTCGGCAGCGCCGAGTTGACGATCGAGATGTCGAGTGTCGCGAGCAGCGCGCCCAGCGCGCCGGCCGCGACCGCGATCCAGGCCGTCGAGTCGGCTCGCTCGGCGCGTAACGTCCCCGCAGATGCAGCAACCGTCGCCACGCTCAGCGCTTCCGACTTACGGCCTGCCGGATTCTCTCCAGGTCGCCTTTCGCCGAACGGGTATCGACAGTAATGCCGACCGACATTCCGGGAACCAGAAGGGGCCTGACTTCGGGCGGCGCATCGATCGCGATACGGACGGGCACGCGCTGAACGATCTTCGTGAAGTTGCCGGTCGCGTTTTGCGGCGGGAGCACGGAGAACTGGGCACCTGTGCCCGGTGCGAAGCTGGCAACCCGCCCTTTCAGCTCGACCCCGGGGAGCGCGTCGACGTCGATGCTGACGGGCTGGCCGACTCGCATGAGACCTAGCTGCGTCTCTTTAAAATTGGCCTCGATGAAGAGGCGCTCCACCGGCACCAGCGTCATCAGGCGCGTTCCGGGCTGTACGAACTGCCCTACCCGGACAGCGAGATCGCCGACGCGACCATCGATCGCTGCCTTGAGCAACGTCGATTCGGTGTTCACACGCGCGGCGGAGAGCTGAGCGCGAGCGGCTTCGGCTTGCGATTGCGCCTGTCGTACCTGCGCACCAAGCGTGCCAACGCGCCTTTCTGCTGCGGTAAGGCCGGCCTGAGCAGCATTGGCGCGCTCATCTGCCTGTCGTGCCTGCGTCTGAAGCTGAGCAAATCGCTCGCCTGGCTCTGCGCCAGACGCCGCCAGCGGCTGATAGCGCGCAACCTGCTGCCGCGCGAAGGCGGCCTCGGCGCGCGCCGAGGCCGCCTGAGCACGCGCCTGGACGATTGTCGCCTGCTGTTCAGCGATCTGCGAACGGCTCGTCTCGACCGCAGCTTTCGCTGTGTCGATCTGGCTGGTGATCTGCTCGCTTTGGGCTCGATATTCGCGAGGGTCCAGTTCTGCCAACTGCTGCCCTTTGCGGACCGCTTGGTTCGCGCTGACAAACACGCGCTCGACATATCCGGCAACTTTCGGGGCCACCACGACAGAGTCCGCCGCCACATAAGCGTTGTCGGTTTTCTGCATGAACTTGCCGCGGTTCTGATGGTCAAAATACCATACCAACCCCGCTCCCACGATCGCGATCGCGACAATCAATAGCGCCAACCGAACCCGTACCGACTTGAGCGGACCGGCGGGCCGCTCACCGACATCGTCATGGTCGCCTGAACCGACTGGGGGATCTTCCACCATTCTATTCCCGATCAACTATCGATTCAAAGAACCGGGGGACTTGCCACGGCGGCCGAGCTTCGGCAATACCACATTATATGGAACCTCACCAATCGGGTATACGTGGGATCGCAACCACCTTCGGCTGGACCTGGTACAGGATGCGGCGACTGATCGACGCCTATCTTGCCTGTCAGGGTGCATCGATGGCCCAACTAAAACTGCTCGCGTATCTCGCGGAACAACCGCGCCGCTCCACCGACATTGCGAGCTTTTTCGATCAGGCGCCCCGCACTGTCACCCAGGCGATCGACGCGCTCGAACAAAATGGTCTCGTGTCACGATCGCCTGCTCCGGACGATCGCCGGTCCAAACTGGTGCAGATCACAGACGCCGGCCGGGCCACGTTGGGACTGGCCATGCCGCTCTACGACGACATCGTGGGGCAGACCTTCGGAAGCCTGACAGCGGATGAACTCGAGGGCCTCGACGCGGCGATCAAGCATTTGAACCGGCTCGTCGACCATCTGGAGACGAAGGCCAGCGTTCCCGAGACCCAAGTTCCCGCCCCGAAAAGCCGGGCGCATGATTGATCGAGCTCCTACCGATGAAGCCGATACGACTGCTCTAAAAGAAAGGGAGCGGTTCGCACAGATTCTCGTCCTGTTCGGGCGGCACGGTCTCAAGGGGCTGGCCGCTCGGCTGGGTCTGGGGGTGGGGGGGGACGAGCCGCTTGAAGATACCCGGCCGGAAGCGATTGTCGCGCTTTTGCGGGATATCGGTCCTGTCGCGGTCAAATTCGGACAGATCCTCGCGATGCGAAGCGACCTTCTGGAGCCGGCATGGGTCGATGCACTTTCAAAACTGCAGGACCGCGTTCCTCCGCTTCCATTCGCGGCCGTGCAACCGCTGATCGAGGAAGCGATCGGCGGCCCAATCGAAACAAGTTTCAGCCACTTTGACACCGAAGCGCTTGCGGCAGGCTCGATCGCTCAGGCGCATGCGGCGACGCTGCTCGACGGGCGGGACGTCATCGTCAAGATTCGCCGCCCAGGCATCGAGCGGATCGTCGATGCCGATCTTCGGCTCTTGCGAAGACTGGCCCGGGTCGCGGAGCGCCGTATCCCCGAGATCGCAAGACTGAAGCCGGACGAGCTGCTGCGCCATTTCGCCGAGAGCCTCGCCCGGGAGATGGACCTCAGCGCAGAAGCGCGCGCCAGCGACGCGATCGGTGAATATCTTAAAAACTACGGGGTTCGGACCGCGCGCTTCGATTGGGAGCTTTCGGGTAGGCGAGTGAACATCCAGGAGCGGCTCCGCGGATTTCCCGCAAGCGATCTGGATGCGGCACGCCGGAGCGATCTCGATCTGGCTGCGCTCGCCAGCACATATGCGCAAGCGATCCTGCGCATGATCATCATCAACGGTCACTTCCACGCCGATCCGCATCCCGGCAACGTCTTCTTTCTTGAAGACGGGACGCTTGGCCTGATCGATTTCGGGGCCGTGGGCACCCTCCTGCCGAGACGCCGGGAGGAACTCGTTCGGCTTGGCCTCGCGATCGCTTCGGAGGACACCGGCGGTGTCGTCGATATCCTTATGCTCTGGGCCGGTGATCCGGACGTGGACCGGGTCCGGCTTGAAGAGGCAATGGCCGAACTGATCGACCGCTTCAGCAACGTCCTGCTCGATCAGATTGACCTCGCCGACATTTTTCAGATGGTATTCGCGATTCTGCGCGACTTTCATCTCGCGCTTCCGCCTGACCTCGCTTTAGTGCTCCGGACCTTGCTGACCGCCGAGGGGTTCGTCCGGCGCATCGATCCGGCATTCGACATTGCTCGCGAGCTTGCTCCCATAGCAAAGGAAATGATGCGGGAGCGGGCGAGCCCTGCCCGGCTGCGCGGCGAGGCGGGCAAGCTGCTCGCAGCGCTCGGACGAGCGGTTCTGTCAACGCCGAACCTCGTCGGACAGATCGAGAAGGTTGCGCGAACCGGCTCGATCACCGTCAGTATCGCGCCCAAGGACCTTGAGCGTCTACGCGGAAGAGAGCGTGCCGGCAGGGGTACTCCGCAGCTCTATCCTGCCACCCTCGCGATCTGCGCCGCGATAGTGTTTTCCTCGCAGCCTCTCCTGGCGGGACTGTTGGCTTTCGGCGCTGTTGCACTGGCCGTTTTGGAAGGTGTGAGGCGGCGATGAGCGCGGCGCACGCAGAGCTGACCGCAAAGCATCGCGCCTGGCGCGACAGGTCTCGGGATTCCTAGCTCCCGATGGAAACGCATTCAAACTGGTTGAAGGTGAGCCTGATCGTGGGCCTGCTCATGGTCACTGCGATCGGATTCGCTTTGTGGCTTCTCCAGGCGAGCGATGCCAAGGGGCCGACGTACGAGATACGATTTGAACAATCCGTCGATGGCCTGCAACCGGGGTCGGCCGTGAACCTTCTCGGCGTTGCCATCGGTCGCATAACTGAGATCAAGGTTCAGCCCAAAAATCCAGATTTCGTGACCGTGCGGTTCGTGCTGACCAGTGACACGATTCTTCATCGAGGTGTGACAGCATCGATCGAACGGTCGTTATTTGATGGATCGGCAAAACTGAGCCTGAGCGGCGACAACAATCGCAACCCGGTGCTCGCGGCCCGAGAGGGGCAGCAGTTCCCGATCGTACCAGCAAAGGGCGGAGGACTCTTGGGCGGCGGTGGTCCAGCAGACCTCATTGCGAAGGTTTCGTCGAACGCTGAAAGCGTGTCTAAAAAGCTCGATCCCGTTGGTTTGCGTTCGATAGAGAAGCGTCTCGACGAACTCGCGCGCAACTCGCAGAGCTGGACTGGCAAAGTCGGTCAAGTGGCGGGACGGTTGCCACAGACGGACAGGCTCGATGCTTTTGCAAAGCAGATCGCCAATACAGGGGATGGTGCAACGAGACTTCGCCGACGCATTGAAGCGTCACGTGGAGGATTTCGTGAGCGTATTTCTAGGTCGCTGGACTCGGCTGACAAATCAGCCGTGTCTTTTGGGCAGTCGGTTTCGCGCGCACGACCTCGGATGAGGCAGTTGGAAGCGGATGCCCGCCAGGTCACTGAGACCGTTCGATCGCTCCGGGGACCAGTCGGTCGTGCCGGCGATGTCGCCAAGAGAATCGAACAGGGGGGCTTGGGATCGACCAAATTGCCTGATTTCAAACCCTCGCCTGCTGGTCAACCAAGCGAGATCGAGACTCCTGCGGCGAAAAATGGATCGAAGCCATGAACAGCGTGTGCCGATCCCCGGCACGGTTTTGCTGGCGAGTGGTTCGACCCGGGATCGATGCGAGAAGGTGCTATTCCCGAACAACGGCAGCAACCATCGGAGTGATCGATGCCGAATACCGACCCAAAAGACAAAGCGGCGACACTCATCGCTGCGCTGCTCGTCCTCCTTGCGGAAGCCGATGCGTTCGGATTCACGCTACCGGCGATACAATTCGAAGCTGCGATCACAGCGTTGAGTGGGATTGGCGGCGTGGCTCAAATATCGACCAAAGGCTGACTCGACGGCATCCCGCGTCGATGCGTTTGCCCAGTCCGACCTCCTCTAAAAGGCCACAGAATAATGGGATCGCGTCGGCTTTCGTGGTTGGAGCGGTCTTCTCATCCAATTTGCATATTCTGCAAAGGTGACGAGGATGACACTTCCCGCCGCCATTGATCAGACTGATCCGTTTATAAGCCAGCGCGGTTTTAGCCATGCTGTGCGCAGGGTGATGCCAAACCTGCGGATTTATGCGCGTCGACTGACGCGTAACGAGGCAGATACCGATGACCTCGTTCAGGATACATTGGTGCGCGCCTGGGCCGCGCGAGAGCGTTTCGAGATCGGGACGAACCTTAAGGCTTGGCTTATGCGGATCGCACGGAACAGCTTCCTGTCTGGGAAGCGAAAGGATCGGCGCTCGGTATCGTGGGATCCGGCAATCGCAGAACGTCTTTTAATTGCCCCTGCCACGCAGGACGAAGGGATTTTCTCCAATGAACTCAACCAAGCCGTGTCGTCGCTTTCTGATGGACAACGCGTAGCCTTCGAGCTGGTGACACGAGACGGGCTGACATTCGAGGAAGCCGCGGATCGTCTCGGCGTACCGCTTGGCACCGTTAAAAGTCGCGTATCGCGAGCCCGTCGGGTGCTCGTTGACGGCTTTGAAACCGATCCGCCTCTCCTGGGCCAGCTACCAACGCTCCCCGCGCCCGCGTGCGAAGCTCCTGAAACAAGCGATGCTAACGTATACCGAAACTGGAAAAGATCCGGTTCGAGGTCGTGTCCCCGCTGGTGGTGTAGCTCAGCGGTAGTGAAGCTGACCGGCCGCGCGCCATCCCCGAGCGCTGTAGCGGCCGGTCAGGTTCACGGGTGGCCATCGAAGATCTTCGGATAGGTTGGGGT